>Ga0247844_1004315_pt1 | contig 19427 bp, 26 predicted proteins | sample LaCtaG_FD_192421 | JGI IMG/M metagenome (GOLD analysis project Ga0247844, IMG submission 192421) | Freshwater microbial communities from meromictic Lake La Cruz, Castile-La Mancha, Spain - LaCruzMarch201714.5m_1 | ecosystem: Environmental > Aquatic > Freshwater > Lake | place: Spain: Castile-La... | reverse complement strand
ACCATAGGGGGGTGTGTAAAAAGCCCCTTCACCTGTCCTTTTCCATGCCCCCTGCGCACGGGTACATTCGTACCAAAAGCGCTGTTAATGGCCTCCAGCATCACCACACCACCACCCGGCATAGCATACAATGGCGATCCCATTTGGGTCACCATACAGTCCGATCTGGTGCCAGTACCACCCGTATACGCATACTTCGAGCTCCAACTCACCGCCGGAGGCCCCACGGTGGGCCAAACCCTCACCCTCAACTGGCCAGGCGGCACCATCACCTACACCGCCGCCGTAGCGCTCACGCCCAACGGGCTCACCTTCCCCACCCAGCTGGGCGGCCAAGCCCTGGCCACCTACGCCGACCGCGTGGCCGAGGCCCTGCGCCTGCGCGAAGACTTCAACGAGGTGTTCCACGTAAGCCGCCAGCCCGCTCAGGGCAGCGCCGAAATCATACACCTCACCCACACCGTATCCGAAGTATTTGCGCTTACCTACACCGAAAACATGGATAACCTCACCGTGGTGGCCGACAGCGTAAGTACACCCCCCATCCCGGCCTCCCTGCGCGCCCTCCTGAAGGTATTGGCCCACACCGGCAACACCAACACCGACTACGAGCTCGCAAGCCTCCACGCGCCCTACAACGCCACCACAGGCCAGTGTCAGCTTGATGTATCCGCCGCCTTTGCGGCCCTCACGCCTGTGTTGCCCTCCGGCAGCACCATACCACACAGCGCTAACTGGGGCTACGGTACCGCATCCGGCATGGTGCAGCGCTACTACCTGCGGCATGCCGACAAATACGGCGTACCACCCACCGCCGAAGCCCTCCTGCGCACCACCCTGGTATACACCGCGCTGCTGGGCAGCCGCTCGTTTGACAACATCGACGAAGATTTTCCATACCTCCAGCTCCACACCTACCGCCGCGCCGATGGTGCCACATTTGTAAAGCCAGTAGATACCCAACAGCCCGATTGGGTGTACATCTACAGCGTAGACGACACCCCTCTGTACCCCCGCGTGCAAGTATTCTGGTCTGATGGAAGCACATCCGTACACTTCCCGTACGGGCAGGACGGTGTAGACGTATCCGACAACCAGGTATACTACTTCGCTTCCGGATACGCCCAGCTTGATCTGGGCAGCATCACACCCGGCGCTGGTGTCGATCCCGAAGCCTACATCGAAGCCTACCAGTTCGACATAGCCCCTCAGGCCGACGGGCAATACGTAGCTTCCGTGCGGTACGGCCTCGATCCCGCCTGCTCCCCCTGGAACCTGTACCTGCTCATCTCCAACGGTGTCGGCGGCATGGAAACCGTGCGCCTGCATGGCAAAACCGAGCAGCAGTTCACCGCCACCGCCGACGTATACGAGCAGTACCGCCCCGCCAATGCTCCGGCTTATCAGCCCGACTTCCGGCCATTTCAGGCCACCGGACGGCGCAAATGGCAGGTGAACACCGGCTGGTATACCGATCCATACTACCTGCGCCACCTCCGCCAACTCCCCCTGGCTGAATGCTGGATAGTAGACGTGCCCAACATGCGATACCTGCCCGTGCTGATCACCGCTAAAGACCTCATCACCAACCGCGACGACGAAACCCTGTTCTCCCTCGAGTTCGAACTCACTGCCGCCTGGAAAGATCGGGCCATAAACCTGTAACCACCACATGGCCTGGAGCATACAACTACCCACTGGCGAATACCTCGATGTATCGCCCGACCTCAACCTCACGTTTGAGCTCAACAACCAGATATTCAGCTCGCAGAACTCCACTGTCATACCAGGCAGCTTCTCCTTTCCCGTTACGCTTCCCCTCAGCGGGCGCAATGCCCTGCTGCTCGATCATCCCCATTTGGTGCACAATTCCCGCCGGTTTTCCAGCATCGACGGGGTGTGGGTATACGCCTACGGATCGCCCATGTTTCAGGGTACCCTGCGCATACAGGAAGCCAGCGCCAGCACCATACGCGTCAGCGTGGTGGTCAATCCGTTTGAATCCCTCAAAAACGTACCACTCAACGAGCTCGACCTTGGTGGCGACCGCACCATAACCCCCGCCACCCACTTCACCGACATGCGCAACATTGCCCTCGCGCCCCTGTCGCACGACTATGCATACTTCCCCGTTCACAACCCCGATTTTCTACAGGAAGACACCGCCGACCAGCGGCGACTCTTCCAAAACTACTACGACATAGCTGCCGGTTTCCAGGCCGCACACGCCTACCCGGCCATCACCCCTTTTGTGCGGGTGGACTACGTGCTGCGGCAGATTTTTGCGGGCACGGATTACACCTTTTCCAACCGCTTCCAGATCACCGATGAGCTGCGCAGGCTCTACCTCTACAACAACCAATCCATCTGGAGCACCCTCGGGCTGCCCACCAGCATCAACCTCCAGCGCCACGTAAGCGACACCAAGGCCAACGAGTTCCTGAAAAAGATCATGGGCACCTTTTGCCTCGGACTGTTCGCCAACACCTGGAACCGAACCGTGCAGCTCCTGCCCCTGCGCGACGTGATGCTGCGCCCGCCCGCCCACGACTGGTCCGCATACCAAATAGGCACACCCACCATCACCTCCGAAACCGACACCGTACCCACCACTTTCTACTTCGATCCGGAAAGCGATCCATCGTTCGATTACTACCGCAACGGTAACCCGCGCTTCACGCCACCGGTCAATGTCATAGATACCTACGGCACCTTCGAGCAGTTTGAAGCCGGAGCCAGTGTCAACGGCACCTACTACATCGTCAACCGGGGGGCCTACTACGGCCTGCGCCTGCAAAGCATACCCCGCCGATACCTCCAGTGGCAGCGCCTCAATCCGTTCCCGCTGGAAGACACCACCGACGGCTTCCAAATACCCCTGCCGCCCCTGCATGACTACTGGCAGCGTGGCGAGGTAGACCTGCCAAACATGCCCAACCCTATGCCCCGCATAGCCTTGCGCGGCAATGTGACACACACCCTGGCGCAAAAGGAATACAAACAGTCGGGCAACAAATGCCCCGACCGCCTGATGCTTTACCGGGGCTTTTACGGCAGCCACCCCTCCGATAACCCCAACTCCCTGCCCCAAACCAACACCCTTCCTTTTCCTTATGGATCGCCTATTCCATCAGAGCAATACGCCCTGCGCATAGACACCGAGTGGGGCCTCTACGAAAAATGGTGGCGACCATGGCACCAGGCGCTCGCCCAAGGCAAGCACGTAGGCATGCGCCTGGTGATGCCTATAGCCGACATCATCAGCTTTCAGATGCACCAGAAGGTGCACATCAATTCGATGGATTACCTCGTCAAAAAACTGCGCATCCAAAAGCTGCTAAGCGGTGGCCGGGTGCTTGTGGATGCCAGCCTGGTGAGCACGTTGTAAACACATTGTTTTTACAAGGGCACACTTTTTGTATAGTTTTACTAAACTTAAAACATCCTTGATTATGAAAACTGTGTGCCTGCCAGTACACCCAGTCAGTCGAAAAATTATACTAACCGAATACGGATCAGAACCCCTTAATGTAGACAGCCAGGATGTGCTCTGGGGCATGCTCCAGCACAACCGATTTCTCAAGCGCCGAAACCGCCGCACCTCCGCCGACGAACTCACCGCCACACTGCACATCAGTGTAGACAAGGAGCTGGTAGCGCCCTTGCTCCAGAACTCCATCAGCGTCGGCATCTTCCTGTACAAGTACCACCGCAACGAAATGTGCCGGTACACCTGGTCGCAAAACCGACTGGGCGCACATGCCCGACAGAGCATTCTGGAGTTTTTTCACACCTACGACATCAACGAGGACGACTTAGCCCTCGAGTCAGCCTACAAAGTCTGGCAACGGTGGAAATGGAAAAAATGTACCGAAAACCGGGAAAATCCGGTACAGTTTTTCGATAAGACGGGCGATAAAGTGTACCGGCTTAACCCCGAAAAATCGGTACACCTCAACCGGCAGGAAGTAGAGGCTATTTGCGAGCAGGTGGTCAATCGTGCCCGCGCCCAGTTTTTGGTGTGGCACAGCGCCCAAACCAACCACCTGTGGTACTATACGTTCAAAACCGTGAGCAATACCAGCTTTCGGCAGGCCGCACGCATGTTGGGTGTATCGAAGAACAAAATACAGTACGCCTGCGAGAGCATCAACTCGTGGGCACAAATAGACCCGAAACTGCGCGCCATCATAGACGACGTGCGCCCTACACTAAATTAGGCCGTCGGCTCACCTTTACATCGTGAGCTGCGAACTACACGCCATCTCGCGCCAGTGTCGCCCGGCCAAGGGCGGCGTCTCGCGCATTGTACTGATTGATCCCGCCGATCTGTCACAGCAGCCTGTATACTACAGGGTACCCAACGTGGGCGAACTGGAGTTCCTGCCCGGCAAAAGCGCCTACCTCATAGAGTGCGATCTGAACACCGCCCGACTTACCTCCGATACCGCCGTGAATGCCGCCAGCGGCGATGTGTTCAACTACCGCGTAGAAGCCCGGCTCAAAACCATTCGGCTCGATGTAGAATACCTGCGCCGGAAACTGGCCAACCGGCGGGTGCACGCAGTAGTGACCCTGCGCAACGGAGAGCGGTATTTTCTGCCCCTCATGCGCCTGGTGTTCAACAGCGCCAGCGGCGATGCCCTTCAAAGCATAAACGCCTACACCCTGGTGGCCACCGCGGCTTTGCCTTACCCCGCCCCGGTGATAGAAGGCAACCTGAACGTAACTACAGAAGGCGGGCTTATCCCCGATGTGGAAGTGCCCGTCGATCCGGGCAATACTGATTTCGAACCTGTGGTCATCACCACCACTTCCGGCACATACTCCTACACCCTTCCTGCTACCCACCTGCTGCTGGCCATACACGTGGTGAGCAACGCCAACCAAACCATCAGCATAGGATACATTACTGCCGACGACTTGGGAGGCCCCACGCCCATGACCGCCGGGCAGGGTATGCTGTTTGGGGCAGTCATGCTGCGGCCTGCTTCCAACACCGCTATAGTGTTTACCGGCCTGCAAGGCACCAACACCATCGAACTATGGATATTAAGCCAATAAGAAAGAATGGTGTGGTGGCCCTTCTGTTGCTGGCTGCCACATGCTCAGCAGTGCATGCACAGCGTGTCATCACCGCCAACGACATGAAAGCCATAAACCGCTTTCAGGTGGGCACCAACAATGCGCAGTACGTTACGGGTTTTGATCAGATAATTGATTCCGCCTCTACGCACCAGCAGTTGCCTACTGCCAAATCGGTGTATGACTACCTGAAAAACTTTTCGGGTATTGTATCTGGTGATGTAAGCGGGACCGTACCCGGCGCGCTGCAAGTAGTAGGCCTGCGCGGCCGAAACCTTAGCACAGCCACCCCTGTAGCAGGCGATGTGTTGGTGCTGCAGTCCAACCGATGGACGCCCCGGGCCACCAGCCTATTGGACACACAAAGCCTGGACATCAGCACGGGCCTGCTGCGAATCAGCAGGGGCAACAGCGTAGCGGTGGATGTAGACCCATCGGACGACATCACCAACCAAACCAACCTGGGCGGCGATGTAGTGGGCAACCTGCCAGACGACACAGAAGTAGTAGGCATTTGGGGCCGACCCATATTAGACAGCGTGCCCACCACTGGGCAAGTGCTGAAGTACAACGGCACGGCCTGGCTGCCCGCCACCGATAACCTTACTGCCTCCGCTCTACCCACGTACACCAACAACGCCGCCGCCATAGCCGGTGGCCTAAGTGCTGGTGCGTTGTACGTAGTAGCAGCAGGCAGCGACAGTGACACCCCTGGAACCCTAAAACGCGTGTACTGATGGCCTGCAACTGCTCCTCCAAAAACTGCTCGCCTATGTCGTACACGCCGCCACCCGTGCGGCAGGGCACCACGTTTTCCCTGCAAATCACCGTCACGCAAGGCACACCGCCCGCAGCGCTGGATTTATCGCTGGCCACCGTCACGGGGCGCATTGGCACCGCGCAAGAGGTGTTGAAAAACCTTGCCGAATCCGGCGGCGGTATTGTCGTTGGTACGGGCGGGGTGATTAGTATACGCGTGGAGGCATCCGAAACGATGAACTGGAGGCCCGGCAAACACCCCTATTCAATCCTTATGGCCTTTGCTGACTCTACTGTGGTCGAGGCTGTGTACGGGTATATTTTGGTACAAAAAAGAAACTAAAAGCATGAGCAACTGCATAACGGTAAACATAAACCCTTGCGCGCCTATAACCGCCGCGCAGTCGCCCGACCAGTGGCTGGCCGCGCTGCCTGCTGCCCCTAACGACGAAGCGGCCATTCAGTACTATCAGGCGCTTACACCTCCAAAATCTGGCCAATTGGGCTACATCGTGGCCTCTGGCTCCGATGTGCTGGTGCCCGGCACCATGCGCCGGGTTATGGTGCCTGTGGTATCGCTGCTGCTGTTGCTGTGCAGTGTGGGCCTTTCGGCACAGGATATTGTGCGCACGGTGGGCATTACGTACACAAACGGGACGCCGACACACACGCCTTCGGCACAGGCATCATGGGTGGCGTTAGACACCGTTTCGCGTAATTTTTTCGAGTACTCCGGCGGTGTGTGGGTGGGCATGGGCGAGCGCTTGCAGTCTATTTCGGGTTGCGCTGCTCCGGCGTACACCCCTACAAAAGCGCAATCTACGTTTGTAGCCAATGGGTGCGATTCGCTGTATCTGTACCGGGGTGGCGCATGGCGGCATGTGAATAAGGGTGGCGGCGGCGCAGGCGTCACCGACGGCGACAAGGGCGACATTGACGTCCATTCCGGCGGTACGGTCTGGGCGGTAGATACTGCAGCGATCAGCACAAACAAAATCGCGGACGGCGCGGTAACGTGGGTAAAGTTGGCGCAGCCGGTAGTAGACACTATCCTTTCAGCTAAATATATAGCTGTTTACAACGCTTTTGAGATTGACACTGTTGGGCTACCTCCTTCCGTTCCACCAGCCAACCCGGCACACTGGGCACTGGCTTTTAACTCGGCAGCATCGTTGTGGTTTTTCTATTTGCCAGATGACGAGGAGTGGTATGCTTTTCCTCAAGTTGGATTAGACACAGCAGGGGCGTGTGTGAACTGGGGCGTATGCGCAGACACAACTTTTGCTCCGTATGCCTTACTTAGTTACGACACATCCGCTCTGCCTCCAACCAACTACGTAGACTTTAAAGAGCAGCGTGGCCCTTACTATGCGTTCAACGCCTACGACAACCAGAAATATAGGAAAACGACGACCTCTTGGAGAAGCATAACCCCGAATGGGGTGCTTGTGAATTATGGGCGGTACGGAAATGGAACCGCTGGCCTATTTTACAATTCCGGATCGCTGCTAAACAAATTAACCCTTTTGGACTCGTTTGATGTGTCTAAGCGCTTGCGCGTTTTGTACACATCTGTTCGAGAAGGGAAATACCTGGATCGCAAGCAGAATGCAATACACGTTCGCGATCCGACTTTCGGCTCTGAGCTGGCATTTTCGTTTGGCTCGCTTTCTTTTTTAGACCAGGCCACGCCATCCTCAACTGCGCTTACAGATTGCGCCAGAATTTCTTTTTACAAAGTCTTTGTAGATGGTAGTTTTGACGTGGGTACAGCAGCCGTGCCGGTTTCCAATCGGCCAATTTACCTGCTATCCAGCCAAACTCATCGGGGCCAAACAACCTCCTTGGGGTCGAATACACAAAACATCTACGATTTTACAGCTGGAAACGTGCACAATATGTCGTACATAGACAGTGTTGGCGCAATTGGTGGCATAGGCTACGATTACAGGGTTTATACCAATACTGCAAACAATGTATCAGCCGCTCCTACAGGCCAAATGCGCCTTCGAGTTGATCAGCACGGTAAAGTCGGCATAGGCCAAAATGCAGTCACGACCCCAACGGCTACATTAGATGTAGACGGGGTAAGTGGTCAGGCGCAATTGCGCTTGCGGAAAACTTACACGCCTACAAGCCCTGCGGATGCTGCGGGGCAAATAGGTGCAGTTGCATGGGACAGCAACTTTATACACGTTAAGACAGCGGCAGGATGGAAAAAAACGGCTATAACTGAGAGCGGTGCCACACCCGGCGGTGGAGCCACACCCGGCGGCGCAACAGCCCAAATCCAATACAACAACTCCGGCGCATTCGACGGGGCGGATAGCATCGTAATTCTCGAAACCACAGCCGACCGCATGGGCGTGGGCACGCTTGCGCCTACTGCCCGCCTACACGTGCAAGGAACAGCAAGTACAGGCACCGTAGGCGCTTTTTGCGTCGATAACGCGCAGGGCAATGTGCTTTTTAACGTGGAAAACCGGGGGCGGGTAAATATCAGGCGCGACAGCTCCGTAACCACGCAAAGCAGCGCGGTTATTGGCGTGGTTAGTACGCAGGCCGCTACGAATTTGGTTCTGTCACCGAAAGGTACAGGCGCTATTATTGCGGGGCCTCCGCCGGATGGTACTGTTGTTGGTGGGAATGCGAGGGGGGCAAACGCGGTTGATTTACAGAGACAACGAGATAACCCTGCAAGAATCGCAGCAAATAATCATTGTTTTATTGGTTCTGGATTCAGTAACGAAGCATCTGGCGGATTAGGATATGCAGCAGTTGTTGCTGGATATAGCAACAGGGTTACGAACCAGTACAGTTTTATTGGGTCTGGAAATAGTAATTTAGTCTCTGGCCAGAATTCTTTTATTGGTTCTGGTGAACTTAATATTGCATCAGGCACATTTTCTACCGTAACAGCAGGACGACTTAATACGGCAAGCGCAGAAGGTTCTGCCGTTTCTGGTGGTTTGTTCGGCCTCGCCTCTTTATATGGGCAATCTGCTTACGCAAGTGGTGGTTTCGCCGGGACTGCGCCGGGTGACGCCCAAACAAGCACTCTTGTAATGCGCCGTGCCATAACAGGCACCACAACAAACGAATTATTCTTGAATGGTTCAAGCATAGCAGCAATCCTACCCCTACCCTCAGGCGCGATAAACGCCCGTGTTTGGGAATTTCAAATTAGCATCACAGGCATTTGTGCCGACGCCGGAAACGGCACTACGGTACTTAATGCCGCGCTTGGCGCATCGTACCGAGGCACCATAAAGCGGGTGGGCAGCACAACCGCGCTTGTAGGCACCCTACAGGAGATCGGAACGAGAAATGCGGACGCATCTATGTCCAACACGGTTGTAAGGATAGACGCAAACGACGCAAACGAATCGCTGCGCGTTCAAATAACGCCGCCCTCCACAGCCGGAACAACTACCATTACGCGCTGGGTTGCAAAAGTAGAATTGGTTGAAGTAGGACGATAAATCAAAACAAAACACACACACATGAAACAAATCATTTTTGCATTGCTTTTTCTGCCCTGCTTTGTGTTCGGGCAAATTTCGGACACGGTTTTTACCGTAACACTGAACAGCCAACTGTACACCGTAACCCGCACGGCGACAAGCGAGGGTTTTACAGACAGCTACAAACCCATCACCGACACGGCGACGGCCATTGCCAACATAGCAAACCGCTTTGTTACCGATGGGCAGCGTTTCCAGTCCCTTGCCGAGCAATTGAAAGACGCAGATCGGACAATCAGCCTGCTTTCAAAACTTGATGCCGACGCTGTTGCGCAGTTCGGCAAATCGCCGCTTACGGACGTGATGAAGCAATGGGATTACGAGTTCCTAAGCGGCACATGGGAGCAGGACGTAGAAGGCACCATAACCGCCGTAACATTTTCAAGGCTTTCATCCGGCGCAAATGCAGGCCGCATCCGCTTCACGCCGCAAGGCAGTACGGCACGCACCGTGTTGCTTTTTGGCCCCATGATGCGTGTCGTAAACTGGCCCGCAACTGGCAAAACATGGAACCTGTACCGCATACGGGAGGGGTTGTGGGCAGACGCAAATCGCAAGGTCTTTTTAAGGCGTACCGCACGATGAAGCACCCCAACGGCGAACCGTACACCACGCAAGATTACGCAGCGTTCGCATGGCACAACGTCATGCCGCTTGTGTTTTTCACCTTACAATAGAAACAATGCACAACCTCCTCGCCCTAATCCTCGCCGCACTCTTTTCAGACCTCGTGCAGTGCCTCACGTGGGCGCTGCGCTGGCTGGTTATTTGGGTGTTGTGCGTGGTGGCGCTGGCGGTGTACTTTTTTGCCTGTCTGTTTGCGCTGCACCTTTGGTGCGTTTGGTGGTCGATTTGACCATGTATTTCAAAAAAAATCAAAACATTTTCAAAAGCATGAAAAACAAAATTTCTTTTTTCGCAGTAACCCTTATCGCCATGCTCTTGGCTTTTCAAGCAGAGGCGCAGCGCTTCTTTGACATCAACCGCACGGGTACCGACACCTTGGCCACCAGCACCACCATCAACATTGCCACCAATCCGGTGCTGATTGATGTGCCGTACTACTACAGCATCCACGTCATTGCCGACTCGCTCAGCGGAGCCAACCAGGGCGTAGTGAAGTTGCAAGTGAGCAACGACCGCACGGGCACCAACTGGTTTGATGTACCCAATGCCTCGCTTACGGTAGATGGCCCGGGACAAGACGTGGCCCTGTGGGAAGGCTTGCTGTACGCCCGGCGCATTCGGGTGAACTGTACATCCCCTACCGGCACCCGAAAAACTAAGCTCCAGGTGTACGGATCGTTTAAGCGCGCGTTGCCTAACTAAAGCACATATTCATTTGGTCGTTTTGGGAGCCTCGGTACAGCAGTGTACCGGGGCATTTTTTTGCCCAAAATGGTACGTCCTACTGCCATTATAAGGCATCAGGCATTTTTGTGCCATGAGCGCAAAAGTGCATACCATACTTCCAGTTCGGTGGCTTAAAAGCGAGCCCACGGCAGCCCTAAACAAATCTACGAAAGTAGATGCCGAGGAAGGCATTATATACGGTGTGGTGATGGTCGAAGAAGGCCCCGCGCGCGGGCATGGCGTGGAGCTGGACGAAGCGTTTATCCGCGATGTGGTGCGCTACGACCGCGCCCACTACCAATACCGTGGCCTAAAGGCCCGCTTTGGCCACCCCAGCATGAGCAACGAGGTGATGGGTACCCAAATGGGCTTTTTCAAAAACTACCGCGTACAAAAGGCAGAACGCAACGGCCAAACCATACACCAGGCCGTAGCCGACCTGCACCTGCTGGCAGCCGCCAACGAAAGCCCTACCCACCCAGGCATGCGCGAATGGGTGCTGAAAATGGCCCAGGAGGCCCCTGACTTTATGATGTGCAGCATCGTGTTTATGCTGCAGATGTACTTTCAGCGAGACGCTGAAGGGAAAAAAGTGAAGGTGGAAGATGAGGCAGACCCGCAAATGGGCCCTGTATACGTACAATTAGCCGACCACTACTACACCGACCTGGTGGAGCAGGGAGCCGCCACGGAGAAGCTGTTCAGCGCTCAGTTCAACCCCGACAACATGGCCGTACGGGCAGCTGAATGGCTGAGCGATAACCCCGCCGTGATCGATTTGATCGAAAAAACACCCGCCAAAGCGCTCGATTTTCTGACGCGTGTAGGCATCAACGTACAACCCATGACAACTTTGATCGGAAAGCTCCTCGGGAGCTCAACACCGCCCGCAGCGCCTGCAGCGGAAATCGCCGTACCTGTAGCCGACCAAGACGCCGAACAGGCAGAAGGCGCAGCAGACGAAGAAGAGGAACTGATAGCCGAAGACGTAGTGGCTAAGCAAGAAGACCTGCTGAATGCTCAAATGAGCGCAATGACAGAACTCGTGGAAAACCTCGTCAAATCTGTAGTGTCTCTCCAAAAACGTGTGGAGGCGCTCCAAACCGACGCGGAGCAGCGCCTGCTGCAACTGGAGCAAGCCCCAGCCGCTACCCACACCGGCGGAGCTGTATCGGCAGATGCCGAAACCAACGAGCCCAAATGGCTCACCCACCTGGACACAAAACGGAAAAACGCATAAGGCTGCCTGCCATATCAAGCAGTGGTCACAACACAACTCATTAAACACACAAAAACAACATGCCAGTAAGCACTAATTTTACCGATGCCGCCGCGTACCGCGCGTACGTAGAAGAGTTTGCCGATGACCTCATCAGCCGGGGCTATTACGGCAACCGCACGGCCTCCATTGCCACGCCCCACGAAGGTGTAAAAGGCAAAAAAACGCTGACCATCCTGACCCTGGGCAACCTGGGCCGCCGGTGGGATGCGGCGTTTTCCCCTACCGCCAATACGCTGGCTTTCTCCCCGCGAGAACTGAATGTGAGTGCATGCCGCTTCGAGCTCCAGTTTGTACCCCAAAGTTTTGAAGGGAACTACCTGGGCGCAAAGCGCACGCGCTCGTTCAACGACAGCAATGAGGTGCCTTTCATCGGGTACATCATGAATCAGGTGATGGCCAAGCAGGCACAAGAAATTGAAAACGCCATGTGGCGCGGCAATGCCGTATCGCCTGCTGTAGCCACCCATACCCTGCTGCAAACGGTGGACGGCTACCTCACCATCATTGCGGACGACCAGGCACTGGGTTCGCCCGTGCTCACGCCAGTGGCTACGCCCGGCGGTGCCATTACGCAGAATAACGTGGTGGAGCTGATCGAAAGCATGTGGGACGTGCTCGACCCTGCGTATCAGGACATGCCCATCGCCATTTTTGTGAACCCGAAAGTGTGGAGCCTGTATCAGCGCGCGTACCGCAATGACTACAGCAAGTACACCGACGCCATGCAGACCGGCCGCATTAAATTAGACTTCTGCGACGGTGAAATCATCCGCACCCCGGGCATGGGTACCAGCAGCCGCATCCTGATGACGCCTGCCGAAAACCTGCACTACGGCTTCGATGGGGCCAACGACGCATCCACTTTCAACTTCGAAAAAGACCACCGCGCAATGGACTACTGGTCTGACTTCAAAATGGGCGTGCAGATTGGCCTGTTGGAGCAAGGCGTAGTGGTGATCAACGACCTGGCGTAACCCGACATGGCGAATACACGAAAGACTCCAGCCGTGGCAACCGCCGACACCAGCTCTTTAGCCGTGTTGGAAGCCAAAACCGAAGCCCTGGCGGCTGAGGTAGTGCGCTTGCAAAGCGACAACGCCCGGCTGGAAGCAGAAGCAGACCACCTGCGCACGCAGGTAAGTGGCTTGCAAGAAACGCTGACGAACAGTACAGGCCTGGTGGTACCGCCGACTTCGGCGGTGCCGTTGCGCCCGTTTGTGCATGGGGGCCTCCGCTACCGCTGGAATGTTTCGAAATTCATAGTAGACGGGCAGGTGTGGACGGCAGAAGCCGCCGCCGAAAACGAAGCAGTACTCAACCTTATCATTAAATCATATCAGGGTTTATACACCCCTGAGTAAATGCAAAAAAAGAAATGGCAGATTGTCCATGCACCATTGAAGCCATTGACCGCGAATGCGGCCGCAACACCGCGAGCATGCGCCCGGTGTTGTATGCTTCCTGTCCCGATCAGATCGCGTCCATCGGCGCGGCCACCGATCATGCAGTATCCACCATCACCATGCGGGCCGCTGTGACGGGGCCACCGGCTGTAGCAGCCGGTTTGTTCTTCGAGTGGGGATGCAGCCGCCGCGACATTGAGTTCCAGAGCGAACAAGATGAGGAAACGGGCGTGTGGAACACCACAGCCAGCTACTTTATTCCGAAGCAAACGGCAGCCAAAGCCGCCATCCTGAACAACCTGGGCGAAGAGAATAACATCTTCATCGCGGTGGACATGAACGGCGCAAAGCGCATTGTGGGCGCGAAAGATTTGCCGGCGACCATCCGGGTGACGGAAACCACCACGCCACGCAACGGGTACACGGTGCGCCTGAGCTGGCAAAGTGCCGAGAGCCCCTACTTCTACACCGGTATCATTGCCGTGTAATGAGTGAGGTGCAATACATCGGCCCGGCTTACAACCGGGGGCTGGTGCTGCCCAATGGCAGCTTGGTAAGGCCTGCGCACATGAACACCATGGAGGCGCTCCAACTGTGTGACACTTTGCCGGAGGCCCGCACGTGGTTTGTGTTTGCAAGCGTGGAGCCGGTGAAGAAGCGAAACGACAAACCTGCCGCAGCGCCCAGTGTAGCTGCGCCGGAACAGACAAAAGAAGTGGAAGATGTCAAAGTACCGGAGGCTGCTGATGAGTGAAGAACCTGAACTGTAATCCGATGATCAGCCAGGGGGGAGGGCGTAACAGTCCGCCCCCTTGGACTCACACTACTGCAAGCACACATGGAACAAATAATACCGACGGCATTAGAGCGCATTGAAAACCCCATACTCATCATCCTGCTGGCGGTGTTGCTGGTGGGTGTGGTGTCTATGTGGCGAAAAGACCTGGAAAAAGATGCGATACTGCGCGACTTGCTGGTAGAGAGCATAGGGGCGATCAAAGACATCAACACCACCCTGGTGCGCCTGAAGGATGCCGACCAAACGCAACACGCAGACATAGCTGAAAAGCTGGAAGAAATTCAACGAAAAATAGAAACGGCTCTGCGATGAAACACTCAAACATGAAGCATAAGATAGACCTGCTTCGAGAAGCCAGAAGCGGCATTTTGGAGGTGTTCAAAACGCCCGAAAAAGGAGCCGAAAACCCGCCCCAAAAGGCGGCTCCGGAGGCAGAAAAAAGCAAGCCGGCAAAGAGCAACAAAAAAATTACGCGCCCCTAAGCGTCCTATAAAATGCCCGCCTCAAGCGGGCATTTTTGTTTAGCAAATCAGTACACTTCACACACTTTCACTACAAAAAATTGAGCATGAACAAGAACCTTGGTATCCAAGAATTAGTGGACACTTGTGTAGACGCCATTGATGTGGCCGATGCACTGGTGGAAACCTTTGCCGATGGCTTTCAGTGGCAAGACACTGCGACGCTGCTGGGCATCAGCCCCAAAATTGCCGAAATTGCCAGCGACGCCAAACAGGCCCTCGATGAGCTGCTGGACTTGACGCCCGAAGAGGCCGAAGAAGCCGCCAACCTGATTGCGGTGCGCGCCAAACTGCCTGAAGGCCCCGTGGAAGGCATCCTCGATGAGGTGCGCGAAGCGATGTTCCTGATCGTGGAAATCTATGCCGAAGCGGAGCGAGTTATCGTTCTGAGCAAGCGCGTAGGCGCATTTGGCCGTCGGTTCAAAAAAGCCGCTTAGTACAAGCCGCATGGTTACGGTTGAACTCCAAAAGAAAAGCGGCGGCGCATGGGTCTGGAACAGGCCTAAGCGTCGCCGTTTTTCCATTCCACAGGGTTGGGATGATTTGGGGAGCAACCGCCGACGCCTGCGCTGGTGGAAGTTGGCCATAGACCTGGGAGGCAATGCACCCATTGCGTTTTTGCGCAAGCAGGTGCCGCGCGCCTGGTGGCCTCACCTGAAAGCGGATGATGTGGCTGCCATGGCCATGAACATGGACTGGCTGAAGGCTTCGGGCACGTGCGAAACGCTGCCTTTCACCAGTTTTGTGGTGTGGGGCACGCGCTACTACCTGCCAGCGGCCAAGGGCGGAAACATTTCGTGCATGGAGTACCCGATAGCCGACGACTACTACTACAAAGCGGCGTTTACCGATCCTTCCAAAGTGATGCTGCTGGTGGCCACCCTGTGCCGCGAGGCCAACCCCGACAAAGCCGCTCGGGTAAGCCAGGGGGATGTGCGGGTTCCGCTGCAAAGCCGCTCCGAAGTAGAACGGCGGGCGCGCCACATGGGCAGCGCCGTACCAAACGAGGTAGCCGCCTGGGCGCTGATGTACATGAGCGGCCTCAAGCAGTACATACACAAGCTGTACGGGGCCTACCTGTTTGACCACGAAGATGAGGATGAAGCAGATGAGGAAGATGACAACCTGCTGCTGCAGGGCCAAAGCAACGGGCCTAATTTCGGGTGGTGGGGGCTATATCAGCAGGTGGCCGAAAGCGGGGTATTTGGCCCGCTGAAAGAGGTGTATCAGTCCAACTTCCACACCGTGTGCATATACTTAGTGCGCATGACGCAACAACAAAAAAACAGCCGCCCGGCGCAGCCCAAAATAGACGACCATGACTACTAAGCCGCTGACCAATTACATTGACCTGGTGGAATATTTTTCGGCCATGGCCTACCATGTTTCGCCGCCTATACAGACGGTGATTATTGGCAACGATGAGGCCATAGCCAACTACCAAAACAGCCAGGTGGAGTACCCGCTGCTGTGGGTAGAAACACCATCGGTGGCATTTGTGGGTACCGACTGGGGGCCAGCATACCGCTTCACGGTGCCCATAGTCGTGCTCACCAACGTGAGCGATGCAAGCAACGACAACCACAACCAAGCCCTGAGCGATACGCTGGAGGCGCTGGAATGCGTGTGGAACAAGCTGCTGGAATCGGCTGATGCGGCGGTGTTTGACCTCATACTCTCTGACACGAACAACACCGACCCTATACGTGCGTACAGCGCGGATAATGCGTTCGGATGGCGCATGGTGGTGCAGATAGAAATACCTCGATGCGAAACCATACCCGCCTAAAAAAGACACGATGCTGCGCATAATACACAACTACCTGACCCACCCGCGCACGCGCCCGGCGCTGCGACCAGGACTCCGGATGCACTACTCGCTGCGGGCGGTGCGGGGTATAGTGGTGCACTGGACGGCCAACCGCGCACCCAGGGCCGATGCCAACGCGCACCACAGCTACTTCAACCAGGGCCTGCGCGCCGCCAGCGCGCACTATGTGACAGACAGCGAACGCTATGTGCTGTGTGTGCCGGAGCGCGAGGTGGCGTTTCACTGCGGCGACCGACCTATGGGCCGATACAAAGCGGCGGGGCAAAGCCTGATGCAGGATTACAAGGGCCTGACGCCCAATTTTTTTACCATCGGCATAGAGCTGTGTGTGAACGCCGACGGCGACTGGCCCACCACCTACGCCAAAGGTGCCCGCCTGGCTGCCTGGCTGCTGCGCAAACACATGCTGAGCCCGGCAGACTTGTACCGACACTACGACATTACGGGCAAAGCATGCCCACAAATGATGCTGAAACAGGCGGAATGGGAGGCCTTCAAGGCCGCTGTGCGCCGCGAATGGGATGGCATGGATCACATGCGCCTGATGGTGGTGACGGCCGACAGCCTGAACGTGCGCATAGGCCCCGGCACGGGCTATGCAGACATAGACAACCTGCCCGAAAACACGCCGGTGCTGGTGAACAGCCTGGTGGCCAATTGGGCCGAAATAGAACAGGGGCGCTGGGTAAGTGCTCGTTTTTTATCACCCGCATAACACACTTCAAGCCATGCAAAAATTCTTTAAACACAAATGGGTACTGACCGCAGCCATAGCGCTGGCGGGCGTATACCTGAGCGTAGTGATATACCTAAACCGACTGAAAAAATGGGCGTGGAAAAAAAACTGATTGGTGAACGACCACTGCTTCCATGCCCTTTTTGTGGCGGCGAGGCAAAGCGCACGGTGCTGGCGGAGGATGGCGTAAAGTGCCACCTGACCATCTGTACAGACTGCACCGGCGGATATTTCAGCGAATGGACAAGCTCGGATGTGGACATCTTGCGTTTTGAAACCGAACAGACGATGATGTGGAACAGCAGGATCGTACCGGGTGAAGCATAAGTAAAAAGGGATGTTTGTTTATTAAGTGAAAAACGGAGCCTTGCGTAGTAATTACGCAAGGTTTTTTTGTGCGGTGTCCTACCCTAAGCCATTGGGGGCATGGATTTTTGTAGAAAAAAACATGGCAATCGGATTTGGCAACCGCGAACGGGGGTACACTACGGGGCAAATAGACGCCCTGGAGCGCATGATGCAGAGCATAAACAATGGCGTAAAAACCATGAACTGGGCAGGCCTCAAGCGTGCTACGTTCCCGCTGATTTACGGGGCCATGTTCGTGTTGTTGGGCATAGTGTCTACCCTAAACCGCGACTGATGGCCGACGCTGTAGACGCTTTGCGGAACCATGTGGAGCAGGAATGCCGTGCCTGGGCGCGTGAATACGTGCTGGGCCGACAGGCTTTTTTGGAAAGCAGGAAGATACAGGCGTCGGAAAGGCTGAAAAAAAGCCTCGAATTTGAGGTGAACAGCGCCGTGGGCAATGCGCTGCGCACTACGGTGCAGGTGGGATTTGAGGACTACGGCCGATACATAGACATGAAACGGCTGAACCCGCCTCAAGGGGGCGGCGACTACATAGCGGCACTGGCCGAATGGATAGTCCAGCGCGGGTTTTTGGCGCGCTGGACTCCCAAATTCATGAAGGCGCGTGGCCTCAAAACCGTACCGCAAGACATAGTGAACCAGATGGCCTGGGGCATAGCCGTGAAGCGCACCCAGAAATACAAGCGCCGCGCCTGGTACAGCAAAAGCAAGGCGGCGGCGATAGATGACTTGTACAACCGGGTGGCTTCAAGCCTGCCGGATATAGTGGCACAGGAAGTGGCAGGGGCATTCAAATAAACAAATACACGCGTAATGGCAATCAGACAGGAAGACGTACAGATAAACGTTGATTTCATCACCGACGAAAGCCGGGCTTTTGCGCGTACGCTGCAAGACACAAAGGCCTTCACGCAGGAGATCACCACTGCGCAGGCCAAAATAAAGAGCTACCAAACGCAGCTCAAAAGCGCATCTAACGATGAGCAGAAGCGTGCCGAGATACTCAACAAAATAGCCCTCGAGGAGCAAAAGGTGGCTGCCGGTATGGCCAGCATAGCCCGCGAGGCCAAGAAGGTGGAAGGCATAGACCTGACGAAGCTGACGCCCGCGCAGTTGGTGGAGCGCGCCCGACAACTGGAAACCACGCTGCGCAACATGAGCCAAACCAACCCGGCGTTCGGGCAGCTCCAGAAAGAACTGGCCGGGGTAAATGGACAGCTCAAACAAATACGCGACACCAGCCGGGGGATAAACCAAACGGGTGCTGGTGGCGGCGGCGGCGGCTTTTTGTCGGCGCTGGGGGGTATTGGTCGGTTTGCGGCACCGCTGCTGGCGGTAGGCACCGCTTTTGAGGTGTTGAAGAAAAGCATAGGCGGGGCGGCGCAGTTGGAGCAGCTCACCATCAGTTTTGAAACCTTCCTGGGCAGCGCCGATAAGGCCAAGAAGGTGATAGCCGACCTGAAAGCTTTTGAGGTGCGCACGCCTTTCAGCGCCGACCAGGTGAACAATGCCGGACGGGCGCTGCTGGCCTTCGGCTTTTCGAGTGAGCAGTTGATACCCATACTGAACCAGGTGGGCGACATAGCAGCGGGTACCGGCAAGGACTTCAACGAGCTGGCGCTGATATACGGCAAGGCCAGCGCAGCAGGAAAGATACAGGGCGATGAGCTGAACCAACTGGCCGAAGCAGGCATACCGATATACACCGAGCTGGCCAAGGTGCTGGGGGTGAATACCGAAGAAATACGCAAGCTGGGCGAGC
>Ga0247844_1004302_pt1 | contig 19472 bp, 18 predicted proteins | sample LaCtaG_FD_192421 | JGI IMG/M metagenome (GOLD analysis project Ga0247844, IMG submission 192421) | Freshwater microbial communities from meromictic Lake La Cruz, Castile-La Mancha, Spain - LaCruzMarch201714.5m_1 | ecosystem: Environmental > Aquatic > Freshwater > Lake | place: Spain: Castile-La... | reverse complement strand
TTTTTCATAATTGTGTGTTTAAATTACTAAAAAGTTATTACCGGAAAAAAATCTGGCTTTTTGAAGGAAGCCATTTTTTTTCAGAATAACTTTTAGCTATGTTTACACACTTTATGGGATACTACCGTTACATTTAGCTTGAAACTATTATTTTTTTTTGAGTAAATTCAATTACTAAAGCTTTAGTTTTAAGATTGTATTTCTCTAAGCTTGTTTGCTTTTGGAAATTTTGATTAAAAAAATAAATGTTAAGGTATGATTAAATGACATTATTTAATCACTAATCTGTTAACATAAATTTGCATTTATAGTTTTAATGAGTAATTTTGCAACTCATGTTGAATACGTTAATTACATCTAAAACAAGAGTTCGTTTGTTGGTTAAGTTTTTCTTAAATCCTTCGATGAAAGCTTATTTGAGGCAATTAGCTGATGAATTTGGTGAAAGCACTAATTCAGTTCGTATTGAATTAAATCGTTTAACTGAGGCTGGATTGTTGGAGAGTTATGCTGAGGGAAACACGATAATGTATCAAGCAAAGGAATCTTATCCACTTTATCCTGAGTTAAAAAGTATCGTTACTAAAATAACAGGAATCGACAAGGTAGTTGAAGATGTAATTCAACGATTAGGTTCATTGGATAAAGCTTATTTAGTTGGAGATTATGCTAAAGGCATTGATTCAGGAATTATTGAAGTTGTTTTGGTTGGCGAAAAGGTAGAAGAAAAAATATTAAAAGAATTAATTAATAGAGCAGAAATACTAATAGCTAGAAAGATTGAATATCAAATTTTTAATGATGCAAAATTTAATGTGTATGTCAAAGAAAACCAAACACCACTATTAGTATTATGGAATAAATTAATGAAGTAGAGATATAAGTTTAAAAATTAACAAATGAAAAAAGCACTAATTACAGGAATTACAGGACAAGACGGAGCTTATTTGGCAGAATTGTTATTAGAAAAAGGGTACGAAGTTCATGGTTTGAAAAGACGTAGTTCACTTTTTAATACAGGGAGAATTGACCATTTAATTCACGATTTTCACAGTAATAAAAATAATTTCCATTTGCATTACGGAGATTTAACAGATGCTACCAACTTAATTCGTATTGTTCAAGAAGTACAACCAGATGAAATTTATAACCTTGCTGCTCAGTCACATGTTAAAGTTTCATTTGAAACTCCTGAATATACTGCCAATTCAGATGGTTTAGGAACATTAAGATTATTAGAGGCAATTCGTATTTTGAATTTAACTAAAACAACCAAGTTTTATCAAGCTTCAACATCTGAATTATATGGTCAAGTGCACGAAACACCACAAAGAGAAACAACTCCTTTTTATCCAAGAAGTCCATATGGTGTAGCTAAATTATATGCTTTTTGGATTACCAAAAACTATAGAGAAGCATACGATATGTATGCAGTAAATGGTATTTTATTTAACCATGAAAGTCCATTGAGAGGAGAAACATTTGTATCTCGTAAAATAACAAGAGCTGCAGCTTCAATTAAATTAGGTAAACAAGAAAAATTATTTTTAGGAAATATCGATGCTCAACGCGATTGGGGACATGCAAAAGATTATGTTGAAGGTATGTGGAGAATTTTGCAGCACGATACTCCAGATGATTTTGTGCTTGCTACAGGTGAGTTACATTCAGTAAGAGAATTTGTTGAGAAAACTTTCGGTTTATTAGGATATGACATTTACTGGGAAGGAAAAGCAGAAGATGAAAAAGGAATTGACAGAAATACGGGGAAAGTTTTAATCGAAATCGATCCATATTACTACAGACCAACAGAAGTAGAATTGTTATTAGGTGATGCCTCAAAAGCTAAAGAAAAATTAGGTTGGACGCCAACATACACTTTTGATATGTTAGTTAAAGAAATGGTTGAAGAGGATTTAAAAACAATTGCAAATGAAAAGTGATAAAATTCTTGTTACTGGTGGTGGAGGTTTTTTAGGTCAAAAGGTTGTTGAAGAATTAAGAAAAACCTATCCAAATTCAGAAATAATTGTTCCTCGTTCGAAGGATTTAGATTTACGTGAAAGAGAACAATCATTAGCTTATTTCAATGAGCAAAAAGCAGATGTTATTATTGGAATTGCCGCAAGACTTGGTGGAATAGGTGACAATAGAAAAAATCCTGCTCATTATTTTTATGACAACATGATGATAGGAATGAACACTGTTGATGGTGCTAGGTTATCTGGAGCATCAAAAATAGTGTTGATTGGTACCGTTTGTAGTTACCCAAAAATCACTCCAGTACCTTTTAAAGAAGAAGATTTATGGAATGGTTATCCAGAAGCAACAAACGGAGCTTACGGTATTTCTAAAAAAGCAGTGGCTGAATATTCATTGGCTGTAAATCAACAGTATGGGCTGCCTGTCGTTAATCTTTTAGTTACGAATTTGTATGGTCCTGGCGATGACTTTAGAGAGGAAACATCTCATGTTATACCAGCACTTATTAAGAAAATACTTGATGCTAAAAGAAAAGGAGAAAAAACAATATCTGCATGGGGAGACGGTTCTCCAACTCGTGATTTTTTCCATGTACACGATGCTGCAAAAGGTATCGTACAATCCATTACCTCAACTGATATTTATCCAACCAATCTTGGGAGTGGAGCAGAAATTTCTATAAAAGATTTATACACTTTTTTATGTAAGTTTCTGGAGTTTGATGGAGAAGTTTTTTGGGATACTAATTATCCAAATGGACAACCAAAACGTTTACTCGATATTTCTAAAGCAAGAAAGGATTTTGGTTTTAATCCTGAGATCTCTTTTGAAAATGGAATTAAAGAAACTATTGAATGGTACATCTCTAATGAAACTTATCTAAACCAATTACCACCTAAACACAAATAGTAAATGGATTTTTTCACCAAAAAGTTAGCATACGTTTGGTTAAGGTTTTCAGAATCAGCTGTTAATTGTATTGTGTTTTTTTATTCGATCCTCTTTTCAAAAAAAATTAAAACAAATCAAGTAAAATCGATTGGTGCATATTGGTACTATCCACCTGATTTAACAGGGTCTAATCTACGACTTGGAGGTTGGAAAGAATATTATGAAAGAGATGGTTTTATTTATGAAAATCTCCACATTTTATCTTTTAAAGATTGGTCAAATGTTAAAAAAAGTAATTCTTGGACAAAAAAATACAACTACTTTGCAAAGATTTTATGGCAACGTTTACCTCAGTTATTAAAAGCTCATAAGTATGATGTTATTTGGGTTGATAGATCACTAATTCCCTTTTATCCAAGAAAAACTGCGTTTTTAGAAAAAAGATTAAAAAAGGTAGTTTCAAAAATGGTCGTTGATTCAACTGATGGTGGTGACTTTCAATCTAATCCAACTTTAATGAAAGGTGTTTTTGAAGCAGCGGATGAATTAACTGTTGGCTATAAATATTTGAAAGAACATTATGGTAAATCTTATAAGGTAACACAAGTTTTTTGGACTATTCCTCAAGATAATTACATAATTAAAACAGAATATTCTTTTGATAAAGAGTTACCCACTATAGGTTGGATGGGAAGTCCAGGAAATTTTGAACATGTTAAAGGCTTAATTCCTATTTTAAACGAGGTCTACAATGAAATTCCTTTTGTATTCAAATACATTTGTAGAGAAGATATGGGTTCTTTTTTAAAAGAAATAAAGAGAGAACAACATTTTTTTGGTGCTGATTATTATTCCATTTTAGGACAATTTGACATTGGGATTTGCCCATTTTTAGAAGTAAACTTAAGAACACAAGGTAAAATTGCAATGAAACATCAGGAATTCTTATTGATGGGAGTTCCACAGATTTGCTCTAATGTTGCAATTTCTGAATTCGTTGAACATGAAAAAGATGTTCTAATTGCTAATAATATGGAAGATTGGAAAAATAATTTAGTAAGGTTATTAAAGGAAGAATCAGTTAGAAAAGAACTAGGTATTAATAGTAGAGAGCTGTTTTTGAAATATTACCAATATGAAGGACAATATCCAATCTTAAAACAAGTGCTTACTCAAAATAAATAATTATGAAAAGTATTTGCATGTTACTTAACGGAAAAGTTAGAAGCGATAGCCGTGTTATAAAAACGATAAAAAGTCTTTCTAACTTTTGTAAAGTAGATTTATATTATATTAATGGAAACAGTGATGATAAGGATATTTTCAATTCTAATGTTCGTGTGTTTTCATACAATAAAATTGATAGTTTAAAATCCAAGATTCAGAAACATAGTTATTTTTATAATGAGTATCTATTTTTTGTGGACTTCGTTATTTCTAAAAATTGCAAATATGACTTCATTTTTTCAAATGATTTGCCTACTTTAAAACCTGCCACAATATTAAAGTCGAAAATAGGAGGAAAGTTAATTTATGATTCCCATGAAATCTATATTGAGACAATAAATCAGTTTTTTCCAAAAAAATCGAACGGTATAAAGAAAATACTTTTCAATTTCCTTATAAATTTTATGAGAAGAAAAGGTGAAGCAATTGAACGAAAATTATTAAAAGAAGTAGATTATTTTATTACTGTTTGTGAATCTTTAAAAACCTATTTTGAAGAAAAATATGGTTACAAAGGAATTAAAGTTGTAATGAATTGTCCTAATAAATTACCACCAATTTCGCCCAATGAAATAATAGATTTAAAGGAGAAGTTTGGCTTTCAAAAAAATGATTTCTTGCTACTTTTTCAAGGTAATCTAGGTCCAGGAAAAGACGTGGATATGATCATAGAAGCAATGCAATTTGTTGATTCTGACATACGCTTAGGAATTTTAGGAGGAGGAACCTTAAAATCTCAACTAGTAAACCAAGTAAAAGAATTGATGCTTTCAGAAAAAGTAAGATTTTTAGATCGAGTTCCTTCAACTGATTTATATAAGTATACTAAAAGTGCTGATGCTGGGATAACATTAAAAGATAATGGAATCAACTTGAATAAGAAATTGGGAATTGCCACTAAATTTTTTGAGTATATTCACGCTGGAATTCCATTGGTTTCAACAAGATCCATCGAAATTGAAATTATCGCTAATAAATACGATATTTGTATATTAGTTGATCGAAACATTGATGAAATTGTGAATGGAATCAATCAATTAAAATTAGTAAACAAAGAAGAACAAGCAGAAAAAACAGCAAAAGCTTCCGAAGTTTATAATTGGCAAAATCAAGAGGTTGCACTTTTGGAAATTGTAAAATAATATGAACAAAGAGTTTATAAATAAAATCAATGTCAATGTTGTAATTGAAAAGTTTCAAAATGATGTTTCAAGCATTTCTGGAAAAAATGATTTTGAAATTGACAAGGTTTGTTCTTTTAATTACCCATCAGATAATTCATTGATTTGGATTGGGAAAGGCTTTTTCTTAAGTGATTTAGACAAAATTAAATCTTTAAAAAATTGTTTAATATTAACCGACATAGAAGTAGAGACCACAAGTTTAGATTCAGTTTGTATTATTAAAACAAAAAAACCAAAATTACTTTTTATCAAATTGCTTAATTTCCTTTTTCCTGAAAATCGTGTAATCGGAATTCATGCTTCAGCAGTGGTACATCCTGAGGCACAAATAGGTAAAGAGGTTAGTATTGGTGCAAATTGCACAATTGGGAAAGTAATAATTGACGACCGTTCAATAATAGAACCAAATGTTACAATTTATGATAATGTTGAAATAGGTAAAAACGTAAAAATTCAAGCAGGTGCTGTTATTGGAAGTGGAGGAATGAGTCTCTCAAGAGATGAAAATGATGAATTAATTGGTTTCCCATGTCTTGGAAAAGTAGTAATCGAAGACAATGTTGAGATAGGTAGTAATAGTGTTATTGATCAAAGTATTATAGAAGAAACTAGAATCGGAAAAGGAACAAAAATTAATAGCTCTAGTTTTATTGGTAACTCAGTTGTAATAGGAAGTAATAACTACATTAGTGTTGTTGTAAATATCAATGGAAGTGTTAAAATAGGTAATAACAACTTCATTGGATCGGGTTCTACAATTAGAAATAAAGTAGAAATCGGGAATGAAAATACAGTTGGTGCCGGTGCAGTTGTTGTTAAAAATGTTAGTAATAATCAAACCATTATAGGGAACCCCGGCAAACCAAAAGAAGATGTTTTTGGTATAAAATTATAATTAATCTAAACTATATAAAATGAGCAAGTTTATTTCAGAGAATGCAAAAATCGGTGCAAATGTTGAAATTGGAAATTTCACAATTATTGAAGATGATGTAGAAATTGGTGATAATGTAATAATTGAACATCATTGTGTCATTAAGAAAAATGTTAAAATTGGTAACAATACACGAATCAAAAATTTTGTAGAATTAAGAGAAAATACATTAATTGGTTCAGATTGTACTATCGATTCTAGAGTTTCAACTTCTGGGAATTGTAAGATAGGTAATAATGTTACATTAAGATATGATACTATAATCGCCAGAGGTGTAGAAATAGGAGATAATACGTATGTTTGTCCAAGAGTAATGACTAACAATCTAAATACAAAACACACCCAAATTGGAGGGGCAAAAATTGGTGCAAATTGTTTCATCGGAACCAATGCAGTTCTTCAACATGGAATAACAATTGGAGATAATGTGACAGTTGGTTCTTTAGCATTTGTAAACAAAGATTGTGATGCAGATTCAGTATATGTTGGTATTCCCGCTACAAAAAAACAAAAATGAATATTAAAGGAAAAAGAATATTAGTACTTGCACCTCACACAGATGATTTAGAATTTGGATGTGGTGGCACGGTTGCTAAATTAATTGAAAATGGAAATGAAGTTGCTTGTGCAGCTTTCTCAGCATGTCGTCAATCAGTAAGAAAAGAATTCCCCGAGGATATTTTGATAACTGAAATAAAAAGTGCAAGTGCCATTTTGGGTATCAAACCAGAGAATTTGATTTTATTCGATTATAATGTGAGAACATTTAATTATCATCGTCAAGAAATTTTAGATGATATTTTAAAATTGAAAGCGAAAATTCAACCTGATATAGTTTTTATTCCAGCCTTAACAGATGTGCATCAAGACCATTATACGATTGCGCAAGAAGGATTTAGAGCTTTTAAGTTTTCTAGCTTATTATCGTATGAATTGCCTTGGAATAATTTGAGTTTCAATACTTCTTCATTTATGAAATTGGACGAAGCACATATTTTGAAAAAAATTGAAGCTGTTAATGAATACAAATCACAAGCACATCGACCTTATGCAAATGAAGAATTTATTAGATCTTTAGCAAGAACAAGGGGCGTTCAAATTAATACACATTATGCTGAATGTTTTGAAGTAATTCGTTGGATGTTAGATTAAATAACACTTATGTCATTTTTAGTAAAGGATATCCTTGAAAAGTTTGAGGTTGATTTTTTAGGAAACAAGGAAAGTATAATTTCCGAAATTGGTCGAATGGATCAACAAAACTCAAATTCGCTTTATTGGAGTAAAAACAAAGAGAATTTGAGCTTGGTTGAAGTTGGTTCTGTAATTTGTAAAAAATCTGATTTCGATGAAATTGTAGCAAAAGAAAATGTTAATTATATTTTTGCGTCAAATCCTCGACTTACTTTTGCAAAAACGATAACTTCTTTTTTCCAAGATAAATTAAGTGATGATTTCACTAATGATGTTCAAACTCATAGGTTGAATAAATCCATTATAATTGGAGACAATGTTTTTATTGGAAAAAATGTAACAATAGGGAGTGGGACTAAAATTCACCATAACACTGTTATTTATTCCAATACAATTGTTGGTTCAAACTGTATAATAAATGTAGGTGCATCAATCGGAACAGAAGGTTTAGGATTAGAAAAAGATCCTGAAACAAATACACTTTTTAAATTTCCTCAGATTGGAAATGTTAGGTTAGCTGATTTCGTTGAGGTTGGTCCGTACTCTACAATCAGAAGATCAGCATTGAATGAAACATATATCGGTAAATCTACCAAAATAGGTTCCTTTTGCAATATTGGTCATAATTCTCAAATAGGAAGTAATTGTATTTTAACAAGTAATGTTATTATTGCTGGTTCTTCAAAAATCGGTAACGATGTCTTTTTAGGAGTAAGTTGTAACATTAAAAATGCAATCGTTATAAATGATAATGCCACAGTTGGACAAGGAGCAGTTGTAGTTTCAAATATTGGAGAAAACGAAACTTGGGTAGGAAATCCAGCAAAGAAAATTAAGTAAAATGAAACGTAAAACCAAAGTTTTATTAATTGCTTACAATTTTCCTCCTTATATTCGAGCTAGCTCATTAAGAACCTTTAGTTGGTTTCAAGAATTCAGCGATCAAATAGACTTAACAGTAATAACAAGAGATTGGGATGATAAAATAGAATACAATCACGAAAATTATTTCAATGAGGATCAATCAATTTCAGAAAGCTTTGAGTCAATTAGTGAATTAAAACGAATTTATAGAATTCCAAACAGGCATAATTTTTATTTTAAAATTAAAAATTTAAGATTTTTTAAAAAATTAAAAATAAATCGAGTTTTTACTTTATTTGAATTACTGATTAAGTGGTTACCAATTACCTACTTTGACAATGAAAGGTCATTATATAAGAAAGCAAAAGAGTTATTTCAAAAAGAAAAGTTTGATGTTGTTTTAACCTCTGGTGAACCATTCATTTTATTTAAATATATTTTTTTGTTAAAAAATAACTTTAACGTAAAAACAATTATTGATTATCGTGATGGTTTTTCTTCAAATGCTGCACGAGGAATGGATAAATCCATTATTCAAAAATTACTTCTAAAAAACGATAGAAGATTTGAACGAAAAATTATTCAGTCAACAGACAAAATCTTGTTTGTAAGTAATCAATTAAAAACTGAAGTTTCTGAAATTTCGAATTTAGTTCTGTCTAAGTCTGAAGTTATAAATAATGGTATTGATAGTAAATTAATCAGTTCAGAATTTGACGAAAGAGCCAAAGAATATATAGATTTATCATTTTTCAATATAACTTTTGTTGGTACGATGTACCCTGGTCATAATATTAATTGGGTAGGAGATGCTTATCGGAATTTGGATTCTAATGTTCAAAGAAAAATTCGATTTAATTTTATTGGAACTTTAACTAATTGTCCTGATTTTGTCAGAAAAGAACTGATACAACTGAAAAATGACTTCCCAGACAATTTTGTGTTTTTTAATTACTTAGAAAATTCGATTTGTAGAAGCATTCAAAACTTATCTAATTTGCTCCTGAAATTTAATGCATTTGAGCAGAAAGAAGGGCATTTTGGGAAAAAAATGTATGAATACGCGATGTCCAAAAGAAAGGTGCTATCGATAAACAAAGACGCTTCTTTCAACAATTACCTTAACTTTTTTGATGATAAACCTTTTACCTACTACTGTAATTCTTCGGATGAAATATTGTTTTATTTTAACGAGTTTTATGGTAAATATTTGAATGGTGAAAATTTAACAAATGAAATCAGCGAAGAAGAACTTCTTGAATATTCAACTATTTATCAAACAAGAAAAATTGAAAATTTAATCTTCGAACTAAAAAATAATTAAATTGAATCAGCTAAAAAGCCAATCTATCTCATCTGCAAAATGGAATTTTATTTTTATCCTACTTATGGACTGATTTATTTTGTAATATCTATCTTTTAATTAAATAATATTAATAAGTTTTATTTTATCATAAAACAAAGTATTTATAAACATAAAATAATAATAGTAGTAGTTACGTTTGTATTGTTTAACATTGCTGTAAATTTAAATACTTTGATTTACTAAAAATAATTGATGTAAATGACTGACCTAAAACGAAAATCAATAGAAACTGTTCGTTGGACATTTTTGTACCAATTAGCAAACTATTCAGTTACTTTTTTGCTTTCCATTATTTTATCACGACTAATTTCTCCAGAAGAATTTGGCTTAACAGCAATGATTTCCATTTTTATTTCTATTGCAAATATTTTAATTAATAGCGGTCTTTCTTCTTCATTAATTAGGTATAAAGAATCTTCCCCTTCTGATTATTCAACTGTTTTTTACTTTAATATTGGTGTGAGTTTATCCATTTATCTTGTTTTATTTTTTTCAGCACCATTAATTGCCGCATTTTACAATCAACCCAAATTGATTTTGCTAACAAGGACAATCACACTTGTTTTTGTTCTTAGCTCGTTTGGATTAATTCAGAACACTTTATTAATTAAGGAATTGAACTTTAAAAAGCAAACGCTAATTAACTTTTCAGGATTATTTATTTCAGTAATTGTAGGAATTGTGATGGCGTTGAAAGGATATGGAGTATACGCGATTGTTGGTCAAACCTTGAGTCAGTCAGCATGTGTTACAACATTATTATGGTTAACTTCAAAATGGCGACCAACTGGATTTATCAATCCTGAATCGTTAAAAAAACTTTGGAAATTTGGATCATATGTTTTATTTAATGGAATTTTCAATTCGATTGCTAATAATTTAGATAACCTTATAATTGGTAAAATTTTCGCACCTTTTACATTGGGTTTATTTGTTAGAGCAAAAAGCACAAGGGCAATTCCAGAGAATATTTTTTCTAGCGTTTTATCGACTACTACTTTTTCTATTCTCTCAAAATTGAACGATAATTTTGAAGAGCTAAAAAAGAAACATTTATACTTTTTCAGACTATCTGTATTTTTGTTTATTCCGTTTATGATAGGTTTTAATTTAGCAAGTGATGATTTAATACTTCTACTTTATGGCCGCAAATGGGAAGACTCTATTCCGTTATTAAAAATTATTTCTTTTGGTATTTTACCAAATATGTTAAGCGCCTTTTTTAGTCAAAGTATTTTGAGTTATGGTGATTCTAGAGTTACAATGAAATTGAATATGCTAAAACGCACGGTTACTTTATCCTTGCTGCCTCTTGGTTTTATCTTAGATATCCATCAGTTTGTTTGGATTTTCGTTATTTCTCAATTTATTGGGCTAGGATTGGATATTTATTTCACAAAACAGCGCTTTCAAACCACATGGTCAGATTATTTGGGAAATATGATACTTCCCTTACTCTTTTCAATACTATTTTTAATGGCATATCATTCCTTAAGTTATTTCAATGTTCACTTTTCAAACCTAAATGCATTACTCCTCAAATTAATATTGGCTGCATCCATATATACTGGTCTGTCCTACTTTTTTATTAGAAATACCTTTAGTGACTTTATCCAATTACTCCCAATTAACAGCATTAATAAGAAATAAATTCAATATTCTAGTTAAATTAAAAGTATGAATCGATTACACAACTTAGATTATTTAAGAGGCATGGCGGCCTTTGGTATAATGATATATCATTATCTCACATGGACTTATGGACATTTTAGTGCTGAAACATTTTTAGGAAGAGTTGGTGTTTATGGTGTTTCAATTTTTTATGTCCTAAGCGGTCTAACATTATATTTAGTGTATCAAGACAAGATGAAAATAAATAAATTGAACATAACAAATTTTTTCATCAAGCGAATTTTCAGAATTTTCCTTTTAATGTGGCTGGCTATTTTCGTGAGCATTACTCTCTCTGGGCAAAAAACAAATCTTTATGATCTATTTCTCAATCTAACTGGTTTGTTTGGTTTTTTGAATTGGGATAAATACTTTTCAATTGGTTTATGGTCTATTGGCAATGAACTAGTTTTTTATACATTTTTTATTGTTTTTATGATTTTAATACAATTTCAGAAAAAATTATTTTATGTTTTAACGTTAGTAATTTTCTTAATTTTTATTTACTTCAGTTTCTTCATTTTTAGTGAAAATAATCATACCACATATACCTTGAGTAGCATGTGGCGTTACTATTCCAATCCACTTAATCAGGTGTTTTTATTTCTAGGGGGATTTTTAATTGGCTTTTTTTTCGTGGATAAACAAATTAATAAAAATTGGGGTTCTATAACGCTCACAATCGGATTTATAATTTTTTGTTTATACCCTGTTAGTGGAAATACTGTATTTTTGGTTACAGGAGTTTCGCGGATCGTTTTTACTATGTCATGTTTTCTTATTTGTTTTGGATTTTACAAAACCAATTTCAACTTTAAACCAACAATTCACTTACCGCTTTCTATACTTGGTGAAATAAGTTATTCTATGTACCTCATTCACCCATTAATAATTATTTTTGTTCGCACATTAATTTTCTTTCTGAATAGTCACTTCTTCAAAGTGCCTTTTATTACGTCAGTTGTATTATTGACTTCAATTATTTCAACAATATTCTTAAGTTATTTCATGTATCAATACTTCGAAAAGTATTTTATTAAACTTGGAAACTCTAAATTTTCCTTAAAATAATGATAGTTTATGCCCCTTCTTATGCCGGTTTAGTTCAAGCATTAAAAATTAAAAAAATCGATGAGTTAAAAGTAGTAACATCTAATGTTTCAATTAATCTATTTTGCGAAAAGTTTAATATTAAATGTCATTATTTCGAAAGAATGATTGCGAATGACCGAAAACAATACAAAGAAAGTTTAGCAAAAATGGATTTGATTGCGAAAGATTATTCATCAGAAAATTTCTTGTTTTGTTTTTATAGCCGAGATATACTTGGCTTATATTTAATGTATAAGCTTGTTGAAACCAATACTGTGACTTTTTACAATAAGGATTTTATTTACGAGAAATCTGATTGGAGGAAGCTTTTTTTTAATTTAAAATTTATAAAAGATTTAATATTTCTGAAAAGTATAACAAAATTACCCATATCAGTATTTAAGCAAAATGAAAGCAAAGTCTTTTTTGGTATTTCTCCCAAAAAATTAGAATTAAAATTTAATATAAATGTTAACATAGAAGGCGAAATTTTAAAAATTAACCAAGAGAAAATTTTTAAAAATGTAAACATTAATGCAGATTCAATTATTTTTGTAGATCAAGGTAATAGTATTTTTGATGTTCCTGATTCAATAATAGCTTTACTAAAGAGTTATGACAAAAGAGTTTTCGTTAAACAACATCCAAATTTTAATTTATCAAATAGTAAGTTGAATGAGTTTGAGCTAATAGATAAGAATATACCAATTGAACTATTGATTACTGATCAAACAATTTTAATAGGAATAACTTCAACAATTTTGTTTGATAATGATATTAATTGTGAAAAAGTTAGTTTAATTAACAAAGTTAATTGGAAAGAATCATATACAAAGAACAAATTGTTGTCTCTAATTAAAGCAACCAATTCCATTAAAATTTTAGATTGAATTATAAAATCGACAAGAAAAATTATCAAAAATTAATAGAAATCAATAAATTTTATAACATGAACACTTTAAGTCTTATCGGAAGAGAAAAAGAACTATTCACGAATGACATTGCCAATCATGAAAATCAGTTAGGAAGCATTGTTTCAAAATCAAAGTTTTTAGTCATTGGTGGGGCAGGCTCAATAGGTAGTGCAACTGTAAAAGAGATTTTTAAAAGAAACCCATTGAAACTTCATGTTGTTGATATAAGTGAAAACAATATGGTAGAATTAGTGCGAGATATCAGAAGCTCATTGGGCTATATTGATGGAGATTTTCAAACTTTTGCCCTTGATATTGGAACAATTGAGTACGATGCGTTTTGGGAATCAGATGGAGATTTTGATTATGTTTTGAATTTATCAGCTTTAAAACATGTAAGAAGTGAAAAAGATCCTTTTACATTGATGAGAATGATTCAAGTTAACATTTTAAATACTGAAAAAACACTAAAACAATCTATTAGTAAAGGTGTTAAAAAGTATTTTTGTGTGTCTACAGACAAGGCCGCAAACCCAGTTAATATGATGGGGGCATCAAAAAGAATAATGGAAATGTATCTTATGCGTCAAAGTCAACACATTTTAATTTCTACTGCAAGATTCGCAAATGTTGCGTTTTCAGATGGGTCTCTATTACATGGGTTTAATAAGCGAATTGAAAAAAAACAACCAATCGTTGCTCCTAATGATATTAAAAGGTATTTTGTGACTCCAAAAGAGTCAGGGGAATTGTGTTTGATGTCTTGTATCTTTGGTGAAAATAGAGATATCTTTTTTCCGAAATTAAGTGAGAATTTACATTTAATTACTTTTGCTGAAATTGCTATCAAATACCTGAAGGGTATTGGTTATGAAGCTTTTATTTGTTCTTCCGAAGAGGAAGCTAGATTTTTGGTTGAAACATTACCTAAAGAAAGTAAGTGGCCATGTTTATTTTCAAAAAGTGACACAACAGGAGAAAAAGATTTCGAAGAATTTTATACTGAAAATGAAACTTTAAATATGAATCGTTTTGAAAATCTTGGAATTATAAAAAACGAGTTACAAATCGAGCATGAAAAATTAAACTATTTTGATACAATGATTAATCAGTTACTTCATGAAAGACGATGGGATAAAACCCAAATAGTAGATTTGTTTTTTAAAATGATTCCTGATTTTGGTCATAAAGAAACAGGCAAATACTTAGATTCAAAAATGTAAAATGGAAGAGACAAAAAAAACAATCGAATTTATAAGAGATTACTATCAAACAAGTGATTTTATTCCGTTGCATGTTCCTAGATTTAATGGAAACGAAAAGAAATATGTTTTAGAAACAATTGACTCTACATTTGTTTCATCTGTTGGTCCTTTTGTTGACCAATTTGAAATAAAAATGCAAGAATTGACAGGAGCAAAAAAAGCGGTTGCTGTAGTAAATGGCACTGCTTCATTACAAATTGCACTTAATCTTGCTGGTGTAAAGGCAGGAAATGAAGTAATCACTCAAGCTTTAACTTTTGTAGCCACTGCAAATGCTATTATTTACAATAATGCCATTCCTGTTTTTGTAGATGTAGATATTGATACTATGGGGCTTTCACCAAAAGCACTAGAAGATTTTTTAGTGGAAAATGCAGAAGTTAGAGAAAATGAATGCCACAATAAAAAAACAGGTAATAAAATTGCAGCTTGCTTACCAATGCACACTTTTGGATTTCCAGTTAAATTGGATGAGTTGATTAAAGTGTGTGAAAAATGGAACATTACTTTAGTTGAGGACGCAGCAGAATCTATGGGTAGTTTTTATAAAGGAAAACATACAGGAACAATTGGTTTGATAAGTGGTGTTTCTTTCAATGGAAATAAAATTGTAACTAGTGGCGGAGGAGGTGCAATAATTACAAATGAAGAATCACTCGGTTTAAAAGCAAAACACCTAACAACAACAGCAAAGCAACCACATCCTTATGAGTTTTACCATGACGAATTAGGATACAATTTTAGAATGCCAAATATAAATGCCGCTCTTGCTTGTGCTCAATTGGAAGAACTTCCAAATTTTCTTGCGATTAAAAGAGATTTAGCAAATAGTTATTCTGAGTTTTTTGTTGATTCATCTCTAAAATTTAGAAAAGAATTACCTGAGACCAGAGCAAATTATTGGTTAATGTGTATTGAAACTGAAGATCGAAATCAAAGAGACGCATTTTTAAAAACTACAAACGATGCTGGTATAATGACTCGACCAATTTGGCAATTAATGTATCGTTTACCAATGTATAAAAATTCTCAAAGAGATGCTCAAGTAAATGCAGAATTTTTAGAAGAAAGAATAGTTAATATTCCAAGTAGTGTCAAATTATAACTTCATACTTCAAATCGTTATTAATTAAAATATACAATGAATAAAACTTTAATAATTGCAGAGGCAGGAGTTAATCATAATGGCTCAATGTCAAATGCATTTAAATTAATAGATGCCGCAAAATTAGCCGGTGTTGATTATGTAAAGTTTCAAACTTTCAAATCAGAAAAACTAGTTTCTAAGTCAGCACTAAAAGCAAATTATCAAATACAAAATACAGCTAATGAAAAAGATACACAATTCGAAATGCTTAAAAATTTGGAATTGTCTGAGAAACATCATGAAGAGCTAATTCAATATTGTAAAAAAATTGGAATTAACTTTTTTTCAACTGCTTTTGATTTAGAATCCCTTCAATATTTAAAAGATATAGGATTGGATCTTGTAAAAATTCCATCTGGTGAAATCACAAATCTACCATATTTAAGAAAAGCGGCAGAACTTTTTTCCCGTATTATTTTATCAACAGGAATGTCTAATTTATCAGATATAGAAGCAGCAGTAAACGTTTTTAAATTGAAAGGAATAGAAGATATAACTATTTTGCATTGTAATACAGAATATCCTACCCCAATGAAGGATGTAAATTTAATGGCAATGTTGACCATAAAAGAACATTTTAAATTCAATATAGGATATTCAGATCACACATTAGGGATAGAGGTTCCAATAGCTGCTGTCGCACTTGGAGCAACGATTATTGAGAAACACTTCACATTAGATAGAACAATGGAAGGTCCTGACCATGCTGCATCTTTAGAACCAAATGAATTAAAATTGATGGTTGATGCAATTAGGAACATTGAGTTAGCAATTTCAGGTGACGGAATCAAACAACCAAGTGAGTCAGAGAAAAAGAATACTGAAATCGCTAGGAAAAGTATTGTTGCGGCAAAATCAATTTTAAAAGGTACAGTTTTTAGTACTGATAATATAACCGTAAAACGACCTGGAAACGGAATTTCACCAATGCAATGGGATGATGTTATTGGTAAAATTTCAACAAAAGATTATCAAGAAGATGAATTGATAGATTTAAATTGATTTTCAAATACCATTAGATATAATTTAACTAAATACAAATGAGTGATAAAATTTCAAAACATACTTTGCCACAAACTGCAACAGTACGTGAGATATTAATTAAACTAAACACATTAGCAGAAAATGCAATAATTTTTATCGTAAATGATCGAAATCAACTTGTTGGTTCTTTGACAGATGGCGATTTAAGGCGAGGTTTTATTAAGGGATTAGGTTTTGACACACCAATCATTGAATTCGTACAAGAAAATCCTTCTTTTGTTTTTGTTCATGAAAATTCAATTGCTAAACTTGAATTATTTCAATCAAAAAACTTAAAAATAATACCTGTTTTAAATAAAGAAAAGCAAATTGTTGACATTATTATTTTTAGTCAAACATCAACAATTATCCCAGCTGATGCAGTACTTATGGCTGGAGGAAAAGGGGTAAGGTTAAAACCATTGACTGATACAATACCTAAACCTATGTTAAAAGTCGGCGAAAAACCAATTATTGAGTATAACATAGATAGATTGATTCAGGTAGGAATCAAAAATTTTAATTTAAGTGTTAATTATTTAGCAGAACAACTTGAAAACTATTTTAAAGATGGCGAACACAAGAATGTCACTATTAAATATGTAAAAGAAGATAAACCTTTAGGAACAATTGGGTCAATTTTATTAGTTGAATCTTTTGAAAATGATGATATAATTGTAATGAATAGTGATTTATTGACGAATATTGACTTTGTAGATTTTTATAAATTGTTTAAAGAATCTGAGGCAGATATGGCTGTTGCGGCCACATCATATCACGTTGATATTCCTTATGCTGTTTTGGAAGTAAACAATATAAATCAAGTTAGCTCTTTAAAAGAAAAACCTCGTTACACCTATTTTTCTAATGCTGGAATTTATTTACTGAAAAAAGAATTATTAAAGTTTATTCCTAAAAACACTTTTTTTGATATTACAGATTTAATGAACAAAATTTTAGAACATGAATTAAAATTAGTAACCTATCCAATTAATGGATATTGGCTTGATATTGGTAAACATGAAGATTACACAAAAGCACAAGAAGATGTAAAACATATCAAATTCTAATGAAACCATTAATTGTAATTCCTGCGAGAGGTGGTTCGAAAGGAGTACCTAGAAAAAACATAAAATTAATCGGAGGAAAACCATTAATTGAATGGACAATTGATGTGGCAAAAGAATTATTTGATGAAAGTATCATTTGTGTTTCTACAGATGATTTTGAAATTAAAGAAGTCGTTGAAAGAACAGGATTGTGTGTACCTTTTATAAGACCTCCAGAATTAGCAACTGATTCTGCGGGAACTTATGAGGTATTGTTACACGCTATTGAACATTACCAATCAGTTGGTTATGAACCAGATTGTTTGATATTGTTACAACCAACTTCTCCTTTTAGAAATGCTGACCATATTTCAGAAGCGCTTCAAATTTACTCATCAAAATTGGATATGGTTGTCTCAGTTAAGGAGACAAAAGCCAACCCTTATTATGTCTTGAGAGAAGAGGATATAAATGGTTTTTTAGTTAAGTCCAAAGATTCAAATATTACAAGAAGGCAAGATGCTCCAAAAGTTTGGGAAATAAATGGAGCAATTTATATTATTAATGTTAATGCTTTAAAATCAAAACAATTAAATGAATTTCAGAAAGTGAAAAAATATATAATGGATGAAACAAGTTCACATGATATAGATACAATTGTTGATTTGGATTTAGCTGAGGTTATGATTAAAAAAAATAATTGTTTAAACTAGCTAATTTTTATGCTAAAGTTATCAATGATAAGTGTAGATTTCTTTTTGTGTTTTGGATAGGATATTTAAATTTTCGTTTTGCTATTTTGTAATTTTTTTGAATTGTTATTACTTAAAATTATGCAAGTAATTTCTTATACATTAATTTAGATAAAATTTTACTTTAAACCCATTTTATGATTCATGAAAAATATATAAAAAGATCATTCTTTTTCTTGCTTTTTATTAGCTCGTTTCAAAATATATTTAGTCAAATTCCAGTGAATGGACTTACTTTATGGTTGAATTCTCAAAACATACAATCATCTTCTGGTTTAGTTACGCAATGGAATGATAATAGTAGTAATGGAAATAATTTAGCTCAATTAACAACACTTTCTAGGCCATTAATTACTTCCAGCATACCACAGATTAACAATTTTCCCACAATTTTATTTGACGGAGTAGATGATTTTATGACGGCTAATTTTGTTACCACACAAAATGCTCCAAATACTTACTTTATTCTTTATAATAATACAAATACAGGAACCACAACTGGAGGGATTTTTGATGGATTGGTAACTGGTTCTAGAAACACTTTTTTTTGGGGTGTTGCAAGTGGAATAGGACGTTTAAACTTGTTAACTTCTTCAAGTATAAGGTATACTAAATCACAGCCTTATGATTATATACTCAATTCAATATGCTTTAATGGTGCCAATTCTCAAATTTATGAAAATGGAAATTTGATGATAAGTGGCACTCTAACAGATCAAGCTATGACTGGTATTCAAATTGGAAGAAGAACTAATGGTGCAACAAATTATTTTAAAGGAAATATCGCTGAGTTTATAATGTACAATCGTGTTTTAACTTCAACTGAGCGATCTCTTGTAGAAACCTATCTTATGAACAAGTACGCCCCTCCAGTTAATCTTGGTGCGGATATAAATGATACATATGGTTTCGAGAA
>Ga0247844_1004299_pt1 | contig 19480 bp, 25 predicted proteins | sample LaCtaG_FD_192421 | JGI IMG/M metagenome (GOLD analysis project Ga0247844, IMG submission 192421) | Freshwater microbial communities from meromictic Lake La Cruz, Castile-La Mancha, Spain - LaCruzMarch201714.5m_1 | ecosystem: Environmental > Aquatic > Freshwater > Lake | place: Spain: Castile-La... | reverse complement strand
TAGCTTCCGTTAAACCATTTTCCCGCGATAAAAGTGAATATTCCAGTCAAACTGGGTTCTTCGTCCATTTTGGTGAAATTTCATATTTGGTTATCAATAAGGAAAATAAAAATGACCAAGAACCAGGTCTAATATTCAGTTTTTCTTTACACGTATTTGTTTGTCATCGAATATTTGTATCCGTCTGTCCAATTTCATCCGGATTTTAAAATTTGTGCTGTTATGCGACACTGACTATCACAAAGTCTCATTTGCCAGTTCGAGAATTCTTTCAATTAAACTTTCGCTCAACCAAACTCCTTTATCTTTCAGGTCGAGAATCAATGGTTTGAGCTCTGAAACAAGTCCCTGCTTTTTGCTTTTACTAAAATTCCGATGGTTCCTGTTACTCTTAATCCTGCGTGCTTTGCGTAAAATCTGCCTAGTGATTCGTCCAACAAGATTAGATCCGCTTCACTTTCGGTTGCAAGAACAATGGCCTCGGCCTCTCCTTTATCTAAATCTAGAAAGTATGCAATAGATTTTCTATCTTGAATTTGTTCAATATTAATCCATTCAAATGTTAATAAATTCAAATAATATTTCTTGTGCTTTCCTGCCTCGATTTCATTGAAAACTTCCTGAGGAATGTGAAATAATTGGAGTCGTATTTGAGACAACTTTAGGCATTTTCAATATCTTCTGCTAAATCATCTGAATGGAGAAAGCTTACATGGTACTTTGACAAAAGTTCCAAAAACTCTATTCTAGACATGGTCAGAACTTTTGATGCAATTCCTGATGAAACTTTCCCAAGCTCAAAAAGTTTGACAAGTGATGAAAGTTTCACCTCTTTGCCAAAGTCTTCTTTATTCAGCCTCATTGAATTTGCCAAATAATCAGGGTATTCTATTAATATTGTCTGAGCCATAACTTTATTTTCATAGTTAATACAAATATAAGAAAAATTCAAATGAAATAGTTGAATCTATAGAATGTATGGCGAGACGACTGCTTTCGTTTAACGCTGTTAGCGAAAGTGCCTTTATTTTTGAAGTTCTTTAGATTTATTTTTGTCTTTTGTTGGCAAATTTCTTGTCTTACGTTTCTTCAAAAAGTTACTAAATTCTTGGTCGTCTTTTTCGCTCAAGTTTTTGTTGATAAAAACAAAATCTTTGTCGTCCATTTTTTTGAAATTTATCATAGCTTAAAATCTTTAAAATATTTTTTTGTTAAAATTTGTGCTTCTTTGGTGTCAATATACATTCTATTTGCGCTAAAAAGTTTTGCACCCAATGTTTCTGTATAATGGTCAATAAGTTGTGTTTTTGAAATAAACGATACAACTCCTTCATAGCCTTTTTCAATTGAAGTTTTGCAAGCAAACGCAACCAGATTGCCTGCAACACCTTTGTATAATTTACTTTTTCCTTTGTTGAATTTAGCACTTTCAATCAAGTCCATAAAAATATGGTCTCCTTTGTCTGTTATACTGATAAGTCCTTGAATTATTTTCTGATTGTTTAGAGTTGTCAAACAAAAAACAGATTTCGAATTGGATTTAATTTCGGAATGCCATTCAAAAACCCAATCTGATTTTTTAATTTTCCTTGTCTCTGAAATTTGACTAATATTCGTGTCAAAAACCTCTCCTGAAATAGCATTTTCAATTGAGTTAGTTATTTTGTCAATCTCGAAATCGAGTTGTATTTCTTTTGACTTTTTCACCTAGTAAATTTACAAAATATTCTCCTGTTTCGCAAATGTTTTTTCTTTAAAGTCTTACTGTTCTGGCAATACCGCTAACTCGTTTTATACAAGCACCACCTTTGTTCCGGTTTTCGATTCCAGCTCTTTGACGGGTTACATTACCGCCTTGTTGCGCCACGTTCTCACTTTCTTCAAAATTTTGAGGTTCTACTGCCGCTGAAATATCCTTAGTAGATGCTTCTGCGATCATGTTCAATATCAATTCCATATTGGTCATATTGTCCAGAAGATTTTCTTTTTTCAAGCCTTTAAAAACTTTAGATTCTTTGGTGGTTTTACCGGCCCAGGCCTCTGTTATAATATCTGTTAAAGTGTCAAATTGGTTCCCTTCTTTTATTTTACATATTGTTCCAAGGCTCTGGCAATACTCAAGTCAGGGTCTTGCATTTCGTCCAATTGTTCGGCAGCTACTTGTGCCAGCCAAAGTTTGAAAGGCTCTGCTTTGGGGGAAGGAATGGATTGAATAAACCTGAATAATTGCTCAGTATCAGCTACATCGGTCATACGCATTTTGCCATCAGCAGCAAGCATTTTCAAACCGTTACAATTTGTAACGGTTTCATTTCCTTCTTTTTTGAGTTTGGGGGGTCAATGCTTTCGGTTAAGAAGGTAATGACATCAATAATTGACACAAACCATTTCTCTTGCTCACTATCCCAAAAGGTACGTATATGTTTGTCGTCGAATATTTGTATCCGTCTGTCCAATTTCATCCGGATTTTAAAACATGTGCTGTTACCGGCTGGCACTTTCCATAAATCTAATTGCTTCTTCCGGAGTTAATATCGAAATTGTACTATGCTTAAAATCTTTACCATTTCGAGTTACTATTCCGTTAATATTCGTATTCAATTTGGCGCTGTAATATTGCAGTGCATCTTCAAAATCTTTGAATTCTGAATCTATAGCATTCTTTATTGTGCTTGATGTTGTATCAATAATTTCAGTCATTTCTTCCAATCTACTCAATATTTTAATAGTTTCTTTATGTGAACTTACTTTCCTGACAACACAGTAAATATTACTATACGAAACAGCAGATAAATATAATTTTACTTCGCCTTTTTCTGAATAGTCAAAGAGCTTTCCCGCTAAGGAAGAAAATGGTTTACGATCTGTCAAGAAGTCAATAACAATATTCGTATCCAAAAAGAAATTAATCATTTGGAATATTTTTTAGAAAAAGCTTCTGTTAATTCCTTCTTGTAGTCAAAATCTTTTGGAAGCTTTATAGAACCCATTAATTCTTTGACTTTCGGCGAGAAATCCTCTTCAGTATTTTCTTTCTGTACTAGAGCCTTCAAATAGTTCTCAATTAAAGCAGACAAACTCCTTCCGTTTTGCTTTGCATATACTTTTGCTGATTCAATTATGTCTTTATTTACAGTAAGAGTGAGTTTCGTTGTCATACACGTGTGATTTTAAATTTAATAATACGTGATAAATTTGAAATAACCAAATGTATGACGATGTTTTTTGGGGCTTGTCGGTAACTAGCTTATATCCGAAACAACCTTTCGTCTAGCCACTCATTTTGATATGTATTAGCGAAGGATCATTTCATTTTAATTTGTCAAGTAGTAGTAGGTTCCACCGTCTTGGACTCTTGAGTCGCCATTACGAATGTAGTCGCATAAAGCTGCAGAAACTGTCGAGCCAGGAGTTTTTGCACCGCCAAAGTGGTAAAAGTTTTTGTCGTTTATATGACTAAGTACTGCCAAATAATGAGTGATGTTGTTCATGTCTTCTAAACTTTTTAATACAGCTTCCTTTAGTGTCATTTTCTTTTCATTTTCTATTATGGTTCGGGCGTACGGATGCTGCTGGCTGGCACATTTATTGTAGTTGTCCAATTTTTTCATTTATCTTGTCATGGAAGTTATGATATTTTGTAGGAATATTACTTTTCTTTTGGTCTAATAACCAAAATTTTCTTACTCCATTTAAATTATACTCTACATAAAGTCCACCCCAATCTCCCGCGTCTGGTTGCCCAATTACTTTTTCTGTTTCATTAAGTAAATCTGTCGGAAAGTATTTTGTCAAGTCTTTTGTGTCATTGAATTTTTGTTGCGATAGTTGAACCCAAATTCCTCCATAAAATTCACCTGAATTCGGATATTGGTCTTTGGAGTCTTCAAATAGTTTTTCATTCTCCAACTTAAAAATTTCAATGCATTGTTCTCCCACACATTTTCCGTAGAAATGTCCGAAAATAATGTAGTCCGATGTTGAAAGTTCTAAATTGTCGTCTTTCTCACAAGATGTCAACATGAAAACTGTCAGGCAAGTCATTATTGAAATGTATTTTTTCATCTTTTATATTTTTATTTGTTCTACAATGTTGTCTTTTGGTCATTCCTTGCATATTCAGATCAAATACTAAACGGAAACTATATTGAAAAAGTTGTGATTGACAAGAATGTGAGCTTATAATAAATGTAATCACCAAAATGGAGGGAGAACCACCAAACTGGCTGGATAATCCGGTTCAAATTGACCACCGGATTATCCACCCATTGACTTGGTTATGTTTTCTTCCATCAGTATTTCATAAGCTTGACTTTAACTAAGTTCGAGCAAGGTAGGATTGGACTCTTTTATATTCAGTCTGCCCAAAGTGCATTCTTCGCCAAAGCCCTCTTTGTAGTATGTCAATGTTATATACCAGCCCAATTGATTCAAAAATAAGCCGTAGGAATTATTTGTTAACTAAAAGGTTATTAGGATTGATAATGGGTAATACAAAATTCTGTAATGCAGTTCCTTGTAAACGGGTTAAAAGTATTCCTCTTGAGGTGGAATAGGTAACCGATGAAATTGCATTGGTTAATGCAGGATTTAAATGCAAGCGTTTGTTTTTTTCCGGAGAGGCAAGCTCTTCTAAATTTTCTATTCGGTAAATAAAAATCAAATGAAAATTTCCAGTTGCTTCGCATTCGTTTTCACCTTTACTGTCAGTCATAACACTTACTTTGAAAGCTGCTTTAGCCAGTTTTTCCCCAAGGTTGAAGCCCAATTGTAAGGTGTTGTCCAATTTGTAGCCGATAACTTTGTTAATGTCAAACATTTCAGGAGTATCCGCATGTCCTTTTATCATTTTGAAATCAATCAAAGCAATTTTTTCTGGATCAAAAACATTTTTATCCTGCATTGCTAAATTCATTATAGGGTTCTGTTTCTTCGGCAAATTGCCAAACTTTTCCGCTTGTTTTTGTGTAGAGCTTTGTGTAGCTAACAAAGGTGTGCACCCTGCAAATAAATCCATCTTCTACAAATTCTGTCTTTATTTTTTTCTTGGGCACTTCCAATAATGGCTCGCCCAGTTCAGCTGACAATTTTGCCAGTGAACGAAGAGTGAAATTATGTTCACCGCTAAGCCATTTGGAAATTTCCGATGGTTTTTTATCCAACTTATCTGCGAGTTGTTTTTTGCTGATGTTGTTTTCAAGTAATAGCTGATTGATGCGAACCACCAGGTCGGCATAAAGCCTCACAAAGATTTCAACATCTTCCGGGGTTTCGTCTAATATTTCTTGAAATATCTTACTTCTCATTTTGTTTATCTTTTAAATTATTATTTCATCACTGTCATCGTAATAGCGAAAAGCTCTTTGGTCAGTAGTAATGTAAATTTCTTTATGTTGTAATGCGTCCAAAATACGTTTGGCGAAAATATTGGCCTCCTGAAATACCATACTTGTTCTTCCGCCTTGTGCTGTACCAGCTGTTTTTTCCCCACCATTGAACAATACCACCAATTTTTCTGAAATCCGTAAGCAATACAATCGGAGGGGGAAATTTCCATATTTGATAGATATATCTTGCACTTTGTAAGTACCCGAAGGGGGAAGTGCTTGTGCAGCATTTTCAAATCTGAAGAAATATTCCAACGCTCCATGTTCATCTCCAATGACCACTTCAATAAAGCTTGCCAGTTCTCGTAATGAATTTTTGAGTTGTTCATTGTATCTGAATTTTTGAAAAAACTTATCGGTTTCAGAAAGAGTTGCATCTTCCCACCTCACGGTGTAAAAAGTGCAAACCTGCCCTTGGTCGTCAAATATTTCGAGTGCAAATGTATTCACTTATAATTGAATTATGCAAGTTATTAATTCACTTTTAAGTTAATTATTTTAAAACTACCGTTTTTTTTTCATTGCCATCAAGTATCTACACCCCAATTTGTCCTCCAATTATCATTTTAGGTAATAGAATTTTCTGTGCTTCCCTGAGCTCATTTGTCACTGAGTATTGGCTTCCTCGTTTCGTATGTCGAAATACTGTCATTTTAAACTCTCTGCCAAAGGCTTATACCCACTGGAATTTTTTCCAAAGTCGCTTATTTTGGTATGAACTAGCGAAGGTTCGTTTTATCAATTATGTTATAATTTCCTCTTAAAAAATGAATACAAATATTAGAGTAAAGTAAATATTTCATTATAAATCAATTGATTTTTTTTCGACTCTTGAATTTCTAATTTCATTTATTATTTCATCGGAGGTTCTTGTGTCTTCCCATGCACCATATAGGTTCTTCAAGTCAAAATGTTTCTCCTCTTTAACCTTTATAGACTCTGTCAATTTTACAATCAGTCGTTTCTTAGAAATGTTGTCTAGTTTGGCCAAAAAACCAAAATATTTGTCGATAGTAGTATTTTTTAATGCTATTCTCATAAACTTTTTCTTTTCACAAAGATACTAGAAATATGTCCAACTTACTTTCGATCATTTTTGCGCATTACGGCTAACTCTCTTATACCTGATACAATCTTTCGCATACCCACTCATTTTGATAAGTATGTAAAATCCGGTGAAATAGGGTTCTTCGTCCATTTTGATGGATAAGCCGGTTGCCTTGCTTTAAACATCTGTCACATATCTCTTTCTGTATTTTTCATAACCCAGACTAGCTATCATCTCTCTCCCTATTTTTATACCATTTGCCACATCTTCTAAAATGACATATTCGTCTGCTGTGTGATGATCATAATAACCAATAGACAAATTAATGCAGCTAAAATCAAATAGTTTTTTCAACGCATAAACATCTGTAAAAGGGTGCGAACCATACTCCGGGATAATATATTCAATTAACACATTATTCACTTTTTTGAAAAATTCACTCCTCCTGTCAAACAAAGGAACGCGAGAGGACACTTCTGTTACCATATAATCAAAGGGCGCGTCAAATTGTATAGCATAACCAACATTTTCAAAAAAAGCTTCATCCGCTTCATTTGAACCAATACAACCAATCTCCTCTGACACAAAGAAAGCAGCCTTTAACACGGGTAACTCTAATAATAAGGTTAAACAAGCGAAAACGCCAGCCTTGTCGTCACCACCAATGCCCGTTGGTTTCCCTTTGGCATCATAACCTTTGTAAGCCTCTTTTAATACCTCCCTACTATTTTTCTTTAATTCCGTTCGAACATCAATATAATGGTTGTTATGAACCGTATCTGTGTGCGCCACAACGCAAGGATATATATCAGCATCACCTTTGGTGCAATATATATTTAACAGCTCATCCACTTTATATGGTATTTTGTTCTCTTCCAAGAACTCACATATAAAATTGACCAATTCACTCTCATTACCAGTGTAAGAGGGAATTGACAAAATCTCTTTTAGTAGTTTCTTATCCATTTTTTGATTTTTTTCCTTTTATTATTTATTAGACCCTCTCTGGGTTTTTATATCTGTATCTAATTAATAAAGTATATTTATTATGAGGTTAAGAACGTTTTTAATCTTTTTTTGGTTGTGTCCAGATGATATTAATTGGTGGCCATTTAAAAAAATCATTGTTCAGACAATTTTAATAATGAATCAGCGGAACAATCTTCATAGGTTCGTCAATGTGGATAGGCTTGTCACCATTGGGTCACCTAATCTGGGAATATGCAGTACTTCGTCAATTTAAGTAAATACATTTATTTTAAGTTCACTTTCTTATCATTCTAACTTTTTTCAATGAAGTTTCCAAATGAGAAGCTTACAGTTAATTGTTCATTTCAAAGTTCTAATTGGAAACCAAATATGGGGAGATTAGGAATTAATGAAATCTCTGGATTTGATTATCTCCGTAAATATTAAGTATATTTGTAAAAATCATGATTCAACATTGGAATTATGCAGACCGACCAAGTTAAAGATTTAAAAAATGCTCAAGTTATTGCAAAAGCGATGGTAGTATTATTTTCTTTTCAGGACGCAGATACTTTTATAGTCTACTCACCACAATTGGATATTTCAGGTTATGGAAAAACTCAGAAAGAGGCATTATCATCTTTTGATTATTGTTTGGCTGGGTTTTTAGATTATTCAGTTAAAAATGAAACACTTTTTGATGAACTTACATGTTTAGGGTGGAAACTTAAAAAGGGAACCAATAATAATTTAAAACAGATAAAAGCTCCATCGTGGAGTGATATTATCAAAAAAAATCAATCTCTTAAAGTACTATTAAGTGAATATAACATAAGCACTCAACAAATAGAAGTTGAATTTCCAGTGTAATGATGAATTTAAATACAGAAGGCGGTCACGCAAAATATACAAGGAATGATTTGAGGCGCCCCATTATAATTCAAACACATATTTCTCCTGTTCCAACATTTATTGTTTCTCAAATATTGAAACATCTTGGATTCAATAAAACTTCATTTCATTTATACATTAAAAACTATTATTAGTGATATGCTATATGATTTGTACAAATTTTGCTCAAGATTTATCACTTATTTTAATCCAGCCGGGTGATAGCAGATTATGCTCCAAGCGTTTATGCTTAAGAATACATCCAATAAAAAAAAAAGAGGCTACCTTTTTAGATAGCCTCCTAAATGCTGGATTTTTACATTTCCCAGCCTTTTCTATATTCTCTGCCAACGAATTGGTTGGCATCTTCGAAATTGGTAATTTTCATATTTGCACCATCCCAAAGTAACTTTCTTCTGCCATAAAACTGCATTTTACCATTTACCTCTTTTCTAAGATTATAGCTTCTTATAGCCAGATTACCCATGAGAACGGTTTCTGTCATTGGACCTGCATAATCAAAAGATGAGGTAAGTGCCTTGTGCTCAGCGCTATTGAAACCAGCTTTACAAGCCTCCACCCATTTACGCTGATGGCCATATTCAGATTCTACCACATCGGCAGCATTTGGACCAAATTCTTGGGTACCGTCATAAAGGAACAACTTTGGCATCATAGGTGAGCTATCATTGATATTGGTAGAAATGATCCCTTTTTCACCAATCATAAGAACCCCATTTGCACTATCTGTTCCGCCAATATCCATATTTTCAGGAATTATTTCTGGATGCGCAGGTCTAATGCCTCCATCACTCCATGTTAATTCTAATTTCGTATCATTTTTAGTTGTTGGTGCAAAATGAAGGGTAATAAACGAGGATGGAGGACATCCTTCAGGATTATAATCTGCATTCCACATTTTACTGAAAACGGAAGCAACACTGCACTCAGCATCCGTTGGATATTTAAGTCCAAGGGTTCTAAATGGAATATCAATTAAATGGCAACCAACATCACCTAAGGCTCCTGTTCCGTATTCCCACCAACCTCTCCAATTGAAAGGGTGCATATTAGGAACATAAGCGGTCTCTTTTCCAGGTCCCAGCCATAAATTCCAATCCAGATCGGCCGGTTTTTTACTTTCATCTGGAGCCTGTAAAGGAACTCCCTGCGGCCAAACAGGTCTGTTGGTCCATACCTGTACTTTGGCTACTTTTCCAATGACGCCGGAATCAACCCATTTTTTGACTAAATCAAGGAGTGGATTTGATCCACCCTGATTTCCCATTTGGGTAACAATTTTATTGTTACGCGCAAACTCAGTCATAATTCTTGTTTCCCTAATATTATGAGCCATCGGTTTTTGCACATAAACATGTTTACCTCTTTGCATGGCATACATGGCCGCTGGCCCATGGGAATGATCTGGTGTTGAAATGGTTACAGCATCAATATCTTTCATCTCATCGAGCATAACCCGATAGTCTTTGTATAATTTGGCATCTGGAAAGTTAGCGACAGACTTTTTTGCACTACCCGAAAAATCTACGTCACATAAGGCGGCAATTCTTTCTCTACCTTTTACGGAGGCATTGAAAATATCACTGGAGCCTTTTCCTCCTGCGCCAATGGCGGCAATGTTTAATCGGTCACTGGGTGCTGTGTAACCCGTTCCACCCAAAACATATCTGGGAACAATAAAAAAAGAGGAAGCTACCACTCCTTTTTTTAAAAAGGACCGGCGGGACTCTTCTGCCTTTTTGCTTTTTCGCATTTTAACTTAGGTTTTTGATGTTTACAGAATTATTTTTGGCTATCTGTAAATAGCTTATCTAAAGTAATAACTTTTTTTTAAGTTCCCAAAGGTATGACCTCCTTTATTTGTAATTTGTTTTTAGCATTTCATAGATCTTGCCTGGTGCGCCCTCTAATGTGGTATCTTTTAGGAACTTCATGCCTACCTTTTCCATTATCCTGATTGACCCAATATTTTCAGCATAAGCTTCAGCATATATTCGCTGTAAATGAAGTCTGGTAAAGCCATCTGTTATACAAATGCTGGCCGCTTCAGTACCATATCCTTTTCCCCAGAATGCTTTTTTAAAACGATAACCCAAATCCGTTTCTCCGGTATCTTCATGGTATTTAAGTCCACACCATCCAATAAAAGTATTGTTTTCACGAAGAAATACGCCCCTACGGCCTCTTTTCCATTTTTCAAAATGATTATAATTTGAAATAAATTCCCTCGCTTCCACTATGCTGCCAAAGGGTTGATTCCCAGTATATTTCATGACATCAGGATCACCGTTTAATTCATATATATCCATTGCATTTTCTAATGAAAAAGGTCTTATTATTAATCGTTCCGTTAGTAAAGGTTCCATTAATTTCTGGTTATAACCATGCCTGGATATTGATGTGTAGATTTACCGTCTTTATAAACGGAAATACCATTTACCCAAACTTGTAATATACCTTCACTCAGCGCTTGAGGTTGAGTAATGGTTGCTTTATCTTGTATAATGGCAGGGTTAAAAAGAACCATATCTGCAAAATTTCCCGATGTTAGAATACCTCGATCTGTTAATCCCAGGTTTTCAGCACAAAGGCCTGTCATTTTGTAAATAGCAGTTGGTAAAGTAAGTAAAGGCTGATTTCTTACATAATTTGAAATTATTTTGGAAAATGCACCTCTTCCACGCGGGTGACCTGTAAAGCCACCATCAGAGCAGACATTGGTAAATGGCCAGGATAAAAAGGTTTTCAGATCCTCTTCTGACATCGCCTTACCCATTATTCCTTCAATGGAGCCGGAATAATAGGGATTATTTTCTTCAAAAAGGGAGGCATCCGCTACCAGTCGTTGTAAGGTTTCAGCATCCGTTGATTTTCTTATTTCAGCAATTTGGGAAATCGTTTTTCCTACATAATCCTTGTTAGGTGCAAAGCGTAATAAGATACTTTCGCTGGGATCAAATAATTGATTAACCGCAAATTCAGCCGCGGCAGGATTATCATAATCTCTGTTTGGAAATAATACTCTTAAGGTCGATTGCCAATAGGTATAAGGATAAATATCTGCACTAATTTTGACTCCCTTTTGCCTTGCTGCTTGCAGTTGCTGGATAATCTGGGGGGCATTTCCCCACTTACTTTTCTGTGCAATTTTTATATGCGAAATTTGAACTGGCAGATTAACCTGGGCTCCAATTTGTATAATTTCATCTATCGCATTTTCAATTTGAATATCCTCGCTTCTTATATGGCTCATATATCGGGCCTTATATTTTGCCGCTATTTGAGCTAAAGAAAGGACCTCTGTTTTATTTGAGAAAAAGCCTTCCTCGTATTCCAGACCGGTGGAAATGCCAAAGGAGCCTTTTTTTAGTTCATTTTCCAGATCCAGTTTCATACCTTCTACCTCTTTATCGGAGGCAGTTCTAAATAATCCCCTTAATCCCATTTGTTTGATTCTCAAGCTGGCATGTCCAGTGTAACTAAGCAAATTAATGGCAGGTTTATGCTGTGCATATCTGCTTTTCAGAGAATCCATGGGTTGACTAAAGCCATCTTGTCCAATACAAATGGTGGTTATACCCTGACTTAAAACAGGTAGGGCTTCCAGATTTTCTTCTAATCCACCCTCATGATGACTATGAGTATCAATAAAACCAGGTGCTAAAATATTGTCTTGCCCGTCTATGACTTCTTCCCCTATGTACGGATTCAATAGACCCATTTCCACTATTTTATTCCCTTTAATCCTGATAGAACCCTTTCTTTCGGGTAGTCCTGTACCATCAATAATACGTACATTGGTTATCAATGTGCTTTTTTGAAATTCAACCATTTTATGGTTAAACCATTGTTGAATAGCTCTGGATGCGGTAGAATTTGAATTATTCGTTAATAAAATGATGGTTTCCTTTGATTTCAAATTGGTCGCCATATAATTGTAAAATCCAACCCATGATCCAGTGTGGGAGTATTGTATATTTAGGGTATCTATCTGAAAACCAAATCCATAATTTGATAATTTTCCATTATTTAAAACAGTAGGTTGGAAGGCTTCCTCCAGGTTGTTTTTAGCTTTTAAGAATTCCCTTTTCCAGGCCTCTGTCCATTTTAATAAATCATTTGAGGAAGAGTATAAATTTCCGTCACCAAACACACCGTCTATCCGATACAAATCATTTTGCACTAATTTTCCATTTTCCTCTTTAAATCCTTTCACCCTGTTTGGAAAGGAGTGATAAGTATTAATGGTATGAATTTTTGTATTTGTCAAGTTCAAGGGTTGAATTAAAAATTGATCCATTAATTCATTGACTGGCTTTGCAGTTATTTTTTCCAAAACCAGCGTCATAATGATATAGCCGGTGTTACAATATTGAAATTTTGATCCTGGTGTGAATAATAAGGCAGGTTTTTGATTAGCTAAAAATGCCAGTACGTCGTTGTTTTTAATGGTATCCAATGGTCCGGTTTGATTTTCTGCCCAATAAAAATATTCTTGAAGACCAGACGTATGATAAAGCAGATGTTTTATTTTTATGTTGGCATAAGGAAATGAAAGGATGTATTTCTGTATCGGATCATCCAGGCTAAAGGGATATTTTTCTTTTACTTTTAATGTTAACAGGCCAATAAATTGTTTGGTTAATGAAGCCAGATTAAAACTGGAAGACTTGTCTATAGGTGTTTTATCGGAAAAACTAAGGTTCCCAAATGATTTTTCATACTGTATTTTTCCATTTACTGCATATAACAGGGTACCATTAAATTCATTTCTTTGTAAAAGGGTATCTACTACTTTATTTAATGAGTTTAATCTGAGATTATCTTGTGCAGTCAGGCAGTGGAAAGACAAAAGCCCAATAATAAAAAAGGATAAGGTGGAAAGATTTTTCATTGCCGTTTTATTCAAAATTAACAAATATTAATTTTCAAAAACAAGAAAAAATGAATAAAACTGTTTTTAAAGAAGATCCTGCAAAAACATATTTTTCAGGAGAAGGATGTTTTATAAATGAGCTCTTTAATGAAGTGAATCATTCAGGCGGTTCCATTGCCAAGGCGACAGTTAAACCTGGCATGGTAACTGAAAATCATTTGTTGGCAGACACAGATGAATGGTATTATATTTTAGAGGGAATGGGGGAAATGTATCTGAATAGCCAAAGTATAGGGGAGGTTCAAAGGGGCGAAACTGTCCATATTCCCAATAATACGCCCCAATACATTAAAAACACAGGAACAGAAGATCTTGTGTTCCTGTGTTTTTGCACGCCTGCCTTTAAAATGGAAGTTTATAATAAGGTGGAATAATCCATTAAAATTTATTAACTAATACACCAAAAATGGCGGCAGTGAAAAACATGAATAAGCTGTATATAGCCGCCGGAGTGGCCATTATATTATTTCCAATGACACTTAAGGCAATGAATATGGCTAAAGTCCCATTGTGAATACCAATTTCCATACCGATAGCTATGGCTTGAGATTTTTCAAGAGAAAATAATCTGGGTACATAATATCCGATAGCCATGCATAAAATATTGAAAAGTAAAGCGGGGATACCAACCAGAGAGAAATAAAGCGGTAATTTTTCTTTTTCGCTATAAAGAGTAAGAATGATAATGATAGCCAGAAAAACGGCAGAAGCTATTTTAACTGGTTTATTTAGTTTTTCTGCAATCTTTGGTGCTTTTGACCTTATTAACATACCAATGGACACAGGACCTAATACAATGAGGCACACTTCCATGATTTTTTTAAACTGTAGAGGAATCACATCCCCCGTTGCCATGAAGGTAGCTATGGAAATATTTACGATAAGACTAATGGAAAAGACAGATAATAGACTATTTATGGCGGTTAATGACACATTTAATGCTACGTCTCCTTTTGCTACATGGGAAAAAAGGTTGGACGTTGGGCCTCCGGGTGCCGCCGCAAGTAACATGAGTCCGACCGCTAGTTCAGGGGATAATTTAAATCCTACCGCTATGAAATAGCAAATGAAGGGAAGGATTATCATTTGACAAAACAAGCCAATGATAATGGCTTTCGGATAGGTTATTATTCTTTTGAAATCGGCAAGGGTGAGAGATAAACCTAAGCCCATCATTATGATAGCTAATCCTAATGGTAACAGGACAACGGATAATACACTAGATTGCATAATAATAAATTAAAATGAGTATATTGTTTTTGATGCCCTTTTTTAAAAGGCACAACAATATACTCATTTTAAAATATCTTTAAGGTAATAAATATCAAAATTTTATTACGTCAATTTCTTTTTCAATGCCCATTTTATCAATAAATCCTACTTTTTCCCACATTAATTCCTCGTTTTTGTATAATTGTAAATAGGGTAGAGCGTCAATTTTTAAACTTTTACAAAGCTCACTTTGCTCGTCAGCATTTATTCGAATCAAGGTTACCCTTTCCTTTTTTTCGTTGGCTATTTCATTTAAGAAAGGTTCCATTTTTTTACATGGCAGGCACCAATCTGCATAAAAATCGACTAAAACTATTTTATCCCCTTTGGTTAATTCTTTAAAAGAAGCTAAGTCCATGCCAGCTACTTTTTTCACTGAACTATCGGTGGTTAACGGAAGATTAGCGGCAGACCATTTCATGATACCACCCATTAATTCATAAACATTTGAATAACCATTATTTCGCATAAAATTAGCCGCAGACATACTTCTGCTGCCACTTAGGCAGTAAATGAATATTGGGGTTGTTTTTGGAATGTTATTAATTTTACCATCGAAAGTCGGATCATTCCAACTAATATTGGTTGCATTGGCAATGTGTCCTTGAGCAAACTCTCCAGGTGTTCTAACATCTAAAACAACACCACCAGGGGTACTTGCTATTTTTTCGGAAAATTCCGGCGCATTCAACTGGAAATTTATACCTCCGCTTGTGTTGGAGGAATTACAAGAGGAGGTAAGTAATAACGAACTTAACACAAAAGATAATAGGGAAATTGACCTTTTCATAGAACCATTTTTTTATTTACCGCGAATATATGCGTTAAAACAATATTGATTTGTAATGTTGGTCACACATCCATCTATCGGACCAGGTTTATAATTTGTTCCTTCTGACCTTTAATCATTTTTCCGTCCACATCCTTAAGGGTATAGGTGATAATGAAAATATAGGAACCTTGAGAAATTAATTCCTCGGCAACGTTTCCAGACCATGCCGAGTTCATTCCGCTATCTATCAAATTTCCCCATCTTGAATATACTTTCCATTGGTAATCAGTGATTTCACAAGCAGAATACACCTCTAAAAAGTCGTTTGTTCCGTCATTATTAGGACTAAATGCATTGGGAATAAAAATCGGGCAGTCACAATTTTCCTTTTTTAAGGTGAAGTGATGAATACTTGGGTCAGAACAAGATAGTTTATAGGCTTTATAGGTCCCGGGAACGGAAATAATTCTTTCCTTAGACTGGACATTATCCCACCAAATGTATTCTTCTCCAGGTAGGGTGATTTTCCATGTTGCATCGCAAGCCAGGGTTGTGTCTGTAACAAGAGGTAATTCCACTATTTCTTTTAGACAAAATGGGTTATATATTCTTTTCCATGTAACAGTATCAGGTCTAAATATATTTTCCTGGGTAAATGAAAATGAGGTAAAAACAGGATTTATAGGTTCAAATTTAATGGGCGTATAATTTGAAGATACCATTTCAGATGGTTCTGTTTCCAAACATTCCATATTTTCACCCATCACCTCGTATTGAAAAAGGAAAGAATTTATATCCCCTTTTTTACTTATAAATGGGTCAATGGATCCAATGAGGGTATTTATATTTTGGTTATCAACTTGTTGATTAAGTAGGGTGGAACTTAAATTTTGAGGTAATAGTATATTTGAAATGGAGGAAACCAATCCATCGTTTAAAAACACTACATGTGATAGGTTTTTCTTATTGGTGGATTGAGTTAATAAACTTACATAAATAGATCCATTTTTCAAAATACTGAGGGCTGAAGCTTTTCCCAGTCCTTTGTATCGCTGCGTTTCCCATATTTTTTCTCCTTTATTATTTATTTTAAATAGAAAATGAGAACTATCTGCAACGCATTCAAAAATGGTACCATCGGCAGTTATGAGCGGACCTCCAATTATTTTGACTGTTTTATCTCCCTTCATTTCATTAGCCCAAAACGGAGAACCTTCTTTGTTAAGGTTAAAAAGGTAGTTGCCGGAAAAGGCAATAAATGAATGATCTAATTGAATGGCTATCTTTCCAGAGGATTCAAAGGGAAAGAATTTTTTAGCCCACATAAAGTTGAGCTTTGTGTTAAATTGGGCAATAAATCCATTTTTTTGGGTGTTGAAATCTAATAGTAATCCGTAAATAATAATTGTATTGTCTTTTATATCAATGGAATAGGTGAAATGATCTACCGTGCCCGGGTTAAATACTTTCATTTCTTCATTTAATCCATTTACAACATTGATTTTCATCAAAAAGATAGATTCCTTAAGGCCTTTATAAATACTACCATAAAGTACTAACTCATTGGTATTTAAAATAGCTAAGTCATTCATAATAATATGGTCGTCAGGTACTTTATAAGCATAAGACCACATAACCTGTCCACAATAATTTATTCTTTGACAAAAAAGCCTCGCTTCTTTGCCACCGTTGCGCAAAGATTCTAAACTTGAGGTGGCCAGGATAATATCACCGTTGGGGAGCCTCTTTATTTTTGTTTCAGCATAATGAATGGAATCAAGGTAAACATTTAGAAAGTCCTGCGAATATCCAAACACTGTACTGAACAGTAAAATGGATATAATTAAGCATTTCCTTAATAAAATGTTCATAATCAGTGATTATTGATTCAACCACGTTCGCAGTTTAATTCCTCCCTTGCCATAAAATTCAATTTTTGACATAGTGTTATTAACGTGTATGAAATTACTTGACTGAGAATTAAATGAATGTCCAAAGTAAGATTCTGTTTTGCGTTTAGTTCCATTTTTCAAATAAATTATGGCATATCTTTCATTTTTAAGAAATGGAATCATTTTATTTCCTTCGCTGTTTAAGCGAAAAGCCAGTAACTTATCATTATTTTGACCTGCTAGAAAATAGAGCCCATTTTTAACAGGTATCGAGGTTAAGCTTTTACCGTCGCCAGGTACATAAAATCCTGATTTTGTAAATGGGACAGATGTGAACGAAGGACCTTTTTTATTTATCAGGGTTAAACCATTTAAGGCATCCGCTTTACCTTGTTGCACTTCTATACCGAAATCATTGCCAACCAGATTAATATCTAACAGCCCATCGTTGTTTAAATCTGTGGTTACAGCGGCATAAATAGGTGCCATTTGAGCTTCAAAAGGTAGAGAATGAATTTTGAATTGGCCGGATCCCAAATTTTCTATCCAACTTGATTTCATAAGAACAACCTGCTTTTTAATCACATTTTCCATGTTTAATCTGCTGAAAATGTCGGAAGCAGTCGCCGCTCCGTATTCTCCAAATGAATTATATTGTTTTCTAATACCAGAAAATTGACCGATAACATCCTGAAGTGGGTGGTATAAATATTCTTTTCTAACCCCTAAGCTATCAGGCCAATACCTCGATATAAGAGGATCTATACTTCCATTTTTATCCAGGTCTTTTGCATACATTGATAAAGGTTCCTTTTCCGAGGCCACCATATTAAGATTAGTACCAAAATTCCCTACAACGTAGTCAGTATCGCCATCGTTATCTTTATCAAAGCCGGTAATACTGTTCCACCAACCCGTTTGTTTTTCTAAACCTGTAGATATTTCAATTAATTTTCCTTTTTGATTGGCAAAAAATCGAATAGGCATCCATTCTCCTGTGAGAATTAAATCGATGGTGTTGTCATTATTAAAATCTGTCCATATTGCATCGGTAATCAGGCCAGGATAAAGTAAATCTTTATTGATTTTAGCAGTGGCATCTCTAAAAGAAGGTTTTCCCTTTTTACTTTCATTTATAAGTATAAAAGATCTGTCGGGTAGGGGATAACTAAAAGGAAGAGAGCGACTGCCAATAAATAAATCTAAATCTCCGTCATTATCTACATCTGCTGCTTTTACACACGAACCGTTAGAAGTAATATTTGGTAAGGCATTCATCTGATATTCAAATAACTTATTTCCTTTATTTAGGAATAACTGGTCTTTATACAATGGATTATTGGGTTCAAATTGAGCACATCCCCGGGCAAAATAAAGGTCATTTAAGCCATCTCCATCCGCATCAAAGATTAAAATCCCGGCATCCTCTTCATCACCCGCTTCGGTGTTTTTGAAATGGTAGTTTTTCGATTCAAATTGGCCATTTTCCAGTTGATAAAAAATAGTCTGGTCCTGGTTTTTACTTCCACTGATGATAAAATCTTCCAGTGCATCGCCATTTAGGTCACCAACAGCTATGGCAGGCCCATATTGGGAAAGTTTATGGGGGAGAGTTCTCTGAATATTAAAATCAATAAAATCTTTTTCTACATGGAGATAATTAAGATTTAATTCGGCTGCATTTTCAGTAAAAATGGTTGGATTACTTTTTGGAAATATCTGTTCTGCTGAGATTTTATTTTTGTCAAAGCTTACTACTTTCGTTTGATTTGCATTGACATTATAGATAGTTTGTAAATAACCACCCGGCCAGATAATTTGAATAGAGTCCGCCTTTTTTTCCTGGTTGAGGCCAAACTGAAATATTAATTCCGATTGGGATAAATAACCTCTTCCTGAAAGCAAAGATTGCTTTTGTATATGGTTTTTGCTGTAAATGATGGCCGAGGCACCGATAGCCTCTGGATTTTTATCGGAACCGATTAATTTTAAGCGGATATAATTTTGTTTTTCAGGGAGTACATTGTTTTTAAAAATAAAGGCTTTGTCATTAATATTATTCACCACTAAATCTAAATCACCATCATTATCTAAATCGCCATAAGCTGCCCCATTTGAAAAGCTGGGAATTTGCATTCCGGCGGCAGCAGTTATATTTTCAAAGGAGAGATCACCCTTGTTTTTGAAAAGGAAATTAGGAGATTTCACCTCGGGAACGGCGGCTAATAATTCTTCTGTGCTTACTAAACGACTGGCGTAGGATCGGAAAATAGAGAAATCATGATCGGTAAC
>Ga0247844_1004298_pt1 | contig 19491 bp, 18 predicted proteins | sample LaCtaG_FD_192421 | JGI IMG/M metagenome (GOLD analysis project Ga0247844, IMG submission 192421) | Freshwater microbial communities from meromictic Lake La Cruz, Castile-La Mancha, Spain - LaCruzMarch201714.5m_1 | ecosystem: Environmental > Aquatic > Freshwater > Lake | place: Spain: Castile-La... | reverse complement strand
AGTGGCGCGGCACATCGCCGTGCAACAGGGCACCAGTGGTCACCATCTCGGTGTACAGCAGGGTATGTTGAGTTAACAGGCGGTGGAGGTAACGACAGTGCTTATCCGTCCAGTCCATCATCGGCGCGACACTTATCCGGTGCCGCCTCTGAAGGTCAGTTTCCTCTCTTGTGGCTATCGGTTTTACTTGTGTATCGTTCACGCTGATTTGTGCTGATTCCGGGCCTTTTCGGGTTTCCGGTGTTACATTTGGTGCAACAAAAAATTCATGTTGCACCGGAGGTCTGATGGGGACAATTCTCGCACGCAAGCGCAAAGACGGCACGATGGGCTACACCGCCTTGGTACGCGTCAAACGGAGTGGCAAGGTGATCTACTCCCAGACTCAGACTTTTGAACGTGAGCAAGCAGCCAAGGCGTGGCTGAAGTTGCGCGAGACTGAGCTGGCCGTGCCTGGTGCACTTAAAAAGACCGACGACCTTACGCTGTCCAAAGTCATCGATAAGTACAACGAGGACACCATACGCCCCCACGGCAAGACCAAGGATCAGGTTCTGCGCACTATTAAAGACTCTAGCCTAGGTGAGCTGCTGTGCTCTGAGATCAAGAGCCACACTCTGGTGGAGTGGCTGCAGGGAATGAAGTCGCAGCCGCAAACCCGTTCCAACTACCTGTCACACCTTGGGTCAGTTTTCAGCGTGGCCCGGCCAGCCTGGGGTTACCCGCTGGACAAGCAGCAGATTGACGATGCGCGGGTGGCGGCTGACCGGCTGGGCCTGATCAGCCGGTCCAAACAGCGCACCAGGCGCCCTACCCTGGCTGAGCTGGACAAGTTGATGGCGTACTACACGGTCTATGAAAAGAAGCGCACCAACGCCATCCCCATGACCAGCCTGATTTTGTTTTCAATCTACGCCACCCGCCGCCAGGAGGAAACATGCCGCATGGTGGTGGAAGACCTTGACGTGGCGCAGTCCGAAATCATCGTTCGCGACATGAAGAACCCCGGCGAGAAAATCGGCAACGATGTGGTCACTATGCTGCCGCCCGAAGCCCTGCAGCTGATATTGGAGCGCAAAGTGACCAAGGGACGAATATGGCCGTTTAACGCAGGGTCGGTCAGTTCGTCATTCACGCGTACTTGCAAGATCCTAGGCATTGAGGATTTGCACTTCCATGACCTGCGCCATGAAGGTATTAGCCGTCTGTTTGAAATGGGCTGGAACATCCCCCGCGTGACCTGTGTGTCGGGCCACCGCAGCTGGAAGAGCCTGCAGCGCTACACGCATATGAAGCAGACCGGGGACAAGCTCAAAGACTGGAAGTGGCGGGTACAGCTGTCAGTCGCAAAAAAACAGAAGAAAAAAAATCCCCCGAGCCAATAGGCCAAGGGGATCGGTAATCCGTCAAGACGGACCAGCTCAGGGAGGTGAAGCTGGGGGCTTGCGCCCAAGCAAGATTCTATCGCCCTCCTTGTCCATCTTTTTGACCGGCTTCAAACGCCGTCTTAAGCACCGCTTCATTCGACCAAACAGCCAGATCGTGAAAATCCACATGATCTGAATGGCAGATTTGCAGGGTTTCAAGGCACAGGTGACGACGCGCAATCATCCTCCAGGATGTTGTTTTGTGTGTTCGTGATTCAAGTAGCGCCAGCCGTTCCATCAAGCGGCCCGCTGCGGTGCCCATGTCACCCGATAAACCCCATTTGCCGGGCTAGGCTGCGGCCTTTACTGCGTGTGCATCAAGCTGATTGGTCCGGCAGCGTGAGGCTGGCGACTGCTAATCAGTAGCAAACGAGGAACCTGATTGTTCGAATAGCTTGCAAATGGTATCACCTGGTGCTACACTAATTCATGCCATCGAATGCATCCACTCGCACCTTCAAGACCGCAAGATTTTCAAAAGATGCAAAGAAGGCAAAGATCAAGGACATTGAACTTTGTTTGGCCATTCGACAGGTTCTGGCGGGGCAGGTAGATGACTTGGGTGGCGGTGTATTCAAGAAGCGGCTCAACAGCAACCTGCATCGGTCAATCATTCTGGCCAAGGGCGAAAAATATTGGATCTACGAGTACCTGTTTGCCAAGAAGGACCGTGAAAACATCGAGGACGATGAGTTACTTGCCTTTCGCCTGCTGGCCAAGGCTTATGCGGGGTTGACTGAGCACCAGCTTAGCCAGCTGCTTTTAAACGGAGACTTTGTGGAGATTTGCCATGACAACAAAACAGAAATTCAAAAGTGATGCCTTTGAAGCAATCCATGCCTCTGCTGCTGCGTTGCAAAGGGTTGGTGCCATCGACCAAACTACCATGCGCCAGTTTGATGAAACTTGCTTAGCGGTGCCAACAACTTTGGCCCCAACCCAGATAAAAAGTATTCGTGAGCAAGCGCATGTAAGCCAGCCCGTATTTGCAAGATACCTCAATACCAGCGAATCCACTGTTCAGAAGTGGGAGTCTGGCAGCAAACAGCCCAGCGGCATGGCACTCAAATTATTGGCGGTAGTTCAAAAACACGGGCTGGGTGTGCTGGCGTAAATTCTTCGGGCGACCGCTGTTCGCGGCGATCACCTGCCTGAACTATCGGCAAAACGCATTCAACTTTTCAGCATAGCCGTTAACGACATTTTGCTGAGCGAAGGCTTCAAACCCTACCAAGTCTGAAAAATCTTGCGGCGAAACTTCACCTCTCTCCACGAGTGCCTGCGTGATTTGCAAAAACATGACTTGGTGTTTTTCAAGCAAAGTGGCTGCGCGTTCGTACTGCTCTTGCAGTAGCGCTTCGATAGCCACGTTGGTCGGCGCTACGTCAGTATTGACATATTGGTTTGAATCTTTCGTAACGTCGCGGTGACTCAGCCAATCACCATAACCAAATTCCCGAATGCATAGTGCCGCCAGTTTGGTTGCCTTCTTCAGGTCACCTTGAGCTCCGCTGGTGCAAGCATCCAGCCCAAACACCATGGCTTCGGCTGCACGCCCTGCCAGGCCCACGCAAATGGTGTCCCGGTAATGGCTGCGTGACTTAATGGTCGTTTTGGCAAAACTGGCATAACCACCTTCAAACGAAGCTGGATTAATTTTCAACTCTTGTGGGGGTTTGCCAAACAATAAGCCATATATCAATCCATGCCCTGCCTCGTGGACGGCGATCACAGCACGAAAATCTTTGTCTGTTCGTTGCTTAAGCTGGTTAAGCTCCCACCGCACAGGGTAAGCAATCTGCTGTTCGCCCAGATGCACCACCAGATTTCTTCTGTCAGCGCACAGGGAGACACGAATGCAGTCATCTTCAGTAGCACCCAAGGCAATGGCCCAGAGCGCCGCGCTGACCAACGGCGCACTGATGACCGCGTGGATGGTAGAAAACAAGGGCCGTGTGCCTTGGCTTGGGAACACCGCATTGTTGTAAATCTCGGCATGTACAGCAGGATCAATTTGGAACCGTAAGTGACATGCCCCAGCAATATTGTTCAGATAGCTGGCGCAGGTGTTCTCAATGAGCTTCAGATAGGTTGTCCGGCTGAAGCTAGGGTAAATGATGTGCACATTGCCGAGGCGCGCTATCTGCTCAGGCTTGAAGCGCTCACGCAGTGCCTTCTTGACATCTATCAACGAGAGTTTCTTGGTCAGCGCATGAAAAATGTCCGCATCGGTATCGCAGTCTTGCACGCTGGCGGCGATGTCGGTGTACATCTCATCCAGATTGCCACTCACGAAGACCAGTAACTTGCTGTAATCTGTTTCCCATGCATCGGCTTGCTGCTGGAATGCCTGTATGCGGGCCTGCAGCTGCTCCGGTGTCCAAGCCATGATGGCCATCAACGGCTCTTTTAGCTTGAGATGCTTCTTGATCTGTCTCGCCTCGTAAGGCCGCAATTTGTAAATGTGTTTGGCCGAAGCCTTGTCATCATCAGATTCGCGCTCTTGGTCATAGTGCGAATCGGCCAGCGTGTAATCAATATCGTTCAGGAATGACAAGGTTGGAGCCAAGCGGCCGTCCGACAACAGCGTCCAGACATCCTGGTAGCGCTCCACCTTGGCATCCTCCCCATTTTTTCGCACCGTTCGGAAGCGCTGAAACTCGTCGAGCACGAGAATGCCCGGCGCACCTTCAGTAATGCCGGAACTCGACAACATCCCAGAGATTGAATTGGCTCGATGCCCCGACCCATTGCTGAAGCCATCCATCTGCACCTCGACGAACCGATCGTAAAAGCCCAGTTTTTGCGCTAGTGAGCGAGTGAGCTGGGTCTTTCCGGTCCCGGTAAGTCCCCACAAGCAAATGATCACCGGTCGAGTAATGAGCTGCGGCAACACAAACCAAGCGCGCAGGGACTCCACCACACGGTCAATCACTTCGTCAATACCTACGAGCTCAGCCTTCAATTCCTGTGTCACCTGTTCCAATTGCAGGGTTCGCGCGGCAATGCTTGCACGTAGTGCGATTTGCGTAGGGTGGTGCGGTTGGAAAAAGCGGGTATTGACTGCAGCCATGATATGAATCCATTCGAGATTGAAAGAGATTCATTGTGTCCATATAAGCGTCAATATGTGACGCAATAACAATTTAGTCAGATGGCGTGTTAGACAACACGATGACAGAAAAATCGTCAGTTCCACCGAACCTGCGCGATACTTTGCACGCATTCAACAGACCTTCCACGGAATGGTCAGTGACAAGCAGTTCCGCAATCTGTGCGTCCGATAAGACTTCGTTCAAACCATCACTGCACAGCACCAGAATCTCATCTGGAAAAAGGGTGTGAGTGACAACATTCACTTTGAATTCGTCACACTCAGTATCCGCCACGAATTGGGATGTGAGACCACGCAGAAAACTCGCAGCGTCATCAGCTTGTTCAGGTGCAATTTCACCCTCATCGATCATGTCGTTGAGCACGCTGTGGTCGCGAGTCAACAAACGAGCGTGAGCGCTTCGCGCATCACCAGTGAGCACGTACGCTCGCGAGTCGCCCACGTTGAAGACGGTTGCAATATTTCCGACTAACCGCACGCCAACTAGCGTCGATGCCATGCCCTCAAACTGCGGGCTGACCGAAAGTGTTACATAGTCCCGCTGAACCTGATGCAGCAGGGTTGACATAGATGCGTGAGCTGGCGCTGCTGCTAAACGCATCTGCAGCAGTTCAAGCAAACGCCTGCTTGCAATGTGTGGTTGCGTGCCAATGGCGACACCATCGGCTATGGCAAAGTGGCGTGGCTGAGCTGCGTCAACAACTGTTTGCTCGCGGACCTGACCCTGATGCACTTTGCAGTCGAGCAGAACGGCATCTTCGTTGCGGGCTTTTCCGGTGCCGCGTTGGCTAAATGAAAGAATGGAAATCAATGATGCTTTTTGAAAATCATAGACCCAGCCAAGCGAAGAACTCCGTTGGCATTTCCGCTTCGACGGTTTCAATCAATTTGGTGTTTACCGTAGACGTTGCAGCCATTGCGGGAACCGTAATGACCTCTGACTGAGTAGACCACTTCATGAGTAGGTACTTTGTTTGACCTTCATCGTAAGCAATGCCAGTCACCCTGCCGTGCCCATGTAGGGTCATCGTCTTTCCCAATTCGGCATTTTTCTTTAAGACGACCAGATCTCCTGCATTCACGTCATTGAACCGATTTACTTGCACAGTACTTTCTGGATAATCGAATGTGCATATTCCCTTGGCTTTCCATTCGATGTCGAGTCTATTGTTGATATCAGCATCGGGACAGAATCCCATGAACAATATGTAGGTGTCACTCGGCTTTGCCACATCAATGGCAGAGATTACCTGAATGGCTTCGTCATCTCCGGCCTTGAATTTGCTCATTGCGTTGCTTCGCAGATCATGAAGCTCGGTGCGGCTCATTTTCCCAGCCGCGATCTTTTCCAGAATTTTGTCGTATTTCATAGTGCGTTCACTGATTGGTCGGTGACTTCAGCAAACGCCAAATCCACGTAAAAGCGCTGGTAAAGATTGAAGGTGCGAAACTCTATGGCTTTTTGGAAGGCCAATGCACGCTCCTTGGTCCAGAACTTTAGATCATTGGCGTTGCTTGGGACAGGGCCGCATTTCTCCCACGCTGGTGTCTCATCGATTAACCCATCCCTTGTTTCGAAAGTAATGGCACTATCGCGCAAGATTTCGCTTCCTTTGTCCGAAGCCGTGCGTTTTAACTTCACCATTGGCGCGGTATCCCCGTCGCTGCGGTTATCGCTGCTATCCCATACGCGCACATTGCCAATGGCATTGCCAAGGCGCCAATGGCCTTGTGCATCAGCATCGCTTATTTTCTCCGCATGAAAATCAAGCAGTCGGCTTGTTTTATCGGTCTTTCCAGTCCAGTCCCCCCAATGGCTGGCAGCACAAATGTGGTCGTAGTCGTAGGGGGTGTCGTCTTCCACGCCGGGCTGCGCAGGCATTTCCTCGAAGCGGCGGTAAACATAGTCGCGCTGCAGCCATAACAACAAGGCGTGGCTGTAGCCCCCACGCAAGTTCCACCAGCGCTCATATAACTTTACGGTTTGCTGCTGAAGCATTCGTTCTGATTCAGTCATCGTGGAATCGCTCTGCGCCACAAAGCGGCGCCATCCCCGCAGGCCATTGACGGTGTCCGATGAGAAAACCAGCATTGCAGAATGCTCATCTTCCTTTGTGACCCGTATAGGCAAGACCTGTTGCTGTAGCAAGGCTTGCGGGCTGCGCATGGGCAAGGCCAATTTTTGTTCTGCGAGATGGGCAAATAGTGCAGCCTCGGGAAACGCGACGGAGGTGTCAGTGCTGATGTACTTGAAACATTCTTTGGTGGCTTTGATTGCGTCCGGTACTGTGAGATACCAGCACAGCAGAAAGCGAATAAGCGTGTGGCGGTTGTCAGGCAAGACGCTTTCAAGTGGCTTCTTGGATTTTTGTACCCAGTAAAGGATGACCTCGAGTGCCGGTATGTGCAGGAGCGACAGCGCATGCAAAGGTAAACCGATATCCAACTCTGTGCTGTTCCCCAGTTTGGGGTCGTAGGAAATAGCGTCTAAAACCGATTGCAAATTTCTCACAAATTCGCCATCTGCCTTTATTTGACTATTGAATAGAACATTGAAGGAGGATGTTTCTAGATATTGCTCTGAAGCCCCCTTTTTACCTCGCAACAGGCGAGCGAATTGGGCTTTGTCGATCTTGGGTTGATCTTCATGATCTAGTTGTGCGGCAACTAAGCGCACAGCTGACATGACTAAGTCGGTTGGGGTGTAAATGGCCGCGATACGTCGGTTGGCGAGTTGAGTTTCAACTAGGCTATGGCATCTGGGGTTAAGGTGTTTGAGAACGGAAAAGATATAGTCTGCTGTCTTTAAGTCGGTTCCCCCCGTGCCGATGCGTTTGAAAAGAACCGCAAGTGGCGGGTCTTTTCCTTCATCTTTTTCTTCGGCGCGCATCAGGTGCTCTGGCACTTCGATAACTGGGAAGTGCTGATGCGTCATAAGGTCCAAACCTTGTGCCAACGTTGCGATGCGCCTCGTCAACCCCTCACTCGCCATGCACTTTTCAATGGCTGCAATACGTTTTTGCAAGTGCGACATGATTGCTTCACGCAGTGCATCGTCGTATTTTTCAAAAGGCGCTTGCTTGGTTTGGATGTTTGCAATGCGGGCAGCTAGTTTGGCTGTTGCAGACAGTGCTTGCCTTTGCACATAACTAGGCAATGCAAGTACGTCCCGTAGGTACGTCTCGATAAGCAAACGTAGGTCCAAGGCCAAGGTGCTGTGCCAGGGGCTGATTTCATCGTCGTGCAGGTAATACAATTTTGCGGCTGTAGGCTCAGAAGCCCGATGAACGACCAAACGGTCCGCATAGGTGGCATTGGCAAGTCTACGCTCTGCAAGCGAGAGGCGGCCAATGGCTTGCCCACTGGGGCCGCCGCGTTGGTAGCCCATCGGGCTGCTTTCGCTGGTGAAATGCAGGCGCAGCAAGTGGTCGTAGTTATCATTTTCGCCAAAGTCCACCCATATACGGCGTTGCATTTGTTGGGCCACCGTGGGCCAGGCAATCAACATTGCCAGCGTGCGTTGTTGGCCATCAATCAGGGAAAGTCCGCCGTTGGCAGGAAGGTTGACGAGAGTTCGATTCAGTGGGTGAAAGAATTGAAGATTAGACGCCGCTGGAATATGGCTGGCCATCAGACCGCCAAAGGGCATGCCGCGAAAGATGGTGTCCCACAAGTCGATCACTTGATGGGGCTTCCAGACGGATCCACGTTGAATCATTGGCAGGACCACCGCCCATTGTTCGTTCGTGGTTTCCATGCTGGTGGCCCAGTTAAGCCAGTCCGTGATTTTTACAACGCGGATGCCTTGGGTGAAGAATGAAGGAGTGCTTGTCATATTGCTCAGTAAAGGTGCAAAACCAATTTCCCTGCAATCGCCAATATCGAAACTCCACCCATTTCGTAGGTATTCGAAGAAGTTGCCCCGGTTTTTGGTTTTATGCGACTGCCATCAGCCACCCAGGTGTTGGAACTAAGCGCACCCGTTTTAGGTTTCAGCTCCTTACCATCCCAAAGCCATGTATTTGCCATTACTGCCCCAGTCTTCGGTTTGATCTCCTTGCCGTCGAAGACCCAAGTATTCGACGACGAGGCTCCGTTTTTTGGTTTCAACTCACGGCCATCGCAATTCCATCCACTTGGCAGCTCAATTTTGGAACTCATCTGGTACTCTCCCTTGTAAAAACAGAGTTATTTCTTCACCGTTCGGCGTGTGACATCACTCACAGCATCCCCAAATCCGTAGAGCCATCGACTCAGCACATCGGTGTCTGCAACCGTAGCGGCAATCACGTAGCCATTGGAAAGTTCCTTGTGCGTCTGATCTGCCGACAACGGGCACTCCAAAATATGCAACCCACTGGCTTTATCAATCCGAAAACTAAGTCGAACCATTTTGGGTGGCCCATCACCAAACCCCATATCGTCATCCAGTTGCTGCAGGTCAAAGTCTCTGGGTCGCACAAAAGGTAAGGTTGATGACGTGGCCGACTTAATGCGGTGCAGAGCCAAACTACGGTTGTTGTCATAGCCTTCAAAGCGACAGGCCAGGTACATGCGCGGGCCTTGTTGCACCAGACCCAGTGGCATGACGCGGTATGGGCCTGCTTTTTTCCCGTTGGCGTTTTGGTAAACCACATCCAGCCACTGGTTGTCGTAAAGGGCGTCGCTGACCTGTTGGAATACTTCTGGCAAGACTTTGGGTGGCAAAAGCGGCTGGGTGGTGCTGACAACGCGCACTTTTTGAAGCCATTCACGCTCGCGGTGGTCCAGGTTTTTTTCGCTAAGTTGGTTGCGGGCTTGTGCAAAGAAGCCGTCCATCGACTTCATAAGCTTAGCAGGCAACAATGCACCTAGCTGCTGTTCGGCAAGGGTAAGCAACAGGCACTCTTGTGCATTCAAACCGCCAACAGAAAATCCCTTCGCGTTTTCCTTCCAGCGGTAGCGATAGGGTTTCCCACCATCTTCGCGTTCGATGTCGTGCATGCCGGAGTCGCACAGCGCCCGAAGCCAGCGCTGCACAGCTCGCTCGGTCCGGGGCAATCCAGCTGCTGCCAGCTTCTCCACCAGTTCTTGCGTAGTGATGCTGCCACGCTTTGGTATGAAGCGCAGCATCTCTACCGCTGCCTGCATGGTGTGAAGAGGGTCTTTTTTGGTAGAAATCATAGCTGCTGTCAGGCATTCTTGGATATCGCCTTCGCCATATTTCTTGCAAAGAGTGGCATACCTTCCAAGTTCATTTCGGCGAACACATCACCCCAGTGCATTACTTTGTGTTGTTGTGTCTGCTCCATCTTTGAGACTATGAAAACAAAGTCCGTTTGAATGCCGAGCAATTCATTCATCAAATATTGCTGCAGTTCCAACTGCCCAACGCTTTTGAGACCTCTGCGGCTGAATATTGCCTTTTCCTCTTTGGATGATGGGTACTGGCCTTCGCCAGATTCGTGCTTTGCTTCAATACAAATCGCTCGGCTTTTGCTCAGATGAATGACGATATCGGGCTTGATGTTGAAGGCCCACTTAAATTTGCACAACTTCAAAAATTGGTCGTTATCTGAAAATTTGTTGTCTAGCCCTTTAACCGTCCAACGTCCTGGCGATTGGATGAATTTTTTCGATGCAATCCCGCTGACACCCAATTCCATATTTGTCGTAGAGAGATCGGTCTGCTTCAGAATTTTGCTAACTGCCGGAATGTCCAAGCTTTCGGAAATGATGCGTTTCTTCAACTCATTCAGTTTTTCGTCGCTCTCGTCCATTAGCCCATTCCAATAATCTCGAAGGTAGGCATATTCAAAGTAGATGCCGAATTCGTCATCAATCGGATCCTTGACACCACACAAATCAAGAAATATTTTGGCGTTACCAGGCATGCAGAGTGCAGCAAATAGGATGGCTGCGTAGTTTCTCTCCTCCCTGCAAATGCTCCAGTAGGCCGGGTCTGTTCCTCCAATTTCCCTGATATTCATCGATCGCTCCTCGTGTAAATGGTATTCAATTTGTGGCCGAGTCAATGCTCAAATCCATGCGACCGGCAAACACTTGCCAAAGTCGCACCATGGCGTAGGTGTCCAACTTGCAATAGGCCAGTAATTGGGCATGGATTTGATCTTTGCGCTGTGCATTGGTATCCGTATGAATGGCCTCCAAAAAGGCGTCCATCGCCATGCCGCCATCTTGCACTCCATCCAGTGCGTCATACCGAAGTTCCGGCACCACCGCCGGAAGAACCTTTTTGATACTCCAGCTGCCCTGCTGGCTGGGGTGGTAATAGCGCTCTCGGGCAATTGGCAACAAATCAATCACCCGTTCGTTAATGGCCAGTAACGCGTTACTCAGTTCCGGAAAGCGGGCTGCCATTTCCCGGATACGGGAAGTTTCAAACCCGGCGTTGTAGACATACACGGGGCCTTGCGTCCCACAGTCGGCAATCAACGCCAGCGCCAGTTGCTCTGCAGGGTCATTGCCAGATAAATCCAGGAAATCACGGTGCGACAAAACACCAGCATCTGACAACATGTGCACGCTGTATTGAAACGTGTGGAATTGGTAGGGCCGGGTATCTTTCCAGATCGGGACTGCAAACTGAATGGTCTCAAAGTCCAGAAAGTAGGCAGGCAACACGTGGCCAGCCAGGTCTGCCGCTGCACCCTCTGCATCGAAGTAGACCGTATTGGCAACCGTGTGGGATTTAACGCGCCGCTGCATGGCACTGAGCTGATCATCGGGGACGTCTTTAAGTTCATACACCCCTGACTTGGCCAACGCAGCGGCTTTGGCGCCAAAGTACGGCAGCCAATGAACTGGGTGGTCAGCTAAAGGTTCATCGCGACTGCAGTATTTGTAAAAACCGCAGGCATAGGGCTTTTCGCAATGTCCGCCCACTTCGACCAGTGGTTCAGTCGGGGCTGCTGCAACCAATTGAGCTTGTTTGATCCAGTCCTTGACCTCGCCTTCTCGGGCAAAGGCTTCTTCTGTGAGGTCGACTTCCATCAATAGACCGCTGTAGTCACCATCGCCCGGATAGACCCATGTGTTATCAATATGTGCCAATGCGATGGATTGCAATGGCACGCCACTATTCCGGGCGACAAACGCCTGCACCGCTACATCGTCTCTGTAGTAGTCTTTCACGCCAGTCGAAGATTTGACTTCCACCATGCGCCAAGCTTGCCGACCATCGCGATGAACTGGCAGCATGACATCCGCAAAGGCCAAAGCGCCACCAGCAGAAAAGCCCGCTTCAAAAACGGGTAGTGTCGATTCCATCAACTTTAAGGTGCGCTCAAAAGCGGATTTGAACCCTTCGACCTTAAAGTCAATAACGGCACCTACACCCTGAGGATCGTAAATCTCTTGAGCAATGTCCCCCACCCTATGGCCGATTTGGAAGCTCATTTCAGTGGCCGAAGAATCTTCACGCAGATCGGGTTGGTGGATTTCCAACCACAAGCGCTTCGGGCATTGGCGCAAGGCCATCAATTTTGATTTTGAAAATGATCGCACCACTGTTTCCATCCTTCTTAATCTACAACCCAACCCGCAAGCAAAAGGTGTTCGATGTCGTCAAATCTGAGCATTTGATCACCCGGCTTTATGCATAGCACCAAACGATCATGGCAAAGATCTTCCCACGCCAGCTTGGCGTAATTTTGCTGAATATGCTTGAAATGGAGGCTGCCATCAGGCGTACAGGCTCTCTGCACTATGGCATCACGTGTTTCTATTTGAAGCGCCACAGACCAGGTGTCCAAATGATGTGTTGGTGGATTTTGCATTGATGACATCGGCCTATTATCAATACACATTCGTCATTATGTGACGCATATCTACTTCGCCAATTCAAATCGTCGACCATCAAAGTGCCAGCATAAAAATCTGCCTTCACGCTGTAGCCCCAGCACTAACGAGCAAGGCGAACGAAAGTAGGCAGAGCAGCAAGGTGCATTCTCATCACACACGGGCTGCGGTAGCACCTCAACCACAACCGCAGGCTCACCATACGCTGGAAGTTTCGTGTATTTCAGCCCCGGCTGCCACTGCACCAGGTCGCCGGGTTTAAAGTGGGATGGGTTGGTGCGCTGAAGGCGGTCAAAGCTGTCATGCAGTGCCTCAATCTTGCTTTGCCGCGCATACGATTGTGCAGTTGCGACAGTGGCATCAGCATTCGCCAAGTCGTGCAGCATGCTCTGCAATGCAGGATCCAGTCTACGTGGTGCACTCATAGTGTCTCTCCATGGTCCATGGTGACTTCAAAGCGACGACCGTCGTAATGAAACAGTGCAAAATCTCCGTCATGGTCATGTATCCCTAAAACCAAGGAAAGCGGTTCGCGAAAGTAGTTGCTGCCACCGCTGAGTGGATCAGTGTCAAGAATGGGGGGCAACAGCACCTCCATGATGATGGCGGGTTCGCCATATTCTGGAATGCGCTTGTTTTTCATGCCGGGCTTCCATTGCACGATTTGACCAGGCTTGAAGCTCGCTGCTGGTTGCATTTCAAAGCGACGTTGAAGCGCCAGAAGCTGCTCGTGCTGGTCGTTGACGGGTTCATCGACAAGCTCCAAGTATTGACTGGTCTTATCGAGCATATTGCTCATCAGATGGCTGAAGGCGGTATCCGTTTTATGGTGTTTTTGCATGGCTTTCTCCGAAATTGAAATCTCAGGCAGCCAGCGCGTTGTTTTGCGTGGCTGGTGTATGGTTGAAGGACCCTAGCTGATGCGTTGCCTCCGCACCGCGACCATCCTTGGTACGCAACTCTGCTTGCAAGCGCTCAAACATTTCTTGCGCGCTGGGTGTGCGGCGCAGCAACCGATATTGCCTTGTGACTGGTGCAAAATCGCCCGGCGTGATGCCACCCAAGCGTTGGCGTACAGGTGCCTGCAACGGTGCCGCCGCTTGCATATCGCCACCCAGTAGGTGGAACTCTTGCAAAAACAAGGCCCAGCGCTGGGAGGGTGACATGGGTTTGAAGGCCACCTTCCAGTCGAAGCGGCGCAGACTGGCGGGATCGAGTTTGTCCAGCAGGTTGGTCGTGCATATGAATAAGCCTTCGTGCTCTTCCATTTGCGTCAGGAATTCATTGACCTGCTGCACCTCCCACGAGCGATGTGCATTAGCCCGCGATTGCAAGAACGAATCCGCTTCATCGAGGATGAGAACACTAGGCTCTGCACGGGCGGCCTCGAACATTTCAGCAATTCGCTTCTCTGTACCACCCAAATAGCAGTCCAACAAATCAGACGCTCGGCGCAGCACCAATGGCAATTCCAACTCCTGCGCTATGTAGCGAGCCAGTGCTGTTTTGCCAGCACCGGGCGGACCATAAAAGCAGAATGAACCAGTCGGCGAATGGCGCAACGATTCCACCAGTGCTGGAATGGGGGTGTCGGTGTGTAAATAGGCCAGGTCATACGCGGTGGCCATCGCACGGCCTGGGCGTAACTTGGGTTGCCCCAGCAGTTTTGTGGAGCGGTCCAGCACTTGCATAACACGCTGTTGCGCCGATGTTGTATCGTTGGTGGCCAGCGCTGGAGCTTCCACCAGTTGGGCAACTTTGGCTGCACGCTCCATCTGAGCAGGTGTAATGGCAGGGTTTTCTGCCAGTCCGTTAAGCCAAGCAGTGTCGATAACTTCGGTTGCGGCATCAGAGCCAGGCGCACAAATGATGTCCTTCAAATGATGGTGCGCAATTTGCAGGCGTACAGCACGCGGTGGCGTAGTCACACGCACCGAGTAGTCAAAGCGACGGCGATATGCTGGGTCCAGCGCTTCGGCGTGGTTGGTAATCCAGATGGCGGGTACCGGGTTTTCTTCCAAAGAGCGGTTCACCCATGCTTTACCAGGGGTTTCGCCTTCTTCGAGCATGTCTTCCACCTCATCGAACAACACCAAAGCATCGCAGCGACGGCTTAGCATGCGCTGACACAGGGCGTAGGCGCTGAGTCGCTCGGTTCCACGTATGGGGTCGCCTTCATCATCGGAGTAGCCAACTTCGTACAGGTCTGCCTTCAATGCCTGAGACACCACCGCCGCCAGTTCAGTTTTACCGACGCCAGGAGAACCATAGAACAGCACGTTGGTGCCCGGCACGCGCTTACGCATTGCCTCTCGAAAGATTCCGACCACCACAGCAACTTCGTCGGCCAGGTGCGGAAAATGAGATGCATCGAGCGAACTCACAGCGCGCGGGGTAAAGAAGTGACGGACCAATGGCTCCGGAGATGCGTGCGCTCCTATCATTAATGCACCAAGCCCACGCGGTAGCTCCATGTATCGCTCCATGTCGGTTGCGTCTCTTTCCAATTTCAACAGACCCATGCTGCGCAGGGGGCCATCGCGCCGCATAGTTCGCTGCAAGTCATCCCGGTTGCAATCGGTGGTGACAGCGAACATATCCACACAATCAGCTTCGCTGCCCAACCGCACACTCAAACAATCGACACATCGGTGAAACTGCTCGTTGACTTGCAGCAGTACAAGAAAGGACAGCACCACGCGGTCCGACTCTGTCAGACCAAGCAGGTCGCCAAGCGTTTGCACATTGGTCAGGAGGGAGTGCGAATGCGTGACAGGATGAGAAGCAGCGTTGCGCGTTGCAGCTTGCAACAATTCATTTGCCCAACGACGTGCACGGCGCTGGTTGGCTTCGGCACCGGAGTCTTGGTCATCCGCATACACGATGGGGTCGTCTTCATGGCCATGCCAGTAGTCTGGGCTTCCAACCTGGAGGACATGGCGAATCGCACCGTGCTCTGGCAGCAAGTGAACTTTTTTGTAGTACACGATCAACGCCAACGCCCAACGTTGAATCAGCGGCAAAACTCCGTCGTCCGCCTGATCCATGGGTTTGCGTCCAAGGTTGGGGGTCAGTAGAGCTGTGAAATCTGATGGAGCGGAAAGAACGCGTTGTGCCATGGTGGTTTCCTTTTTAGAAGAAACCCTAGTATCTACACACATGCGTCAATATGTGACGCATAAAACGTCACATATTGACGCTTTGATTTGCACAACTCTTTACCGCTACGAAATACCGCACACGTCGGCAAATTGGAACGAGATTTTTTAAGTGGCCGACCCTTGCTTGGACGAATCTGTTGTCATTGGGCTGCTACCAAATAAAGAAAACGACAACGGTTCGCTGCACTAATCGAGCAGATCACATCATCCCGGCCTGCTCAATGACTTCCGCAAGCCCGCGGCTCATGGATTCAAGTTCGCTTTCCGGAAATCCGTGCTTATCAAAAATCGAGTTAACACCGGCAAATGCCCGATTCAAAAAATCACCGAGTTTGTAGGCATCTATTTCAACTGCACCACGACCTGGAAAACTGGTGCCGCAAACGCAAGAAGCCAGCAACTTGATGCTGTCATCAATTTGGTTGAAAAAAAATGCCCAGTACGGCCACTGCAGTTCCAACGCACTCAGAAACGCCCGCACCTCCGGGATGTCGACAAGTTCGCGAGCGTCATCGTTGTATCCGTCCACTGACAACACCAACTGGCCTCGGTAAAGCCAGGCATCTTCGCGAGTGGCCAGAAATGGCTTAAGGCTAAACAACACCGATTCAATGTCGGACTCTTCAACTTGCCGGCGCGAAATCATTAATAGGACAGGCTTAGATATGCCTGGCCGAAGGTCGATGCGTGGTGAAGCAGTCATATGAAAAACAATGTCATTGGAAACACTACTGATTTTCGGCCAAACAGATAGTGGGGATGTTGGAAGCCACCCATTTCATTTTCTGAAATCCGCCTCTGTTTGCATCACGGCATTGCGCAGTGCACGAGCATCGACCAGCGCATGATGCCTCTTGACCCCTGCACCAAGGTAATCATTTAGCAAAAGTTGATGGTGGCGCGCCATCGCAGCACCTGGCCACTGCAGGATTCGATACTCAATGGCCATGCGATCACGGTGGCCCGGCGGCAACATACCGAAAACCAAGTGCCAGTCAACGTGCGCATCACTGACCATGCTGACTTTGTCGGCAATCGATGTGAGCCATGACAGTACTTGCTCACCTGCCTCTATACGATTCAAATTGCTCGTCGGATGCCGATCCAGGCATGGCAGTACAGCATCAACTACAAACGGTGAGCACTGTTCTGGCTGCCATCCATCAGATAGCTCTGCATAAAACTCTTGACCTGACTCGCTGACCAATCCAACGGCAATCAACTTTGGATTGACGAAATCTGTAAATTCAGTATCCAGGAATATGCGCAAGAATGCCTTCTTATAGTGACTAGCATTGGCGGCTAACAATTAAAGTCCAATCATTCGCCAGTGCCTGAAATTCGGGGTGAGTACATAGCGGCCTCACCATGGCTGCGCGCGGCAGTCAAAATTCAGCAGGGAAATTCCCAATTTTCAATTTATCAACGAACCGGCTTCAACCTCACTCACATTGAAAACATTTCGTTGGCAGAGCGCTTAAAAGCGAAATTACATCAATATGCTATTTTTCTGATGCAATCTAATAGGTCTATGTTTATAAAACAACGGATCCAGTTTTTCTGAACATCAACCTACCATTCAATTGTACCAATTTTTAGAAAAATATGGCGGATTTAAGTTAATTTAAATTCAATTTAACTATATGGCATCTATACGAGGCCGTTTTGTATATTATCGTTAGGGCTAAGCGCAATAATTGCAATTCCACGTCAATTTAAATTCGCTGTTTAATTGTTTAATTTCAATGACTTAGGCTCAAATCGATGCACTATATTATTGTTAGGCCTAGCAGCCTCAACCAAAATATAGTGATGAACAGAATGCCAACTTTATTGTGGTCACTTTGACTAAATGAAGCCAATTTTGCGATTGCTACTCACTGAGTTGTTGCTGCAAGCCCAAGAATTCATATCAACTTCATTCCTTGAATTGGCAACTGCAATGCCTATCGCTGCTTGAAAGCGAATTTTGCACTGTCGTAGACTCAGACCTTGAGTCTGATCCAACACATCCTCCGGCAGATTTTTATCAAACCCAATTGCCAATTTTTCAACTTCAGCTTCGAAGATGCTTCGCGAAACAGTCCTGAGCTGACTAGACGTCAACGGTTCAATTTCGAAGGTCTGTACCCGCGACAGTATTGGTTCAGGAATTGTGGGCTCGTTTCCTAAAAGGATAAACCTGACAAAGGATGCATTAATACTGATACCTGGCAGAGCTTGATCTTCAAACACAGCTGCGGTGTCTTCCTCAAGTAACGAATACAGACTGGCGAGAGGGTCGAAGTCTTTGGCTCGTGCTTTTTCTACTTCGTCAATCACTACAACAGGATTCGCAATCGGAGCATGGCCGTGTACCGGATAGGCAAGCCGCTCAAACAACAAACCTGGACTAGAGTTCGAATAGTAGGTACTAGACCCAGCCAGGGCCATCGAATTGGTCTCAGCAGCTACTAGGATTTGCAAAAACTTAGGGACATCAAATATCTTTTGAAGTGCCCTGGCAAATGCGTTCTTTCCACACCCGGCTGTGCCGACTAAAAAGATTGGCTGCATCCTATGCGCTTCGATGCCACCACGCGTTGCCAAAGCAAGATGCGGGCGTATCACTGTGGCAATCACTCTCTCAAAATTTGGAAATTTCAGAGTCAGTGCGTCCAGCTGTGCTGGCCAGTCTGAGACTGGAAGTCGGAAAGGCCTGGTGGGGCCAGATTCGAACAAGCTTGCCATGATTTTCTTGTGCCGCGTGCGGACATCTGAATCACGAGACACTGTCGCAGCCTCAGCTTCCGCTTCAGAAACAAGGTTGTTAAACACAATGACTTGATTCTCACTTCGTCCATCCGCCGCCACGTGTTGGCAATCGCTTTTCGGCGTTTGCGAGGGTGCATTTTTTGGCATCGATTTTTGAACTTTGAAACTTTTCATCTCAAAAAGATCGCCCGTATCAAACTGCATTTGGTCATCGTTCTGCATTGACCATGCCATCTTTTTATAGTCGATTATTGCGCGGTCAATAAGGCTGGCATGTCGCCGAGTGAGATGAGGTCGCGCGTCGAATTCAATCTGCAATTGATCTTGAAATTCGTCAAAGTTCACATATGCAATCTCAGGCGGCTTGGAAAGCAGAAGCAACTCGATAGTTTTCAAAAATGCTTCAGTTAAAAAAAGCCATTTTTCTGGGAAGTCTACAACGTGATTTACCTGCATCCACGCTGGTAATTGTGGCCGCCGATTCGTTTTAAAATCATTCATGATATGCGTCTCCTGCATAAATAGGATGCAAATACAGCATTTCTAAAGAAATGAATATTATTTTCATAAAGTGTATTTATTCAATTGCGCCAAACCCACAAAACAGAATTGCAGGCTCACTGAACTATTTTCAGCAAAATCTGGATGCCCCAGATGGCAAGAATGCACGACATACATATCTAGATATATAGATACGTATGTCGCAAAAATTCAAATAAAAAAAGTTGCAACCTCAGCTGCCGCTGTCCTCAACGGCATTTCTCCAAAAGTGGAGTGTTTCAAAAGTGACAGCGCTTTTGATTGCTGATGGTTGCAACTGGCACGTTCTCGATTCGTGACTGCAGTTTACGGTATTTAACGGAACGCTAGAGCACGAATGTTGTACTGGCAATACGAAAAGAAGATAGATAATTTATTACAACACGACTAATGCGAGTAGGCGTATATGAGTAGAAATTTCAACTAAATAATTTATGAAAAATTATCAATCTAACTCTATAAATATAGAATTAATAGATATTTAATTCGTTGAACAATTGTTTCTTTAAGAATAAAAACAAGTATTTTTTCGGGGCGATGCCGTTGAATTACAACTTATGCCGGCCAACTATGGGACAAGCAGGATAGATCGGACCAAGCATCAAAGTGTGAACCTTGGCGCGCGTTATCGCTACACGCAGAATTTTGCGACTTCGATGGTATGGCGCCTCGTCGCCCCACCAAACGAAAGAAG
>Ga0247844_1004294_pt1 | contig 19505 bp, 23 predicted proteins | sample LaCtaG_FD_192421 | JGI IMG/M metagenome (GOLD analysis project Ga0247844, IMG submission 192421) | Freshwater microbial communities from meromictic Lake La Cruz, Castile-La Mancha, Spain - LaCruzMarch201714.5m_1 | ecosystem: Environmental > Aquatic > Freshwater > Lake | place: Spain: Castile-La... | reverse complement strand
TTCATGCCGAATCTAGCCATGTTTTCGTTGAGAGAGAATGGATATACCCGTGCACTCTATTACGCCGACCGAAACGATGCCGACAAAGATGAACTGAAAACCTTATTGAAATGTGCTAAGGGTGTGAACAGACACATCTTAGCACCTGATGGTCACGCACTGGAACAACGCATGTCCGTTCACTTGATGGACGGAGTGTTGGATTGGGAACCTGTATGCACAGCCTTTTGGAAGACGTTCGAATGGACATATCATTATTTCACGACTTCCGAGGTGTTGGATTGGGAGTGGTATTATCCCTACCCAGAAGCTCCATTACTGCAAACCTTGGACGACTTTGAGCGCCCGATGGAATTTACCTGGGACCATCCCACTCCAACGATGACCGTCGAAGACCAATTGCGATTTATTTTACCTGAAGCCAGTTTACTCAAAACAGGCTTAACTCCGGTGTTTCCAGATGAACTCTACGATGAAGAGAAAGAGTCTCGCCATCCTTGGTTGCGTCGTTTTGCCTGGGAATGTGACCCATGGGTGTCATTGCCTCACGGCACACTTACCTCCGTAAGCGAAATCCGGTTGCCGTAAGTCGGAACCCTACCGCGCCAGCACCAGTCTTGCCTAAAAAGACTGGACGTTGAACTTGAACTTCATTAGAGCGTTCGAGTGCGTCTTGTGGAAGTACGACTACATCGGGTCGAAGTTGAACTTCAAAGTTGGTATCACGTTGACTTACATACTCGGCTTCAATACGTTTCATTTCTTGAATCTTCTTGAGGACGACAATCCCGTTAATGTCTTGAATGACTTTCCAATGACGACTAATGTGCGCAAGGTACGTGTTGCGATACTCTTGTGCACGTCGGATCTTGACAATGTTACGAAGCGTCGCAAGACACTCCTCCATCGATGAATAAATCGGTTTGTGAATGCGTCGGTTCACTGCATTGTGGGCTCGAAAGGTAAAGATGGCAAAGTCTTGTCGAGAGTTCAACATTCCTGGGAAATGAATGCGATAGTTGTTCAACAAGGTTGAGAAATGCTCTTTACAACTCGGACACGTGATGGAATCACGAAACAGTTCAAGCCACGACGACATCAACTCTCGTTCAGAGGTTGACGGGTTCTCGGAATAGGCACATGCGGTTGAATGAAGTGTCAACCATCCCAGTGGACCCCATATGGATGTCATTGTGTATCCTTAAGAAATCATCCCGGCTTCTTGAGCGTCCGAATAAATCTTGCGAACAATCTTGTCGGGCGTGCTGTCCTTGATAGGAAGTTTGTTCCTGCGAAGGGTTTGACGAATGGCTGCGATGTTCAGTTTGGACGCACTCGATGCAATACGAGCACGACGTTTCAACATTCCCTTTTCAGTGAGGATACGCAAGGTCTTTCCAACCTTACGACTGGGAGGGGCTTTGGCGGGGTCGGCGACACCTTCAAACCGTGGCTTGTTTCGTGCCGTCTTTCCGCCTTTGAGAATCCCAAACTTGGGTTTAGGACTCTTCACAGGAGCCTTTCGGGATTTTCCAGCTTCTTGTTTTGGCGCTTTGCCCATCTTGACGATTTTGACACCGCCGTCGCTCATTACTCAAAACGGACAAACATTATTTACAGAGAGTCTACCCCATAGTAGATACCATGGAATGGGAAGCAGTAAAAGCTCACTTTGCAAATGGTGTTCGTAGGTTCGTGGACCATCAAATTGATTCGTATGAAGACTTTGTTCGCAACAAGCTTCCGTTGATTATCCAGTCGACGGCACCCATCACTGTATGGCACGAACAAGACCCCTTGTTGAAGAAATACAAGTATGAGTTCAAGCTCTCGTTTGAAAAGGTGACCTATATGAAGCCTCGTATCCAAGAGGCAACAGGTCGTGTTAAACCTATGCTTCCCATGGAGGCTCGTGTGCGTAACTTCACCTACGCCGCACAAATGTATGCCGATGTCCGATTCACAGCACGAACCTACAAGGGTGAAAAGTATGAAACCTATGATGAAGAGTCTCGTGTGTTTGAAGGCATCAGTCTAGGCAAGTTACCTGTCATGCTAGGGTCTTCCTTGTGCCTTCTCAACGACTACCCATTGTCACTCGAAGACTATGGTGAATGTGCACACGACCCGCTCGGATACTTTATCATCCACGGCTCGGAACGAACCATTCTATGCCAAGAGAAGGTAGCTGATAATCGTATCATGGTGTTCCAGTCCAAGAAGACTTCCTCTAAACACTCCTACTCGGTGGAAATGAAGTCGCTTCACGAGAGCTTTACGATGCCACCCAAGAAGTTGGAGATTCGTCTGTCTAGCAAGTTCAATGGATTCGGATACCCTCTGCTTGCGTGCGTGCCTCGATTCCGTGAAGACATTCCAGTCATGGTGTTCTTCCGTGCCTTGGGTGTGACTTCCGATGCAGATATTGCAAAGTTAGTCTGGGAATCACTGGATGATCCACACATTGAGTTGTTATCTGCGTCCTTCCGTGATTGTGCTGAACTTGGAGTATTCAGTCAAGACGAAGCTGTGTCGTATCTGTCCAACCACTTGCAGTATGGAACTAATCAAGAGGACAAGTGTGCCTATGTCCGTCAACTCTTGGGAAGTGAGTTCTTGCCACATGTTCGCTTCATTGGTGAGAATGCACCACTCGGTATCTTGAATGCTCGTAAGTGTATGTTGGCTGCAAGCATGATTCGCAGACTCATCTTGACCGACCAGAAGTCCATTGCGTTGGATGACCGAGATGCATATCCTAACAAGCGAGTGGTAACCACAGGTGCTTTGTTGACCCACTTGTTCCGTCAGCTGTTCCAGAAGGTCTGTAATGATACGCGTAATGAGTTCGTGCAGGAAGTTAACAATGATAGCTGGAAGAAGGGAGAAGAAGGTCCTAAACCGATGGAGATTCTCAACATCAACAATCTGTACAAGATTCTGAAGTTGTCTACCATCGAAGGCAAGTTGAAGCAAGCGCTGGCTACCGGTAACTTTACGGTTCAAGGTCTTGGCACCAGCAGTAGCACCAGCTTATCGAATGCGACTAAAGTGGGTGTCTCTCAAGTCTTGGCGCGTATGTCCTACACCAGCACACTCAGTCACTTGCGTCGTATCCAGACACCGGTGGAGAAATCCGGTAAGTTGTTGGCTCCTCGTAAACTTCACGGCACTTCCTGGGGATTCGTGTGTCCAGTCGAGACTCCCGAAGGTCATTCTGTAGGTATTGTGAAGAATATGAGCTTGCTGACTTCCGTGTCTCAACACATTCCAACCAATACATTGCTTCACTTTCTCCAAGACCATGGAAACTTGACTTGGATTGAAACACCGCATGTCTACGAAGGCACTGCAGTGACCTTGAATGGAGTCATTATCGGATACACACAAGCACCCGATACACTGGTGAAACGATTGCGAACGGCCAAGCATTCCTTCCGATTACACCCACACACTTCCATCGCATGGTATACGCTTCTCAATACCATCATCATTGAGACCGACGCAGGACGACTGGTGCGACCTGTGTTCCGTCGAGGTTGTGAATGGCCTGCTGTGGGTGCGGATTGGACGACTTGGATGAAGAGTTGTATTGAATACATTGATGCATCGGAAACCGAGACACTTCACATTGCGATTTCCAAAGAGCACGCAACACCCCAACATACACACTACGAGATTCACCCAAGCTTGATTGTTGGACATATGGCGAGCAGCATTCCGTTGTCGGACCACAATCAGTCTCCACGAAACACTTATCAATCTGCGATGGGCAAGCAGTCGATGTGCGTCTACGCAGGCAACTATGCGAAACGACTCGACAAGAACGGCTACTTGTTGTGTTCGTTGACTCGTCCCTTGGTGGAAACACGACCTATGAACATCTTGAAGATGCACGAGATGCCCTATGGAATGAATGCGATTGTCGCGATTGCGTGTTATGGTGGATACAATCAGGAGGATTCGATTATCATGAACCGAAGTTCAGTCAATCGTGGATTCATGCGTGGACTGTACTATACGATGTACAAGGACGAAGAACATCGTAATGTGACCTCAGGTCGTGAAGAAAAGTTCATGAAACCCATGCGACACAACACTCGCAAATACAAGACGACTAGTTACGATGCAGTCGGAGACAATGGCATTCCTATCTTACACTCGACGCTTCAAGAGAACGATGTGGTGATTGGAAAGGTTGTCAATCTGCGTAACGATACAGCTGGATATACCTATCGCGATGCAAGCACTACACACAAGAATACAGAACCGTGCCGTATCGATGGAGTGTGGCAAGACAAGAACAGTGATGGCTATCCGTTCATTAAAGTGCGCGTAGTGTCTGAACGCGTGCCACAGATTGGAGACAAGTTCTCCTCTCGACACGGACAGAAGGGAACGGTTGGAATGTTGTTGGATGAAGAAGATATGCCCTTCACTGCGTCTGGATTACGACCCGACTTGATTATGAACCCTCATGCAGTTCCTTCTCGAATGACGATTGCGCAGTTGATGGAGAACATCTTTGGAAAAGTGGGTGTGCGTAAAGGAACACTCGGTGATGGAACACCATACAGTCACTTGAAGGTCGAAGACTTGCGTAAACATATGTTGGAGTTAGGATTGCATCCCTACGGCAATGAGATTCTCTACAATGGTCAGACCGGTGAAATGATGCAGGCTGAAATCTTCATGGGACCTACCTTCTATCAGCGATTGAAGCACATGGTGATTGATAAGAAGCATAGTCGAGGTAAAGGACCGATTGTGAGCTTGACACGACAACCCTGTGAGGGACGCAGTCGAGATGGAGGTCTTCGTGTCGGTGAGATGGAACGCGATTGCTTACTGAGCCACGGTGCCGCGGCATTCACGAAGGAACGCTTGATGGATGTTTCTGACCCGTTTCCAACAGGTATCTGTAAGACCTGTGGAACACTTGCAGTGGTGAATGAAGAAGAGATGATTTACTCGTGTGGAACCTGTGGGAACAAGACTGAATTTATAATGAAAACGATTCCCTACGCGATGAAGCTGTGGATGCAGGAGTTAGAAGCGATGCATATTGTCCCCCGGATGGTTCTGCAATAAGTGGTATTCGCTCTGCAATGAAGGTATTATGAAGCCCCCACGCCAAGCAACATAAGCCTGTGAGTGTAAATACAACCATGACGCCAGCCGCTAATGCTTGGTCTTTATCCATTAATGTCTAGCGGAGGATACTCCTTAACCCCTTTTTTCCTACATCGTTCCTGAAAAAAATCTTCTTGCCGTGAAACATAACAACATGGGTGGTGGTCTTTTACAACTTGTCAGCTACGGTGCACAGGACATCTATATCTCTGGTAATCCCCAGATTACCTTCTGGAAGGTGCTTTACAAGCGTCATACCAACTTCGCCATGGAATCCATTGAGGTTACCTTCAACGGCCAGGCAGACTTCAACAAGCGTGTCACAGCGGTGATCAACCGTAACGCCGACTTGATGTACCGAACATACGTCCAGGTTGTTCTCCCAGCAGTCGACCTCACATCCGGTTCCACCAACTTGAACCGATTCCGATGGCTCAACTACATCGGTCACAGACTGCTCAAGGTCATTGAGCTCGAGATTGGAGGTCAACGAATTGACCGACAATATGGCGACTGGCTCCAAATCTGGACCCAGCTCTCCCAGGATGCAGGTACCATCGCAGCCCTCGATGACATGATCGGTAACACCCATGACCTCGTCCTCATGAAGGACAGACGTGGCTATGCATTGGATGCCTCTTGCGCCGGTGCCGAACTCACCAACTCTTGTGCTCCTCGATCTGGAACACCTGCCAAGACCCTCTACATCCCACTTCAATTCTGGTTCTGCCGCAACCCAGGTCTTGCAATCCCATTGATTGCCCTCCAATACCACGAGGTCCGCATCAACGTTGAGTTCGAACAATGGATCAACTGCTGCTACTATGAATTGATTGGCTCCACTGCTCCAGCTACATCCATTCAATCACTCACAGCTGCCTCCCTCTACATTGACTATGTATACTTGGACACTGAAGAGCGACGACGATTCGCCCAACAGACCCACGAGTATTTGATTGAGCAACTCCAGTTCACTGGTGCCGAGTCCATCACATCCTCCTCCAACAAGATCCAGCTCAACTTCAACCACCCAGTGAAGGAGCTCATCTGGGTCGTTCAACGAGATTCCTTCGTTGACTGCACACCTAACCAGAACTTCATCCAGGAGGTCAATGGATGCCAGCCATTCAACTACACGGATGACTTCAACACAGATGGTATCGTCATGGATGTCCTCGCCCGTGGCTCCCTCGGTAACGCTAATTCTGGCAGCACTGTTGGAATCCCTACCACATCAGGTGATGGTCCTTCTGGTCCTTACCTCCCAGGTCTCGGTGTTGCACAGGGTCCTTCTCTTGGAGGTGCTTCTTGGTTGGACTCTGGTCTCGACCAAGGCGACGAAGTCTTTGCAGCCACAACCAACTACCTTCTTTCCAAGGTTATCCTCGATTCAGGCGTCAAGTGCTCAGGCAAGAACCCAGTCGAGGTTGCCAAGCTCCAGCTCAACGGCCAGGACCGATTCACAGAGCGCGAGGGCCGATACTTCGACCGCGTTCAGCCATACCAACACCACAGCCGAACTCCTCACGTCGGTATCAACGTGTATTCCTTCGCACTCAAGCCAGAGGAACACCAGCCATCAGGCACCTGCAACTTCTCACGTATTGACAAGGCAACTCTTCAACTCACTGTTTCAGTCAACACAGTCCGCTCTGGCCGCACTGCTCAAGTCCGCGTCTATGCAGTTAACTACAACGTTCTCCGAGTTATGTCAGGCATGGGCGGTCTTGCATACTCCAACTAAACGTGATATACCATAAATAAGTAACAAGGGGAAACCCACCACTGTGTTTGGAAACCCAACAACAGTTGTGTCTAACCCGTCAATGTATTGTAAGCACATATCTGTTGTGATAAATCCATAGAACGTGATTCTCCCTGAGGGTATAGAAAGGATGAACGATGTTTACCCATAAATCCATTCTTCATCTTATGTTCACGACTTGTTAGATAGTGTCTAACATCCGGTGGCATAGGTTTACGAGTGGACCCCCATTCAGAAGGTGAATAGACTTCAACAGGAACAAATCCGGTTCTCCATTGTTTTTCACTCCATGCACGTGTAAACAAATCATGTTCATCATCTCCTAGCACATAATGCTCTTCATCTAAATATCCAAGCTCTTTTATCATTGAGTTTCGTAACACGAGTGGACCTCTATTTATAGTATGGGACATATAGACAACATTGGATGAAAAACTCGATGGATGTGGATCTTTCGTTGCATCGCCTAATTTACCTTTATTGAGACCCGAAGTAACGGTATTTAATGTGTGACAACAACGACCTGAAACACCAATAATATCTGTGTAGACTTCCATTGCAGTTGCAAGAATCACATTGTAACCAAACGTAAGTATCTTCATATCTGCTTGAATTTCTACAATGTATTTCCCACGTGAGATCACAAACCCTTGATTATCACATGACGTTTCAAAAATACCTGTTGGGTTTTCGAGAATAATCATCGATACACACTGTGTAGGTAATTGGATGTTCTCTATCCATTCTACTACTCGTAGTTTTGTATCGTCCGTACAGCCGTCTATAATGAGAATCATTTCATATGATCCAACTGTGTTTAAAACTACACTGGATAGTACAGTTTGAATGACATTTTGTTGGTTATGAATCGGTATGACAATACTGAATGTAGGAACTGTATCTACATAGGTAGTGTTTATTAGTATAGTAGGATCACAGGTCCATTGACGTTCAGGTTTGTGAATGAGTAATTCACGATACTCCTCATACTTAAACAATGTCATTAGTAAATAGTAAATGAATGTGTCTAAACACATCCATTTCGTGTTAAACAGTGGGATGGATAATGGAGGTGGATTTTTCTCTGTTTTCTTCTTCTTATGTAACGCATACATCCATGCAAAGAAATCAAACCTTGCATTCTATATCGCTCATACAGATTGGCCTTATAATCGATGGCATGATTACTTCACAACATTGACTCTAAAAGACGATTATTACAAGTCACATATACGATGTTCACATATGAATGTTCCCACTGAATGGAGGTATCCATTACACGAATATATGACTGCGGTTCGAGAGATTTTTATATTACGCGAGCATCTTGCATATAAAGTTCAAACTATACTATCTTCACTTGGTCCTTTTGTTGGGTTATTCGTTCGAAGAGGTGATAAACTATTTGAAGAAGCCAAATACATTCATATCAAGGATATACTCACACCTATTTCATACAACGAATCTACTACCTTCTTCGTGCAAACGGATGACTATACAGTTGTTGAAGAATTGCAACGCGAACTACCAAACAATAAGATTGTTACAATTGTTCCAACTACAAAACGTGGATCGTATCATAGTAAGAGGTTCAAAGAGCGTGAAAATCGTCACGATATACAATCCTTAGAAGAGAAATCAACACAACAAAGACAGATTGAAACAGATGAAATGCTTGTAGGACTCATGGTGTGTTTGCATGGTACAGAATGTTGGACGGATGACACTTCAAATGTTGGTCGATTCTTAAAACTATACAAACCGGATACAGTTAAGATCTATCCACAGAACTATTCATTGAATCCATCGAGTGTATGCCATCCTGCTTGGATGATTAGGGATGATTCCAACCCGTAAAATAACGAGTCGAAAAGTTGGGGTCATAACTATGGACTAAAAACCCTCTTGGGATACCGAGCTGATGAGATACTATTTCAGCGCATGTTTGGTCGTGACGATGTCCTAAACATCTACTGTCTTCACTTTCAGTTTTGTTATCATTTTTCCAAGCTCCTTGAAACATACCTTCATCGCATGCCTGTTTCCATTTACCCAAAAAGCGATATGCAATAGTTGTTCTGAAATCAAACGCCATGATACACGCATACACAGCTGAAATGTTCATAGCTTCATCTCTTGAAATACCGAAATACTTCAACGATTTGTCGTTCGCCCATTGTCCAGTTACCCATCCGTCTTGTTGAAGGAACACGCCTCGGGCTGCAATTTCAGGGATAAGAGGCTCTATACTTTTGATGAGTCGAATACAGCTATCACACCAAAATACAATTGGGTATCCTTTTCGCTTTACATGATCGATTGCATAAGGCTTGAATGCATAAGGGTGCGTCTGGTGAGGAGGACATCCAATCTCCGAATATTCATGAAACACAAATACGTCTGCGGTTGGATAGAACTTCTTAATTGAATTCACCAGTTGAGTTTCAACCCCTTTATATCGGTTGTTCGAAAAGGTAACAAACGCAATGTCTGACTTTCTAGCCATTGTATTTCTTACAGAGGTGCGTTTATATGAAAACGATCAATATATAAATTATGTTGAAGATGAATAAATGACAACTGGATCACGAGCACAAGTCATGCATGGCACAGCCGATAAGACCCCTGGTGGTCTCACCAAGAGTGACCTCAAATACAACAAGGCAGGACGCATTGTATCACGTAAGAAGTCTATGAAAGCCAAGAAGGAAAACCGATTGGTCAAGCTTGGCTTCAAGACACGCAAAGGCAAGTTTGGTTTGGTGAAGAAGGGTAAGAAGGAGTAACTTCTTTACACAGTATAATGGGATTCGCTCTGTTTGGAACACCACTTTACCTCAATGAGAAATGCATAGTGTTTTCGGCATTTGTCCTTGCGGTGTATTTCATGCCTCATCAGAAGGCGTGGCAACATGAAGCAGTCTTTGCATTCATTCTTGCAATGACTGCCTATGTCCTGATGGCTTGGTATGACTACATCTATGACTGCAATGATAAGCTTGGACCCACCTTTTTTGGAGCCTTGATTGGATGGTTCAAACCTTACGGCGGTGTGCCTCCTGAATACCCTCCACTTCCGATCAAATACAAGAAGATTGTCGCTGCCTTTGATGTCATCGTCTTGGTTGTCTTGTTGTCGCTAGTGTTCTATCCTTACACGGGACGACTTCTGAAATACTATTTGTCTTGATAGAGTAATGGGGGATCCACTTACTGCAGCAGCGCTCACTCTTGGTGCCATTACCGGCGTATCCGGATATGGTATGTGGAAGATGAACTCGAGACCAGATGCTTTAATCAGTCGAAAGGACTATGACCGTGCGATTGCAGATGTTGAAGCACAGAAGAAGTCGGCATCAAACTATAAAGAGACTGCAGAACGATTAATCCAACAACTTAAGAATCAACTTGCTGTATTGAAAGAGGCTGAAGAGACATTGAAGTCTGAAAAGGGGAAGTTAATCTCTGAAAAGGGAACATTGTCTAAAAACCTAGAGGGTGCTAGTGAACTTGAAAAGACGTTTCGTACGGTGTCACCTGAGGTCTTTAGACAGGCGATTAAAGATTTCATGAAAGAGGCGGACATTGCAGGTCTTGGTCATCCCGAGATTTTCGAACCACTTCTGTCACGGTATTCCCTGACTCGTGGAACCGCTCAATCACTGTTTACCAAGATGTCCAATACAGTCGATCAAATGATAGCTAAGAAACGATTTGATGGACTTCTTCTTAAGAGTCTTAAGAATGCGGATCGTTCCTTGGAACAAACCCGACTGAAGGAGGCTGAAACTGCAGCAGCTGAGAAAACTGCGAGGCTTAACGATGCAGCAGCTGAGAAAACTGCGAAGCTTAACGCAGCCAAAGCAGCTGCCGACGCAGCCAAAGTAGTCAAAGATGCCAAGGAAGCAAAAACACTTCAAGATATTGTCGATGAAGCATTTAAAGCTGCTAAAAATGGACCCTTAACCTCAAACACAGTCTATCAATCGATTAAGAGACCTTTTCTTTCAGGTGTTGATTCGGTCGCACGAGGTGTACAAAAAGTCGGTGAGGTAGCCAAACAAGCAGTTACGAAAACGGGTGAAATACTTTCCACTCCTGCCAGATTAGCAGCAGAGCGTAAACAGCGTTATCAAGCGGCACTTAAAAAAGGCGGTGCAGATACCTTTGATACCGATGTCTACTACCGATTATTTCACCCCAAGGAAGAAGATACACCTTATGGAACCCTTGCAGATCTGTTTGAAAAGACCTCTACTGATACTAGTCTGGCTAGAAACATGCTTCCTATCTTTGATGCGTTTATGTACTGGAGAAAGACTGTCTTGAACTCCCCCATTCTCTACAAAGTCGAACTGGTCGCATCGGCTCAGAACTTGTTTAAACTCGTAAAGCCTCTTGAAGTCAATCCTGTTTTCAAAGACAAAGAGTTGAATAAAGTTACAGGAGCTGACAAGAAGTTCAAAGAAATCATTGATGAACCTCCGAAGGAAGGTGCACTAACTTTACGAACACCTAAAGGTGGAATGCGGAAAAAGAAGTTAAGGACGCGCCGAGGGGTAAAACAAAATGTCAGACGAACTCGTCGTAGCCAAAACCGTCCAAACCGCACCGATACGTACTCTAGCCGAAGGACTGAAGTCGATGCTAGTGGAGATGAGCTTGGTCTTTGATAAGGATGGTGTTCGAATGATTGCAATGGACAATACTCGAACGGTATTGACTCATATGCGGTTGTATGCAAACAAGTTCGAACATTATGAATACAATCACACCTCTCCGCGTTTAGATGTGGGATTGAATACAGACCATTTCTATCGTGTTGTCAAGACTGTGACAAATGACGATACGATTACCTTCAGTGTCTCGAAATCAGAGAGTAATCACTTGACGATTACCTTGGAGAATGGAGAGAAAAAGCGATTAGTGAAATACAGATTGAACTTGTTAGACCGAGACGATAGTGATATTTCGATTCCCGAGCGTGAGTTTGCGACACGCATCACCATGCCTTCGTTGGATTTCCAGAAGATTTGCCGTGACATGACCTTGTTGTCTGCAAAGACAGTGGACATCAAGAATGTCGGTAACGCACTGACCTTCACCTGTAAAGGTCCATTTGCCTCTCAGACGGTGACCATGGGCGATTCTGCGTCTGAAATGAATATCAATAAAAAAGAATCCCAAGAGATAGTCTCTGGAACCTTCAGCTTACCTCACTTGGTCTTGTTTACAAAGTGTTCAAACCTTTCGAATAGTCTCGAAATCCATATGAAGAACGATTGGTTCTTGATGATCCGTTATGTAATCGCGAACCTCGGCGATATAAAGCTTTGCTTGATGCCTTGTTCTTCTTAGTCCTTTTACCTCCCTTTTTACGAATTGCGGTATAGAGTTTGCGGATAGCCGCATCCTCTATAGACCCTACACGCACTGCATTTGCAAATCCTTCATAGTCTCCATCACGCGCAAGTTTACGAGCTTTTGTGCCAGACATTGCAGTTGCTCCAGTTCCTTCGGTTCGTGTCAATGCCTTGAACTTGGGTGGAGGAATGTCATGCTTTTTTCCAGACTCCCACATCGGTGCATCCGGTCCAAAACTCTCTGCTCGGTCCGACCCTGCGAGTAATGTGATGTCCGTATACCCTCGTTCACGAAGGTAGTTGTTTGCTTGTACAGGTCCACCACATTTAGGGTCACATTCTGAGGTATCTACGAACGTAACTCCTTTGGGAAACATCTTTTCGAGTGCGGCAATCTTTTGGGCTGCGGTCAACGGATTGGATGATTTGGGTGTAGTGGCAGACGATACAAAAATGAATGCATCTCCTTTTGACTTCATCACTTCCTGAATCATGAGAGCATGTCCGATGGTCGGTGGTTGAAAGCGTCCAACTGCAAAGCTTGCCATTGTTTCTTAACCAAGTATTTAGAAACCGAGTTACCCAAGAAGATTGGAAAGAACGATACCGACTTGCTGAACTTGCGGGATACCATTTTAGGTGAGTTGACTAAAGTGTCGTATTTGTTTACATTGAACTAACCAATACGTTGAATTGTAACAATAATGGAGGGTATATTTGGGACAGCTGGCGTTCCTCCACTACGAGAAATTGCGACAATTTTTGCATTTGTACTACCGCCAATCATATATAGCTGAAGTATATCTCCTGCTACAAAGGATAAGAAATATTCAGCAGTAAGACATGTTTCTACTCCAGCAGTTATACGAACTCTAGTGTTGCTATCAGGAACGGAAGTTCCATTCACAACCGGAAAAAGCTCAAGTTCATGTGTACCTGACGTTGAATCACACTGTGCCGAAAACATAACACGATAGATACCAGTCGTTGGTATACGAATTTGGCTATTCGGATATGTTCCATTCGATACATTTATACTTCCAATTGTTCGTTCAGAGTATGTAATCGCAGCAGGATTTGTAGTCCCAACAGATTGTGTTGTAGAACTCAAAAAAGAACCAAATAAAGGAGCAACACCAGGTCCAGTACATTCAACTGCAACCGCACGACCTACTCCTGGGATATATCGATATAGAGGCGGGCCTGTAAGGGGGGGAACACTCATTATATTACTTTGGGCGAAGATTGTGTGCTTTATAGGCGATATCATCTCCTAACTTCATCTTCAATGTGGGAGAGAACAACTTGCGGTCAGACACGGTGCTGGCGTTGTTCCAGATTTTGATGATGTGAAAGTGTCCTTTGGGCGACACAGTGACTCCGACGACGGATTCGTTGTGTTGTTTTAGTAGTGTATTGGCCATGCAGTGAACCATGCAGTCAATCAACACGGTGTGAGTGTCGTGGGCATCGACTTTCTTCGACCATGCACCGCCTTTATCATTTTCGGGTGCGTCCCAGAGTGGACGGTATCCATCGCGCATCAGGAAGAACATGCCTGAACTCCATGCTTCGGAGGAAATGGCTTCAACCACCGACCAGAACTCGGACGGTGTATCGAAGGTGAGAATCTTGATGTAACTCTCTAGGGAATAATCATTGTTGTTGGGGTCGTGATACCAAAGTACCCATTTTTGAGAAAGTGTGTCTGTCATTGTGGAGGGGGGAGATTGATTTAGTTGTCAGTTTTGAATTCGTTTTGAAAAACGGATTCCTTTCCATCTAAAGAATAGACTTCCCCTCTCTTTCACAATGGATATCACTACTATCTACGCAGCTCGCAACTTACCACGCCCCTCTCTCGGTGACGACATCCTCACCATCATCTCCAAACTCAAAATCTCATTCAAACCTCCCTTCCGTCGTTTCCGACCTGTCAAACGAAATGAGGAAGATGACAACTGGCGTAACCATGCATTGGTCGCCGCAATCCGCAAAGTCAAGGAGAAAGACGATCCAGACTACAGCGAGATTATGAGCAACATCAACAAGCTCAGCAAAGCAAACTACAGCAAGCTGATGACCGACTTCTTGGAGCGTATCAAGAAGCGCGACGCACTCTTCCGTCTTCGAGTGACGACCTTGCTGTTCGACTTTGGAATCAAGTCCAATTTCTTCGCACCCATTCTCGCCGATGCGTACAAGGACATTGTAGCCGCTCATCCCGACGCACTTCAAGACTTGGCAACCCAAACGGCTATGTTCGGCACCTTATACGACACTGACCGAATCGTTGTGGTTCCTTCCTCGACGGACCCTGGATACGACGATGCGATTATCGCCTGGACCAAACAGAAAGAAACCAAGCGTGGCTTCGCAGTCTATGTCTCTGAACTCTACAGCCGCGGTCTGGTCTCTGAAGAAACCATGACTGGATTCTTGAAGACGGTGTTCGATGACTTGCGCGACAGTCTACGAGCAGCCAAGACTCCTGCGAACGAAGAGCATGTGGACGCACTGGTTCGATTCCTCTTCGCAGTCTCGACCAAGGTTGCGGTCAAGTCGTCTATCCAACAACTCCTTGCGATTCCCAAAGCGGAAGTCCCAAGTCTCAGTATGAAGAGCCGCTTCAAGTTGGAGGATGCAGCCAAGGCATCCAAGTAACTCTCGTTCAAATAACGCAGAACGCCTCCTTGCGTCCAGACAAATGTCAACACCTTCTGCAACGGTAATGGTTCAGGCTGCTAAGGTCGCACTCCAACAGGACCGACCCATTTATTTGGATTACTACGAAGACAGTGTCCAGAAGAAGTGCTGTATCGGTGTTCAAGGTACAACCAAGATGTTGGTCAAGTCCGACACAGAGTATACTTCTCCCATTGAATCGATTATGCGTATCAAAGAAGACAACACTTGGATTATCTTGACTGAGAACTCTTTGTATATAGTCTCTGCAGACATCCCTGTAAAGAAGATAGTGTCTTCGGAGGCTTAAAATGGATTTTTTTACGGCTGTGAAGTAGAAGATACCCTTCATACAATGCAACAGAACCAATGTATGGGCATCAAAGCCGACGGCACACGATGTCAAACCTACGATAACCGAATCCGAGAACCCATGACTCACCTTCGATTCTGCGGAATTCACTGGCGTTCCTATACGAAACGCGTTGAACGCATCGCACACTTTCATCCAGGAGACGGAATTGAACTTCACCATCACCAACCTGGAATGTGCTTGAACTTTCACTCACGAGGAAACGCCTGGTGTAGAAATCACGCTGCACCCGGTCACCTTCAATGTGAAGACCATCGCCCTCTTCCAGTCATCGACCCTCAACATGAGCTAGAACTCTATCAACTGAGAGAACCTCGAATGACCTATCAGCAAGTGATTGATGATGTGTTTCGGCGTCCTAGACTGAACCGCGGTGACCGATGGACCATTGCGGCTCGATACTATCGAGACATCAATCCAAACGCATGGGAGAACGGAGAGAATGACCCGTTCAATGAATACTTTGAATGGAGACTACGGGGTGGACAAGGACTTCCTCCGAATGAAATTCGACCACAAGTTCAGCGCGGAAACCTTCAAGTGATTGCGATGGATCGACAGAATGTTCATACGCGTGCCGTATCTCAACAGACCAACCGAGGATTAGAGACCCTGCTTGAGTTTCAACGAAGAACCAATACACCTATGCGTTCACCTGAATGGTTTGCGTCCAGATGGCTTCAACGCGGATATGGTTCATGGCTTGCGGTTTCACCGACCGTGAATGATATGATGCAGTGGTATAACCAACGAACCTGTAGAGAGAACAATGACCAACTGTATCGACGCACACTCGACGGTCTTTACTTGAAGATTAAGGCTCTCTCTTCCGAAGACATCAAAGCTGAACTCTACAAACGCACCTTTGAAGAATGCTTTGAAAGCACCGGGTTATGTTGCGACGGTCACATCAGTCGACTCTGTAATGTCTTGGTCGGTTTCGATGATGCGTTTACTCCACCCGTTGCGTTCGGTGAAGTGCTCCAAAACAAGATGGCTGCACTGTTTGCGATGGACATTCCGACCGAAGAGAAACTGATTCAAGCGATTGCGTTCTTCAATGAGTTCGCAGTGCCCGAAGCAGAACGAGCACCCTGGCTTGAAGCTTTCTAAGTCTTAAATAATGAAGACTCGTCGTCTGAAGCTCAAAGCCATTCGCAAGAGCCATATTGCTGAAAAGAAGTTCGATGCAGTGTTTATCAAACCCGATGGACGTGAGATTGTTCAACCTTTCGGACAAAAAGGATACTCGGACTTTACGAAGCACAAGGATGTGACTCGTAGAGCTAGGTATTTGCGTCGTCATAAAGGCATGGGTGAACACTGGGATGACCCAACCTCTGCAGGTGCATTGAGTCGTTGGATTCTGTGGAACAAGCCTACCTTCAAGTCCAGTCTTGCGGACTATAAGAGACGGTTCGGCTTTTGAAAACGGATTCGTTTGGGTCAAGCAGTTAGACAGTCTCCCCTCTAACAGATAAGAATGCCCTGCCCTGTATGTAACAAACCTATTGGTGAAGACCACAGATGGTGTGTCTTCGAACTCTTGAAGAACAACAAAATCAAAGATTACCATGAATGGACGGAGATGTCCAAGCCCAAAACCATTGTGAAAGGAAAAGTCAAGGTCCGTATTCCTAAAGAGTTACTGTAAACTCAATAGGAGGAACGATTTTTCTCCAGAGTTCACTCAACGTCAAGCTGCGATTGCGTTCAAAATACATGCGTGCAATCGCATTAAACAGGTGGACATACAACGTCACTACAAAAATCGCAATGATCCATGGGTTCATTGTCCTAACTGGATATGCTGTGTTCGGGGAAGTCTACGCGTAAGAAGCTCACGAGTTACTACACTCCCTGCATCCGGTTCTTCTCCTGGTTCAGGCAACCCTTCGATAGTCCGTAACACTTCCGCCATCCTCTGCGGCTGGTCGGCCAGTAACAACGCAACTTGTGTGCGCACCACTTGCTTATTGGGTCGTTGACGAACCGTTCGTTGCTGTCGTCCAATGGTTCCACCGCCTCCTTCAATGACAAAGTTATCTAGATTGTTGCCTCGCATGAAGGCTAGAATCTGTCCTGCTTGTTGATTTTTTCGGTCTCGTAGGTCTTTGATTTGTCGTTGAAGCACTCGGATTTCATCATCGGTTGCAATCCACTGGCGTAAGACTTCACGAACTTCGTCAGACATTTATCTATCTTATCGGAGAGTATGAAAGTTAGAACTTCCAACGCTTGTCACACTCTAAACAGACTACAAAGGTCGTCATCGGTTCATCTGCAGAACGGGTTTGTCTCTGATGGTAGTCGCAGTTCGTCTTTCGTTTACATCCCGAGCAGTACATCTGGATATTTGCAGTGGTCTTGCGGCTGTATAAGGCTTTGTCTTTCTCTGCAACTTCCTTGAGTCGTTCCATCCAGCGTTCAGGGTGTCTGTCCACTTCGGACGTATGCACGAACTCATCTGGTGTCATCGTCTCTGCAAGACTGCGTGACTGATACAAGTTCATCGCACGAGAGCGATACATCTCTCTGAACGCAGAGGTCTCCCAATCAATGTCCACTAACCATCGTTGTGCATCTTGAATACACTTGTTGAGAAGTGCAATCTCAATCTCTTCTGAATTGAAACGAGTCTTGACAAGTTCGCGCAATGGATGTGGGACAAACACATTCGCACTACGAATCATCTGTGCAGTCATTTCAGGGGGTGCTGCTTCCTCTTCTTCTTCCTCTTCATCGTCTTCTTCATCTTCCTCTTCCTCTTCATCATCATTTGGAGTCTCTTCTTCCTCTCCGAAAGTACAGGACGCATAATACTCATCGTATTCAGCCGAAGGTAAATCTGTGTAGGCACTCGCAGGTTTATCATATTCGTCTGTATGGGTTGTAGTTGATTTCAAGATAGCAATGACTCCTTGAAACGTATCTTCATGAAACGGAGAAGGAAGCATGTGTTGATTCGTGTTCTCATCATCGTCTTCACTCGGAGTTGCAAAGACCGAGAACGATTCTTCTTCATGAACTAACTTGCCTTGAAACTGAAGTCCAGGTTGTTTGTATTTCTTACGAAGCCATTCCAATACATCTGTCGTTCGAGCTGGAATCGTTACTTCACCGAGTGTTCCCGAGACTGCAATTGAAGTTGCTACAACCATTGTAGTGTATTGGGTCTAGTCTGAAAGTCGTCCATTTTTCAAAACGGATTGGTAATTCTGTAAGAGTAGAGTGTATCCCTCCTTACAGAATGCCTTCCTTCACACCACAGTATAAACAAAAACCCCGCTCCACTCCCGCTCCGGCTCCCATCTCCGAAGCAACTAAAGCTCGTATTGAAGAATCGAAGCGATTGATTCAAGTCGTTGCACCTAAACCCCAAGTCCAAGAAGACGATGGAGGTGGATGGACTGAAGTCCGACGAACCAAGCGCAAGTTCAAGCGCGAACTAACTCTTGAAGAAATGGATGCTCGCGAACGAGCACTCGAAACCAAACAAGAGGATGGAGAGTTTAATACCCAGCTCTTCGAGTCGAACCGACACGACCACGACCGGGTTTAGTTCTTCCTCGCCCTAATCCTGGGGTCTTAAGTAGTCCTGATTGTGCTTGTCCTTCAGGTGATAACTTTCCGATAGTTCCTGTTCTATTGCGCAATGCGTCTACTGCAGACTGTTTCGGAGTTGTTGCAGCGCTTTTTACTTCCTCTGCTGCTTTCTTTTGTTTAGCTGCTTCCTCTACTGCTTTTAGTGCGTTAGACGCATTCTCTTTGGCTGTCTTCTCAACAGCCTCTAGCTTCGCTGCTTTCGCTACGTCTGCTGCTTCTCTGGCTGTCTTCTTAAAAGCTGCTTTCACTACATTGGCTTCATTTCTCTGTTTTGTATCGGATGCTACCTGTGCAAGTTGTTCATTACGCTTCTTTTTGTCTGCTTCTACCTTCTCTGCCTTGGCTTCATCTTCCTTTCTCTTTTGTTCAGCTGCTTCCTCTGTCTTTTTCCGTTCATCTTCTGCTGCTTTGGCTGTCTTCTCTGCCTCCTCTGTCTTTTTCCGTTCATCTTCTGCTGTCTTCTCTGCCTCCTCTGCTGCTTTTGCATCTGCAATCGATGTATCTGGATTTGCCTGTTCTATTTTTGCAAGCTGTTCTGGGGTTATTTTTCCTTTGGAGAGTGCTGCCAATGCTCCTAATC
>Ga0247844_1004293_pt1 | contig 19506 bp, 18 predicted proteins | sample LaCtaG_FD_192421 | JGI IMG/M metagenome (GOLD analysis project Ga0247844, IMG submission 192421) | Freshwater microbial communities from meromictic Lake La Cruz, Castile-La Mancha, Spain - LaCruzMarch201714.5m_1 | ecosystem: Environmental > Aquatic > Freshwater > Lake | place: Spain: Castile-La... | reverse complement strand
TTAAAGAGAGACTTAAGAACTTCCCATTGCTACCAGAGATGGCCAACATAAAATGGAAACAACTAGGAAAAAGCTTTGGCAGGATTTAATATGGAAAAACTGAAACAAATTTTGAAGAGCCGTATGAGGGAAATTCGCACGTACGGATCTGCGAGGGTTTTACCTTTGACTAATTATAACAGTTAGGGGTAATTCTACTCTATATTGGAGAAACAATGCCTGAAAATAATATTCCTCCCCGCCCTCCTCACTCTTTTAGAATCGAACTAAATCTCCCATCAAGGCAAGATCGAATGGATAATACTCTTTTAGAGGCCATACGTAATCAAACTGAAAATGAAAAATTAAAAACGATCTCACGAACAATTCTTAAAAGCCTTTTTAAGGAAGGAAAAATACTTATTAAAGGTCAAAGGGCCACTCCGTCTTCTGCGCTCGCGAAAGGGATTACTTACGTTGATATTTTAGGTTATTAAATTTTTTTATTTTTAAAATGCTCAGGCCCTAAAGAATAAAGATTATTCCCCTCACAATCAATCGCTACGACAAGTGGAAAGTCGATAACAACGCATTCAAAAACAGCTTCTGGGCCTAAATCTTCATATAAAATGGCCTTCATTGATTGTATCGATTTGGAAAGCAGGGCCCCAGCACCACCTGTTGCCACAAAATAGACGGCCTTAAATTTCATAAGGGCCTGGATAACTTCTTTTGAACGATCTCCCTTGCCAATCATTCCTCCTAGATGGAAATTTTCTAAAAATTTTGGGGTGTAGCAATCCATCCGTGTAGCTGTTGTTGGCCCCGCTGAACCGATACGTCCATCTGGTTTAAGGGGTGTCGGGCCCACGTAATAAATAAGTTCATTAGTTAAATCAAAAGGTAGCTTTTCACCCCGATTAAGCAATTCATCGATTCTTTGATGAGCAGCATCTCGTGCTGTAAAAATTTTTCCTGAGAGAAAAATCAAATCACCGGCCTTTAAACTTTCACGTGTTTTTTGCTCAAGAGGTGTTTTTAATTTTATCATAATTTCCCTAGGTACTAGCTCAAATAATAACTGAAGCGTGACGAGCACTATTACAATTAAGATTCACTGCCACTGGTAAAGAGGCCATGTGGCAAGGGTGAGTTAAGATGTGGACAGCGAGAGCTGTTGTCGTCCCTCCTAATCCCGAAGGGCCAATTCCACTTGCATTTAAATGATCCATTATCTCATCTTCAAAGTCTGCATAATTTTTGTCAGGATTTTTTTCAGCGACATTTTTAAGAAGCGCTTTCTTTGCAAGATAACACGAATGCTCTAAATTTCCGCCGATTCCTACTCCCACAATAAGAGGCGGACAAGAATTCCCACCAGATTTGAGCACAGTCTCTAAAATAAAATTTAAGACACCAGCTTTACCTTCATAGGGTTTTAACATTCGCAGCGCCGACATATTTTCAGAACCTGCGCCCTTAGGAGCAAGAGTAATTTTAAGTTTATCTCCAGAAACTAATTCAAGATGCACTATTGCAGGTGTATTATCATTCGTATTCACTCGATCAAAAAGAGGATCTCGCACGATCGACTTTCTAAGAAAATGATCTTTGTAACCTTCGGCCACTCCTTCATTAAGGGCCTCGTAAAGAGTTCCACCTTCTATTTTAACATCCACACCTTGCTCAACAAAAAAAACACAAACGCCCGTGTCTTGGCAAAGTGGAATCGATTCAGTTTGTGCAATTGTTGAATTAAGAATCAATTCACTTAAAATATTTTTCCCAATGAGTGATTCTTCTAATTTTTGTTTTTCAATAAGGTCTTTGCGAATATCGGAGGGCAAAGAGCAATTTGCCTGAAGACATAAATCTTTCACTTTATTTTTTATTTCATCAAAAAAAATTGTTCGCATCGTTTTTTTACTCGCAAAAAAGAGGGTGTCTAAAAGATGAACAAGACTTCATTATTTTAACAATTTCATTCCAAAATGAACATATAACTTCCTGAAATTTGACAAACAAACACTATGTTTTTTTTGGAATACTCCTTGCATCAAATCCGAATAGATGATTACAAAAGTCCAAGGGAGTCTAATATGAGAAAAATTAAAATTATTTCAACCGCAAAATATTTGCCTAAAAAGATTGTCACCGCTCAAGAAATGGCAGATCAACTTGGCATTGATGTCGCTTGGATTGAAAAAAAATCAGGCGTCTTAAAAAGACATTTCGTTGAAGATGAGACAGCTCCTAGCATGGGGGCCCTTGTCGCAAAAGAAGCTCTTAAAAAAGCTGAGCTTAAATTTACAGACATCGACGCCTTAGTCGCTGTCTCGGGCACCCCTTCACAACCCATTCCTTGCAATGCCGTTTTAATACAAGAAGCGATGGGAGAACACCTTTGTGGCGTTCCTGCCTTTGATATTAATACAACCTGTTTAAGTTTTCTCACGGGGCTTGATATCGTTAGCTACATGATCGCAGCAGGACGTTTCAAAAGAGTTCTGTTTGTGGCCTCTGATGTTGCTTCCATGGGGCTCAATTACAAGCAAAAAGAAAGTTGCACTTTAATGGGTGATAGCGCCGTTGCAATCCTCGTTGAAGGTTGTGATGATTCAGAGAAATCTGGAATTATCGCTTCACGAATGGAAACATATAGCGCTGGAGCAAAATGGGCCGAGATTCGAGGAGGCGGAACCCTTCGCCATCCGACTCGTGGAAAAGATATTCAAGAAGATGATTACTATTTTGATATGCAAGGGCACAAAATTTTTGAAATGGCGAGCCGATATATAAAACCTTTCTGTGATAAAATAGTTGACCCAATCAACATGAAAATTCAAGATTTCAATCTTGTTATTCCTCACCAAGCTTCGCTTCTTGCGCTAAAAATTATGCGTTCAAAACTTGATCTAAGCGAAGAACAATTTTATATTTATATTCAAGATCACGGCAACACGGTTGGAACATCCATCCCCATAGGTATTCATAATGCGATCGAAAATAAAAAAATCAAACGTGGAGATTCGGTTTTTCTTATCGGTACAGGCGCTGGTCTCTCTCTTGGTGGAATGGCCTTAATTTATTAGATACGAGAATTTTATATTTAAAGTAAAGGTACAATAGTGAAAGCATTTATAACCGGTGCAAATGGATTTCTTGGACTTCGTCTCATACAATTTTTGCATGAGTCAAAGGACTTTGAAATTCGAGGTCTCGCTCGCGATCCACAAAAATGTAAACCCCTTCTCGATTTAAAAATAGAAGTCATCAAAGGCGATCTTTCTGATCCAAATTTTCTTACAGAAGCGATGAAAGGATGCGAAGTCGTTTTTCATGTGGCCGCCTTAAGTTCTCCTTGGGGGAAATACGATGATTTTTACAAAACCAATGTTTTAGGAACAAGAAACGTCGTCAGCGCTTGCCAAAAAGCAAAAATTAAACGCCTTATTCACACTTCAAGTCCGAGCATCTATATTAATGGACAAGATCAGTTTGATATCAAAGAAGATTTCCCTCTTCCAAAAAAGTTCATCAACTTTTATGCTGAAACAAAATACTTAGCGGAATTAGAAGTACAAAAAGGAATTTCAAATGGACTTTCTGCTATCATTCTTCGTCCTCAGGCCTTGATTGGTAAAAATGATCTTACAATCATTCCGCGCCTTATCGCGGCCAATAAAAAAACAGGAATTCCACTTTTTAATGAAGGAAACTGTCTGATTGATCTCACTCATGTTTTGAATGTTGTGAAGGCCCATGTTCTCGCTTCAAAAGCAAGTGAAGAATTCAATGGTAATGCTTACAATATCTGCAATGGTACTCCTTTAAAAATGTATGATCTTTTAAATAATCTATTTAAAAAATTGGAGATGCCATTTCAAACAAAACGCGTTCCTTTTCACTTGGCCTACTTTATTGCTAAGCTCACAGAACAATTTTATCAGCTTTTTCTTCCTCACAAAGAGCCACCTCTTACCCGTTATGGACTGACAGTGCTCAGTTGCTCTCGTACTCTTTGTATAGAAGCGGCCAAACGTGATCTTAAATATAATCCAGATCAACATACAGTAGAAGATGCTGTCGAAGAATTTTGTCACTGGTGGAGAGAATATGACTCTAAAAACTAAATTAATCACTTCTGGATTTTGCACTCAAAAAGCAAAATTTGCGGAGGCCGATGCTCCTTTTTCAAAAATAATATTTCCGACAACGTCTGCGATTATCGAGCATCCAAAACATGGCCCAGTTCTTTTTGATACAGGCTATAGTCCTTACTTTTACGAGGCCACAAAATACTTTCCTGAAAAAATTTACGCCCTTCTTACTCCTGTGACAACTAGTGACGAAGAAACTGTGGCCGCCAAAATAAAAAAACTAAATTACGATCCAAGTGACATTCGTTATATTATTCTTTCGCATTTTCATGCAGATCATATCGGTGGCGCAAAATTATTTCCGAATGCCCGTTTTATCTGTCGAAAAAATGCCTATGATTCACTTAAGTCACGCTCGAGGCTCAGCGCCCTTGCCTCTGGGTTCCTTCCTTTTCTCCTTCCAAATAATTTTGAACATCGTGTTGATTATATCGAAAACATGACTTCAGTTGCAACGAATAATGTTTATAGTGTACTCGGACAGACTTACGATATTTTTAAAGATGGAAGTATTCAGCTCGTTGATCTTCCGGGACACGCGACTGGCCAAATCGGCGCGCTTATTGAAAGCGATCAAGGCCCACTTTTTCTTGTGGCCGATGCTTGTTGGTCTGAAAGAAATTACAAAGAAAATGTCCTTCCCCATCCATTAGCGCACCTGATTCTTCAAAACTTCAACCATAAAGATTTTCTTGCTTCGATAAATAAATTATCGCTCTTGAATCTTTCGTGGCCGGAACTTAAAATAGTGCCTTGTCATTGTCAAAAAACACACGAAAAATTAAGGTCACTCCATGTTTGAAAAAATATTTTTTCTTCTTAGTTATCTTAGAACTTGTTATTTAAAAAATCATTTTTCTTCTCGAGAAAACTTACTCAAATGGCAGCAAAAAAAAATGATTAAGCATATCGCATTAATAAGAAGGAAATCGACTTTTTATAAAACACTCTGGAAAGGAATTCCTGATTCAAAGTGGATGACTTTTCCTATCATTGATAAATTAATCATGATGGAAAACTTCAACACACTTAATACCGCTGACATTGACAAGGATAGAGCTTTTGAAGTGGCCTTACGCTCGGAAAATACGAGAGACTTTTCACCTTCGATCAATAACCATACTATCGGCTTATCATCAGGGACTTCAGGACATCGTGGGCTTTTTTTAGTCTCCAAGCGCGAACAAAATGAATGGGCGGGCACAGCGCTCGCAAAACTTTTGCCAGATCCGATATGGAAAAAAGCACGCATCGCTTTTTTCCTACGGGCAAACAGTAATCTTTATCAAAGTGTCAGTAAGGGAAAAATTCAACTTCATTATTTTGATATGCTTGTGCCGCTATCGGAGCATTACAAAAAACTTGAAATTTTGGGCCCTACAATCATTATAGCTCCGCCACAAGTTCTCATAAATCTTGCAAAGGAAATAGTCAGAGGAAATCTAAAATTAAATCCTAGAAAAATATTATCCGTCGCAGAAACTCTAGATCCTTTAGATGAACTGACACTAAGAAAATCTTTTAACTGTAAAATCCATCAGGTTTATCAGGCCACCGAAGGCTTTCTTGGTATCTCATGCGATCACGGAACTATTCATATTAACGAAGACCTTGTTCACGTTGAAAAAGAATTTCTCGATAAAGAGTCAGGCCGTTTTATCCCTATTATTACTGACTTTCGAAGAATCTCACAGCCAATTGTTCGCTATAGGCTCAACGATATTTTAACAGAAAAAAAATCGCCGTGCGCATGTGGGTCACATTTTATGGGAATTGAGCAAATAGAAGGAAGAACTGATGATATTTTCTTTTTTATTTCAGAAAATGATCCCTCAAAATACTGTACTGTCTTTCCGGATTTTGTTCGCCGTTTTATTATTATGACCACTACCCCTATCATTCAATATATGGTTTTTCAGGATTCTCCTGAAAAAATGCTGGTTCACTTAGAGCTTGAAAAAGCGGACTCAAAAAAAGAAATTGAAGAAGAAATCACAAAAAATCTTGTTGAACTCTGTAAAACGATTAAGGCAAAAATACCCGAATTGAGTTTTGAATACTTCTTTCCGGATTTAAATTCAAAAAAACTAAGAAGAGTCGTTCGAAGATTCGACAAAAAGAACATTAGTCTATATTAATATTAATTCTTCGCTTAATTCTTCGCTTATTTCTTTTTGGCTTCAATCATCGCACAAATCGAAGCTAGGTTTACCATTTTTCCCATCTCTTGAGGTTCAAACGATAATGAAAACTTTTCTTCAAGCGCAACGACAATATTTAAATGCATCATTGAATCCCAACGCTCGTGTGTATTTGGCCCTACATCATCGCCAAGAGATTGAACTTTTTCTTCAAGACAATCAGCAATTATTTCCTTTACAATATCTTTTAACATTAAAAACTCCTCTTATCCTATTTATGTGTCTCCAGTAAAAACAAAAAGATCTGTTTGTTTTAAAGGTTCATTTAAAACAATTTCATATTGTGTATTTAAATCTGTTTTTTTCAATACTTTAAAACCAAGTTCATCATAAAATCTTTCAGTTTGAGAATTCTTAGAACTTTTTACGTATGCTGTAAAAACACGCTTGATTCCCATCAAAAACAATTTATTCAGGATATAAACTAGATAGGCATTTTGTATGCCTTTTCCTAGAACTCTACAGCTTAAAAGAAAAGTATCAATCGTTGCTTCATTCTTCTTTCTATCAAGAATAACGATCGCAGCGCCCGTAATACCATGATCTCCGAATTTATCAGACACAGAAAGGCAGCTGAGAAAATGCCCAGCATTCATAAAGGTAGTAAGATCCATTTCCGTATGGCGAATTGTTGTAAGATTAAACTGATTTGTTTTTTGGCAAAGCTGAGCAAACCTGGAAAGGTTATAGGCATTCACAGGGGAAACCTGAAGATTTATTGATAAATCCTTTATGAAGTCGTCATGATTTAAAAACTTTTTTGATAGATTTTGAGAAAGCATTTTTTGTTCGTACTGTTTAGTTTTTTTTGAATCTTCCTCTGTCAGGACGTATAGGGCAAAATATTTTTGAAAAATTTTAGCAAAGTGAGGAATTATTTTATAAGGTTCATTTGGAAAATCAGGTACAATAATATCTTCAATGTATCGTTTTACTTGTTCACGTTCGCTAGGATTATCATCAACAAAAACGATACTATCTGTTCCAATATTCAGTTCTGCTGCTATTTCAGCTAAGTTCTGATCCTTATTACTCCAATTGATTTTTTTTATCACGAAGTCACCCCACTTCAAAATCATGGAAGGATGATTTAAAAAGACCTCTTCGGCATCACTTAAATTATTTTTACTACAAAGTCCAAGAATTACTCCATGCGCTTTTAATTCCAAAATCATTTTTTGAAAATCAGAAAAAACATTTCCAGGATAATCCCCCCCCAAACAAATTCCGCCAACGCCATTTTCCCCTACGATACCTCCCCACAAAGTATTATCTAAATCAAGAATGAGACACTTTTTTCTTTTATGTTCAATTTTATTAATCCTATTTAAAAACCATTCTGAAAAACTTTTAGAAAGATCCGGACTTAAAGGAGTATTGTAAGTATAAAAAAACTTCCAATTGATAAGATCAGAAAAATCATGCATTTTATAAAAAGAATCAATGTTTAAAATTTTGACTTGTGGATGTTTTTTTCCTTGCTCATAAAGAAAAAAATTGTAATCAAAAAGGTCCTGTTCATGCTCTCTTTTAGATTCGACTAGCTGGTACTTGAAAAGATTTTCAATCGTAAAAAGGTAAAAGGGTTTGTTTTTTGGCAAAACTTCCAACAAATAATTCACTTTTGATCGAATCTGGGAAAGCACATGCTGAGAATTTTTATAAAAATCCAGAGGAAGAAAATATAAAAACATAAAGGCGTCGGAATTTTTGTTAAAATAGCTCACATCTTCGTAACCACTAAACTCAGCATCCGTATTTTTAAAAAGATATTCAATCGTAAAGTTTTTAAAAATAAAATACTTCACTGGGCCTTCTTTGCTATTAATTCTATAATTCCCATTTTTTTTTGAAACATAAAACAAACCTCATGATCTATAAATGCGACACAAGGATTAATAGCTGTTATTTGAAGAAAACGTAGATTCTTTAACTCTTTAATAGTTTCATTTATTGAATTTGTTTTGTAGCAAAAATGATAAGGAGTCACTCCATTTTTTTTTAAAAGGCTTTGTCCGTGCGAAGTTTCTTTTTGAGGTTGAATAAGTTCAATAAGAGGGTGATTGTCTTTACTAAGTAGTATTATTTGAACATCTTGAATAGGATCTTCAATTATCGCTGAAGAGTTGTACCCCATTTTCTGATAAAGCGTTGAAGTCATCTCAATGTCAGGTGTGATCACTGCCACATGATGAAAAACTAAATTTGTTAAAATATCACTCACTTATTACCTCACCCCAAAACTCAAATTTTATTTTTTTTCGAATCAATAATTTCATGAATCGCAAAAACGAGATTACGAATAGTAATCTCGTTATAAAATTTTTGAATAGAACTCATTAAAAACTCTTCGTTATCTGTACCGAGAAGACTCTCCACAACTTCATTTAACATCTTTATTAAATTTAACGAATCGCCTCCTAAGTCATAGAAACTCACATTGTAATGTTGTTTACTAAGATGAGTTTTTAATATTTTCGACCAAATTCTAAAAATATTTAATTCAAGTTCAGTCAGCTCGCAATCTCGAGGCTTCTCCGATTTTACTGAATCTGTAATCTTAGAAATCTCAGAAATATCTTGTTCATTAATTTCCGGTAACAACGTCTTGTCAATTTTACCACCTTTGGCAATCGGAAAACTTTCCAAACGTTTATACTTTTTGGGAATCATGTGAAGGGGCAATTTTTTTTGAAGAAAGGCGAGAATATTTTCTTTAAGAAGAGGTTTTGAAGAAAGATAATAGGCCAAAAGTTCAGTTTGGTTTTCATCATTTTTACGATGAGTGATGAATACATCATTAATTTCTGTCAGCCCTAGGAGAGCAGAACGAATTTCTCCTAATTCGACTCTGTGGCCTAAAATTTTTACCTGATCATCATTTCGCCCAAGGTAAATGAGTTTTAAATTGCTATTAAATTTTACTAAATCACCCGTTTTATAAAATTTTTCACCATGAATCGTCACAAGATTCATTTCACTAAATTTACCATTTGAATAATATCCTTTAGCAAGACATTTACCTCCCACATAAAGTTCGCCAATGCGTCCAACTGGGACTAATTTTAAATTTTCATCACAAATATATATTTTAGTATTGGCGATAGGAATTCCTATCGGGACGGCCTCGTTTGATGTCTCTTTCTTTAAATCGTAAGAATGATAGACGCAGCCAACGGTGGCCTCCGTCGGCCCATATTCATTCACAATCAGGCAATCTTGCCCAAACAATTGCTGGGCCTTTAAAGCTATATCACCTTCTAACTGCTCACCACCAACAATCAAAACCTTTTTATTTTTTCCTGCTTCACCGTTTTGACAAATCAACTTTAAATGGGTGGGAGTAAGTTTAATAAAGTTAAGACGCTCATTATTTAAGATCTTTTTCAGTAAGTGAGAAGTTGTATTCTCGTTATAAATAAAGATACTTCCGCCTGTAACAAGAGGCAAAAAAATTGATGTTAAGGTCAAGTCAACGGAGATTGATGTAAAAAAAGGGAAACAAGTTTTTTCATCTGCGCGATAAATATCACGGGCCCAATTGAGATAATTGGCAAAACTTAAATTTGTGACTTGTACACCCTTCGGTCGTCCCGTCGTCCCCGAAGTGTAAATTTGATAAACAACATCATCACTAAAATGTTTACTTTTTCTTATGGTATTTTCAGATGAAAACGAATTATTCATATTTAAAAAATCAAAACGATCAATATTAAATGTCTTTTTATCATCTACGTTTCCGTAATTGTCTTCATTGGCCGATTCATAAAAAAGAAAATCAATATTATCTGATTCTAAAAATTCAAAAATCTTTTTGGCAGGATAATGGGAATCAATAGGAATAAAAACGGCACCAACTTTCATGATAGCGAGAACAAGCGAAAGCATTTTTGAAGATCGGCCAAGACACAAGATGACACGGCCATTTTTAGTTATCCCCTGCTTTTCTAACCACGACACAAGATAATTCACGCGATAATTTAATTCCTCATAAGTTATCACTTTTTCATTTTCATAGAAGGCAATAGCTTTTCCACGCCCAAGTAATGAAGCCTCAATCATTTCATAAGGAGTTATCTCAAATTGAAATTCTTTTTTTGTATCATTAATAACTTGATAAACATTTGTCCCAGTCAGGCTTTCTTCAATGAGTGAAAGGATTTTTTCACAATCATCTTTTTCTAAAAGATCAGTGTAACTTGAAATGACAACTTCTGTTTCATCATCAGTTTCGACAGCAACAAGTGATAAGGGCGTTAAAGGTTGTTGTATTGGTAAAGAATAAAATTTATTGGCCTTAAAAGTATCTGTACTAAAGTCTGCTAATTTAATTTTTCCCAAATGAGAAAGGATTCCTCCCACCATGAATTTCTTGATGATTTTTTGATAAGCTCCCAACAAAGAAAGTGACTTTTTCATCACAAAATCTGGTAGTTTTGTTAAAAAATTTTCTTCGGCATTTGAGAAATTTAATTCATCTCCCTTTTTAAGCCCATAAAGAAGTTTTCCATTTATATCTTCCCATGATTCTGTTTTTTTTGTTTCTAAAAAGATAGGCAACGTTAAATTAGCTATAGCATCACTTGCCTTCCCGTGACGACGAATATCAACAGGAACTAAAAATTTATTTTCATCTTCTTTGTAATACTCAGTCAGTGTTTTTCCTATTTTTGCGAGAACGCCAGCATATCTTCCCGGTAGAGTTAACCTCTTCCAATAAACTTCTCTTGTCTTTTGACTTGATTTTTTTTTGAAGATTGTTTTGTCAAGGTTAAGGTTTATTTTTTCACGACTGGCCTTATTTTTAATCGTCTCTAAAAATTGTAAATCTGTTAGAGTTGATTTTGCTTCGAAAGTCGCTTCATCTCTTAAGGCCTTGAAAATATTTGAAACCCAAGTTAAGGCCCCCTTACCATCCATCGCACCATGAAAAACACGAAAAATCATTCTTGGAGTTGGTGATTTTATATAATAAATTTCAGTGCAGGGACTCTGATATGAATCTATTTTTGTTTTAAAAAGATCGACTCGATCAAAAGAAAATCCATCAAAATCAAGTGAATCAAGGCAAATGATCGGAGGATCTCTTTCGCTATCAACCCAATATCTTCCAATAATTGAGGCCCTCGCGCCTGGGCATGCTTCGCAGGCCTTGTGAACCGCTTCTTTTAACTTCGCCAAAGAAATCTCACCAACTCCCTCAATAATAAATTGAATTGAAAATGTTGTAAAAACATTTTGCATATGAATGTAGAGTTGTTCATTTGAAGAGATCTTTCGCGAAAATTTAGCATTCGTCATAAAAACTATAACCTTTAGCTGCAATGGATTACCATTAGATATAGTATAATTGATTATATCTCTTCCATTTTATCTTGGAAATTTATGCCGACCTTTTTAAAAAAATTAAAAAGAAAGGGAAAGGGATAATTGACTTACATTTTTTATAGGGTAATCCCCCATTTCTGACTTGGCCCTACCTGTAAAAACATTATACTTGAATCCAAGTTGACCATTTTGTTTTCCAAAAATGTAATTAATTTCAGCATACGTTAAATAACTCTGATCATTTTCATTATAGATAAAACTTCCTCCCATTTTAACATGTCTAAAAATAAAATTTTCAAGACCTAAATGAGCAAAAAAATATTTTTGAGAATTAGTAAAAGGAACGAATAATAAGCGCGCTTGAGGAGAGGTCAATAAACCATTTCTTATATTTTCTTCAAACAGAATCATTTCTTTATTAGACCAATTATTTTTGTCAGTATAAAACTCAAAATCAAAATTAATCCCATCTAAAAAAGTGCAAGTACTCAGTGAATAACGATTCTGTAGACCTATTAAGTAGGCGGAAAAATCACCCACGGTCTTTTTTTGAGAATCAATATTATATTTTGTTCTTTCATTTCTTATAATTCCTTCTGCAAAAAGTGTTGTATCCACATATTGCATAGGCGAAAAGGCATAACTTAAGTTTCCTCCCCATTGAGCTCTTTTGGACGTTTGAAGTTTGGCCATGGCCCACCAACTAAAAGCCCCCATACTTGAGCCAATCTTGGGAACAATGAACATATCTTTTTTCTTTATTTCATTTTGAGTCCCCTGATCTACGGGATAAACAACATAAAGTTCACTAACTCCCGAAGACAAAATAGGAACAGATAAGCGCCAAAAAGAATTTCCTTCTGCTTCATCTAAGGGGCGAAGTGGATCGCGATGATGGTTAATAATATCTAATGGTGAAAAAAATATTCCACTCCCCCAATTAATAAATTGTTTTCCTATTCGAAGTGTAAATCCTTCTTGTAGAAGATCAATATACCCGGCTTTTAGATAAACTGTGTTTTGTCTTGAAGGCCCAGTTAAATCTGTGCGTGTAAAAGATGTCGGGGCATAAATCCCCTCAAGTTTGAGCATCCCTTTTGTATTCGGAAGACTTGAGTTTTCAACTTGTATTCCTGCTCGCGTGAACATTGCCACTTCATTTAATCTAAGCGAATTGCTCGGGTTTATCGGCGAATTTTCTCTGAGAGTCTGGGTTCCCCCCTCAGAATTAATATCAAACTTAAAGATATTATGGTCTTCCTCCTCACCAAAAGAAGAAAAAGAAAGAATTCCTAGAATAAATGCAGAAATTAAAAAAAAATATTTCATTTGGCGCCCTGAATAAATTACTTTTATCTTTTAAATTTTAAGGCCTATAATAAGAATTGTCACATATATGATACAAGTAAAAAATGTTTTTAAAACTTATTCACTCGAACAGACAGAAGTAAAAGCGCTTCAAGGTGTTTCTTTAAGTATTTCCCAAGGCGAATTTCTTTGTATGCTTGGTGCTTCGGGAAGTGGAAAAAGTACACTACTTAATCTGATTGGTTGCCTCGATACCCCGGACGAAGGTTCAATTCTTATTGATAATGAAGCTGTTGAGAAGGCGACACGTTCAAGAAAGGCAGCACTACGATCTCAAAAGATTGGCCTTATTTTTCAATCCTTCAATCTCATTTCTGTGCTTAGTGTTTATGAAAACATCGAACTTCCTTTGCTTATTAAAAAAGATCAAAATCCTGAAAACAAAGAATGGATAAAATATCTTATTTCAACAGTAGGTCTTTCAGAATTTGCCCATCACCGTCCCAGTGAATTAAGTGGGGGCCAAAGGCAAAGAGTGGCCATTGCAAGGGCCCTAGTTACTCGTCCCCTCATTGTTCTCGCTGATGAACCAACAGCAAATCTCGACTCAAAAACAGGAATGTCCATTTTAGAATTGCTCATGGATATCAATAAAAAAAATAATACAACTTTTTTATTTGCCACTCATGATCCACAGGTCAGACAATTTGCAAGCAGATGCCTGATGCTTAAAGATGGAAAAATCCTTGAAGGAACCTAAATGCTTCCTCCCTCTTTAGTAACAGTAAAAATCGCCTATCGAAATCTTCTTCTTCATAAAAGAAAAAACTTGGCAGTAGGTTTAATTATCTTCTTTTGCGTTCAAGTTTTCTTTTGGTCCGGAGAAATTAATAAATGTTCACAAGCGAGTTGGAACTCATTTTTAGGATCAACTTTTGTTGGGCATTACAATATAACAACATTTGATAGTTCTCAAATAGATCACTCGTATCCCCCTCTTGAATTTCCTAAAAAGCTTATTTCAAGAGCGGCCCTTGAAAATCTTGACCAGCATAAAATAAGCTATCAAAAAAAGATTCGAATTGGAGCGGCCATTTATGATGAAAGAAAGTCTTCTTTTGATGGGCCTCAAATTACGCTTATTGGAACAAATATTAAAAATGAACTTTCATTGAGAAATAATCTTATAATTAAAAGTGGGGGAATCGAAAACCTAAAGGCTGATTCAAATGAAGTTGTCGTTTGGCATGAAGTCAACACAAAAATGAATTGGGCCGTGGGAGATGAAATTACTCTGTATGTGAAAGATTTAGGGGGAAAGGCCTCTTATCCCTACACCTTTAAAATTGCGGCCATCCTTGATATGAAAGACAATGGCTTAATGACCGGCAACGGTATGCTTCTTGGCTACCCTCTCATTTATGCAGATATTACTTACCTTAACCGTGTATTAGGACTTGAAGATAAAATTTTTGAAATCGCTATTGAAAATCCGTTGAATAATCTAAGCGATAATCCCGAATTAAAAACTTACACAATATTTTCTGCAGCAGAAAGTTTTGGGGCCATCCATGGCATTGTCAAGTTTGTAAAATTCATAGGAACAAGCATGGAAATTCTTGTTCTCATCCTTCTTGTTTTATTTGTTCTTAATGTTTTTACGATGACTTTTTTAGACCGTCAAAAAGAAATTGGATCAATTCTATCCATAGGGGCAAGTCCTGTTTTTATCATAAAAATTCTTCTTATCGAAATAGCGCTACTTTCTTTTATTTCATATCTTCTTTCACTTACCTTTTATCTCATAATTGCTTGCACTTTTCACACAGGAATTAATTTTCATTCCGCCGAAATTTTATTTGCTGGGAAAAATCTTATTTTGTCGCCACTGCCTGAAACATGGTGGATTGCCTATATTGTCACCTCGGTTGCAGGAATTGTCTCAATTGCCTACCCCTGTTACCTTGTCTTAAAGTTAAATCCTATTGATGTCTTTAAGGATTCAAATTTATGATCTGGATGATTGCATTTAAAAACATGCTCCGACATAAAATGAGTTCACTTATTGTCACCATTATTTTTATCACTGTTGGCTTTTTTCTTTTTTGGTTTCAAGGCTTCAGCAATTACATTTCTAACAATCTTGACAACTATGTCAGAGTTAGCTTTGGCGATATCGTTTTTTATTTTGAAATGACTGAAAAAGAACAATTAACTTTTCTAAAAAAAATTCCCGAGATTTCTACAATTACTCACGAACGACTTATTAAAGCGATGGTTAACGGCGAAGGTAAAAACTCAATTTCTGATATTACTGAAATCAACGAAGAAAATTCACCATATCTAAAACCTTTTTTAAAACCCATAAGAGGTCATCTCCCAAAAAACAGCGATGAAATGGCCATTACAGAACCCATTTACACCGATCGCTATCAAATCGGCGACACTTACTACATCACGACAACAACCATTGATAAAAAAATTAATTCTTATCCTTTTAAAATTTCGGGTATTTTAAAAGGAAGCGTTCTCAAGGCCGCTGGCTCTGCTCACGTAATTACCTCTGAAGGAATGGATGCCCTTCTTCAATCTTCAAAACATAGCAATGGAGTTTTAATTTATCTTGATCAAAAATTTAAAAATGCTCAAAGCGAAAAAGATATCCAAAAAAAGCTAGAAGATGAATTCGCCAAACAAAATATCAAAATTCTGTTTACGATGACTCACAATGAAATCACAAAACGCTTCGAAATTTTTTCAAAAGTTTTTAAAATTACAAAATACCTTCTCGCTTTTATCTGCTTGCCACTTTGTGCGATTATCATGATCACCATTTCCCGCATACAAGCCTACAACAAGCGCTTTGAACTTTGGACCTACTCTTCACTTGGAATGGATGATAGACAAATTTCAAAACTATTTATGATAGAAATTGAATACCTTGTTGTTATCGGAACTTGTTTAGGAATTATATTAGGTGAATTGTCCTCTTTTCTTTTTTCTCAGTTGAATGTTTGGTTAAGTTTTTCTTATTCATTTTATTGCCCCGTGAATACTGAATTTAATTTCCTTGATACCGCCTTTATAATATTTATTTCATGCCTAAGCACACTTTCAGCTCTTATTCCTATAAAAAAAATATTACATGACCATCCTTTTTCGTACTAAACGGAGTTTCTTTTATGAAAAAAATATTTACAATTTATCTTATCTTTATTTTCAGTCTTTCTGTTTTGGCCAAAAATCCAGGACAAGATATTCTTGAGAAAAGTGACGCTAAAATTATCCCCTCACAATGCTCTTATAATATCTCCATCGAAAGTAGTGATGGCGATAGTCAAAAACTTCAGGGTTATAAAAAAACTCATGATAATCTACTTGTCGTTAAAGAACCTAAACGAGTCGCAGGAAGTGCTTATTTAAGAAAAAAAAATATTATTTGGAGTTACTACACAACAAATCACAAAACTGTTAAAGTCGCTTATCAGGCCGTTTTCATGGGAACACTTCTTAATTTTGGCGATATCATGGCCACAGCACTTTCTGACGATTACGATGTCATAAAAGTAGATGAAGATCCTCAATTTTATATTCTCAATCTCACAAGCAAACCCAATCATGACGGTTACAAAAAAATATTACTCACTGTTGATAAAAAAACATATTTACCACACATGCGTAGTTACTACGCTGTCTCTGGAGTTCTTATTAAGCAATCAACATTTAAAAATATCGAAAAAGATTCTTTAGAAATCGAGTTTGTAGAACCGCTTAAAAAGCAGAAAACAACTGTAACGTTTACGAATATCAATAAGGACGCTTCGATTCCGATGAAGTGGTTTAATGAAAACTATCTCGATCAAATTAACCAAAAATAAGTAGAAAAATCATCCCTTTTTCGCAAGCTCGTTAGAAAAAGGGCTCTCCCATAATCCGCTAAGATCCTCTTCCCCGACAAGAGCAACCATTAAATAAAACTCGGAAATGGGATCAAAATAAAATTCCTTATGAAGGCGAAAATTTTTAATAAGCTGTGTACTTTTTACGTGTAAACGTTTTCCGGTGCACACCACTTCATCATGACCTATATTAATATGATCGCCTTTCCCAGGATTAATTTCCAAATTTTGTGCAATGGCCTCGAGCACTTTTTTTTCAAGTTCATATAAATCAATTTCAGGTTTAACTCTAAATTTAAGCATAAACCCATGAGGAATATCAGAGTGCAAAAACTGCGGGCGGTTTCCATACATTTTTTCAAGAAGGGAGCCCACAAGATCTTCGGCCGAATGGGCCATTAAACGATACTTCACTTCTTTATCGACTTTCTCTTTTATTTTTTGAGGGGAAGGCCCAAAGATGGTGGGCCTATAAATACTCACCTCTTCACCAATGGCGATGAGAAGTTGGGCATTATGTTTTAAGTGAGGATAGAGTAAATCAAAATGCTCAATAATCACTCGCCGTCCTGCCTGAAGCACTCGGTGAATGGCCTCTAAAATTTGATGCATTTGATGAAAGGCCAACTCATAACGAACATCTATGTGGTAAGTATGCGGGCAAAAAAATTCATCCTCATTAAAATCAAAAAGAGGATTTGATCTTAAATTAACGCCATCATCATCATTCGTTAACTCGAGCCCTGGAAAAAGGCCTTTAATTAAAGTCGATTTCCCAGAACCTTCAGAACCAATAATTCCAACAAGAAGATCCGTCGCTTGAAGATACCTATGAGCAAGTTCACTTCCAAGGTGAAATAATCTTTTTCGCCCGCGTGGCGCATAGTAATTCGCGTCTCGTAAATTTTCTTCAATAGGAGTTCTTGCATACTGAAAATTTGTCATGATTTTTACCTTTTAAGAGATTGAAGGTGGTCGCCCTACAAGACTTCCCTTACTGATAGCATAAATATCATCAATGACCATTTGAAAATTTGCAGTACGCCCTTCATACTCCGCACGCTTTGAAATTTTACGCCTATGAAAATCACGAAGATCATCACTCATTGGAACAAATCCAAAATTAAAAATACGAATACAACCTTCATTATCACGAATAGGAAGAAGCTTTCCTTTGTTAAAAGAAGAAGTCGCAAAAGGAATATCAATAATGCCCTTTTTAATGGCCTGAACTACGGACTCTTTTATTGATTCGGGAACAAGTGATAAAACTTCATTCATAAGAAAGCGAACTTCTGATTTTATAAGTTCAACTTCTTCATTAAGAAGCGCACTTTCTGGAATCGGTTGACCAGAAAGCATGTTGACCATTTGTCTTGTGGCCTGAAGGCCTTGAAGATTCGCTTCTTTGGTAGGAATCCCCATGGCTTCATAAGGCGTTTTCACAATGACCTTTGTTGCTCCTGAAAAAGTGGCCAGCGCCCCTCCCCAAGAAATAACGGAAAAGGCCTTTGCTTCATTATCAGGAAAGCCTCCCATCCACTGGTGAAAAACAGTCGTAAGTTGATAGTCAGAATGGCCAAATTTTTTAAAATACTCATGGGCCAATTCTTTAAGCGAGCGAATGGCCGCAATATCTTGAATCCAATTTCCAAGTTGTCCATAACCAAGCGAAAGTGATTTCACCCCTTGCTCTAAAGCAAGAAGTCCCTCTAAAAGGGCCACAGTATGACTTATAAAGGGAGGCACTAGTGTTTTTGAAAGTGGCCCAAAGGGTTCACGATTAATTGAAATGCCATGCTCTTCATAAAGGCCAATCATACGATCCACATACTGCCAATAATCAAGAGACTTTTCTGGCGAGACATTTTTTACATAAGGAAGATTGCACGAAACGCCTCCTCCTTCAAAAGCCGTCACTCCCCCCGCAATCGTCATTTCGCAGAGTAGACGAGCATCAATAGAAACGTGGCGAACTTGGAGAGGTTTAGAAATGGCTTCGCTTATTTTACGACAGGCCTCTACCCCATGATTGACGGCCGGAAAGCCACTCAGAAGCGATTCCCCTGTTTTCATCGAGCGCTCAATTTCCTTTTGCGCATCATCGTATTTATTTTGTCTTGTGTGTGAATCAATAGTCATCGTTAAAACATCGGCCTCATTTTCTAAGAAACGAAGAAGCTTAATATTTTCGTCAACAAGAACGGCCCCGGAGCGAGGTTGAAGAAGAATGCCCTTACTCGCTTCGGCCTTCATAAGCACTTTTCCAAAATGCTTATGATCAGAAATTTTTTCTTGGTATTTGACGTTGCTCTCGAAATTTCTAACCTCTTTACCCGTGGGCCAAGAAGAGAGAACTTCTTTTCTTGTTGTCATGAAGTCATCGAGATTTATTTTACTATGAGCTGGCATGAATTCATTTCCTTGAAAAAGGATATACCATTTAAGTAAATGGCAAAAAAACAATCCTAATGAACGCCATTCATTTTGCCAAGATTTATTTAATATCAGATGTTTCCCAAAATTCTGCTAGGAGAATACTGAATAATTGATATTTTTCATAGGTAAATTATGCGGCCATTTCTTCCGCAGTTCTGTTTACACATTTTTTATTAACTCTACTCCTGTCTC
>Ga0247844_1004292_pt1 | contig 19513 bp, 14 predicted proteins | sample LaCtaG_FD_192421 | JGI IMG/M metagenome (GOLD analysis project Ga0247844, IMG submission 192421) | Freshwater microbial communities from meromictic Lake La Cruz, Castile-La Mancha, Spain - LaCruzMarch201714.5m_1 | ecosystem: Environmental > Aquatic > Freshwater > Lake | place: Spain: Castile-La... | reverse complement strand
CCTTCCTTCGGGCCTTGGGAGCCAGAGCGGAGCGGGGGCGATGGAAGCGGCAAGGAAGATCCTCACGAAGCCCTGGATGGAATTCCCGGCGGACATGGCGCTGCCGAACCAGCGGTTTCCGGGCCCGGCGAGCCGGATGGAGTGGAAACCGTCGGCCGAAGGGGGGACCTTGCGATACACTGGCCTGACCGACGGGCAGAACGAGTTCCCTGCGGAAGTTTTTGAGCTGGTGATCGCGGTGGATGGTGCGTCCGGTGATCTGCTGCTGACGCCCCGCGCCGAGTCGCCCAAGCCGGGCGTCTATGGCGTGAACTTGACGGTGGCTCCCACGCGCCACGAGATCAGCGTCGAGGCCCCGATTTTTGACGGGGTCCGGATAACCGAGGACATGGCCTCGACGCTCTGGCGCAACAAGTGGCCCGATGTCTGGGATTATGCCTTTGTGGCCCTGAACGGGGCTGAGAAGGGGGCCGTCGGGATCTGGGCCCAGGATGACAAGCGGAGATACAAGGACCTTTATTTTCTGCCGCTTCCCGGTCGCGGCGGCATCGCGCTGTCCCTGGCGACGATGGGCGTGCCCCCCTACGAGAAGGCCGACAAGCTGGAGGGCGTCACCTGGCGGGTGCAGGCTTTCGACGCGGACTGGCGTCAGGCGGCCGCGCGGTTCCGGGACTGGAGGGAAAAGGCGGGGGTGTTTGCCCGGCGGCCCGATTGGGCAAAGGAAGTTTCCTTCGTTGCGGGCGGCGTCCATGCGGGCAAGGGGTATCTCGACCAGCTCGAGGCCTTCTTCGGACCCGAGCACCTGGACCGGACGGTGACGTTTGCCCCGGTGATCCGGGCGGCGAACTTCGACACCCGGCACTGGGACAACACGCCCTACAAAACATTTAAAGACGAGATGCCGGCATGGAAGAAATCCGGCGCCAGGCTCATGGCCTACCTTCAGCCCATGATCGTGTGGGGGGTTCCCAAGGGCGATGAGGCAAGCGACCCCGAGGTGAAGCGGGTGCTGGCCCTGCACGAAGAAGCCGACACCCGCTCGGCCTTTGCGGAACCTCCGGGCAGCAAGATACCCTACGTCGATCAACACCACCTCGGACACAAGGAGTGGCAGGCCTGGTTTTTGCGCTGGGTGAACTCCTATATTCAGGACTACGGGGCCGATGGGATTTATCATGACCAGACATATCCCGTCCCGATCGATTCGCGCGGGCTCATCAACGGGATGACCCCCCCGCAAGGGATGGCGGACTATTTCTACAAAGCGGCGGACGCGAATCCGGACTCGATTCATGCAACCGAACACATGAACGAAGTGAATTCCGTCGGGGCCAGCCTTGGCATCGCGAGCGGGATCCTCTGGGGGCCTGCTCCCAACATGCGCTGGCAGCGGATCCGGCACCCCTCGTCGGTCTCAAACGCCCTCCATTACCCGAGGGGGACTCTGTTTGCCTTCCCCCACTTCTCGGACATCTTCACCCGCGGGGAGGCTCTGGGCTGGCACTGGGGGATGGACCTCCAGGAGGGCCGGGGAGAAATTGCGGGCTTCCCCATCCAGAACGGGAGCCTCTTTAACGCGAAGGATACCTTCGATCATTGGCGCAACGAGGCCTGGCTCGACCGCCAGCGCGCCCTCCTGTTCGTAAAATACGGGCTGCGTCCGGCTTTCCCGGAGAACCCGGACCCGGGGGTCATGAGCTTCTTCCTTGGAAAAAAGGGTGAGGACTTCCGCTACGAGAGAACCCCGTGGGGCACGCGATTTGTCCAGAAGGACAGCGGCAAGGAGATCGTGCATTACGGGCGGGCCCACGGCGTGACCCATCTTCCCGACGCCAAGGGCGGGGGGATTGCCGGGTGGATCGTTTACAACCAGGACGGCCCGAGCGGACTCCGCCCGGAATCCTACTACGTCGTGGATCCTAAGATTGCGCGGCCGCCCGTCTATTTCAGCCCGGCCTTTGAGATGTTTCCGGGCGCGGGAGTCACGCCCTCATTCTACGAAAGCGGCGTCGTCAACGGGGCGGCCAACGCGTTCTTCGCCTGGCTGGACATCAGCCCGATCCCGTCGGTCGGCGGAGTCGTCAAGGGCGACCGGATCCACCTCCACAGCCCGGAGCCCCCGAAGATGGTCTGGCTCAACGGCAAAAAAGCGGACTTCAAGCCCGTGCAGCTCGGAAAGGAAACCGTCTATGAGATCCCGATCGAGACGCCCTCACGGATCGTTGTCCTCCTCAAGGAGCCGGAAGCTGGATTTGACGCCTCCGTGCTGAAGCAGGCGGCACTCCTCCGCTCAGTCTCGGATTTGAACATGGATGTCTTTGAGCAATCCTGGGAAACCGGACGCCTGAAGGTGGCCCCCGTGAAGTTCGGAGAGAACGGTCCTGAACTCCCTGCCGTGCAAACCTCCAAAAAGGTCTTCGTTGGCGAAAGAAACCGGCAGCTCTTCCTGCCGGTCCGCGCACCAGCCGATCAAAAAGGAAAGCTGACCCTCCTCTTCCGCGACAACTCACCGAGTGCAGCCAAGGCAGGCAGTGCCCTCGCCGAGTGGCAGGTCGATGGCCGCGATGAGGGACGCCACACCGGGCCGCTGACGCTGGACTTTTCCGCCGGCCAGTCGCGCGTGATCCTGATCAGTTGCCCAAGGGAGTTCTCTGTGGGCGCCGAATGGGCGCCGGAGCAGCCTTGATGCTGTTCATGGAGAGGTGAGCCCTCTGGGGCGAGAGTTAACTTTCCACCCAAACCAAACCAGGTTGGTTTTATTGTCGGCGGTCGCCCAAAGTGCACCACCTCGGGTCACTTGAAAGTGCACCACTTTTGGACGTGAAAAAGTAAAAGGGGTCAGTCCTTACCTATTGACATTCGTTAAAGGGGTCAGTCCTTACCTATTGACATTCGAGAACAAATCTGATCGGATAGCCCGATGCCGAGAAAGGAGCGGATGGAATATGCTGGCGGGGTTTATCATGTGATGGATCGCGGCGACCGGTTGGAGGCGATCTATGAGGATGACCGGGACCGCGAGATGTTTTTGCACACGCTCGGGCAGGCGTGCGAGCGGACGGGGTGGCGGATTCACGCCTACGTGTTGATGGGAAACCATTATCACCTGCTGCTGGAGACCCCGGAGCCGAACCTGTGCGCCGGCATGAAGTGGATGCAGGGGACCTATACGATCCGGCACAATGCGAGGCACAAGTTGCGGGGGCATCTTTTTCAGGGCCGCTACAAAGCGATCCTCGTGGATGGTGGGCAGGAAACCTATTTCCGGACGGTGAGCGACTATATACACCTGAACCCGATACGTGCCGGGCTGCTTGCCGAAGGGGCCAATCTGGAAACTTACCGGTGGAGCAGTTTTCCCGCACTGGTCGGGTTGCCTCGGAAACGTCCTGCATGGCTGACCGGGGAATGGGTGCTTGGAGGATTTGGTGAAACCGACTCCTCCTCGGGAAGGCGGAGATATCGGGAGGCGATGGAGCAACGGGTGCTGGAGGAGCGCAGCGGGGGAGCGATCGAGGAAGGGATGGTGAAGGCGCTGAGGAGTGGCTGGTGTTTCGGGTCGGAGGAGTTCCGGCAGTGGCTTCTTGAATTGCCGGTGGCTCGCACTAACCCAAAGCATTCCGGGGAGCAAATCCAGCGTTCGCACGACGAGAAGGAGGCACTGAGATTGATGGAATGCGGATTGAAGACGTTGAAACTGACCAAACAACAGTTGGCAACCTTGCCGAAGGGGGATTCGAGGAAAATCGCCATCGCGGCTGTGGTGAAAAAGCGAACCGTGATGACAAACGGGTGGATTGCCGGGCAGTTGAACATGGGCGCGCCGAGCCGGGTGAGCCGGTATTGCAGTCAGTCCGAGGCTCGCGCAGACGTGAAACCGCACGTCAAGAGATTGCTAAAGTCAAAAAGCATGGACTGACCCCTTATCTTATCTCTCGAATGTCAATAGGTAAGGACTGACCCCTCTTTATTGAGGGGTATGCGCCGAGATTGCCCGACTGTCCGCCGTCCCCGATGGTTGTCACGCTCACCGCACCGATTTTCCAGTTGCACCGGCCGCCGGAATTTTGAAGATCCGGTCCCATTGAAAGAGATCACCATATTTACCGACGGGGGGTGCCTCGGGAATCCGGGCCCTGGCGGGTGGGCGGCGATCCTGCGCTACGCCCGTGTGGAGAAGGAGCTTTCCGGGGGCGAGCCGGCGACGACGAATAACCGGATGGAGCTGCGCGCCGCCATCGAGTCCCTCTCGGCCCTGAAGGAACCCTGCCGCGTCACCCTGCACACCGACTCCCAATACCTGCGACAGGGGATCACCGAATGGATCCGCCTCTGGAAGGCGCGCGGGTGGATGACCGCAACCCGGCGCCCCGTGAAAAATGCGGACCTCTGGCGGTTGCTGGACGAGGCCGCACGCCCGCACACCATTTCGTGGAAGTGGCTCAAGGGGCACGCCGGCCACCCCGGGAACGAGCGCTGCGATCGGCTGGCAGCAAAGGAGATCGAAAAGATTCAGAAGTCCCACACGCCCGCACACCTCGCCGCGCTGCTCAAGGAATTCTCGGGCCCTGCGGCTCCCGATCTCTTCGGGCAAGGGGCGTGAGAGGGCAGTTGCCGTCAGCCCGCAGGCCAGACCCCGCAGCCTCATCCGTCACGGACCGGACCCCGCAGGCAGGGGTGGCCGGATTGAGGATTGCCGCCCGCCCTCACGTCTGCCTGGTAGAAATTTGAAATGATGAATGAGGAATTGCCGCCCGCCCCCGCCTCTGCTTGGTTCTCGGGACCGCAATGACGACCAAGCAGCTCACGTTCTTCCTCCGGCTCTCGAGCACGGTGGGGCTATGGGTGCTCATGCTGGCAACAATTTTTTCGGGCTACGACGTGGGGTTTTTCCTGCTGCTTGCGTTCATGGCGATGGCGGCTCTCTGGGAATACTACCGCATGCTGGAGGGCGACGGGATCGGCGTCTTTACGCTCACCGGCATGCTTTGCGGGGCGCTTCTGCTGGCGGGAGGATTCCTGCTGATGAAGGCGCATGGCCCGGAGCGGGCCTACGACTTCGAGCTCGTCGTGCTCGTCCTCTTCCTGATCGTCATCTTCGCGCGCCAGATGTTCCGCGGCGCCGCGCGGGACCCCCTGCGGGCCATGAGCTACACGGTTTTCGGCCTGCTCTACATCCCGTGGCTCTTCAGCTTCATCACGAAGATCATCTACCTCACCCCCCCGGATGCCAGCGGGGAGGCCACCGGGCAATACTACGTCCTGTTCCTCGTCATGGTCACAAAGTTCAGCGACATGGGGGCCTACGTGTTCGGCAGCCTGTTCGGACGGCACCCGTTCGCGCCCCACATCAGCCCGCACAAGACCTGGGAGGGATTTTTCGGGGCGCTTCTGACCTCGCTCCTGGCCTCCTGCTGGCTGTTCGCCCTCATGCCGGAGAAGCTGTCGGCTTTCCGCTTTGACGACGTGGTGATTCTCGGCCTCCTTCTCGGCTTTGCTGCGGTCATCGGGGACCTTGCCGAATCGATCGTCAAGCGCGGCGCGAACATCAAGGACTCCAGCCACATCCTCCCCGGGATCGGGGGCACGCTCGACCTGATCGACAGCCTGCTCTTCACCGCACCCCTCCTCTTCTTCTACATGCGCCTCATCCTCGGCATCCCATGAAAAAGCGGCGGGTCGTCATCCTCGGGGCCAGCGGGTCGATTGGTCAGAGCGCCCTCCGGGTCGCCCGCGACATCCCGGACCTCGTCGAGATCGTCGGCCTCTCCGCCCACACGAATACCGGGGCCCTTGCCGCCGCCGCCGAGGAATTCCCCTCCGCCCGCTGCCTCCTGAGCGGGGGGCCGGACGGCCCGGAGGGCCTGATCGAGCTCGCCACCCTCCCCGAAGCCGACATCGTGCTCATCGCCATCGTCGGCACGGGCGGACTTCAGCCCGCCCTTGCCGCCATCCGCGCCGGTAAGGATATCGCCGTCGCCAGCAAGGAGATCCTGGTCATGGCCGGCGAGGCGGTCATGGAGGCCGCCAGACAATCCGGCGTGCACATCCTGCCGGTGGACAGCGAGCACAACGCCATCTTCCAGTGCCTGGAGGGCCGGGATTCCGCCACCGTGCGCCGCCTCATCCTCACCTGCTCCGGCGGTCCCTTCCGCGCAACCCCGCGCAAGGACTTCGATGCCGTCACCCCCGAAATGGCGCTCCGGCATCCCACCTGGCAGATGGGACGCAAAATCACGGTCGACTCCGCGACCCTCTTCAACAAGGCCCTCGAAATGATCGAGGCCAAGTGGCTCTTCGGCGTGGCGATGGACCGCGTGGACGTCGTCATCCACCCCCAAAGCATCATCCACTCGATGGTCGAGTTCCTCGACGGCTCCACCCTCGCCCAGCTCAGCCACTCGGATATGTGTTTCCCCATCCACTACGCCCTCACCTGGCCCCACCGCGTGTCCAACTCCCTCCAACCCCTCGACTTCCCCGCCCTCGCCCGCCTCGACTTCGAATCCCCACGACGCATCGACTTCCCAGCCCTCGATCTCGCCAACGAAGCCGGCTCCCGCGGCGGCACCCTCCCCGCCGTCCTCAACGCCGCAAACGAGGTCGCCGTCCAGGCCTTCCTCAACCGTCAAATCCGCTTCCCCCAAATCTGGGACGTCGTCGCAAAAACCATGGCCACCTGCCCGCACACCCCCCATCCCGACCTCCCCACCCTCATCGCGACTGACCTGCAGGCACGTCAGTTGGCAGCGAAATTTATCGCATAGATAGCGAACTGCGCGTATTTTAATTTAAATAATTCATTATATGCAGATTAAAAGTTATTTACATCAAAAATTATTTATCAATTTTTGCCAATCATTTCGACTGCAACTGAACAAAATTTCTCAAGTTACGCAGAGAAAATCTACCCGTTGCCGTGATCGAAGCGACCTGGGTGGGCGAGAGGGCGCTGTTTGCCCCTGCCAGCGCTGGCCTTGATGTCGGCGGGGGGGAAAGACTGTTGCAGAGCGAGGTCTGCGGCCAGGGGTGGAAGGCGGTCGCCGGGGCAGCGGATGGGCAGCCGGAGGATCCCGGGGAATGGACGGGTGCAATTTTTGAGGCATTTTTGAGGATTTACATGAGCGGGTTCTCTGGCTTGATTGATCCGATGACATTCTCCTTGGGCGTCGACTACGGAACCAACTCGGTGCGGGCGCTGGTCGTTCGGTGCTCAGATGGAAAGGAGTTCGGCTCCTTCGTGGCCGGATACCCTTCCGGGAAGCAGGGGGTGCTCCTGGATCCCAGGGATCACCACGTGGCGCGTCAGCATCCGGGGGACTACCTATCGTGTCTGGAAAAGTGCGTGCGCGGAGCATTGGCCGTGGCTGCTGGGAAAGCGGGCTTTCGTGCGGAGCGGGTCGTCGGCATCGGGGTGGACACCACCGGGTCGAGTCCGATCCCCGTCGACAGCCGGAACCGCGCGCTGGGAACCCTTCCCAAGTGGAGGAAGAACCTGAACGCGCAGTGCTGGCTTTGGAAGGATCACACGAGCTGGAAGGAGGCGGCCCGGATCACGGAGCTCGCCTCGAAACACCGGCCCCGCTTCATTGCCAAGTGCGGGAACACGTATTCCTCCGAGTGGTTTTGGAGCAAGATCTGGAACTGCCTGAAAACCGACCCCGCGGCCTTTGACGCGGCGTTCTCATGGGTCGAGCTCTCGGACTGGATTCCGTCGGTTCTCGCCGGTGTGGAGGATCCTCGGGAGGTGCGCCGCGGGGTTTGTGCTGCGGGGCACAAGGCGCTCTACTGCGACGAGTGGGGCGGCCTTCCGGACAAAAAGTTTCTCGCGATGCTGGACCCGAAGCTGGCTGATCTGCGCGACCGCCTCTACACGACCGCCCACGATGCCACGGCCTCCGCCGGGGCGCTCTGTCCCGCCTGGGCTGAAAAGCTGGGCCTGCCCGCAGGGATTCCCATTGCGATCGGCGAGATGGACGTCCATTACGGCGCCATCGGAAGCGGGATCACGGAGGGCACGCTGGTCAAGGTCATCGGCACATCGACCTGCGATTGCGCGGTCGTGCCGGCCCGGAAAAACGTGGCCGACATCCCCGGGATCTGCGGAATCGTCAAGGGCGCAATCCTTCCCGGATACTACGGGATCGAGGCGGGCCAGTCGGCGGTCGGGGACATTTTCAAGTGGTGGATTGAGGGCGTCTGCGACGGGGATGCGGCGCTCTATGCCCGGCTGGAGAAGCAGGCTGCTGCCCAGGTCCCCGGCCAGAGCGGGCTGCTGGCGCTGGACTGGAACAACGGGAACCGCACGATCCTCGTCAACCCCATGCTCTCGGGGCTCCTGCTCGGAACCACCCTCCACACCACCCGCGCGGAGATCTACCGGGCGCTCATCGAGGCGACGGCATTCGGCGCGCGCGCGATCATCGAGCGCATCGAGGAATACGGCGTGCCGGTGAAGCGCATCGTCTGCGCGGGCGGCATCGCAGAAAAAAGCCCGATGCTCATGCAGATCTACGCCGACGTCACCGGCCGCACGATGCAGGTCGCCGGATCGAGCCAGGCCTGCGCGCTCGGGTCCGCCATCTCGGCCTCCGTCCTGGCAGGCGAGCACCCCGGCTTCCCGTCGGCCCAAAAGGCGATGACCTCGGTGAAGGCCGTGCAATACCGTCCGCAGGCGGCGGCCCGCAAAACCTACGACCGCCTCTATCGCCTCTACCTCCAGCTCCACGACGCCTTCGGCGGCGTCAACACATCCGCCGACCTCTCCGGCGTGATGCGCTCCCTGCTCGAAATCAAGCAATCGCAAAGCCACTGACCCTTCACAACCCAACACAACCTATGTATCTCCCGCTCGGCACCTACTCCCCCGCAATCCAACTCGGCCTCGTCTCCGCCTCGAGGAACTGCTTCCCCCGGGCCCTCTCCGACGAGCGAACCCGCCGCCTCCTCGAAGCCGCAACCGCAGCCGGTATTGCGCTGACGACGCCGGAGGGCGAATCCGCCATCATCGAAACCAAGGACCACGCCACCGACGCGGCCCGCCAGCTCAAAGCGTCCGGCTGCGATGCGGCGGTCCTCTACCTCGGCAATTTTTCGCCGGAGATCGAGGACGCCTGGTTCATCAAGGCCTTCGACGGCCCGGTGATGATCCTTGCGGCCGCCGAGGAGTCCGGGTCCTCCCTCCTGCAAAAGCGCGGCGACGCGCTCTGCGGGCTGCTCTCCGCCGCGCTGGGCGTGAGCAAGCGGGGCCTGATGGACCGGGTCCACATCCCCGAGGTGCCGGTGGTCAGCGCCGCCGAGGCCGTCGAGGAAATTGCGCACTTCCTCAGGATCGCGAAGATCGTCAAGGGCACCCGCAACGCAACGGTCGGGCTTTTCGGCCCGCGGCCGCGCGACTTCGAGACCTGCAACTACAACCTGGCCTCCGTGAACTCGATCGGCGTCGAGGTCGAGGAGCTTGGCCTCTTTGACCTTCAGAACGAGATCCGGCGCATCAAGGAATCCGACGGGGCCCCGGACATCGCGGCCGAGATGAAGCGGGAGACCCCCAGCATCCCTGACGACAGCGAATTTGTCGGCCGCCTCTCCACCTATGAAAAGGCGATCAAGGTTTTTCGCGACCGGCTCAAGCTTTCCGGGGCCGCCACCCAGTGCTGGAGCGAGCAGGAGTTCAGCCTCAAGCACGTGCCCTGCTACATCAACGGCCGCATGGCCCAGGGCGGGTTCCCGATCGCCTGCGAAAACGACTGCTACTCGCTCATCGCCGAGCTGCTCGCGCAGTATGCCTCGGACAACGCCGTCGCCATCCTGGACATCAACCACAGCATCCCCAAGGACCTTCATGCGAGCCTCAAGGACTACCCGATCAAGGACATGGTCGGGATGTTCCACTGCGGCAACGCGGCCCCGAAGCTCCTGAAAAATCCCGAGATGAAATACCAGCTCATCATGAAGCGCCTCATGGAGCCGGAGACTCCTGCGGACATCACGCGCGGCACGCTCGAGGGGCAGTTCGTCGGCTCGCCGATCACGGTGGTGCAGGTGCATGGGACCGGCGACAAGATGCGCGCCTACATCATCGAGGGTCACTTCCTGGACCTCGATCCCAAAACCTTCGGAGCGACCGGCACGGCCTACCTGCCGGGGTTCAGCCGGTTCTACCGCCACGTCCTTCTCGGGCGCTTCCACCACCATGCGGCCGTCGCCTTCAGCCACTGCGGCGCCGCGCTCTTCGATGCCTTCAAGCTCCTCGGCTTCGCAGAGGTCTTCACCCCCAGCCCCGACGGCGTCCCCTACCCCGGCGAAAACGTCTTCCGCGGGCTCCTGAAAGCCAAGTAGCCGTGCCGCGCAGGGATTTTGCTGATCTCCGGGCCGAGTGCTGCGAGGCCAACCGGCTGCTGCCCCGCTGCGGGCTCGTTGACCTGACGTTCGGGAACGTCAGCGTGTGCGACCGCGCGCAGGGGGTCTTTGCCATCAAGCCCAGCGGGGTCCTCTATGACCAGCTCACCCCCGGGGACATGGTCGTCCTGGACCTGGACGGGAAGATCGTGGAGGGATCGCTGAGGCCATCCTCCGACACGCCCACCCACCGCAGGCTCTTTCTTGCGTTTGAACACATGCGCTCGGTCGTTCACACCCACTCCCGGCATGCTGTCTCCTTCGCCCAGGCCGCCCGTGAGATCCCCCTCCTCGGGACAACCCACGCGGACTACTTCCGCGGCCCAATACCCGTGACCCGGGCCCTCACCCCGGAGGAAATTGCCTCCGACTATGAATGGAAAACCGGGAGCGTCATCGTCGAGCGGTTCCGATCGCTGGACGCCTCCGCAATCCCCGCCGTGCTGGTGCGCAACCACGGCCCGTTTGCCTGGGGGACCTCCGGCGAAAAGGCGGTCGAAAACGCGCTGGCCCTGGAAATCGTCGCCCAGATGGCGCTCCAGAGCCTGGCGCTCGATCCCTCCGCTGCGCCGCCCTCCGCCGCGCTCATCGACAAGCACTTCTCCCGGAAGCACGGGCCCTCGGCCTACTACGGCCAGGTGCCCTCAGGCCCTCCGGCCGCCTAGCGGGCTTTAGCCCCCCGCCCTCACGGCGGCTTGTTTTTTGATTTCATGTCCCTCCCGCCCTGTGCTAGCTTGGGCCGATGAGCTCCAACCACCGGGTTGTCAAACCCAAGCTGCCCGCCCGCGTCGTTCTCTCCGCTGTCGCCATCGGCCTTTTTGTCATCGGCTTCATCATCGTTGCCGTCTGGCAGAGCGGCCGCGGCATCACGGAGGCGAGGATGAGCGGGACGATCGTCTCCAAAGAATTCCAGCCCCTCGCGCAGCCCGAGCGGGAGATCACCCTCAACCGCAGCGGGACGCTCTCCGCCACCAACACGACCGGCAGCTTCCTCATCACCGTCGAAGTCCCTTCCCCCGATGGCACCAAGAAGCTCTACACCGTCTGGCTCAACGACCAGGCCCGCTACGACGCCGTCAAAGTCGGCGACGCCTTCGATGTCGGCCCCTACTACCTGCCGGACAAAACATCAGCTCCCTGACTGCGCTCACCGCCCCCGGGAGGAAACAAATTCTCCCGTTTCTTTGAACGTTTTCCGCGGAGCCCCTGTCTCAATTCCACGACACACCTGTAATTACAAAGTAAATCATCAACTATGAGCGTCAACACATCCGAACTCACCCGCCAAGTCCAGGAAAGCCGCCAGTGGGTGGATCCCCTCCTCAACGAAGTCAGCAAGGTGGTCGTCGGCCAGAAAAACCTGGTCCACCGGCTTCTGGTTGGCCTGCTGTCCAACGGGCACGTCCTTCTGGAAGGGGTGCCGGGCCTCGCGAAAACGCTGACCGTGCGCACGCTGGCGAGCTCGATCCACACCGGGTTCCAGCGCCTCCAGTTCACCCCCGACCTCCTGCCGGCCGACCTCATCGGCACGCTCATCTACAACCCCCGCGAGGCCGAGTTCACAACGAAGCTCGGGCCCATTTTTTCGAACCTGATCCTGGCCGACGAGATCAACCGCGCGCCCGCCAAAGTGCAGAGCGCCCTCCTCGAGGCGATGCAGGAGCGCCAGGTCACGATCAGCGATCAGACGTTCAAGCTTCCCGACCCGTTCCTCGTGCTGGCCACCCAGAACCCGATTGAGCAGGAGGGAACGTATCAGCTCCCTGAGGCCCAGCTCGACCGCTTCATGCTCAAGGTCCACGTGGGCTACCCGACCCGCGAGGAGGAGCGCTCGATCCTCGACGCCATGTCCACCTCCGCCCCGCGCCTCGATGTCGAACCCGTCGTGACGGCGGACGAAATCATCCGCGCCCGCAGCGTCGTCAACGACATCTACGTGGACGAGCGGGTCAAGGACTACATCGTGAGCATCGTGTGGGCGACGCGCGATCCCGCCGCCAGCCGGCTCAAGCTCGACGGGATGATCCGCTACGGGGCCTCCCCCCGCGCGACGATTTTCCTCACCCTTGCCGCGAAGGCCAACGCCTTCATCGCGGGCCGCGGATACGTCACGCCGCAGGACGTCAAGTCCATGGGCCTCGACGTCCTGCGCCACCGCATCGGGGTCAGCTACGAGGCGGAGGCGGAGTCCGTGACCACCGAGATGATCATCGAGCAGATCTTTGCTGGGCTTCCCGTGCCGTAACTTCCGCCGGGCAAGGCGTCCGCACGATCCGCCCGGACGGCGCCCTGCGCCAGCCCGACACCCCAACCATCCCACCTTCATGAACGACCCGAAGGACATCCTGAAAAAGATCCGCCGCCTCGAGCTGAGGACCCGCCGCCTGGTGAACTCCACCTTCGCCGGCCAATACCACAGCGTGTTCAAGGGGCGCGGCATGAATTTTGAGGAGGTCCGCGAATACGCGCCGGGCGATGAGATCCGCTCGATCGACTGGAACGTCACCGCCCGCATGAACACGCCCTACGTGAAAAAATTCACGGAGGAGCGGGAGCTGACCGTCCTGCTCGTGGTGGACGTGAGCGCCTCGGGCACATTCGGGAGCGTCGATCTGAGCAAGCGCGAGCTTGCGGCCGAGGTGGCCTCGATCCTCGCTTTCAGCGCGATCAACAACAACGACAAGGTCGGCCTCCTCCTCTTCAGCGATGACGTCGAGCTCTTCATCCCCGCAAAGAAGGGGCGCCTCCACACGCTCCGCCTCATCCGCGAAATGCTCTACTTCACCCCGAAGGGGCGCGGCACCAACCTCGCCGGGGCCCTCGACTACCTCAACCGCGTCACCAGCCGCCGCGCCGTCGTCTTTCTGATCTCCGATTTCCTTGCCCCGAACTTCGAAAAGTCCCTCACCGTCGCGAGCCGCCGGCACGATGTGGTCGCGATGCCGGTGAAGGATCCCGGCGAGAGCAGCCTGCCGGATGTCGGGATCGTCACGCTGGAGGATGCCGAAACGGGCGAGCAGATCGACATCAACACCAGCAGCCGGGCGATCCGCCAGGGGCTCAGGGACCTTGAGGAAACCCGCCGCAAGGCCCTGGAAAAGCTGCTCCGCTCCCGCCGCGTGGACATCGTCCCGCTGGCCACCAACGAAGACTACCTCCTGCCGCTTCGCGCCTTCTTCGAGCAGCGCGAACGCCGCCTCGCCGCATGATGCCCTCCGCTCCCACCCCCGCCCCGCTCCACGACATCGTCGGCCCGGTCTGGGTCTTCCCCTACCCGCTCTGGATGGTGGCTGCTGCCGCGATCGCCCTGCTCGTCGTCCTCTCCGGCCTCGCCTGGCTCATCCGGCGCCTCTTTTTCAAGAAGACTCCCCCGACGGCGCAGCAGCGCGCGCTGGCCGCCCTCGAATCCCTCCGCGCAACCATTGCGGGGGCGGACCCCTACGCATTCGGCGTGACGGTTTCCGATGCCATCCGGAGCTACGTCCACGACCAGCACGGGCTGCACGCCACCACGCAGACCTCGCTCGAGTTCCTTGAGGAAATCCGCTCGAACCCCGTCTTTTCGGATAACGAAAAGGCAGGCCTCTCGGTCTTCCTCGAGCAGACCGACCTGCTCAAGTTTGCCCGTGCCGAAGCCGGGGAGTCGGAGATGATCGGCCTGCTCGAAACCGCCGGCCGGCTCGTCCGCGGCGAGGTCCAGCCGGGCGCAAAGAAGGGGGCTTCCGCATGACGCTCTTCGGCGTAACCATCGCAGACCCCTGGGTCCTCCTCCTTCTCCTCATCATCCCCGCGCTCGCCTTCCTGCGGGGGAAATTCGGGGGCACCGCAGGCGTGACATTTTCCAGCACGGAGTCGCTCGTGCGGCTGGGCCAGCGGCGCCGCTCGCGCGCCGGGGCCCTCCTCGCCACGCTGGCCTACCTGGCGCTGGCCGCCTTCATCATCGCCCTGGCCCGCCCCCAGCTCGGCCGCGAAATCACCCGGGTCCAGGCCAGCGGGGTCGATATCATGCTCGTCCTCGACGTCTCCCGCTCGATGCTCGCGGAGGATTTCTCGATCGGAGCCAGCCGGGCGAACCGCCTCGAGGTCACGAAAAAAGTCACCGAGCAGTTCATCCGCAAGCGCCCGAACGACCGGATCGGGATCATCGCGTTTGCCGGCCGGCCGTATCTTGTCAGCCCGCTGACCCTCGACCACGACTGGCTCATCCAGAACCTCGACCGCATCCAGATCGGCCTCGTGGAGGACGGAACCGCAATCGGGTCCGCCATCGCCTCGGCCACCAACCGCCTCAAGGATAAGGACGCCAAGACGAAGCTCATCGTCCTCCTCACCGACGGCGACAACAACGCCGGAAAGGTCATGCCCCTCACCGCCGCCGAGGCCGCCAAGGCCCTTGGCGTCCGCATCTACACGATCGGCGCAGGCACCCAGGGCGAGGCACCGTTCCCGTTCACCGACCCGTTCGGCCGGACGGTCTACCGCAATGTCGCCGTCGACTTCAAGGAGGATACGATCCGGCAGATCGCCGAAATCACGAACGGGATCGCCTACCGCGCGACCGATACCCGCTCGCTCGAAAAAATTTTTGGCGAGATCGACAAGCTGGAGAAATCGAAGGTTGAGGTCGAGAAGATCGCCCAGTATCGCGACCTTTTCCCGTGGTTCGCCGGCACCGGCCTCGCCCTCCTCACGCTCGAAATCCTGCTTTCCCAAACCCTATGGAGACGCTTGCCCTGACATTCGGTTCCCCGCTGTGGCTGTGGGCGCTGGCTCTCGTCCCCGCCCTCGCCGCCCTCTACCTCTGGTCCCATATCCGGAGCCGCGCGCTCGTGGGAAAAATTGTCGCGCCCCGCCTGCGCGAATCCCTCGCCGGATCGGTCAGCCGGTTCCGCCGCTCCCTGCGCGCCGGCCTCGTCCTCGCCGCCATGGCCGCCGCCATCCTTGCCATGGCGCAGCCGCGCTATGGGTTCATCGAGCGCGAGATCAAGCAGAAGGGCCGCGACATCATCGTCGCCGTGGACACCTCGCGCAGCATGCTCGCCACCGACATCTCGCCCACCCGCCTCGCCCGCGCCAAGCTCCTCACCCAGGACCTCATCCGCCTCCTCAAGGGCGATCGCGTCGGCCTCGTCGCCTTCGCCGGCTCCGCCTTCCTCCAAGCCCCTCTCACGCTCGACTACTCGGCCGTCATCAATGCTCTCGACGAGCTCGACACCACGGTCATCCCCAAGGGAGGAACCAACCTCGCCGCCGCCATCGCCACCGCCGAGCAGGCGTTCGGCAAGGCCGAGGGACAGACGCGTGCCCTCATCATCCTGACCGATGGCGAGGAGCTCGACGCCGATGGCCTCGCCGCCGCCAAGACCGCCGCCGCCGCGGGCATCCGCATCTTCACGGTCGGGATCGGATCCGCGGACGGATCGCTCATCCCCTACCGCACCGACGACGGACGCCAGGACTTCGTGCGCGACGCCTCCGGGAAGCCGGTCCAGTCCCGCCTGGACGAATCCCGCCTTCAGGAGCTGGCCAAGGAGACTGGCGGGTTCTACGTGCCGATCGGGCCCGAGGCCGCCCGCGAGATTTTTCAGAAGGGCATCGAACCGATGGACCTCGCCGAGACGGGCGTCTTCGCCGCCCGCCAGCCGCTCGAGCGCTACCAGTGGCCGCTCGGCTTCGCCGTCGCACTCCTGGCGGCCTGGCTTCTCCTCGGCGAGCGCCGCCGCGCTCCCGCCCGCCTCGCCGCGCTCCTCATCGCCCTCGCCCCCGCGGCCTCCCCTGCCGCCGACCCGGGACTCGCCAGCTACCAGTCCGGCAACTACGAGGCCGCCAAATCCGCGTTCGAGGACAGCCTCAAGTCCTCTCCCGACTCCCGCGAGTCCCTCTTCAATGCCGGCGCCGCCGCCTACAAGCTCGGCGACTTCGAAAACGCCATCGCCCGCTTCACCAGCTCCCTCCTCTCCGAAGATAAAAAACTCCGCGAGGACTCCGCCTACAACCTCGGCAATGCCCTCGTCCGCCGCGGCGAGGCCGCCAAGGACAATGAAGCCAAAAAGGCCGACTGGAAAAATGCCATCGAACAATACTCCGAAACCCTCGCCCTGAACCCGGCCAACAAACCCGCCGAAGAAAATCGCGAGATCGTCAAAAAACTCCTCGAGGATCTCGAAAAACAAGAGGAACAGAAGAAGGACGATCAGAAAAAAGACGATCAGAAAAAGGACGACCAGAAGAAGGACGACCAGAAGAAGGACGATCAGGATCAAAAGGACGATCAGAAGAAGGATCAGAGCCAGGACCAGAAGGACAAGGAGCAGGACAGCAAGGACCAGAAAAACGAGCAGAAGGATCAGGGCGATCAGAAAGACCAAAAGGACCAGAAAGACCAGCAGAATCAGCAGGATCAAAAGGGCGGTCAGAACGATCAGCAAAAGGACCAGCAGGAAGGGAAGGACGAGGAAAAGAAAGACGGAAAGGACCAGCAGGAGCAAAAAGGAGACAAGGAGAAGGACCAGGACGGCCAGAAGGGCGACCAGAAGAAGGAGGAGTCGGCCGGCTCGCAGCCGACCCCGAAGCCGACCCCTCAGCCGACCCCCGGGGAGAAGAAAGAGGGTGACGTGAAGTCCCATGCGGGCGGCGACCAGAAGAAGGAGGAGGAGGCCGCAAAGCAGGCCGCGCAGGCCGCCGCCGCTGCGGAGGAGCAGGAAAAAGACGGGCAGATGAGCGCCGCCCAGGCCCGCGCCCTTCTCAAGTCCTTGAATTCGGAGGAAGAAAAAGTGAATCTCATGCAGCAGCCCTACACCGAGGAGACGCTGCGCGACTGGTGAACCTATGAAATACTGCCTGGCATTCCTGACCTTTGCCCTCCTGGGCGCGTCCGCGCTCCCGGCTCAGGAGATCGTCGCCGGCCTTTCGAGCAACCGCGCCGCGGTCGGGGAGCCGGTCCAGCTCGTGGTGACCGTGCGCGGCGCGCGCGGGGCGGAGGTGCCGGACAACCTCTCCGTCAACGGGCTGCGCATCAACCTCGCCGGGAGGTCCACCCAGTTTGAGATGCGGAACTTCAAGATGAGCTCGACGCTCACCTACACCTACATCGTTGTTCCGCAGGTGGAGGGCGAGTTCACGATTCCGTCGTTCGACGTCACCATCGAGGGGAAGACGTTTCGCACGCAGGCGATGCGCCTGTCGGTTGCGGGCAGTGCGCGGGCCCCGCAGGCCCCCTCCCTGCCGCAGTATCCGATGCCGTCGGGCCCGCCCGGTGGCTCGATGCCGCCTCCGCCCTCCAACGACAACGCCCGCCCCTACTTCGCGGAAATGGTCCTCTCCAAGAAGACCGCCTACGTCGGAGAGGTCGTGCCCGTCGAGCTCCGGTTCTACTTCCATTCCCGGATCGGCGGCCAGGTCGGGGAGCGCCCGAATTTCAGCGGCGAAGGGTTCACGGTCCAGAAGTTTTCGAATGCGGCGAAGCGCGAGCAGATCGTCGATGACACGACCTACGTCGTCTTCACGTTTCAAAGCGCCATCACGGCCGTGAAGTCGGGGACCCTCGAAATTCCGGCGGCGAGCCTCGAGGCGCGCCTGAACCTGCCCGGCAACCGCCCCCAGGGGTTCGACGACTTCTTCAGCAACCTCCCGATCCCGCAGGGGATGTTCAACGAAACCCAGGACGTCACGCTCGAGACGAAGCCCCAGTCGCTGGAGGTGCTCCCCCTGCCGAAGGATGGACGGCCGGACGACTTCTCCGGCGCCGTCGGGAAGTTCACCATGGACGCCTCGGTCTCCCCCAAAAAAGCCGGAGCCGGCGAGCCGGTCACGCTCACCGCCACGATCGGCGGGCGCGGGAACTTCGACGGCATGGGAGCCCCCACGCTCACCGGCGACGAGGGCTGGCGCTCGTATCCCCCGTCGGATAAATTCCAGGCCACCGACGCGATCAACTTCACCGGCGAGAAAAATTTCGATTTCGCCCTCGTCGCCCGCGAGGACCAGTCGGCGACTCCCGGGATCCGCTTCTCGTTTTTCGATCCTTCGACCGGAAAATACGAGACGCTCGTCCAAGCCCCGCTGCCGGTCACGGCGAAGGCCGGTGGCCCGGCCGGGAACGCTGCCGACGCCGCCACGACAGCGGAGCCGCAGGCCGCCACCACACCGCCCCCGGCCAACCCCGCCGCCACCCCGGATATCGCGATCATGGCGGGCGGGTCCTCGAGCTGGCAGTCCCTATTCTTCCGCAAGGACTTCCTGCTTGCCAATGCCTGCCTCGTCCTGGCCTGGCTGGCACTCGTCGCCGGATTCTCGCTGCGAAACTTCTCCCGGTCGGCCGCCGGCCTCCGCATGGCCCGCCGCAGGCAGGCCAGCTCCGCCCTCGCAGCCCTCCGGTCCGCGTCCCCGGAATCGTTCTACGCCGACGCCTCCCGGTTCCTTGCCCTTCGCCTGAACGTCCCGGAGGAGGCGGTCGCGGAAAAGCTTTCCTCTGCGGGCCTTCCCGATCCCGTGCGCCTGGCCATCCTTGCGCTCCTGGAGAGGCATGCCGAGGCCAAGTTTGCGGCAGGGGCCTCCGCCCCTCCCTCGGCGGAGGAGCGCCAGGCCGCCATCGCCCAACTCCAACAGCTCGACGCCTCCTGCCATGAGAAATAGCCTCCTTGTCGTCCTCTGCACCGCGCTCTGCGCCCTGCCCGTGCGGGCGGATGTTCTTGCCGACGCCCGCGCACGCTACGCCGACGGCGAATTCGCGCAGGCCTCCAAGCTCTTCGAGCAATTTCTGGAGTCCGCCGCCCCTCAGGCCGCCCTCTTTTTCGAGCTTGGCCGCAGCCAGCGCCAGGATGGCCAGGATGCCGCTGCCGCACTCAGCTTCCGCCGCGCGCTTGTCCTTGACCCCCGGTTCGCCCCCGCCCGGGCTGCCCTCGAGGACACCAACGCCGACCTGGCGATCCCGCGCACGCCCCCGGGATGGCAACAGCGCGTCATCGACCACGTCTCCCTCGATCACCTCACCCTTGCCGGAACCCTCCTCTTTTGGATCGGGGCCTTCGCCCTTGCGCTGCTGGTCTTCCGGCGGGCACCCGCCCGCGGCCTCCCGCTTGTCTTTGCCATCCTCTGCCTGGTCTTCGGATTGGCC
>Ga0247844_1004288_pt1 | contig 19520 bp, 17 predicted proteins | sample LaCtaG_FD_192421 | JGI IMG/M metagenome (GOLD analysis project Ga0247844, IMG submission 192421) | Freshwater microbial communities from meromictic Lake La Cruz, Castile-La Mancha, Spain - LaCruzMarch201714.5m_1 | ecosystem: Environmental > Aquatic > Freshwater > Lake | place: Spain: Castile-La... | reverse complement strand
GGTGGTTCTGGTGCAGGTGGTTCTGGTGGTGGATCTGGTGGTGGTTCTGGTGGTGGAGCTGGTGGTGGTTCTGGTGGTGGTTCTGGTGGTGGTTCTGGTGCAGGTGGTGCAGGTGGTGGTTCTGGTGGTGGTTCTGGTGGTGGTTCTGGTGGTGGTGGAGTCCTAGGAGGGTTGAATAAAGTCTTTGGACCGCTGTTCACTGGATTTGGAGACCCAGGTGCACAAGGTTTGGTCGATACAAGTAAGACAAACGTATATCCTGAACTCTTGGGTGGACGAGGTTCAAACTATGGTGCTGCAGGTGCTGCAGGTGGTCGTGGTGGTTTCGGATTCGGACTCGGAGGAACAATGACCAATCCAAATTTGGACTACAAGGGTTCAATCCCTTCATCTGGAGGACTAGGGTCTGATGAAAATAGTCAGTTTTTCCCTTATTCTCGCCAACCTGGAGATATGGATACTATACAAGACCCATACCGAGTGTCACAACAGTTTGCATCCTCTAGTTATTCCTTCAAAACGGAACCCGTTCCATTCCTAACAGATTTCTCAGCCTTCCAAAGATAAATGTCAACCTTCGGTCTTCGAAACAAAAATGGGTCCTGCTGGATTAATGCAGGACTCCAAGCTATACTACGCATCCCCGACTTCCAGAAACGAGTGAATGATACCGAAGAAGATATCGATAACCCAGTTGAAGTATGTCTCGCCGAAATATGGGCGAGTCGTGGCGATGAGGGATTAAAAGCCTTGTACGAATGTGTCAAGGTCTGTCCCTCCATGCCTGCAGGAGAAAGCATCGGTGACTCCCATGAGTTCATCCAGTTTCTCTGCGATAAAGTACCCTTCCTTGATACGCTCACACGCTTCAAGGTTGCGAACTCCATTCAGTGTGATCACTGCGACTACAAGGACATTCGTCCTGATACCCTCAATGAATTCTCCATCACCCCTGTAGGAGGCAAACAGACTGTCTCCGACGCCATTGCAGAAACCGTCAAGCCTCAAAGTATTCCCGATTGGACGTGTGAAAAGTGCAAGAATAAAGGATGCCACAAGCAGATGATGTTTGCAGAGTTCCCTCAAGTCATGATGTTCCACCAGACGTCTGTGGGAACGACTACACAGTATACACCCGTCATCGTCCTCAACAAAGTTCGCTTCGCACTCTTTGCGATTGTCTGCTTTACAGGAAGTCACTGGTTCACCTGGGGACGTAACCTTCCACCCGGTCAACCGTGGTATCGATTTGATGACACTCACGTCCAAACACATACTGCAAACTTTATGCCTCATGATGACCGTATGCGATTGCTCATGTATTATCGTATCAATGAATAAGTAAGAATGCCGTCCGCGACAGGTCCAGCAGGGTCTAACACAAATACTACAACACAAAACGCATCCTCCGCGACAGGAGGCACAGGTCCAACAGGTGCTACACTAACCATAAAGGAATCGGTTCTGACCTCGGACATTTACGGGGTCTTTGTCGGTGCCTTTTTTGTTACTCTTTCACTCATCGTCTTGTTTGTGACAGGGTCCTTTATTGCAGTCTTGGTTCTTTGGGCCACACTCGCACTCGTTCTCGCCGTCTTGGTGTATTACGACTTTGTAACCATCGACCAATTATTTGGTAGTGAAACTGTGAAGAAAGAGGTCAAGAAGGAACAAGTTACTCCCACTAGCACCTCTTCAAAATCCGTTCCTTCAGGTCCTGTGATTGGAAGTGAAGTCTTTCATATCTACGACCAAGCATTCACCTACGATGAAGCTCCAGCAGTTTGTGGTGCCTACGGAGCTGAACTCGCTACACTCGAACAAATCATGGAGTCCTATGCGAAGGGAGCTGAATGGTGTGGCTACGGGTGGTCTGCGGGTGGAATGGCGCTCTACCCCACACAAAAGGAAACTTGGGACCGTCTTCAACAAGAAGTTGACCCAGGTAAGAGAACCTTTTGCGGTCGTCCAGGTGTGAACGGCGGTTACTTTGACCCAGCTACAAAGTTTGGTGTCAACTGCTTTGGTTTCAAACCTGCTGGTAAGTTCACTCCTCCCGCTCCAGTTCCAGGCATGGATATGGCGAAATACAATTCCATGGTTGAACGGTTCAAGCGAATGATTAAGATACTAACATTAGACCCTTATTCCCGTAACGAATGGTCTAAATACTCAAAAGAAACAAAGGTTGAAAAGTTTGTAGGTGGAAGCAGCTTCACTAACCCATTCAAGCAGCAGTTTTTCACTCCCTTTGGAGTTCGAGAACATTTGGAAGGAGGCACTAGTTATGCAGAGCCTTTGACTGGAGGATTAGGAAACAATGCTCGTTCTTGGGAAGGTCCGTATGGAATTCGTGGAGGACAAGGTGAAATAGGTATGACAGGTGACAAGGGAGACCAAGGTCCTCAGGGTTTACAAGGTAGTGCGGGAATCAATGGAACTATCGGAGGTCAAGGGCCCCAAGGTGAAAGAGGTGAAAGGGGTGAAAAAGGAGATGATGGTGAAAGGGGTCCACGAGGATTTCAGGGAGACCAAGGTGTTCCAGGAGCAGCTGGGTCTGCGGTTGGAGTCATAGGACCTATGGGACCTACTGGTGATAAGGGTGATCCAGGTGGACGAGGACCTACCGGTGAAGACGGAGCTAGAGGACATACCGGAGACAAAGGTAAAGATGGAGCGCAAGGACCTGGTGGACCTCAAGGACCTGGTGGACCTGGTGGACCTGCGGGACCTGCAACCCAAGCGACGATTCCAGCTAATTTGAGTGTAAGTAGTCTTAATATTGGAGGATTACAGCTTCGTGATGAAGGAGGTGGATTAAGAGTCAAATTTGCTGAAGGTGGTTCATTAGGACTCATGAGTGCATCAAGTACTGGAAATCCAGACGACCCAAATCCATGGATATATAGACAAGGTAAGGGAGGGCAGAACGCGTCTGCAGCTTTCAGTGGATGGTAATCATGCCCCCCAAGCAAAGATTGGTGGAACATCTCCTACACCGCGTCCATAGGAAAGTCCTCGAGTTCCTTTGAAACACAAATACGGCATGCCTGGAACATGACGCATTCCTTCAGGACATCTCCTGTAACACAAAGCATCGACGTTCTCTCGGTCTCCATAGTTATCACAAGTCAACTGCTTGGCTCGTAAATCTCCACCTGTCAACCCTCCTACACATCCAAAGATACTTCTCCATGCACAGTTATCCCATTTCAGCGTTTTCTGACATAACAAGCCCCAGTCATTCCATGGACTTCCGTCATCATATCGGTGCCCTGAATCATAACAAGATTTCAACTCCATGATCTTTCCAATACCCACATTCACTGTATTCGCCCAACAGACGGGTCCAACACCATGGTATCCGTCATCACATGCTTGATAACACAATCCTGCGTCCAACTCAGACTTGTTTGCAGGACAGGTATCCGGTGTAATCGCAAAAATACGCTTTCCCTTTGCACTTGGGTCAAAGGATAATAGGTCTTCATCGTTGAATGGATTTCCATATTTAACGACGAAGGTTTCTCGATATCGTAGTGCGAAAAAGAGAATCACTACAAGAACTAGTAGGAGTTCATACATTATTTTGTCCGCACATTTTAAGATGGAACCTGTTCAACCCAAACTCTTTGAGCGACCTAAGTGGAAAACACAGACTGAAATTCCGATAGCCAAAGGACAGGAAACAACCTATCCTTTTCAATGGCTTCTCTTCAAACCTCAACTTCATGCCGTGGAGCCGTTTGTTACAAACCAAACTACACGAAATGAGAACACGAAACGAGTCTCAAAATAGCGGCGAGTTGTTTCGATCAACCGACCTATGGGTTATGAGCCCATCGCGCTTCCTCTGCGCCACGCCGCTGTCTAATGTTCGTAGGCTCTCTTTAAATAATCACCCGTCTTACAACAAAGATGGAAGTTGCCCTTCTACTTGGATTAGCTGCGCTGGGTTATAGCCTTGCGCCGCAGATTGCACGAATGCAAGAAGAACAACTTAAAAAGCGAAATCCTAAAGAAACCTTCATTAGTCCTGCCGACTTTACACAGAATGATTCAGTCAATGTAGTCCAGTCTTCTGAAGGACATAACAACATGGTTCCTTTCTTTGGAGCCAATGTGACTCAATCCACCTACAGTGGTGCAACCGATGGAATTCTCGATACCTACACAGGTACAGGCAAGAACACCTTTTTCCATAAAGAAGAAGCAGAAGCATTCTTCAAACCTGAATCTGGAACTGGTTTACCATGGGGTAAACAGGTTGAGACAGACTTCGAGCAATCTCGTATGGTCACTTCACTTGCGACCAAGAATGTGTTCCCAATTGAACCGGTTCAAGTCGGTCCGGGTGTGAACGACGGATACACGAACCTTCCTTCTGGTGGATACCAACAAGATTCCATTCGTGAGTTTGCCTTGCCCAGAACCACCGATGAATTGCGTGTAGAGAACAAGCCCAAGCTTACCTATTCTGCGGACCCTATTCCAGGTTCACACTTCATTACCGACATGGGTCTTCAAGCACCGGTCAAGAAGAACAGACCTGACCGCTTCCAAGTGTTACAAGACAAGGATGGTTCACTTCCACATTTGAATACTGCAGTCGGTCAACAGGTTGCCTCTGCAATTTACCCGAATCAAGTGATGAAGGTTCAACACCGTGAGACTACCTCGGTCGAATACGAATCCCCTGCTCAATCTGCAGCCGGTGGATACTTGTCTTACATTCGTGCCTTCACCGAACCCTACCAAGAGTTTATGAAATTGACGGTGGAAGGACGACCAACACCTGCAGGACCTTCAGGTGGAACGGCGGCATTGGCTGCAGGACCTCAATCCTACAATGTCCAGACACACCGTGATGAGACACTCCTCAACAACACTCGTTCCTTTGAGGCTCCACTCATGACCTTTGGTGGACAAGCACCTACCGCTGCTCAAATGGGTTCAGTCAAGTTCTTTGAACCCCTCCAAGAAGACATCAATGTTCAACGCAACAACCCAGGTATCTTGGATGCTTTCAAGAAGAACCCGTATACACAGAGTTTACAGTCTAGTGCGTAATGGACTTATTGGGGTATTCGGAGACTGTGTTGGACATCTGTCTCGTCGGGAAGTCACGCCGTGAAATACATACCATTCTTCGTCAAGTCTATGTCTATCCAACTCGCATTCGTATTTGCCCCTGTGTGACCGACCCGTGGGTTCGGAAAACCTTGGAGTTTCTAGACGCGCACTACAGCAATGAACCATCTCATCCCCGACATGGGACGAATTGAGAACAGTCTTCTTCAACGACGTGATGAACTTGCACAAGCAATTTCATGGACGTTTAACATTATCTTACTCGTATTAGTCTTAACAGGCTTTGCGTACTTTTTGAATGTCCAATACCATACACATCAAGCCGAAGTCCAAGAAGAGAAGCGAATTCCCTTTGAGCCGCAAGTATGGTATTCTGCGGTGCGAAATGTTCGCAGTGAAGAATATGGACGGCAACTCCAACCTTTTGAGATTGAAACTCGATATGGTTTACCGTGATTTACCCATTGAAGACGCACAGAAGAAGTTTGAAGACCTTAAAGTCGTTCCACCTGAGGCTGCGGTAGTTCCGAAACCGAAGCGGAAGACAGTTAAAGCTTTACTTCCCAAGAGTAAGTAATGACTACGGTACTACCGTTCTCGAACAACGCGATTGGCGTGTTCGCATACGAAGGGTTTTCGTACACGATTTCCAATCCAAATTCAAGTTTGTTTACGTTACAAACCGTGTCCAACTCGTCTGGGTTTGGAGTGAGTCCTTCGGCATTGTATTTCACTAAGAACGGTAATCTAAGTTACACATTTGCGATTACAGACTTGTCTACCAATCTAACCGCAGGAACAACTGAAAACTTTATTCTTCAAACTGTGAGTGGTTCGTCTATTTTGACTTCGAGTAATACCGTAACGATTGGAGCTGGGCGATTTTTGGACGGTTCAGGTGTATCGTTAAGCAACAATGCGTATACTTTTTATAAGAATGAGCCTATTGATCCTATTCGATTGGTAGCTCCTTCTTTTACCTTGAAACAACCCACTTCGATTCCAACATTACCTCCTGGACTATCCTTTGTGAGTAATGCATCCAACATCTATAGTATTGCAGGCACTCCATTGGTGACAGTTCCAAATAGCAACTATCAAATCATTGGAGTTCAAAATGGAGGAAGTAAGATTGTGACTACAAAATTCAACATGGTCATTAGCAATGAACGGCTTCGGTTGGTTTTAGATGGAAGTACGAACATTGCAGGAATGACCATTGGAAGTCCAATTACAGCTCGCACCTTTACTGCAATTCCTCCATCGGGTTCGACTCTTGTTCGATATACATTTCCAACGCTTCCGGACGGCATTACAGCACAAGATTCATTGGGCAATGTACAGACTTCTCCTTTTACACCGTTAGACCCTTCCTTTACAATGGTCATTACAGGCACACCCACGTTAGCAGCTGCGTATGCATTCAGTAATGCGGGAGCAGGTTCTAATGGATTAGTCTACCCCATTACGGCCTCCCGAACAGTTCCAACTCCTCTACTTCAAACCACACAAGCATTGACCTTTAAATTTGCAGAAACCGTCTTGTTTGACCAATCAACAATCCCTATTTTGTATAGCGGCGTTCCATTGGTCGCTGGACAAAACTTCTTTCGTGCGACTACAAATTTCTCAACGGATGTATGTATTTCAAGTATCTTTTCACCGGATTTGCGAGCTGATTTATCACTTATCTTTGATGCTTCCTTGTCTCGAGCAACTCTCACAGGTACACCCACAACTGCAAGTTCAGCCAATTACACAATTCGTGCAACGAATACGAATGGAGTGACACGCGACATTGTGACACCGATTACAGTGACAACCGATACAGTTTCTTTTTTCAGTCCTACACCGGCAATCGACACCTGTTACAGCTTTATCTTGTCTAGACCGATTGATCAGGTCAAAGATGGATATTATCCCTATCCGATTACCTTTGCGGCACAGGCAGCTTCCAAACTTCCAGTAGTCTTATCCGCTCCAGGTTTAGCAGGCACTGGACTCTCGTTGTCTAATGGAACCATCGTTGGAATTCCAACAACTGTATTTTCACTCACAAGTCTTTCGGTGAACGCGACGGTCACAGGTTCACCTGCGACGGCAAGTCGGACGATTAAGTTTTCAATCTTGAACGATGTCTTTACCATTGGAAATATTGCATCGAGTAACTTCAATTTTATTCAGAACATTCCAATCACACCCTTTCAGATTCCAGTGACAACCTTGAGTGGGCGCAATATCATTAACTTTTCAACTTCAGGCGGTCCAACGGGAATTACCATTAATCCTGCAGGTGTGGTTTCAGGAACTCCGTTAAGCACAACACCGATTGCTGGAAACATGACAGTAGAACCAACAACTGGATATGCGTCTGGAACACGAGATTTCAGTTTTAACTTGATTCCGGATAGTATCTTGATGACAGTCCCACAACCAGTGTATAGATTTGTTGCAGGAGACCCAGTGTCGATTCAAATCACAGGCACTTCGTATAGTGGAACGAATGTTAGTAACTATACAGTCGCATCACCTAATTACGGACTTGTAGTCAATCCAACAACCGGTCTAATCTCTGGAAATTGGACCGACAGTATTCCTCCAAATCCAATTCTCCCTTCTACTGGAAGTCTTACTTTTACAGCCCAAGCAGGAAATGTGACCGATACACTACCAGCGACGTTTACAGTCAATCCACTTGTGAAGCGCTTTAGTTTTGCTTGGGCGTTGGACAAGTTCTATATCTACGATGATGTCTCATGGTCTACCAGTGTAAAGTTTTCTGGTGAACAAGGATTTGACATTCTCATCAAAAACAGCAATGTGAATGGTAATTTTATAGTTGCAACCGCATCCAATGTTATTTGGCGGTCTGCAACGGGAGGTGACTTTCTTCCATTAGATATTGACCAACTCTGCTGTTCTAAACTCGCAGTGAAGCCTGAGTTTCCAACTTGGTGGTGTTCTGGAATCAAGCTAGACGATTTTGCAGTGCCACGCGCAACGGTGATTCATTCGGAAGACAATGCGACATCGTGGGATTTTTTGAGTTTCATTCAAGATACTGACAGCAATTACATGCTTGCACGCGATAGTAACTCAAATATTGGAAATGCTTATCTCCGAGGCGGTGTAGCACTTGCGTATGGTGATGGGGTCTTAATGGCAGGAGGATTGGCAGACGGTGCAGGCAGTCCAGTCATGCTTCGATCATTAGACGATGGGTCTACTTGGGTCAACGATGTCGTAGGTGGATTCGTGAATGAAACTGCCTATTACAATTTTGACAATTCATCCATTTGGGTGGCAACAGGCTCAAGTGGCTACAATAGTCTAGATTCAGAGAGTTCATCCTTATCTTACGGATTTTCAACGGACACTATCAAGTATTCAACCGATAAAGGACAAACTTGGTTCAATGGAGCCAATGACTTTACGATGATTGGATATGAAGTCATTTATGCAAATAATACTTGGTTAGCTTCAGGATTGGACGGTGTATCGTCTAGTTCGTATGACCTCAAATTGAAATACTCAACAGACGGAAGCAACTGGAGCAATGTGACTTTGTTTACCAGCGACCCGTTCAGCAACATGTCAACTCCTATCATTGCCCCCTTACCGTTAGGGTCTATGAACTACGACGGTTCAAATTGGAACGTCTTTGTTCGAACGGAAGACTTATCGGGAAATAAGACATTGAAACTCTACAGCAATCCTAGTATATCTGCAGCTGCGTCAACGTGGACGACTGAGGATTTAAGTGGGACCTTTCCAACCGATACAGGATTGCGGATTGTCTCGTATACACGCCCTCAGTATCTTCGTACGACTGGATCCACTACAGACTTGGATATTTCATTGACCTTTATTACAGGAGATATTGGAAATGGACCTATTGTTAGTTCACCAAGTTCCAAGTCCTTCTTATTGTATCAGTATATCCCTGTGTCGATTCAATTTGGAACCTCGGGTGGAGTTGGAAATGTGTATTTTTTCGTCACGAACTCAGACCTTCCTCCAGGTCTCACCTTTAATCCGTTAACGAATATATTATCAGGTAACTCTGTGGATCTAGGACCTGCATCAACCCTGATTTATGTACAGGATAGTAGCGGGATTACCATTGAAAACTTGAGCTTTACAACCATTCTCCCTCGAGTGATCCGCAAACAAGACGGTGCAGCCGCATACACTTCACTACTGAAACAGTATACTGAAGTCTTGGCAGCTCAAAGTGGCCGCGATCAACGCATGCTTCCGAACCAAGAAGTGCGCTTGGGAGAATTCATGTCACCGGTTCCTCCAACGGTCATCACTCAAACCTTCACAACCGATTGCGCCAAGTGTATTACAACAGGTATAGATCCATCATCCCAAATCATCGAGATTGACGCAGGTCGTCTTTCAATGAAGGTTGTTGAGTTTGTGGATGCAAACGAGGGTGAGATATTTGACGGTGGAAGTGCTTAATCAAATGTATCAGGTTACTAATAAATGTCATCGGTATCCAGGCGAATCCAACTTCGGCGTGATACAGCCGATAATTGGACAGCAATTAATCCTATTCTAGCAGAGGGTGAGATTGGATATGAAACAACAGGATTTAAGCGTATGAAAGTCGGCGATGGTCGAAGTCGTTGGTCCGCATTGTCGTATTTCAATATAGGTCCAACAGGTAAATTTGGAACTACAGGTCCAACAGGAGCACCTGGAATAGCAGCCAATACAGGTGCTACAGGTCCTACAGGTATTCCAGGTCTTTCAGGTGGAATGACCTTTCAATTGAACTATACTTCTGCAGGTCCTATTACCTATTCGACTGTAGTCTCTACCTTGGCTGGAAGTTCTCAAGGGTATAGTATTCAACCAGGAACCGCTGCACAATTCGGATTTCCTCAAGCGTCTGCCGTCGATAGTTTAGGGAATGTGTATGTTGCAGACAGTGGGAACCATCTGATTCGTAAAATCACACCTGCAGGTGTAGTGACTTTAGTGGCTGGAGATGCACAGACAACAGCAGATGGCGTAATTGTAACTACTGGATTTGCAGATGGCACTGGAACGAATGCCCGATTCAATGGTCCTTCAGGAATTGCAATTGACGGTAATGGAACACTGTATGTGTCAGATAGTACGAATCACTCTATTCGTAAGATTTCATCATCAGGTGTAGTCACAACTTTTGCAGGGTCAGGAAATTCAGGATTCGCAGATGGTATTGGAACGAATGCACAGTTCAGAAATCCATTTGGAATCGTAGTCGATTCTTTAGGAAATGTCTTTGTGGCAGATAGCGGTAACCACCGTATTCGTATGATTACACCTGCAGGTCAGGTGTCTACTTTAGCAGGACAATCAACTTCAGGAACTACAGACGCTGCAGGATCTAATGCAAAATTTAATAGTCCTATTGGTCTTGCCCTCGATAGTCTTGGTAATCTTTATGTAGCCGACGAGCAGAATCATCGTATTCGTAAAGTGACCGCACAGGGTGGAGTATCTACTTTAGCAGGAAGCACAAGTGGATTCACAAACGATACAGGAAGTAGTGCACAATTCAATGCTCCCAAAGGAGTTGCAGTGGATAGTTCAGGCACAGTGTATGTTGCAGACTCGGGAAATCATCGTATCCGTGCAGTGAGTTCTACGGGTGTCGTGACTACCTTTGTTGGATTGAGTAATTCGGGAACCACAAACGGTTCTCCAAGTGAAGCACAATTCAATAATCCATATAGTATTACTGCAGGGGCTACAGGCGTATTTTATGTATCGGACACAGATAACCATCGTATTCGTAAGATTGTCGTAACTCCTTCAGACCCAAATACCTTTGTCACTACTCCATTCACGGGCACACTTATCACCCCACTCAATTCAATTGTTACATCTTCAAGTTACATTGTAGTTCCCGAACTCAAGACAAAAACACATGTTGCAACCTTTTCCATTCCAGCGGCTTCTTTACCCATTACCACTTCTGTGACTGGCTTATGGACACTCGGGTTGTATACAAGTGTTACAGTGCCTGCAAGTCCTGCAAGTTTCTACTTTGAAGCACTGGATGGTACGAATTCGATTGCAATTGGATCGACTTCCGTTCGAACTTCTCCTTCTGGAGTTTCTACGACAACTCTATTGGTTCCAGGGCGTATCTATACAACTAACTTAACCCTCAAGTTGTATGCAACGACTCAATCGTTCAGTCCATTGACGATTCGGTTCAATGGTGCGACTTTATCGTATTTGAACACAACCATTGTTACAGTTGGTCCAACAGGTCCAACAGGTAATACAGGTCCAACAGGTAATACAGGTCCAACGGGTAATACTGGTAACACAGGACCCACAGGTAACACTGGACCGACAGGATGGACAGGCAATACTGGACCTACTGGAAATACGGGTCCTACAGGAAATACAGGTCCTACAGGATGGACAGGTAATACAGGTCCAACGGGTAATACTGGTAACACAGGACCCACTGGTAATACTGGACCCTTAGGAACTGGTCCAACAGGTAATACTGGAAACATGGGAAATACAGGTCCAACAGGAGCCACAGGTGTGAGTCCTGGAAGTGGAAGTGCGTTCCAATTAATATATTCAACTGGTACGCCTGTCTATACTGTATCGACTTATGCCGGTTATCCTGTTGAAGCTGGAACCGCCAAGGTAGATTCTACAAATCCAACAAGTGCAACCTTTTGGGTTCCTCGCGGTATCGCAGTGAGTACGACTGGAGTAGTGTATGTATCCGATGCTAACAATAAAGCGATTCGTAAAATCACAACCGTAGGCGAGGTATCAACACTTGTTACAGATTCAAGTGCAACAACTGGTTTCGGTAACTCGATTTATGATATAGCAGTAGATATTGATAATAATGTGTTTGTGGCTGACACTGATAAACACTGTATTCGTAAAATCACACCTGCAGGAGTTATGACTGTGTTTGCTGGAGTTTACGGAACATATGGTGTTGACGATGGTGCAAATGCGTCTGCGGGATTCAATTCTCCTAAAGGAGTTACTGTTGACTTGAAATCTGGAACCGTATATGTAGCAGAAACGAATATGGGTCGTATTCGCAAAATTCAAAATGGAGTTGTTAGCACACTTGTTGGACCAAATACTTTTCCAACTGCGATGGGATATACTGATGGAACAGGAACCGACGTGAGGTTTAAATATCCTAGGTCGATTGTTATCGATTCAACATCGAAATTTCTTTTCGTTCTTGACGGTGGTAGTTACACTACTATGGTACGTAAAATAGTAATTGCAACAGGTGTTGTGAGTACATTTGTTGGAGCTAATGGCACTACTGGAAATACGATGGATACTGGAACTAGTGCACGATTTCAGTCAATAGGACAACTTGCAATTGATGGGTTGGATAATTTGTATATATCTTCATTAGGTTACATTCTAAAGGTCACACCTTCGGCTGTTGTGAGTTTCTTGGCTGGAAATGGGAATACATCAACCGTGAATGGCAGCACTGCTCTCACTTCATCCTTCAATAGTTTAAACGGATTGGCTGGAGATTCAATTGGAAACATATATGCTTCACAGATAGGTGACCATATTATCCGTAAGATTTCATTAAGATACGAAACAACCTATGTGGCAAATGCAAATCCAATTGTAGCAGCTCTTTCCAATGAATTTTCAGTTCTACCTGAAACTTTTGTATTTGGAGCAAACGAAATAACTATATATAACGTTTTGAACTTCATAGTTCCATTAAAGTTTCCATTTCTAACTGCGTTAGATGGAGCATGGACTATAGGACTCTGGCTGAATGGTGCCGGATATATTCGTACCAATATTTTTGATGATTCAACTTTGATATCGACCGGTCCATTGATAATGGTTACTGCATCTAACTATACGCTTTACACATATAATATACAGGTTCCAACTACTACTTTCAGAACTAATTTAATTTTGAAACTCTATATGAGTGGGTCTGTCTCAATAAAGTTCGGTACTACAGCAGTCTCTTTCATTAAATCAACCGCAATACCCTATACTAATACGATTACTGCAAACGAGTATCGTTATAGGACGCCTCTAGGAACAACCTCCTTAGCCTTAATGGGTACATATGCAATTATTGTAGGAAATTCATCAGGTTCTATATTCAGTGCATTACCCTATTCTCTATCGGGCTTGAAACTATTCATCAACATTTATGAGTATTACGTAGCACCTGCATGTAGGTTTACTGTTTATGATACTTCTACTTATATTGATGTTACTAATAATACAACGGAATGGTTGTATGTATCTATTAGCGGTTCTCCTATTTCAGTTGCGAATAATAGAAATTACAAGCTATATCCCGTAGTACTCTAAGTCAAAAAGTGGGAGATTTTTTAAAGCTTCATCTCCGTAAAAGCTGCCATGCCTAGAGTTCCGACTGGCTTGTAGTTTGTCCATTCTCGTGTGGCTGGGTCATACACTCCTTCACCCTCGTAGACTCGATTAGTCTCGGGGTTGACTAGGTATTCCTTGCCTTCAAAGGTGACTTCAGTGAGCTCGGCTTCTTCCTTACCGTCTGAGCGTGAGGCTACAAAGTCGGTGACATGAGCTTCGGTGGTCTTGGCGTGGAAGTCCTCGTTAGAGAGGCTGTTGACATACTTGAGGAGCTCAGGTTCGAGTTCCTTTGCGTGCTCCTTGTCTGCGGCTTTGAGGTGCTTGCGCCAGGTAGGGTCAATCTTGGCGAGGTTTGTGTTCTCTGGAACAGCCTTCTTGGCTCTAGGCTTCTTCTCCTTGGCAGGAGCCGCAGGAGCTTCGACTGGTTCAGCCTTTGCAGCTGCGTTGGCTGCCTTCTTAGCCTTCATTGCGGCTTTGGCTTCCTCAGTCATTGGACCACGCTTCTTGGTAGGTGTTTCTGCAGCTGGAGCTTCTACGACTACTGGTTCAGGAACTGGTTCAGCCTTTGCAGCTGCGTTGGCTGCTTTCTTAGCCTTCATTGCGGCTTTGGCTTCCTCAGTCATTGGACCACGCTTCTTGGTAGGTGTTTCTGCAGCTGGAGCTTCTACGACTACTGGTTCAGGAACTGGTTCAGCCTTTGCAGCTGCGTTGGCTGCCTTCTTAGCCTTCATTGCGGCTTTGGCTTCCTCAGTCATTGGACCACGCTTCTTGGTAGGTGTATGTGCTTCAGTAGGCACGACTGGAACGGTAATGTGAGTGGATTCGACTTCGGCTTCAGGGAAGAGTTCGTTCATCAAGAGTTGGATGAACTGGTCGCGAGACTCGTTTGCGGTCTTGGCGTCTGGGTGGTTGAGAAGAGGGTTCTCTTCGGAGACTTTGATGATTGCTGAGATGATGAGTTGTTTGAGAGACATTCTGTGTGGGGGAGGGGGAGACTAGTATGTCTGAACGACACAAATCCGTTTTTAAAACTTGGCAAAAGGAAACTGAAGGGAGACCCAAAATGGCCGAAAAAATCCCGAACTTTTTTGACCCAAGAGGAATCCTATGGACCAACTTTTAAAAACGGATTCATTTGAGTCAGCCAAAGCTATCTCCATGGCTAATAAGACCATATATCGGATGGCACCCGCAAAGGCCCGTGTTGGAGTCGACACACGTAAAAAGGTGAACTCTGTGATGCCTCGAGGGGCATCCAGGGGAGACAATCTGTTTGTGGAGAAAATCACAAGCTTAGGGCATCCCGCCGTCATTAACTGGGATACAGACTCTCGCTCATGGGGAGACATTGCGATGAACTACACACCTACACAGGTTGAAGTTCCTCACAAGGTGGTGGATGTCGAGTATGAGCTCTACTGCGACATGGTGGCTGAGCCATGGAAATACGGCGACTGCATCGGAGAGTGGATTACATTGGATACAAAGCTTCGTAACAGCGAAAAGGTTAAAGCCTTCTGGGCGGAGAAGGCAGAACGAGAAGCCAAGGAACTTGCCGAAGCCCAGGCCGTCTGGCGAAAGGCGTTCAAGCCGATTGCAAAGAAGTGCGCAGAGATTGGAATGAGTGTCTCCATCTGGAACTATGTGCTTGCTTACAAGGCTCGCAGAAACACTGCAGCAATCAAGATTCAAGCACTCGTGCGTGGACGCCAAGTCCGAAGAAGGATTCCGCGAATCCAGTGCTTATACTGCTCAGCATCCTGTGATGCCAACTTCTGCAATATCGAATGCCGTGTTCTCTTCGATCGAGAATGCTGGTAACTCTTCAAAACGGAAAATGACGGTGCTGTCATTTTTCCATGTATTCACAATGCATAATATCCACAACGCAGTAGACGATATGATTCAGGACATGGACCTCGGAGGTCATTATAAAGCAGAAATCATCGAGGATGGTAATGCACACACCGTTGCAGTAACTGCATGTAACAACCCACAGAAACAAGTTGCCTTTAGGGTCGCTCTCGAGAACGATAAAGTTCGTGTTCGAATCGTCCACCAAAGTCAGATCTCTCCCTTGTTCGCGCAGTTAATTCTTGAGAATCTTGCTATTCAGCTGGATCCCAACTACTTCATGTAAAGAGTTTCCTGTTTTTTACATAATGGGACTGATTCGCTATACGACTTCAGTCGATTCGGATGTCGACTACAACCCGCGTCAGTTCGCAGAAGAAGTCGCTATCTATTTAGCAGACCCAGAAGGCTGGGCCCAACTCCATACCTTTGTGGTTGGAAAGGGTAAGACGATTCGGTTATCTAGTACTAAAACCTTGAAGACGCAAGGATGTGGAGAGTCTCTTTCCTGTGCGACCTTAGGTGGAAATGAGATTTGGCTGAATGCAAATCGATGGATGCACGGTGCAGCACCTTCTAAGTTGCCGTTGGAACGTTATCGTCAATACATGGTCAGCCATGAAATGGGTCATTCGTTAGGATACGAACATGTTCAATGCACTTCAGGTCCTGCTCCGGTCATGATGCAGCAAACCTTGGGAATCGGAAAGTGTTCTCCGAATACTGCGATAGACATTAGTCAGTTACCTTCAAAATCATCACGCCACTCACAATGAGTGCAATCGCAAACAAGTCATGGAAGTGAATACTTTCTTTGAACAACAAAATACCCACAGTGGTTGTAGCCATCACAGACATTCCAGACCAAAGTGCATTGGTCATCGCCATTCCAGAGGTATTCATAGTCAATCGGAGTAAGTATCCGACAGCTGCATAAAACAACACACCGACCGCAAAGAAGGCTGAGTTGTCAATGCTTCGCTTGAAACAGCTCATAGCCAAGGTTTCAAGCATTACAATCAAAAGCACATACCAATACACGCGTGGGATGCCCATTTATGTAAGGGTGTGATTTATTGCATACGAGTAGAAGCATCACGAAGAATGAGTTTGGTATCCATTGTGGCGGGTGAGAAGAAGTCATCGACTACCTTTTTCACGACCTTTTCATCGAACGGTTTGCATGAAAAGACATCCAGATACATATCGTCGCTCTCCTCTACAAAATGAGCGCAAATGTTAGACGTCTCAATCAACTGAACCAAGGTAAATCCCTTCTTGTTGCCAGTTCCGAACATCACGATTTCAGGCTTTCCGTAGGCTACCATGTCGATTTTGTTGACGAGTGTGGATGTGAATATACCAATGTGTTTCGCAGAGCGAATTGATGCAGGAATACAGTTGCGTCCGTTCAAAATTAGATGGTAACCCCAATATGGCATATACTATTAGAATATTTAATTGCTGTAAGCCAGACCGCCCATACCGCTCATAATACGGAAGATGTTGTAGTTGACTGCATACATGCGGAAGTTGTAAGGGTATGCTTTGCTAGGGTATGAACCTGTAGAGCCAATCACACTATCATAGACCAAGGTGGCGGTATCAATGCGAGAGAAGTTGCAAGTGCCAGATGGCTGGTGCTCCTCGGGACTGATGGCGAAGGAATACATGTTGATTGGGTTAGCTGTCTTTGGAATCACTGCAGTCTCGCCGATGAATCGGTTAAATCCACCGCCCGTGTGGTGTTGGTATGGCTGAACCTTCCAGAAGTAGTCGCCATATCGCTCGTCAAATCGGTCTTGGCCGTTGAGTTGTATACGACCACGGTTGACGATATCGTTATAATAAAACGGAGTTGTAAATTTTAATCCGGTTGGAAGAGAGCAGTCTGTGTAACGTGCATCTTGGAAGACCCAGATGAGTTCCTTGACTGGGTGATTCAAGGTCAAATCGATACGTCCAGACCCAGTTGTAATGGTTTGCTGACCGGAGTATTGAAGTTGCTCAATCAAATACTCGTGACTTGCCTGGGCGAATCGTCTGCGTTCCTCAACATCCAAATACACATAGTCAATGTAGAGGGCCATGTCTTTGAGTGCAGGGAGAGCTGCAGCGGCAGCGGCTAATGAAGCACCGGTTGCAGCAGCACCTTCTACGAGATTGATACTGTCTTCAAGTGTGATGTTGAATCTCACCTCGTGGTATTGAAGTGCGATCAATGGAAGTGCAAGACCTGGGTTACGGTTGAACCAGAACTGGAGTGGCACATATAATACATCAGGGCGGCCTTGGCATGATACGGCTGAAGTATCTAGACTGTTGTATTGACCTCCTACCATGCTATCCAACTTGATGGATGTGTCAAAGTCTGCAGTCAATGTTTCCCATAAGTAGAGCCACTCACCATAGTGACGGTCGATGATTTGTCCACCAATTTCTACCTCAATTTGCTTGAGCAAGAGGTATCCGAGACGGCGTTGAGCGCCTCCAGTCCACTTCACAGCGGCAGATGCATCGGTTGCAGGTAATGTGACCTCAACATAGGTCTTCCAGATAAGGTCTGCATTACGGTTGACAATCGCTACGACGCGCTGTCCGTAGGTAGGCATACCTGTAAAGTTGACGCGGAATGCCTCCACGGCAAAGTTGGTATGACGCTTGAACAACACCTTCCAGAAGGTGATGTGAGGATTTCCAGTGATATACGCATCTTGTGCACCATAGGCAACGAGTTGAAGAAGACCACCACCCATGTATGTTTATATTCTCGGAGGATAAATTCTACTTCAACGTCCGCGCAACAATGTGTTTCGTAAATACAATGTATGGTGGTAAGTTTCTTGCGAATGGTGTAGATACCTGTGTGTATGACCCTCCTGTGAGTTGTGACCCTCCGAATCCAGGAATGGATGTCCAAAATAAAGTCTCACGCATCGTCTCGCTTACTTCAGGTGAACGTGAAAAGCAAGTCCTGGTTCAGAAAGTGTTGAAAGACATCGAACCTGTATTCCCACGGATTCGAGACTTTGTTAACCTTGCGTCTGACTCGTGTACCCCTAAATTCAAGCCTGAAGACGAACAACAATCGTGTAAAGTTAGAGGTCTTTCGACTGGACCACTGGTCAATCTCATCACACCTAAACAGGAAAAAGACTTGTATCGTTATATTGGCACTCCAGACTTCAAGACCAAATTTCCATCATACATGATGAACCTTGCAGTTGCAATGAGTTACATCAATGAGTATGGACTTATCCATACGGATTTACATGCCGCAAACATTGCGTTTATGAACGGTCGTCTGGTCGCCCACGATTGGGGACGTTCAGTGGATAGTCAAGGACCTGGAACGATAGACATGTTGATTGAGTTTGTTAAGAAAAGAGATGTCAAAAAGCGTGGTGAGTATGAGTTGATTTACCCACTTATCATGAATAAAGGTAATTACAAAGGATTGCTTAAACAAAACACTGTGGAAGGGAAGAGGAAACTGCGATATGTTCTACGTAAGTCATGGGATACCTTGGCGTTGATTGGTGTAGCCTACCAAGAGAATATTATCATTCAAGAATATGTTCTGCGATTCTTAGACCAGTTTGTTGAAATGATAAAAACAACCGATGAAGCAAAGTTCTCACAAACTCTACGTAAGATCATTCCGATTGCTTATGGTGGTCCTGTCCCTCCTGATGCTCCTTTGCGTGCTGCCCCTCCGAAACCAAACTCACTTGCAATAAGTGAACCAAGTTCGACTGTTGCCCCTGCTGCCCCTGTTGCCCCTGCTGCACCTGTAGTTGCTCCTGTGATTCCTGCAGCCGCACCTATGGTCCCTGTGGTTGCTAAAAAGACACGTAAGGTAAAGTCAAAAACCAAAAAGACTCGTAAAGTCAAGACCCCTATGGTACCTGTAATCCCTCCTGTGGCACCTGTCGTTCCTGTGGCACCTGTCGTTCCTGTGATCCCTGTGGCTGCTAAAAAGACTCGAAAGGTCAAGTCGAAGAAGACACGTAAGTCGGTTGCTCCTGTGGCTGCTCCTGCGGTAATCCCGAAGTCTATATACGTTAGTGAGTCCCCTTCAAATCAAGAAGTTATTCAACTTCGTGAAGACCTTGCAATCTGTGATGACGAAGTGGATAAATTACGAAACAAAGTCCAACAAATTGCGGCGCTGACGAAACTCTCTCCCAGAC
>Ga0247844_1004285_pt1 | contig 19550 bp, 20 predicted proteins | sample LaCtaG_FD_192421 | JGI IMG/M metagenome (GOLD analysis project Ga0247844, IMG submission 192421) | Freshwater microbial communities from meromictic Lake La Cruz, Castile-La Mancha, Spain - LaCruzMarch201714.5m_1 | ecosystem: Environmental > Aquatic > Freshwater > Lake | place: Spain: Castile-La... | reverse complement strand
TGGAGAAAAAATGACCTGCTTTCCCAGACTATTGGACATTTTGACACTGGACCTTAGACATGATTTAGCAAGTGCTTGATTTTTAATTTTTTAGAGTGCAGGTCCAATGTCTGATGTCAAAATGTCCAGTAGTCTAAGTTATAACTTCCCGGAACTAATTTTCTGTTCCAACCTCTGCGAACGCTGAAGGGCGTTGGCTTTTTTCCAATATTCTACCGCCTGGGCCACCTGGCCTTGAAGCGAAAGTGCATCCCCAAGATGCTCCAGAATACCCGCATGTTGATCGCCGCCCTTGGCCAGGCTCTGTTCAAAACGGGCAACAGCCCCTGCAAAATCCTTTTTTCCCATCAAGGCCAAGCCAATTTGATCCACAATGTCGAGGCGGAGCCCCAGGTTGCTGGATGTCATCAACAAGCCTTGTTCGAGTTGCGACAAAGCATCGTCTGGGCGGCCCATCAGGTTGGCGGCTACGCCATAAAAAAAGTATGCTTTGGGTTGGTTGGGAAATGCATCCATGGCGCGCTCTGCCGTGCTGAGCATTTCGGTATAATTTTTTTGGGCTGCAAGCAGGGAAAGGGTGTTGTCCCAGACCGCAAAAACGGACGGGTTTAGCTTAATGCACTGTCGGTAGCGGTCCAGTGCCTCGGCAGGGCGGTTGGTATGGTAAAAAAGGTCGCCGGAAAGGCTCCAGGCCTTCGCTTCGTCGGGATGATTCTTTTCGAGCAATCCAGCCAGTTCAAGCAGATTAGGGGCTAAGGAAGCATCTACAGCAGCCCTCATTTTCTGGAAATAGGGCATGATCGCTTTGATTTTCTCATCAATCGGCACTTTAGGGTCATCAAAAAGTGGGCGCATGGCAGCTAACTTGGCAACATCAGAATTTGCCTGCGATCCGGCCAAAGCCATGCGGGCTACCGCATTGTCAGGATCGCGGCGCAGAATTTCTTCATAAGCCGCGCGGGCATTGACTTTATCCTCTATTTTATCATAAAACTGGGCCAAATCTTGCCTAAATTTAAGCTCGTTCGGGTTAGCGTCGGAGAGTTTTTTCAATTCAATCGCGGCTTTTTTAACGTCCCCAAGACCAACGTACACCACGTGTTTTTTGAATGCAATTTCCTCGTTCACACCTATCAGGGCTTCCCATCTTTCCAAGGCTTTGAGCGCGCGTTTCGGGTCTTCATTTTGCAGACTGAGATAGGCCAGTTGTTCGTAAAATTCCGGCGTTTCAGGAAAGCGCTTCAATAGATTTTCATACACCGCCACCGCTTCAGACAAACGCCCCACTTTTTCAAAAAGGTCGGCTTGGTAAACGTTATACCATTGATTTTGAGGGGCCAAAGTCACTGCTTTGCCAATGGCATCCAACGCACTTGGAAGTTCTTTGAGGGAGGTATAAGTACGAGCGAGTCCATACCAGCCAGCATCGTTGTTCGGGTTGTCGTAAGTGAATTTTTTGTAGAGTTCAAGCGCTTTGTCATTGTGGTTCAAAAGCCGTTCGCGCTCGGCCACGAGGAATTGGCTTTGGCGTTTCACCTCTGCTTCAGGAATGGTAGTTTTCACCCCGCCAATGGTGTTTTGGGCATATAGCGCGATGGGAAAAAGAACCAGCACCGTCAAAATCTTGACGGCTGAGGATGCTTTGGCGGATGAAAGCAGTATATCTATCATGTTGCAAAGGTACTGATGTGGCAGCATTGAATTTTAGAATCCGAAGGCTGTAACTTGATTTTAAGGGCTTATTCTGTCCAAAATGGAGATATTCCCAACAACAGCCAACAAGGCGGCCATTTAAAGTAAGTATAACGCTATTTTCGCCCCACGAACGCTACAGGTCAAACTACATTATGAGCAACACCCAGAATTTCTTTCCCAGCCAACCCAACAGCATCCTAAATCTGCACATAACCGATGAAGCAGAAGCTTGTGCGGCAGTACTCTTGGCCTGTCGGCGCGCCGACGAGATCAATGGAGCCGGCGGAAATGCCGCCTTTCTGAGTACCTTGAAAAGCCGCAATATTTTTATTGGTTACGACCCACAAGCACTGATCGAAAGCGCCGGACAATATTACGAGCAGGCAGGTAGCTCTGCTGCGCTTATAGATGCTGCCATAGGCGCCATTCGGCAACAAACGCGGCTTCCGCTGTTTTATCACTGCCTCGACGTGATTCTTGCTGATGGGGTGGTAACACCGGAGGAACACAAAGTGTTCCAATACCTGACCGGGAGATTCAAGGTGGACGAGGAGCTTGCGTTCAATGCAATGGAGGTTTTAGTGGTTAAAAATCAGTTGTGAGTCTTCATTGTTGACCATTATTTCTGCGCTGACGGATTTATTACACACAACGCCGCGACGACACGACGGTGCAGTTTATTGAAAATCAATACGTTGTACCGTCGTGGCCTTGTGTGAAATAAACTCACCTTGCCTCGTAAAACAAATTGATTTATCTTTGTGCCAGAACTTGCCATTGAAGGGACCTTGGCGTGTTCAGAAAAACTTGGCAAGACTATTGCAATTCTTACCAAGTCATCATTTTTCACATCTTCAAAGCACTTTTTCTACTTATGAAAATTGAGAAAACTTCACTGCTCATCCTGCTCTTACTTTGTAGCTCCGCGTACGCTTTCGCTCAAGTAACCACTGTGCGTCGGTACAATCCATCGGGGAGTTCGGCAAAGCCTCAAACCTATTCTACGGACGACTACGAAAGTGCCGATGCTGCGGCTCGGCGTGCGAAAGCGCTCGCGAAGGTGCAGAGTAGGCCTACCAGCTCCTTCACTGCTAAGGGCCTCGCACCATCACAGTATAGCAACGACGACGCTGCACCAGCACAGTACAGCAACGCGCCCAATCCGGCCACTACTTTTACGGTAAACGGCGCAAATGTCCAACGGAAAGTGCGCAAAGGAGAAGGGCAGGTAGGAAACCTGCTGTTCACGCCGATCATCGAGTTGCATTATGTCCAGTTTGCGGTCTATTGCAAAAACACCCCTGTAGACAAAGCGCCTGCCATTGAGGGGCTGATGCTATTGTGGCACGAAGGCAGCAAATGCCCCGGTGGAGAAGAAGGCGCCTGCTATATCGTTAAAGGATATGACACCGCAGAAGACGCTAAAGCAGCGGTCCTTTATTTCAAGGCAAGCAAGTTAGACTGCTGGTATAATCCTGCCCTTACCGGAGCTGCAGTTGAAGTGATTGGGGTAAGATCTTGAGAATTACGATTTTGGATTTACGATTTTGGATTTTTTTGATCCGAAGAAGGCACGATTCATCCCTTCTTCGGATCAAAAAAATCGTAAATCGTAAATCCAAAATCGTAAATCATTATGTGTGGTCGTTATTCTTTTGCACCCAAGCCCAAACAGCGCAAAGCACTTCAAGATGCGGTAGATCTTCCCGCAGAACTTCAAATTCAGTTCAATATCGCACCGACGCAGGAGGCGTACGTCATCACCCATAATCTGCCCAAGCAATTGCAGCGCATGGAATGGGGACTCGTGCCCAATTGGAGCACCGATGGCAAAAATTCCGGCAAGCTCATCAACGCCCGAGCCGAGGGCATCGCCGAAAAACCTTCCTTCCGCGAGCCCATTCAATCCAAACGCTGTCTGGTGCCTGCCGACAGTTTTTATGAATGGCGTAAACTACCCGGTGGCCGGAAAGCCCCTTATCGTATATTCTTGAAAAACGAGGGCCTGCTCTTCATGGCAGGCATTTGGGAAGAATGGCAACATGGGGGTCAAACCAAACGCACGTTTTCCATCATCACCACCACGCCCAACCGCGAAATGTCGGAGCTGCATGATCGGATGCCCGTCATTTTGCCTGATACCGAAGCGCAACAGCTGTGGCTTTCTCCCCTACCCTTGCAGAAAGTGCTTGCAATGCTCCATCCACCCCAGGATGGATTGCTTTCGATGTACCGAGTGTCGGAAAAACTCAATAAAGCGGGTTATGAAGGGGCAGATTTACAGACCCCGGTGCCGGAAGAGTTGACCTTGTTTTAGTCAACCACTCAAAAAAAATCTCCCTCCCCGCTTGGTACTTTGACTGCGATGCCTGCACCTTTGCCGTACGAACGTTCGGTATATGCCAGTTAAAAAGATTGACAAACAAGAATTGTTGCACCGCTGTTGGCAGGTTTTCAACCAACATGGCTACCATGGCACCTCGGTCAGTATGCTGGCAGAGGCGACTGGTCTGGGGAAATCTGGACTAATGCACCATCATTTGTCCAAAGAAAGCCTCATGCGCGCTGTTTTGGAGTATGCCCAGGAAACCCTGCGAAGCTCCGTGTTTTCGGTCGTTCAGGAAGACCTTCCCCCGGAACAGCAGCTTGAAAAAATGCTTCGCCGACAGAATCGTTTGGTAAAAATGGAGCGGCAAGGCTGTTTTTTTGCGAACACCGCCTTGGAAACCGGCCGCGACGGACTTTTTAACGAACCCATCCAGAGCATCTGGGAAGAATGGAAAAAGAACGTGGCGGGCATCCTGAGCAGCATCCTGTCGCCCGAAGAAGCAGCCAATACCGCCTATCGCCTTTTACTGGAATACGAAGGCGCCATTATCATGTACAAAATAAGTCATGAGGAACAACACCTGGAGCAGTTTGTGGCTCGGGCTGTGGGGCTATTTGGCAAAAAAATGCAAAAGTCAAGCTTACCATACAATATACCCATCGGCGCAGAGTAGACCTAATGCTTTGATTTACAATCATTTGCTGGCCTGTGTGCCTATGTATTATTAGACCTTCATTTTATGCAACGTATCATCACCAAAACCATCGGCTTCGGCCTCAATCTCTGGTCGCTGCTAACCCCTAAACTAGCCGCTAAACTGGCGGGGAAAATTTTTTCCACGCCTCCAAAACCGCGACTGCGCCCAAAAGAGCGGCAGTTTTTAGCCACGGCCCAACAGGTTAGCCGCAAAGTCGCCGGACAAAATATTATGGAATATCACTGGGGGCCTGAAAATGCGCCGCTGGTCCTGTTGAGTTATGGCTGGGCCTACAATGCAGGTCGTTGGCGGCATTTTGTACCCGACTTGATCGAAGCCGGTTATCGCGTATTGGCGTATGATCCGCCAGGACACGGTTTGGCGCCTGCGGGAACCTTGAATATTCCTGCAAACGCCGCCATTATCCAGGAATTGCTGGAAGATTACGGAGCGCCGTATGCCATCGTCGGACATTCCTTCGGCGGCAGCAGCAGCGTGTTTGCCCTGACGGAATTGCCTGGGCGATTGCACCCAAACCGAATGGTGATTATGGCCTCCTTTAGTTTTGCTCCAACTGTTTTTCGGGAATACCAAAAGGCGTTTGGGCTTTGGCCTACCCTTTACTGGCGCATGGTGCGCGGGTTTGAAAAACAAGTCGGACACCCGATAGACTATTATGACTTTGCGCTTATGACGGCGAACTTTTCACATATTGAAGGGCTGGTCGTCCACGATCCCGGCGATCCGGTAACGCCTTATCCTGAATCACGTCGCTACCACGATTTTTGGCCAGGAAGTCATTTGTACAGCCCCAAAGAAGGGGGCCATCACCTCGGCACAGAAGGCATTACCCGCACCGTGCTGCGGTATATACAAAGCGGGGAAATTCCTACCCAGGCGGAGCGGCAAGAGCGGCCATTGGTCGCAGAACATGAACTGGTGCGGCATTTTGTGGGCGTATAATCGGCAGGTCAAAATTAACACATAGGCAAATAGGACACATAGAACATTGATCTTCAACAACTATGTGCCCTATGTGCCTATGTGTTAATTTTGACCACACCTAAGCTACGATTCTTTTTTACCCTCCACTTTCTTGTTTTTCGGTTCTTCAATGTTGTCTTCCCCTTTTAAATAGTTGGGCAAATTGAGCCCAGCCATGTTGAACAAATCGTTCAGCGGTGGGACCGTTTTCATCATTCCTGAAACGAAGTTTGCCGTGGTGGAATTACCATTTTCAGCTTGCCCGTTGCCTGAATCCCACACCGTAATTTTGTCAATTTTGATATTTTTAACCGCTTCGACCTGGGTCCGAACCAATTCTGGCAATTTTTCAATGAGCAGTAATTGGAATGCTTTGCTTGGGTCACCGCCCGCAGCAGCCACCACCTCTTTATAACCTTCTGCCTGCTTGGTCAATATTTCAAACAGACCTTTTGCTTCCGCTTCCATTTTTGCGAAAATAGCATCGGCTTCCCCTTTTGCATTTTCCCGGATGGTTTCAGCGGCTGCTTGTGCTTCAATAATGGCACGTTGTTTGGCTATTTCAGCAGGGATTACAATGTTTGCAATTTGCGTGGAGCGTTCTCTTTCAGAGCGCGCTAATTCGGCTTTTTGTTCGGCGAGATAAGCCTCTTCCAATGCCCTGGCTTGTTGCACTTTTTCAGCGGTTATGGCAATACGCAAGGATTCTGCTTCTTTTTCTCTACGCAGGGCTTCAGAGTTTGCAATGGCGATTTTCGCCTCGTTTTCACCTTGTATGGCAATGGCATTTGCTTCGGAAGTTTTTACCCTGGTATCTCTTTCGGCTTCTGCCTTACCAATGGTTTCATCTTTTACCGCCGTTGCAATACTTATTTCCTTGTCCTTTTGTGTGATGGCAATTTTCACGTCTCGATCCCGGTGTGTTTCAGCAATTTGAGTATCTTTTTCTCTGTCCGCCAATGCCTTGCCTGTTTCACCAATTTTTTCCTGTTCAGCCACACTTATTTTTGCTTCGTTGATCGCTTTGGCGGCTGCTTCTTTTCCTAAGGCTGCAATGTAGCCCGATTCATCTTTGATGTCCGTTACGTTTACGTTGATCAGTTTCAAACCAATTTTCTTTAGTTCGCTGTCCACGTTTTTTGAAATGTTTTCAAGAAATTTATCCCGGTCGGAGTTGATTTCTTCAATGGTCATGGTTGCAATTACCAGGCGCAATTGACCAAACAAAATATCTTTCGCCAATTCCTGAATGTGTTCGGAAGTCAATCCCAGCAGCCTTTCGGCGGCGGTGTTCATGCTGTCGGTCTCCGTGGATATTGCAATGGTAAAACGACAGGGAACGTCAACCCGAATATTTTGGCGACTCAGTGCATTGGTTAGGTTTGCTTCAATGGATAAGGGCTTTAAATCCAAAAAAGCATAGTCTTGAATGACTGGCCAGATAAATGCCCCACCTCCGTGAATACATTTTGCGGAGGTGCCTCCCGTTCTTCCATAAACGACCAAAATCTTGTCGGATGGACAGCGTTTGTACCTGGATATCAACGCTGATATTGTTACGAAAAAAACGATGGACGCAACAACAATGATAATAATTGATGACATATTAATTGGGTTAGATTGTTTCCACGATCAGAACATTGCCGTATTCAATGCTCACTACTTTCACTACGGCGCCTGATTCAATTCTGGCGTTTTCAGTCATGGCTTCTAATTCATGAAATGCGCCATTTACGCTGATCATGATTTTGCCTTTTCCTTTTTTATTTTCAGGAATGGTCAGATAGACTTCGGCCGTTTTGAATAAGGTATTTGAAATTTTGAAAGAATTGTCTTCCGCTAATTTCTGAACCTGTCTCATGAGGACAAAAAACAAATAGACAAATAAAATGCCCACTGCCAGGGACAGCAAGATAAGGACGGGCCTATTAGATATACTCGAGTAAAAAGAAATTCCAGTCCAACTAAACCCCAGGAGGAAGTTGATCAGGTTTCTCAAAGAAAAGAGTTGGAATGGAGTGTCAGGATGACCTAAATCGCCATCAAAGTCTGGGTGTAGCCCATCCGTTGAGTCTACACCCATGAAGGTCATGATGGTTTGAATCAAAAAAATCAAACTGGTTGGTATCGCTACAAACCAAAAAGCCCTGAGTAAAGGCTCTAAGTTTTCTATTATTTCCATTGGTACGAGTTTGCGAGTTGGTTATATACACAAGTTCGATGTTGTCAAATCAGGGGCGTAGCCCCGACACCGTTTATAGCCAAACAGTGCAATAGTTCAAGAACCGCGTTAGCGGTGGCACGATTTCGTCCATTTTTCGACAAAATATGTGTTTTTCGTGCCGGGGCTACGCCCCTCCTTATTCTGGATTGATCGTGTTTCTATAAACGGTGCCGGGGCTACGCCCCTGATTCGATTTGTGTACATAATGAAGGTTTTAAAAACCTTATAGGTTTCAGATGTTTTTTCTAATACCTCAACAATTTCCGTTCGCTTAATTCTTCTTATTTGCCAAAATAAGGTTGGCATCGCTCAGGAACTTAACCTCTTCCTTCCCAACTTCTGAACCTTGAGGATAACCCAAAGAACCCAATGCCGACAGATTGAGGTTGTGGGTCGCTGGATCCTCGGTGACGTTAAAAAGCCAGATGGTTGGATAACCCCTGACATTAAATGCCTGCTGAAGCGACTGGTTTTGCTGCATCAATTCGGCAGAAAGCTCCTTGCGACGCGGGAAATCCAGTTCGAGCAGGATTACGTTTTTCTTGGCCCACTCCACAAAGGCGGGTTTGTTAAAAACATCGGATTGTAGTTTACGGCACCAGCCACACCAGTCGCTGCCGGTAAAAAAACCAAAGATGGGCTTTTTGGAAGCATCGGAAAGCTCCCGGGCTTTGGCCAGGTCAGTATGCCAGCGGAGGCCGTTGGCATTGCCCTCGGAAGTTTGGGCCATAACCGAAAATTGAGTGCCCAGAAGAAACAGGAAAAAGAAAACAACAGATTTCATGCAAAGTGATTTTAAGTACATTATGTTACAAAGGTAGGATTTTGGAGCATTTTTACATTAACGTAAAAATATTGCCGCGCCCATATTCCTGAAAGCGTTAAGGTTTTGAAAACCCTTCCAGAACGTCTACTTCCTTTCATCAAAACAACGTTGTAAGGCGGTTGCCTTTTCAGCAAAATCCTGCCTCATGCTGGCTGAAATGCCGCTTTTAGTCGTGTAGCGTTCATTTCCAGTCAGGCGGTAAAACTTCAACGCGGTCCAGCGATCCGGAAGTTTCTCTGCCAATGGAGCGTATTCCTGAACAATTTTTTCAGTTGCTTCCCGATCTTCTGTTTCCAAATAATAGCGCAGCAGCGGCAGCACGATCCGCATGGGCGCTTTGCTCGGGGTGTCCAAATGCTGGGTCAGGGCCGGCAATAAGAGGACTGCATCTTCCAGGCGTTCTAGCTCCAGCAAGGCATCCAGCAGATAGGCAAGGCCTGTTCTGGGAGCCGTCATGCAGGGAGTTATGGGCTTTGCAAGATACTTTTTTGCGATGTTCAATGCCTTGTCTACCATCCCCAAGGAAGAATAATAATGTGAAACACGCGCCTTCTGACACTCCGGGCAGTTGGAGACCGAATTCAAATATAAGGCGTCATCCTGCTCGAGTTCCAGCAAGGCCGTTTTGTGGGCTTCTGCCTCGGTAAGATTTCCCAGTGTTGTATTCATTTTGAACAAAGCCCAATGGATATAATGCTTTTCCCGAAAGGTGGTTTCGAACCAGGTTTGGAGCGATTCCGAGGCGGCATTAATGTCCCGCAAGGCGATGTTGGGAAATGCAGGGAGGTACTCAATGAATTGTTCGAGCAAACGCATTGCATCGCGCAGCTCCCATTCTTCCTGATTTGTTTCCCACTGTCCTGCCAGCCAAATCAACTCCGCCATGGCCAGCTCCAGGCGATCGCACTCGTAGCCCAGCGCAATGATCATGCTGCGGGCATGCACCCGATGCTTCCAATTGCCAGCTTTATCCGCCATCACCTTGTATTTTTCCAGGCGCGGAAAAACAATCAGATGCACGGTTTCCGTTTGCAAGCCCTCCAGGAGGGAGTCGGCTACGGATTCAAGTTGGTCGTTTATTTTTTCCATTGGTTAGTTCTTTTCAATATGCGACTGAAGCAATCCGCTCAACCCCTCTGTGAGTAATCCGAGCTCCTCCGAAGTAAGCTGAAAATTACCGAGCAGTAGTGCCTGTATGTATAGGAGCCGAACGTAATGGCGGACTACCGTGGTGTTTTTCATGCCCGCGAGTTGCTGCACCAATGGATTGTTATAATTGAAGCAAATCGTAGCAAAACCTTTTCCTTCGGTCAGTCCGCCGAGAATATTGCCCCAGAGGGAGGGTAATTCCGCTTTGACCCGGTCGGTATAACGTTCAAAATTCAACAGGCTGTCCATGTAATGCAGCGCTGGAATCTCCACCGGTTCAAACTTTCGCGCAATGGCCTTGCAACGGAACTGGGAAAGCTCTTCTTCCGCAATTTCCAGCAAAGGCTCCATATCCTTTTGCTCCAGATCGTACAAGGTTTCCAGGCGCTCCAACAAGGCATGGACATCCGTTTTCACCACCTGGATGCCTTCATAGATCGTTGGCAATTTATCGAGCAATTCTTCGTCAAAATCAAACCGCGAATTGATAATGACCATGCCATGTGACTTGGCAATGTTCTTTATTTTTTCAAAATCCTCCAGGTTTGGAATATGATACAGGACGGTCGAATGTTGCAGGTATTCCCGAATCGTAAAATTGCCCAACGTCGTGGGAAAACGCAGATGGTGGATGATGATACGGAACAATTCATCATCGTCTTTGGCCAGCATTTTCATCGAAATCCGGTGCGTTTCAATGATTTTTTCTAATAGCGCTGGTTTTTCCTGATGCAGCTGGACAATATAATTCCGAATACACCTGCCCATGTGTTTGCGCACCTTCGCCAGCGTTTCGTCCTGATAAAAAGCCTCGCGCGATGCGGTTGGTTTTAACTCATTGGTATTGATGATGGCCTTCACGAAAAATGCCCAATCCGGAAGAATGTCCTGATTTTCGTCGGACAAAAGCATCCGCTTGAGGTAGACCTTGTTTTTGGGCTTATTGGCCAGACTGGGCGTTGTTTTCAAGATATAGGCCACTCCCGTGGTTTTACCGCCCGTGGAACGCAATGGAATGGCCGCCAAAAACTCCTCATTGAAGGTGTCCTTACCAAAATCGAGCAGTATTTCATTGGCCTTCACGGCGTCCGCAGCGGTCTTTTCGAAGGGTGCAAGACCCCTATTCACCTGCTGTTCTTCCTTATGCTCCGCTGAAAACAGCACGGGATAAGGCAATAGATCCCCGTAATACCGCAACAAGGCTTCCACTTTATCGGGTTCAAAGAGATATTCAGCATCTGATTTGGCCCGGAGAAAAACCTTGGTACCCGGCTCGCAATCGGTTGAAAGTAAGCGGGTTACAAAAGTGCCGTCTGCTTTGCCTTTCCATTCTATGGCGGGTCCACCTTTGGCCGAGCGGGTAATCAATACGATTTCGTCCGTGACCATAAAGCAGGCCAAAAGGCCAATACCAAATTGACCGATATAGTCGGTGCTGCCATCTCTTTTGGTACTGGCGCCAATATTAGACAGGAACAACTGCACCTCCTCGGGTGTCAGGCCAATCCCGTTGTCTTCAAAGCTCAGGGAAGGCGTTTCACCGGCAAAAACATGGACGTGTACCTGCCCTTCAAACCCTGGATCTATTTTCTTCCGGGCGGTAATTGCATCCGTAGCATTTTGCAGCAATTCCCGGATGTAGACCTTGGGAGCGCTGTACAGGTGATTGGAAAGCAGGGCGATGATACCCTCCAAATTTACCTGGAAATTACTGGTTACGCTGGCATTTTCTTTCGATTTCAATGGTTGTCGTCATTTTTTTGTGTAACTATCAAGTCGCCTTCGGCAACTAGGTTTTTTGCCACGAATTACACGAATTTTCACAAATTAATACTGTGGATACACCTACTATCCTAAAACAACGATTCGGTTCAAAGGTAAATTCGTGAAAATTCGTGTAATTCGTGGCAAAAAACCTAGTTGCCGAAGGCGGCTGGATAGTTACTTTTTTGTTAAGTATGCGGACCAAAAATATCCACGTTTTTCAAAATCCGACCTCGAAACAAAAATTGTTTCAAATTAATTCCCTTGGGTATCACCCGACCATTTCCAAAAACCACTCGCGCTCGGTGAGCACAGATTCCGATTCGATTTGGCCTCGCAGGCTTTGACGATCCTGGCGGCTATTGGGATTGAGCATTAAGAGCCGGCGAGCATAGCGCACGATATTGAGGTAATTGGTCTTGTGGTACCCGATCACCCGCTGACGGCGGATGAAAGTTTGCATACTTTGCAGGTGGGCATCCAGGGCATCAAACTCGCCCGTTTCATAGTATATTTTAAGTTGTAAAGTCTTGGCAATCAGGTTATGGATCAGGTCTTTGTAGTCGGCTTGCTGGAGGTGTTGCAAGGCGGCCCCCATGTTTTGGCGGACGTACTCCAATCGGGCCAGATTGAGGTGAAACGCGGCGTCCCGGTGTTTTTTCTCCAAAAACGGGGCATACTGATGAATAAACTGCTCCACCCAATCCGTATCCCCCACTTTGATAGCAATGGCTGCGATGTTGGAGTAGGCAAAATGGGAAAGTTGTCCGTTTTCAAGCAATAGATTGGCTTGAAGGGCCGACTGGTACAAATCAAGCGCCTCGCGGAAATAGGCCGGGGCGGATTGGTTGATCTTTCGGATACAAAAATTAAGGGCCAGGAGGTGGAGATTACGCTGCTCCTCCAAGGGTAATTGTCCCAGATTAGCCAATAGTCGCGGCTTGAATTCCCGAAAAAAAGGCTCTCCTTCTGCCTCTGTTAAAAACAGATAACAGAAATAATACAACCCCACGGAGGGAATGGCTTGCAACGCGGGCGAGTTGCGCATATGGGCGAGCACTACATCCAACAGCCCAAAATTGTAGCCCGTGCTGTACACCACCTGGTGGCTGAGCGCAAAACAGGCTTGCCGCAACTTGCGGGCAATGAACGCCGTATCGGTCTGATTGGACAGCTCCTGCCAATTGAGGGCCTCCGTGCGCTGCCCGGCACTTTGATACTGGTACAATTCGTATTCAATGGCCATCTGCGCATCGAAGTACTCCGCGTGACGATAGGGTTGACTGGCCCAGTCGCTGCGGGCGGCATGCAGACTTTGGCGGAAGTGTTTCTCCAAGCCCCGCTTGCGATAGGCTTCCGCGAGGCGGATAGAATAATCGCCCTTTCGTTCAAATTTTTCAGAATAGACCAAAAAATGCTCAATTTGACCCATCAGTTCAGTCATTACGGCGCGTAAAGCCTGTAGGTTTGCAGCCTTTTCTGCTCCAAAAATTGCCTTTTGTGCGTCCTCCTGAACCGGAAGGCGCCCGGATTCCATACAGGCCCGGAAATAGTCGAACAAGGCCAGCGGTTGTGTCCGCCGACAAAAAAAGGGCGATTGCAACCATTGGTTTAAATGCTTGCGTTCGGCAGCCTGGAGCGAAATGATGACTTGCCAGAGGCGGGAATTTTCCACTTTTTAAAATTTTAACTTTTGCAAATATCAGAAGATCAATTGTTTAATTATATTTTTTGTTTTTTCATCAAAAATAAATGCCCAAAAATGTATTTGTTGGGCTCCGCACGAACCCGAACATTTGTATCATGAAATTAGACTTTGGACCCTTGGACGCTGGACATTGGACACATGGACATTGGACACATGGACATTGGACACATGGACGCTGGACATTGGACAATCCGAACCTATTCCTTCAAGACGATGAATCCAACTTGACCCTTACCGAGTTGAAGTCCAGTGTCTAGTGTCCAGTATCTCAATGTCCAAAGTCTAAAAAACAAACCATTGCTCTCACGCCCAAACACAACAATTATGTGCAACAAAAAAATTCGTTTTCTACTGTTCGCGGCATTCACCCTGCTTTCGCTGGGTTTGCAGGCCCAACCTCCCTGTAGTCTATCGGTGATCATCGCTCTACCGGCACCGATCAGCTGCCAAAACCCTTCCGTCCAATTGCAGACCAGCGTGACCCCGGCTGGCAATTACCAGTACGCGTGGAATGGGCCGGCACCATTGCCCAACATTCCAAATCCCATCGTAACAGTGCCAGGTACCTATTCTGTTTTTGTTTTTGACAGCCTCCAGTGCTGGGGTACTGACGCTATTGATGTGGTGCAAGATGGTACGTTATTGCAAACAACGGTTACGATCAACAATTCCTACTGCGATGGCACTGTGGAACTCAAGGCCAATTCTATGGGTCAGGGTAACGACCCGATCACGTATGCCTGGTCTACGGGAGAAACTACAGAAACCATCCTGGTTCCTTCCTCCGCGCCAGGCTCCACCATAACCTATTGTGTGACCGTGACCAATACTATAAGCGGATGCTCCGGGGCAGGTTGCCAGAACGTGGGTAATTTCACCGGGCCTAACGCTGAAATTGAATATTTCGACAACCCATTTTGCGGGGGCGATTCGCTGGGGATGTGGGGATGGGCATCGTTTGGAGTGCCACCTTACTCTTTTTTATGGAACACCGGGGAAACCTCCCAATTGATTCTGTCCCCGGACGCCGGAACCTATATCGTTACCGCGACGGACAGCCGGGGCTGCACCGATGTGGCCACTTATGTACTGGAGGAGGATCCAGAAGAGTGCGCCAACATAGAAGGCCATGTACTCGCCGACTGGAACACCAACTGTACCAAGGAACCCTCGGATGAAGGCCTGGCTAATCTCACCATTCGTATTACTGATTCCGCTGGCGATGAATTTTTCACCTTCACCGATGCCGATGGCTATTATCGGGTAGAACTTTACGCCGGAACCTATACGCTGGAGATCATACCGGCCAACAACCTCTGGACACCCTGTCAGGCATCCTACACCTTGACACTCAACCCCAACGAAACACAGGAGCGCGATTTTCTGCTCCAGCCTGAGGCCATTTGTCCGGCCATGACGGTGGACATTGGCGTTCCCTTCCTGCGCCGCTGTTTCAGCAATACCTATTGGGTGCATTATTGCAATCAGGGCACTGCGGACGCCCCGGGCGCATACACCGATATTCAATTTGACAACTTCCTGAGCGTCACCAGTGCTTCAGCGGCATTTACCGACCTCGGCAACAACCTGTACCGTTTCGATCTGGGCACTGTTCCGCTCAATTTTTGCAATAGTTTTTCCGTGACTGTTCTGCTGAGTTGTGATGCCGTGATAGGCCAAACGCACTGCGCTGAAGCCGTGATCTATCCAACGGGCTCTTGCGATACCATCAATCCGCTTTGGTCGGGCGCCAGTTTGCAAGTTCTGGCCGAGTGCAAGACCGATTCACTCGAGTTTACCATCCGCAACGTCGGCAATGGCAGCACGAGTGATGCCTTGGAGTACGTCATCATCGAAGATGCCGTCATGTTCATGAATGCCCCGCCTCCGGCCATATTTCTTGCGCCGAATGAAGAACATCGCTTCAAAGTACCCGCCAACGGAGCGACCTGGCGCGTGGAAGTGGAGCAGGAAGCTTTCCACCCCTCCTCATCCGTCCCGATGCAAGTTTTGGAAGGCTGCGCCAATGGCGGATCTTTCAGCGTCGGTTTTGTGAACCAGTTCTCCCTGGGCGACAACGATCCCTGGGTGGATATTGATTGCACCGAAAACATTGGCTCCTACGATCCCAACGACAAACAGGGATTCCCCCTCGGCTACGGCGCAGCGCGGTACATCCGACCCGGCACCGACCTGGAGTACCTGATCCGGTTCCAGAACACGGGCACCGACACGGCCTTCACCGTGGTCATCCGCGATACGCTCTCGGCCTGGCTCGATGCGGCTACGGTTCGGCCTGGCGCCAGCAGTCACCCGTACACTTTTGAGTTTTACGGCGACCGCAACATCAAATTCACCTTTGACAACATCCTGCTGCCCGACAGCAACACCAATTTGACCGCCTCCAATGGCTTTGTGTCGTTCCGCATTGCACAAAAGTCCGAGGTACCCCTCGAGACAGACATTCTGAACTCCGCGGCCATCTTCTTTGACTTCAACGCACCGGTCATCACCAATACCACGGTACACCGCGTTGGCGAGGACTTCATTACCGTAAGTGCCTGGCAGCCTTTCCGTGCTGGTCTTGAACTGCGCATGTTGCCCAATCCGGTAGCCCAAACGGCTGTACTTGAACTGCGTGGCCTTGCAGGTAAACAGGATTGGCAGGTGGAGTTGCGCGACGTCACCGGTCGCCTCGTACACAGCGACCATGCCAGCGGCGAACAATGGCACTTCGAGCGCGGCCAATTGCCCGCAGGAATGTACCTGCTCCAGGTGCGCAGCAATGGTCAGTTGCTGGGCAGTGGGAAAGTGGTTTTGCGATAAGAATTATGGATTAAAAATGGAACGCGGGCAAGGCAGAGAGATCTGTCGGGTCCGCGTTTTTTGTTGGGGGTTTTCTTAACAGAGTACCCAAGCCTTGTCATCTTGAGCGCAGCGAAGGATCTGATGGAGCCGTTACCGTATAATGTAGGCTGTTGATTGCATTTCATCAGAAACCTGATTGGTGATTATTGCCCGAATAATCCCCGCTTGTGTTATTTTTGCCAACGCTACATGACCGCTATTTCTAGAATACAATCCTCCGGCATCTCCAAACTCCCGTTCTGGGATGTTGACTATGCTAGTCTTGACAGTGAGCAGGATGCCCTTTTTATTCTGGAAAAAGTATTCAATTACGGACTTTGGTCAGACTATAAAGCGGCGTTTGCGCTCTACGGAGAAGCACGAATCCGCCAGGAGATTGTCGAGGCATCTTACCTAAAAAAAGAGGTACTGTCTTTTCTATGCCTGATCTTGAATCTAAAACCTATTGATTTCAAATGCTTTACGAAAACACAGTCGCTGCCGGGACTCTGGGACTCTTGAAATCGCTTATGAAGGTGGAAGCCCTCAAGCCTTTCGCATTAGTCGGCGGCACCAACCTGTCGCTGCGTTTTGGACATCGCATTTCGGAGGATTTAGACATTTTCGCCAACGAGGCCTATGAAAGTGAGGACATTGCCCGACCCTTGCTTGACATGTTCCCCGGAGAAATCACCATTGTTGAACAGCGCACCCACACGCTCCTAGTGTATATCCGCACCATCAAGGTTGATATTGTGCTGCATCGCTATCCATACCTGCAACCCATCGAAACAGTGGAGGGTATCCGCTTGGCGTCTGTTCCGGATATCATAGCAATGAAGCTCAATGCCATTACCCGTCGGAGCACTAAAAAGGATTTCTTCGACATTGCTGAACTGCTCGACCACTATTCATTGCAGGAAATGTTGCAATTTTTTACCGAAAAATATGCCGCGACAGATATTGGATTTGTAGTTCGTTCTCTGACCTATTTTGAAGGAGCGGAACACTCGAAAGACGCCATCCTCCTAAAAAATATTACCTGGAATCAGGTCAAGGAGAAGATTCAGGAGGCGGTGAAGGGTTTTTGGCGGGGGTAAAACTCACCATTTGGCAACCCGAGTGCCCAAGCCCAGCGTGTCTTCCTGAGCGTAGCGAAGGATCTGATGAAATCGCAGCACTGATAGGATGCGCATTTCAGAAAGCACGACCAAACGGAGGGCGGCCACGAGGGTCGCCCCGACCTGAATACGCTTGAGATTTGTTTTTGCTGCCGCCCGTGAGCACTTCGACAAAGCCATTCAGGAACTGCAACAAGAAATTTATAAAACGGCTTGACCCTTTTGCCATCCATACATGGAAAACCTACCCATCATCATCTACAATACCGCCGACGGTAAAGCCAACGTGACGCTATTCGCCCGCGACGGCAGCGTATGGATGAACCAAAATCAACTCGCCGAACTTTTTGACACCTCGGTACCAAATATCAGTATGCACATAAGTAATATACTGAATGACAAGGAGTTAAATGCTGATTCAGTTATTAAGTATTACTTAACAACTGCCGCCGACGGCAAACAATACGACGTAGCCTTCTACGCCTTGGACATGATTTTGGCCATCGGTTTTCGAGCGCGAAGCAAGCGCGGCACTCAATTCAGAATTTGGGCAAACCAACACCTCAAATCCTATATGGTCAAAGGCTTTGCCATAGATGATCAAAGACTCAAAAACCCCGATGGCCGCCCCGATTACTTTGACGAACTGCTCGAACGTATCCGGGATATACGGGCATCCGAAAAGCGTTTTTATCAAAAAATCAAGGATTTGTTCGCCCTAAGCACCGACTACGATGCCTCCGACAAAGCGACTCAAATGTTCTTTGCCGAAACTCAAAACAAACTGCTTTACGCCGTCACCAACAAAACCGCAGCAGAACTTATCCTCGACCGTGCCGATGCCAATCAACCCAATATGGGCCTGACGGTCTGGAAAGGCAATGTCGTACGAAAACAGGATATCATCATCGCTAAAAACTACCTCAACCACGATGAAGTAGATACCCTCAACCGCCTCGTCGTTATATTCTTAGAAACGGCTGAACTTCGCGCCAAAAACCAGCAAAGCATCACCATGGCTTATTGGCGTGAAAATGTAGATCGGCTGCTGACTTTTCAGGACAAAAAAATACTGCAAAACGCCGGTTCTGTTACCCATGAGGCGATGGAACAAAAAGTCAATGAACTGTACGCCCAATTCGACCAGCGCCGAAAAGCCGCCGATGCCCAGGCGGCCGATGCGCAGGATATGGAAGACTTGCGCGTGCTGGAACAACAAATCAAGGACAAAAAAGCATAAATCAATTGTATCAACTGCTTTCCATGTGAGCGCGAACACCCAAGCTAATCCATTGCCCAAAGAATCAACCCTTGTGCTATTTTTGCCAACGCTCTATGACCGCTTTTTCAAAAATCCAATCCTCCGGCATCTCCAAACTCCCGTTTATTGCGGTGCAGGACTTTTGGCGAGGTAAAGTGGGTGTGATTGTATTCTATCAGAAATCCTGTTTATTTTTGCACAAAATTGATACCGATGACAAGCACCGGAAAAATTCTTACACGCTCGAAAGCAACGGTTGGTCTGGACGAAATTATTGAAGGCATGACGGCCTTTGATACTAAGACGCTGGAACAATTCATGCAACAAGTCGGCAACTTGGTGGCACGAAAAAAGGCGCCAAATCACTTGTCTGAACGCGAGTCAGACTTGCTTATGGCTATTAACTACTGCATCCCTGCAGAACTTCAGCAACGCTTCGAAGCCCTGAGTGTGAAATCGCAATCCCTACTTTTGACCAACGACGAGCACGCCGAAATGATCCGCCTCATTGATCAACTGGAACAAAAGCACGCAGAGCGTCTGGAAAAACTGCTTGATTTGGCTCAATTGCGCGGAGTTCCGCTCAAAACACTGATGCAAGACCTTCAACTGGTACAGCATGCCTGATTCCAGAATTCGCGGCAAAAAACGAGATGCTGTATTTGCTGCTGCTGGCTTCCGTTGTGAGTATTGCCAGACTCCGATTGAATTTACCATTCAACCCTTCGTGGTAGAACATACCGCTGGCGCAAAGGCTGCAAGCCTTGTGCCCCCTATTCGCGCCGGTTCTACCGGCCGAACCCAATCTTCCTTCCTGTAACGTTCCCCACTCCGGGCGCCTGTGATCCCAATGCCTGCTTGCCTCAACACAAAACGCGACATAATTTGAAACACAAAAGGCACAAAAGGGCACAAAAGACTGAATCGAGTACCTTTTGTGTCCTT
>Ga0247844_1004278_pt1 | contig 19569 bp, 21 predicted proteins | sample LaCtaG_FD_192421 | JGI IMG/M metagenome (GOLD analysis project Ga0247844, IMG submission 192421) | Freshwater microbial communities from meromictic Lake La Cruz, Castile-La Mancha, Spain - LaCruzMarch201714.5m_1 | ecosystem: Environmental > Aquatic > Freshwater > Lake | place: Spain: Castile-La... | reverse complement strand
CAATACCAAACAAACGGAGTCGTTTCCAATAAACTCTTCGCCAATAATAAATGCCTGCGCTAATCCATCGGGCGATGGTTGCTCTGCATACTGAAAGGCAACACCCATATCGGCACCCGAACCAAGCAGACGACGGAATCCGGGTAAATCGTCGGGGGTAGAAATAATCAAAATATCGCGTATACCCGCCAACATCAAAACAGAAATTGGATAATAAACCATTGGCTTATCATAAATAGGTATCAGTTGCTTCGAAATCCCTTTTGTAATGGGATATAAACGTGTACCGGAGCCTCCGGCTAATACAATTCCTTTCATATAAAATTAATTAGACCTGCCCCCTAACCCCCTAAAGGGGGAATAAGACAGAAAGTTTAAATTATTTACTTTTCTTCTGTTTTAAGATTTAATCCCAATTCTTTTATATACAGCATGCCCAACAGATAAACTACGATAAGTACACCACCAATGATACCACCGAAGAAAGTGCCTTTCATTTTTCCCAATTTTTCTTTTTTAAGCGGAAAAATAGGCTGATCGATAACTTGTGCCAAAGGCGTTTCACGTGCCAAATCTAATTTTAATGTTTCTAAATTTTTGAGAATTTCGGTATAAACTGTACCATACAATCGAGCATTACCCTCCTGTTTCATACGTGGTACAGCAGCAAATTGCAAGGCAGGATTTATATTAACCTGTGAGTATCCTGCTCCTTTATACAGAGCTTCTTCGTATAATAGCCGAACGGAATCGGCTTTCTGTTGCATCATGTCAATATTATACCGACTTTGCGATGTTTTAGTTTGGCGATAAAAAGTATAGGTTTGATCCATAAGTGTTTCAACAAAAAGTTTTGAAAACAACTCATCTTTACTCGTAAAATCGACATTTACAATACTTACCTTTTTATCTTTACGCACAATTTTCAAACTTTGCCCTTTTATAAACCCATTGTATACCACATACAGCATACTATCTTGAGTACGGTTAAATGTGGCTCTATCCTGTCCTATCGGGTAAGCTAAATCGCGAAGGTCTTTATTTTTCTTTACTTTTTTCAAGGATTTTCGCATTTTGGTAAAATCCATATAGGCTTCCATTAACGTTTTGCGCTTACCTTTATATTCCACTGGCGTAAGTAATGTTTGCTCAATAGCATGCCGCGATTTAATAATTTCCAATAAATTATCGCCACTAAAAGCACCGTTACTTCCTCCACCTACCAGACCTGCAAAGCCAAACGACGAAGCCAAGTCGGCTAAACCACCGCCAGTGCTTTTCTCTATTAAGGCAAATGATAAATGAGCTGTATAAGTAGGTTTTACAATAAATGAAGCTGCCAAACCAATAGCGGCACCACCAAAACCAAAAATACAGATAATTTTCCACTTGCTGAGCAAGTATTGATAATATTTTTTAACAGATTGTATCAGCTCTAACATCGATATTTCATTCGCTGGTCCGGCTGATTTTTGCACTGGAGTACTCATTCAATTTTTTTAATTAGTAGTTTTATTATTGTTGAGCGTACTCGAAACAATGGAATAAATAATAGCAGCCATCGAGGTTACCGAAGTCATTACCAAAATTGTTTCGCCTGTAGTCATTTTCGTACGGATATCCATTTGTTTTTGAGGAACAAAAATTTGCGAACCCGGCATCACTTTGGGATAAAAATGAAATCCAAGAAAACTTCGCGTACTTATAGAAGTACCATTGGGGTTTAATACAAATATTTTACTGCGAAGTGCAGTATTTGAAACACCTCCCGCGCCATTAATATAATCCTTTAAACAATAGCTGTTATCGTACCTTACATAAGTTGGAAAGAATACAGCCCCTAAAACACGAACAGTTTGTAGTTCACGTGGTACATATATTAAATCTCCTTCTTCCAATTTCAAATCGTACTTGCCTCTTGGGTTGCTCATAATATTTTTAAGGTTAATACCAACCACGCCCTCTGAATTTTCAATATTACTTAAAATATCAGCACCCATCAACTTCTGCTGAAGCGAGTCCATTGCTTCAACACTTCCTGCTTGCTTTATCCCAGCCTTTTCGAGCAATTGCGCATCAATTTTATTATTCGACGATTTCTCCAATTGACTTTTGGCATTTTTCATCATAAAGGAGTTCAGTTTTATCTGAGCATCGTCGAACTTTTGATTACGAATTAAAAAAGCACCTTCGGGATATGCATATTTAGTAAAACCACCCGAGCGTTTAATGATATCCGAAATATACTCATTTTTTGAAGTAATATTGTAAGCTCCCGGACGAAGCACCTCGCCATCGAGACGTACCATTCGGATATTCTCAAACCCAGGAATAGAACGCACAACAACCTGATCGCCATTTTCCAACACAAAACCACCTTCCGAGCTACTTATATTCAGCTCCTTATCGATTTTAAATTTTCGAACAACAGATTTTATACTCGAATTCAACAATAAGTTCTTATCTTTAATAATACGTATAACTTCAATAGAATCTGTAGCTGCTGCTTCGGTAAAACCTTTTGCTTTTAAAATCAGATCCATCAGTGTGAGGTTTTCTACTAAAGGATAGCTATTCGGCGCTTTTACCTCACCCGAAATTGACACCTTAAAACCTTGCCGATAATCGAACAAACTATAAATATGAACGCTATCATTGCGTTGTAGTGCAATATCCGGAACTTTACCTTCCAGCAAATCGCCCAATTTAAAGTTAATCATTTGGGGCACCAAATTTTCGCGCTTACGCGAAACAATAGCCATATTTAAAAAAGCATCTTCTTTTATACCAGCAGCTTTAATAATTAACTGACGAACCGTCATACCCGATTCGAGCGCATAGATACCAGGGCGATTAACACTTCCGGCAATCAGTATACGATTTTGATATTTATTGGGGTTTGTAGAAAATGTGTATTCGTCGCCCGATTTAATTTTGAATTTTTTATAATCAGTTTCGGCTACATCAATTACCTTTTTCTGATTATCGGCAATGCGTACTAATGTAGCAATTTGAGAAAACGCATCATCTTTAAAGCCACCAGTATAGCGTAAAATATCACTTAAGGTTTCGCCCTCAACACCTTCGAAAACACCATTTATTTTGGTAGCTCCTTTAACTGTAACGCGTATTTTAAGGGGTTCTATTCGAATTACATCTTCGTCGTGAAGCAACACGTTGTTTGGAATAACCCCATCGGTTAGGAATTTATACACATCAATAGTTGCGATTTGTTTTCCACCTCTGATAATTCTTATCTGACGCATACTTCCTAACGCGGAAGGTCCACCACAAGCATACAATGCATTAAAAGCTGTTGCTAATGAAGGCAATGTATATGTTCCCGGACGAACAGCATCGCCAATAATTGTAACACGTATACTTCGAATATTTCCTAAACTTACATTGATTTTTGTTTCGCCGGTTGAAACACCTTGATAAACCTTTGTAACTTCCGACCGAATGCTTCGAGTAGCTTCTTCTATTGTGCGACCAGAAACTTTAACAGGGCCAACATTTGGGATGCGAATAGAACCTTCGGGCGAAACTTTAAGCTTATAATATGCTTCGTACAAGCCCGATACATCGACGATTAGTTCGTCGTAAGCACCAAGTATATAGTTCGAAGGTGTGGGAATGTTTAATTTTGGCTCAAAAGAAAGCTGCTGATTTGCAAAAAGATACGAACCAAAATAATTAATGGATGTTTTTTTAATTGTATCACCCACTAATTTAGCTTCTTCTAATTTTCGGTTCTCAGGCATCATATAGTCGGCATCTGTTGTGCCCATTTGAGTAGCATTACCTTTCGAAGCCATGTATTTTTTATACATTTCGATTTGCTCCGGTGTAAGCTTGCTTAAATCAACTTTACTCAAATCCTGAGCCTGCATGGTAAAAACCACAAAAAGCAAGGCAAATATAAGTTTAAATCTTGTCATATTTAATATTAAAGTGTGTTTCTTATGTTAATTAGTAAAAAATAATTTATATATTTGATAAATTAAATCCATTTTCTGTTTTCAAGAAATTGCTTACAAATTTCAACATTTATTTTTAATTTATATGTCATGTCTATAATTTCAGGTATCATATCAAATATAATATCAGGAATATATTCATGCGCTATTTGATTTCGTATATCTCTAATAATCAATAAATTATCAGCATTTGCAATAAGTCCAATCTTTTCAGCAATATTAACAAAATCAATAAATGGCAAAAAAGCTTCATGCAGTAATAACCAACTTGTACGAAGTACTTTTTGAGTAAAAAGGTCGGATGTTCTACTAAATTTTGAAGTTAATGAATCGAACGATTCAAGCTCCTCGAAAGTATAAAATTCTTTAACACCAATAGATTGACACTTTGCAACAGAAAGCATTAATGTTTCAAACGAAGCAGACATTTGCGCAAATTCTAACTTCAACAATTCAATATAATGTACATCCTTTTCTCCCATTATAATTCTATTGCAGTATTTTCGATAATTTTTCTAAAAGCAGTATTTTCAGAAAATGTAAAATTAACAATATCAATTTTTTGCCAACCAAATTTCTTAAAAAAATCTATTCTAATTTTTCTAATTATCTTTTTATCTAATTGATTTTCAGACAATATCATTAAATCAATATCCCCTCCCTTAGCAGTATCATCAGTGCGCGAACCAAATAAATAAAGTTTAGCTTCAGGAAAAAATTGCCCAAAGTTTTGTTTAAAATATACTTTAATATCTTCACTCAATCGCATAATGAGATGTCTCAATTATAAATTCCAGAATGTAAATTTTTAACTGTAAACTATTAACTATAAACTATTAACTATAAACTATTAACTGTAAACTATTAACTGTAAACTAATAACTATAAACTATTAACTGTAAACTATTAACTGTAAACTAATCACAGTCTTCCATCCACCCATCGGCGATCAACCACTGCTTTAGCATCAAAAATTACGGCACCCGCATTGTGTTGTCCTTCAAAATCGAACGATTTAAATTCGTCGTGGGCAACAGCTAATAATACTGCCTGATATTTTTTTGTAGTATCCAAAGTTGTGAGAATTGTTACACCATATTCGTGATGAACCTCTGCAGCAATAGCCCAAGGGTCGAAAATATCCACATTGGTACCAAATTCGCACATTTCGTTGTAAATATCCACCACTTTAGTATTACGTATATCGGGGCAATTCTCCTTAAAGGTTACACCTAATATTAACACATTTGCACCTTTTATGGTTTGTCCTTTCTGAATCATCAATTTCAACACCTTATTAGCTATAAAGGGTGCAATACTATTATTGACATGCCTACCCGATAAAATTACCTGCGGCACATAACCCAACGACTCTGCTTTACTTGCCAAATAATAGGGGTCGACACTTATACAATGACCTCCAACAAGTCCTGGACGGTATTTCAAAAAATTCCATTTCGTGCCGGCAGCTTCGAGCACATCGTTGGTATCGATACCCATCTTATCGAAAATAAGTGCCAACTCATTTACAAACGAGATATTTACATCGCGTTGTGCGTTTTCGATAATCTTTGAAGCTTCTGCAACTTTTATACTTGGAGCTTTGTGTGTACCAACAGTGATAATTGACGCATATAAATTGTCGACAATATCAGCAATTTCGGGCGTCGAACCGGAAGTAACTTTTTTGATTTTGGTAAGTGTATTTACTTTATCGCCGGGGTTGATACGCTCAGGGCTATATCCGGCAAAAAAATCTTTATTGAAAACAAGCCCCGAATTCATTTCGATAACCGGCACACAATCCTCTTCGGTACATCCGGGGTAAGTTGTTGATTCGTAGATAACTATGTCGCCTTTTTTCACAACTCTACCAAGCATTTCGGATGCTTTAATAAGAGGAATTAAATCGGGCATATTAAAATGATTGATAGGCGTAGGGACAGTAATAATAAAAACATTGTAGTTTGAAAGATCAGCTTCGATTGACGAAAAATCTAAACCCGATTCAGGGTTTAATTTTCGTAGTGAAGTGGCTTCGAGCATTCCGTCTAAATCGGCCTCGAGCGTATGATCTACTCCATTTTGAAGTTCCTTAACACGCTGACGATTAATATCGTAACCTAATACTTTGTATTTTTTTCCAAACTCTATGGCAAGGGGTAAGCCCACATAACCTAAACCTATGATAGCTATCCTGAATTTTTGCATACTATGAGAAGTGTTAGTTTTTTACTTAAAAACATGCAAAGATACAAAAAACCTTTGAAAACAGTTACAAAAATGTAGGTATCGAGCTATATATTTGGTTGAAAAATTATCGTAACTTTGCCAAAAATATAAAATTAACATGCCCAAAGCAGAATTATTTCCAATTGTTAACCAAGACGGCATTGTAATAGGCAAGGCAGCCCGAAGCGAATGTCATTCAGGCAGTTTTTTGTTACACCCTGTAGTTCATCTACATGTATTAAACTCTGAAGGAGCACTTTACCTGCAAAAAAGAGCCGACAATAAAGATATTCAACCCGGAAAATGGGACACTTCCGTAGGGGGACATGTGGATTATGGCGAAGAAATTGAGCAAGCTTTACGCCGTGAAGTTCGCGAAGAGTTAGGAATTGAAAATTTTGAACCTGTATTTATGCTTCGTTACAAATTTGTATCATCTCAAGAAGCTGAATTGGTGCATAGTTACTACTGCATTTACGATGGTATAATTACGCCAGACCCTATTGAAATTTCAGAAGGAAAGTTTTGGACAAAAGAAGAGATTGAGAAAAATATTGGTAAAAATATTTTTACTCCAAATTTTGAGAATGAATACCAGAAAATAATGATCGAAAGTTTATTTGAAAATTGTAAATTGTAAATGAAAAAATTGTAAATGAAAAAGTCGGTTTTTGCGTTATTTGGTGAAATTTGGAAGTTTATAAAAGCAGATTTTCATGCGCTTTCGTACATCTATACCTTTGTTTTTATTGGTGTATCCATTTTTTTGAATTACGAATTTGGTTTTTACCGAACGGTGATGCGCAATAGCTATTTTGAAGGTAATTCGATGCTGTATTTTCCACTTTTTTACCTGTTTTTTTATTTTGCAATTGCCATTCCAACTTTATTTTTTCGAAAGGAGTATAAAAAGCTCAACAATACACGCTTTTATGCTAAATCGCTATTTTTCGTACTATTGTATGGCCTATCAATTGGATTTTACGCTCATAAAAACATTCAAATCAGCAGTTTATTTAACGAAGAAAATGCTTACATTATCCGCATACTTTCGCAACTTAAAAGTATCTTTTTCTATTTTGTACCTCTCTTTATTTTCAAGCATTTATACGACAAAAAAATTGAAGGCATTTATGGATTAACAGCTAAAACCAGTCACTTACGAGGCTATTTTTCGCTTTATCTAATGCTGTTGCCTTTTATCATTCTTATTTCGTTCAGTGCCGATTTTCAAACGGCCTATCCGCAATTTAAACCTTGGTATTACGAAGGTATTTTTGGGCTGCCAACTGCTGCTTACACTTTTCTTTTTGAAATAAGTTATGGACTCGATTTTATTATGACCGAATTGCTTTTTCGTGGTGCATTAGTTATTGGCATGACGGCACTTCTTGGTAGAAATGCCGTATTACCAATGGTGGCCATGTATTGCGCTATTCATTTCGGCAAGCCACTTGGCGAAACTATTTCATCCGTTTTTGGCGGTTATATGTTGGGCGCGTTAGCATATCAAACCCGACATATTTGGGGTGGCGTAATTGTGCATATTCTCATTGCGCTATCAATGGAAATTATGGGACTTTTTCATTTTTACAGAACTGATTTTTAGAACCTCACTCCTACCCGCACATCGGCAAACTGAAGGTGAATACGCTCGCGTGCATCTAATTTTGGAAACGACGTGTAGCTATATTGTACTTTTGCATAATACTTTAGGCGTGTTTTTGTATTCAAGTTTAAACCGCCTTCGAACTGCGTTTGATGTCCCATAACGCCGCCAAGAGTTCCTTTCACTTTTAGGGTATTTAATAAAAGCCCATAACCTACATAAGGCGTAATTGACTTATTTACACCAAATTCGTGTCGAGTGGTCCATCCATAACTCAAAAGTGAAATTTGTTTCGAAGCATTATTATCGGGCATCAAAACAGTATAACCCATTGGAACAGTTAAAAAAACTGCTGGTCTTTTTTTATTCAACCCACTCAACTGCCATGCATAATCGAATAAAAATCCGTAGCCATGTGTAGCTGAATTTCCAAGTAAAGCGTTTGAATTATCGATAACCGAAAACAAATTGCGATACCCAAATTCCAAACTATACTGCTTGGGAACCTTGGCAATATTAATGTATTTGTGCAAGCTGTCGGTTTTGTAAAGTTTTGTTGAACCTGTTGTAGCATCGGCCTTGTTAGGCGATTTTGCAAAAAGTAAACAGGGAAATATCAGGATAAATGAAAGAAATTTTAGTTTCATTGAGAATGGTGTTTTTTATATAGATATGAAGTTTAAATACAAAATGATATTCGTATTTAAACAAAATTTGAGTCGTTTCGACATTGTAACTTTGCCTTAATTAAAAAATAATCAAGCAAATGTGGGAGGTGGGCGTGAAAAATGAAATCTATGAGTTTTGTCGGATAGTTGGAAAAGCTGATTATGACATATTATAACTACATTATTCCTTCTAAAAGTCTGAATTGAAGCATCATTATTTATTCCCTGAAAATCAGCATAAAAACCGATACAATTCGGAGCATTTTCGTTTGCTACTGACGAGTCAAAATTACTTACAACGATTATTTTTTCGGATATATTTATCTCTGCTTGTTGATTTTTATTTGTTGGAGTAATAAAACACGAAATATACGCCACCACCATAATTAGTTGGGGAATAAAGTAGGCAAAAATTCCGTTTTCGAACATCAACATGAATTGAGTTTTTTTTGAGCCTTTTTGGGGACTCGAACCCCAGACCTATTCATTACGAATGAATTGCTCTACCAACTGAGCTAAAAAGGCAGTATTGTAATTTTTAACGTGCTTTTTTATCGTTATAAATAAAATCTAAGTCTTTATAATACTTAAATTTAGAATCGGAACTTATTAAAGTAATTTTTTCGGTTATCGACTGAGCAATAATAATTCGGTCAATTGGGTCGTTATGTCCGTGAATCAAAGGCAATTTTGAGAATGCATCAAAATGCTCTGTTTTGGAATGAAGAATTAAAAGTTGACTTTCAAGAACATGGATAAATTCGTTAATACTTTTATGTTTTGTTTTAATTCTCCCATTTTGGTAAAGATGTAAAGCTTCGAATACGCTTGAAGAACTGACATAAATTGTATTTTCAATATCTTCAAGAATTTCTGCAACATTAGAAGCAATAAAATGTTCCTGATTACATAAAGAGAAAATGAGAATATTCGTATCAATTAAATATCTCATAATCAACGCATAACTGCTTTCATGTCAATAATTTCAATCATACCTTGATTTTCCAGCATGAATTTGCCAAATGCAGATAATTTCTTTTCAGAGCTTTCTTTTAATGCAGGGGTGCTTTTTTCTACATTTTTCGAAGTAACTTTTTCCGTTTTAGTTTTCATAGATTCCATAATTAAATTGAATTGCAAATATAATATTAATTTGATTAGACACATTCATTTTTCTATTGAAATATCTATTTTTTAATGCTATTTAATGCAATAATTTTTCATAAAAAAAGACTAAAACGGCACGAAACCGACTTAGTCTTTTGATTTTCAAGCTTGTGGAGATTACCGGACTCGAACCGGTCACCTCGACACTGCCAGTGTCGCGCTCTAGCCAGATGAGCTAAACCCCCGTACTTGATTTTGAAATTGCGGTGCAAAGATACATAAGTTTTGGAAATTAGTTGTATTTTTGTTCAAAAAATTTTCTCTATATGTTAATATTCAACACAACATACAAAGTATCAAATTCAATTACAGACAGTTGGATTACGTGGATACAAACACAACACATTCCGTTTATGTTGACCGACAAGCAATTCAGTCGGCCTCAAATAGCAAAAATTGTGGGGAGCGAAGACGAACAGGGAGTTTCGTATTCCGTTCAATTTCACATTGCTGATATGCCAACACTTATGAGTTGGCACAAACAAAATGCGACAGAGTTTCAACAGAATTTTCAAAAAGCATTTGGAAATGATGTGCAATTTTTTTCAACCGTTCTCGAAGTTATTGAATAATGAATAAAGAAACAATAATTTTAGGCATCGACCCGGGAACAACCATTATGGGTTATGGCATATTGAAAGTAAATGGCAACAAAACCGAAATGTTAGCTATGGGCGTACTCGATTTGAAAAAATATACCGACCATTACCTCAAATTGCAACGCATATTTGCACGCACTTTATCGTTGGTCGATGAGTTTCACCCTGATTGTATGGCAATTGAAGCACCTTTTTTTGGCAAAAATGTGCAATCGATGCTCAAATTAGGCAGAGCACAGGGAGTAGCCATGTCGGCAGCTTTGTATCGCGATGTACCGATAACTGAATATGCGCCATTAAAAATAAAAATGGCCATAACCGGAAGTGGAAGCGCTTCGAAAGAACAAGTGGCCGATATGCTTCGCAGGTATCTCAATATTCCACAGGAACAAATGTTGCCGCAATTAGATGCAACCGACGGATTAGCAGCTGCTTATTGCCATTTTTTGCAATTGGGACGACCTGAATCGAGCAAAGCATACTCGGGATGGAAAGATTTTATTGCCAAAAATCCTGAGAAAAAGAGATGATGTGGTGATGTGTTGCCCCGATAGCTATCGGGGTGATAATGTGATGATGTATTGATGAATATTAACTACAACAATTCACTATAAACTATTTACTGTAAACTATAAACTTATGTCTAAAATCCTTTCCATCAACCCCGGCTCAACTTCAACAAAATTAGCTATTTACAACGATGAAATAGTTCAGAGCGAACACACCATCCGACATTCGAGTGAAGAGTTAGCAGGTTTTAAGAGCGTTTTTGACCAATACGAATTTCGGAAAGAAATTATTTTAAAAACCTTAGCTGAAGATAATATTAAACTACAAGACTTTAGCGCCATTGTTGGTCGTGGTGGCTTAATGCGCCCTGTTGAATCGGGCACTTATGAAGTGTGCGATGCGATGATAGACGATATGAAAACCGGTCGTGAACATGCCAGTAATTTGGGCGCTATGTTGGCACGCGAAATTTCGCAGAACATTGCGGGCTGTCGCGCTTTTATTGCCGACCCTGTAGTTGTCGACGAATTGCAGGATGAGGCACGTATAAGTGGCTTACCACAATTCCCACGTCGTTCGGTTTTTCATGCCCTAAATCACAAAGCCATCGGACGAAAATACGCCAAAAGTATTGGTAGTAGTTACGAAAAGCTGAATTTAGTTATCGCCCATCTCGGTGGAGGTATTTCGGTAGCAGCACACCGAAAAGGAAAAGTGATTGATACCAATCAGGCATTAGATGGTTTTGGGTCGTTTTCGCCCGAACGCGCCGGAACAATTGACGCAGGCGCTTTGATAAATATGTGTTTTTCGGGTGAATACACAAAGGAGCAAATCCACAAACTATTGGTTGGAAAAGGTGGTTTGGTGGCCCATTTGGGAACGAACGATGCCAAAGAAGCCACACAGCGTGCTACCAATGGCGACAAACATGCCAAATTAATTCTCGAAGCAATGGCTTACAATGTAGCAAAAGAAATTGGCGCGATGATAGCTGCCCTCGAAGGAAATGTAAATGCAGTAATACTGACCGGCGGTATCGCTCATAATATCTTTGTAGTGAATTATATAAAAAAAATGATTTCATCCATTGCACATTTAGTTATCTACCCCGGCGAGGACGAAATGGAAGCATTAGCACTTGCCGGTTTACGAATTTTACGTGGCGAAAAGGCAAAATTATATGCACCATTAAGTTAAATTTATTACTTTTGCAAGGAAATACAATTTGAAAATTTGAAAATGAGAGAATTTGAAAATTGCTAAATATAGACGCAATAAAATAATCAAGAGAATGACAAAAATAATCTCTCCTTCGATGCTTTCGGCCGATTTTGGCAATCTGCAAGCCATGTGCGAAATGATTAATGCCAGTGAGGCTGAATGGCTGCATTTTGATGTAATGGATGGTGTGTTTGTACCCAATATTTCGTTTGGTTTTCCGGTGATTAAAGCTGTAAAAAAGCATTGCCGCAAAATGCTTGATGTGCATATTATGATTGTACAGCCCGAAAAGTATGTACAACGCTTTGCAGAAGCGGGAGCCGGCATGCTTACTTTCCATTACGAAGCAACAGAAAATCCGCAAGAAGTAATCCGATTGATTCGTGCTGAAGGAATTCAGGTTGGCATTTGCATTAATCCTAACATTCCGGTAAAAGTACTCGAACCATTCATCGATAAAGTGGATATGGTGCTGTTAATGTCGGTTTTTGCAGGTTTTGGTGGTCAAAAATTTATCGAAGAAACATACAATCGTGTCGACGAACTGAAAGAAATGATTGATAGACTAAATCCCGATTGTCTGATAGAGATTGATGGTGGAGTAACGCTCGATAATGCGCCAAAACTGTATGCACATGGCGTAAATGTGTTAGTTGCCGGAAGTACCGTTTTCAATGCTTCCAATCCGCAACAAATGATTATTGACCTTAAAAACAGTTTATAGTATATAGTAAGTAGTTTATAGTTAAGAACTTCGCTATCTTAAATTTTAACCCTATGAATTTTTTGCAACGAACACCTTTTTTTAGGTTATTGTTAGCTTTACTGTTGGGAATAATTGCTTTTCGGTATATCATATTTCCGATTCCGATACTTATTGCTATAGCTGTAATTTCAGTTTTACTGATGATAACTTCGTTTGCAATTCGAAAAACTAAACTTCAATACCGTTTTCGTTGGTTATTTGGAAGTGGCTTATTTACAGCACTTTTCTGTTTAGGATATTTTCTATGCTTTTATTCTCAAACGAAAAGTGCATTTTACCCTTTGGGTGAACGAAAAACCTTTTTGGTTACGGTAAATTCGGCTACGGTGGAAAAGCCAAAATCCTATCGCTGCGAAATAAAACTCAATAAAGTATTAGACCAAAACGAATGGAAAACAGCCTCAGGAAAGGCTGTGGTTTACTTCGAAAAAAGCGAATCGGCTAAAAACATATTACTTGGCGACGAATTGATGTTGAGAACTGAGTTTAAAAAACCTCCCGGAGCCGAAAACCCCGGTGGATTTGATTATGCAGCCTACCTCAAACAAAATAACATTCGTGCAACTGCCTACATAAATGCCTCAGATTGGTATATAACAAACACAATTCCACCTTTTTCCATTCGCAGGGAAGCCAACATTGTACGGTCGAAATTGCTCGCCATTTACGAAAAGTATGGCATTCGGGATTATGAATTTGCTGTGCTTGCTGCGCTTACTGTTGGCTACACCGACGAGTTGAGTCCCGATTTGCGTGCGAGTTATAGCGCTTCGGGTGCTATGCATATACTTTCGGTTAGTGGTCTACATGTTGGCATTGTATATGTTGTTATTGCATTTTTGCTCAGTTTTCTTAAAAAAAATCGCTTTCAATTATTTCTTCGAGCCACTCTAATTGTTTTATTTCTATGGACTTATGCCTTTATTACCGGTATGTCGCCTTCGGTTGTTCGGTCGGCGCTTATGTTTTCGTTTGTGGCTATTGGTACTTCGCTCGAACGCAAATCGCAGATTTACAATACCGTTTTTATGTCGGCATTTTTAATGCTGCTTATCGAACCTAACTTTATATATAACATTGGTTTTCAGCTTAGTTATGCAGCAGTAATCAGCATTGTAATTTTCCAGAAACCTTTTGCAGCCCTCCTACCCGTCCGCAATAAAATCTTACGCTGGATACGCGATTTAGTGAGCGTTTCGGTAGCTGCTCAAATTGGCACATTGCCATTTACACTGTATTATTTTCAACAATTTCCCAACTATTTTTTACTCACAAATCTGGTAGCAATACCGCTTTCAACTATTGTTATTTATTTGGCAATCACTCTTTTGGCAGTTTCATTTATACCTACCATAGCCACATTTATTGCCCTACTACTTAAATGGTCGTTAGTGGCACTTAACTTTTCAATCGTCCAAATTCATCACTTGCCTCTTTCAGTTTCAACTCTTACACTCAATTTCGCGCAAGTTTTGGCCATGGTTGGTGCTATTACCTTTATATCTCTGTATTTTTATACAAAAAAAGCGACTGCTTTATTAGTCGGACTTTCGTGTATTTTCGTTGTTTCGCTTTTATCCTTACAAACGACTTACAACACCTTGCATTCCGATAAAATAATTGTATATTCTGCGTCCAAACACCAACACATTAATTTTATTGCTAAAAATAAAAATTACATCTATTCAACCAAAAGTGAAGAACTTACGAAAATTGCAGGTCAGTATTGGAAAATGAATAAAATTGAAATGCCTGACACGATAAAATCGAACGATTACTTTCAGAATAATTATGCAACATTTTCAGATAAACGCATATTAATTGCTACAGAGCAATTATGGAAAAATAAAACGACCTCCAAACCCTTAGAAGTTGATTTATTGATAATTGGCAACAAAACCAAGCCAAAGGCAACTAATCTTTTTGAGAATATTCATCCTAAAACGGTGGTTGTTGACAAGAGTATTTCGCCTTGGTATACCGAAAATATTCGAAAAGCTTGTGCCGAGAGGTCCATCGCTTTTTATTCCATTGCCGAAAATGGGGCATTCGTTTACGAAAAACAGCATTAGAAACTGCCTTTTTTTTATTACTTTTGCACACAAAATACAAAGCATCGTTATGATTTCAAAAATAATAGCTGAAGACCTGATTCACAGGACTCAAAAGGAATTGAATAAGGCTGAAAAAATTGTGATTGTGGTTCATGTCGGACCCGATGGCGATGCTATGGGCTCGTCGTTGGCATTGTGGCATTATTTAATGACTATAGAAAAAGAACCTGTTGTAATAGTCCCAACTGCTTTTCCAAATTTCCTATCGTGGATGCCGGGATCGGAACAGGTGCTGGTTTACGAAGAGAAAAAATCGGTTTGCGATGAAATAATTGCCAATGCCGAATTGATTTTTACATTAGATTTTAATGTACCAAACCGCATGGCAAAAATGGAAACGGCGATTATGAATGCTGCTGCTCCAAAAATTTTAGTCGACCACCATTTGCATCCGGGCGACTATGCCAAAGTAACCATTTCGTATCCCGAAATATCGTCGACCAGCGAATTGATTTTCAGGCTGATATGCCGATTAGGCGATTTTTCGAAAATAAATCTGGCGTGTGCCGAATGTATTTATACCGGTATGATGACCGATACAGGTGCATTTACTTATAACTCCAACAAACCCGAGATTTACACCATTATCAACGAATTAATAAAACTTGGTGTTGATAAAGATGCTATCTATCGACGCGTTTTTAATAACTATTCGGCGGACAGAATGCGCTTAATGGGATATGCGCTTTACAACAAAATGAAAATTTACCCCGAATATAAAGCTGCCTTAATTTCGTTGTCGTTGAGTGAATTAAAGGAATTTAATTTCCAAAATGGCGATGCCGAAGGATTGGTAAATATGCCACTTTCGATTGACGGTGTTTTGTTTTCGGTTTTTATGCGGGAAGACTACGATAAAATTAAAATCTCCTTACGCTCGCAGGGTACATTTCCGGCAAACAAAGTATCAGCCGATTTGTTTAACGGTGGCGGGCACCTTAATGCTGCTGGCGGAGAGAGTTATTCAACAATGAACGAAGCTATAAAGAAATTTGAAGATGCTTTAGCTGACTATAAAGACTTTTTGTAATGAAATACATAATAATTCTCGGTGATGGTATGGCAGATGAGCCAATAGAATCACTACAAAATAAAACCTGCTTACAAGCAGCAAACAAACCCAATATCGACAAAATAGCGGCACTAGGTCGAAGTGGTTTACTCGATACAATTCCTGCAGGCTTTGCTCCCGGAAGTGAAATTGCCAATATGAGTGTGATGGGCTACGATGTACCCAAGGTTTTCGAAGGTCGCGGTTCGTTGGAGGCGGCAAGTATGGGTGTGACTATCGAGGATGGCGAAATGGCCATGCGTTGCAATTTAATTTGCATTGCCGATGAAAAAATCAAGAATCACTCAGCCGGACATATCAGTAATGAAGAAGCCGAAGAGTTGATTCTTTTTTTGCAAAAAGAACTTGGAAACGAACAGGTTAATTTCTTTTCGGGCGTTTCGTACCGCCATTTATTAAAAATAAGAGGTGGAAAAAAACAACTGAAATGCACTCCACCCCACGATGTTCCCGGCACTCCATTTGCCGATGTAATGATTCAGGCTGATAGTGAAGATTCGAAAGAAACAGCAGATTTATTGAATGAATTAATTCTGAAATCGCAGGCCTTACTCGAAAATCATCCTGTGAATTTGAAACGTGCCGCTGCCGGCAAGGACAAAGCCAACAGTATTTGGCCATGGTCGCCGGGTTATAAACCCGATATGAAAACGCTACTCGAATTGTATAACTTGAAAAGCGGCTCGGTTATTTCGGCAGTGGACCTGATTCGCGGAATTGGTGTTTATGCCGGATTAAAAGTAATTGAGGTAGAAGGTATTACAGGACTATGGAATACCAATTATGAAGGCAAGGCGCAAGCTGCTATCGAAGCTCTCAAAACCGACGATTTTGTATATCTGCATATTGAAGCCAGCGATGAGGCAGGTCATGAAGGCGATGTGCCATTGAAAATAAAAACAATAGAATTTTTGGATGCACGCATTGTAAAACCAATCTGGGATGAAGTTTCAACATGGAATGAGCCTGTTACAATTGCTATTTTGCCCGACCATCCAACGCCCTGTGCAACCAAAACGCATACCAACAAACCGGTGCCATTTATCATTTATCGTCCGAACGAAACTCCTGACAGTGTGATGGTTTACGATGAGTTTGCCGTTGAAAAAGGAAGCTATGGCTTACTACGAGGAATGGAATTTATGCAAACATTGATAAAATAAAATAAAATAAAACCACCGCAAACCCTAAAGCCTACGGTGGTTCATCTTTGTTAAACTAAACTACACAATCTGTTTTACACCAGCGGAACAAATACCGATTTGGATACCTTGCTGCCATCGGCACGCTTGCTGAACAGATACACGCCCAGTATATCGTCCGAAACAACATCCTCTACAGGAATCAATATCGTACTTTCTACTGCTGCACCTCGCGGCTGACGCTCAATCCACAGCTCACCGTTAGCAAGCAGTGCCAGCGCCACCATCTCGTCGCTGGAGAAGTTTAGCTCATTTTTTAGCGAACTCAGATAACTGATGGTTATACCCTGCGCTGTAAGTGTGCCCGATTTTACAACCGGTACCGATAGCTTGCCATCGGCCACTTTTAGGTTAGCGTAATCCACTTAATTTCTACCTTCTACTTTCTACCTTCTACCTTCTAACTTAATATACACCGGCCAATGGTCCGACACCTTCTTACTTTTAAAAGCCCGATAAACATCCCAGCCTCCTACGTACGACCGTAGGTTATCAGTTACCACAAACCTATCGTAAGCGCAGGCACTGTTGGCAAGGTTGGTATCGGCATCGTCGGGCACTACCCAGTAGTAAGGAGCTTTACGGATAGCCAGCGCATTCAGTGCAGCGGGCGAAGCATACGAACACGAGGCATTAAAATCGCCACAGAAAATGATGCGCTTGGCATTGCGGAAACGGGTTGGTATCCACTTTGCCACTTTTGCCAATGCAGCAATTTCTTCTACAGCCTGTTTGGGTGCTGTGTGTATGGTACAAACTACAAAAGTCAAACTGTCGGACTTGCGGGTAAAGGAGGCAATATAAGGTTCCCGCTGAAAATCATCGTTCACATCGTTATACAGAGCAGCATCCGTAAGCGTTACTGTTCGGCTATCGTAGTAATAAGCATATTGTTCGGCACTTTTGCGGTCGTCGGGTTGCACGCCAGTACGCTCACTACAATTCAGCTTATAGCGTGCTCCGCTAGCATTGACCACTTTCAAGAATGCCCCTGCCGTTTGGTTGCTTATATCTGAAATTTCCTGCACCGCCACAATATCAAATTGCCGCACTATCATGGCTAAAGTATCCACCACTTCGGTTTTCGCCATTTTGCTCTGCCCGAAATTCTGGATATTAAAAGTTGCGATCTCGAAAGATTGGGCGTGGAGAGATGCGAAAGTAAATAGGGCACAAATAAATATTTGACAATTTTTTATCATAAATATCACAGATTGAAAGAATAACCTTGCAATAAATTATTTATTTTAAGTCCTTTTTATTTTTGTTTTCTATTGTTTTCAAACTTTCTAAAAAGCTCTTTTCAACCTCGCTTAATGTTTTCTGCTGGTATTTTTTGTATTCAGTGGTTGCCTTGTCAATTGCTTCATCATGACTTACAGTGCCAGCTCCCTGCAATAGTTTTTCACCACTCATCGTGAGTATATTATCCAAATGCTTCGCCCAATCATGCATAGTCATTGCTTGTTCGCGTTCGGCTTGTCGCTCGGCAAAATCCAAATAACCGGATACTAATTGTCCCAACGAACGGAGTTCTTTTTCGTCTAAATAATTCTTGGCAACTACCACATCTTTCATATATGGACGATTTCCGGGAAAGGTTATCAACCCCATAAATTCCTTTTCGGCATCTGCACGGTTATAAATCACTTCTGCCGCAGTTTGCCCGTGCACTGCATAATGAATTTTGTTTTGCACTTTTTTGAAAAATTCAATCGAAACATCTGCTTTGGAATCGTAATCGATACTTGTTGCATAAATATCAAGTACCTGACGGTAAAACACTTTTTCGGAAGCACGAATGTCGCGAATGCGCTGTAATAACTCTTTCCAATAACTACCGCCGCCTAGCTTCTTGAGGCGTTCATCGTCCATTGTAAATCCTTTGCGAATATATTCGTTCAAGCGCTGTGTAGCCCATATACGAAACTGAGTACCGCGCAAAGATTTCACCCTATAACCTACCGAAATGATAACATCAAGATTGTAATGTTTCACAGAATTTTCTTGCATTTTACCTTCAATTGCACCATGCTGAGTGGTTTGTCGGAAATCCCGACATACCACATTCTCGTTTAATTCACCCTCTTTAAAAACATTTCTAATATGTTCTGTTATCGTGCTTCGCCCTTTGCCAAACAACAGCGCTATTTGCTCCTGCGTAAGCCAAACCGTTTCTTCCTCAAAACGAACATCCACCGATATTTTTTCGTCTTCGGTTTTGAATAATATAAAGGCATTCTGATTGTTTTCCATATTTATTCTTTAGTGTTTGTATCTAATTATATTTCTACAAAAAATCGCTAAGTTCATTTTCTTTACTCTCCAAATAGCCTTTCCGTTTCATAATCCATTATCCCTTGATAAAACTTATCCAGAGCTTTCCGAAACAATTCATTTTCGGGCGCTACCAATGCAAAAAGCGT
>Ga0247844_1004276_pt1 | contig 19575 bp, 13 predicted proteins | sample LaCtaG_FD_192421 | JGI IMG/M metagenome (GOLD analysis project Ga0247844, IMG submission 192421) | Freshwater microbial communities from meromictic Lake La Cruz, Castile-La Mancha, Spain - LaCruzMarch201714.5m_1 | ecosystem: Environmental > Aquatic > Freshwater > Lake | place: Spain: Castile-La... | reverse complement strand
GTAAGAAAGGAGCTAAATGCGCTGCCACACCAATTGGACCCATTCCAGGGCCACCACCACCGTGAGGAATTGCAAACGTTTTATGTAAATTCAAGTGGCAAACATCTGCACCAATATTACCTGGATTTGTTAATCCTACTTGTGCGTTCATATTTGCTCCATCCATGTACACTTGTCCACCATTTTCGTGGATCACAGAAGTAATTTCGCGAATTTCCTCTTCGAAGACACCATGAGTAGATGGATAAGTAACCATCAAACCAGCCAATGAATCATTTAATTCAATTGCTACTCTTTTTAATTCTTCAACATCTATATTTCCATTTTCGTCGCAACCTGTAACAACCACTTCAAAACCAGCCATGACAGCCGATGCAGGGTTGGTTCCGTGTGCAGACGATGGAATAATCATTTTCTTTCTGTGGAAATCGCCACGAGATTCATGATATGCTTTTATCACCATTAAACCAGCGTATTCTCCTTGAGCTCCTGAATTTGGTTGCAATGAAACCGCTGCAAAACCTGTACATTCACACAAATCTTTTTCTAATTGACGGAATAGTTCGTGGTAACCTGTTGCTTGTGATAGCGGTGCAAAAGGGTGCATGTTTGCAAATTGAGGATTCGTAATCGGAATCAATTCACTTGCAGCATTTAATTTCATCGTACAAGAACCCAAAGGAATCATACTGTGAACCAATGATAAGTCCTTATTTTCCAAACGTTTCAAGTAACGCATCATTCTTGATTCTGAATGATAACTGTTAAATACCTTGTGAGAAAAAACAGCATCTGTTCTTAAAGCTTCTGAACTTAAACTTACTTCTGAAAGTGATCCTGCTGTTTCATTACCAAAAATGGAAAGAATTGCGTTTACATCTGCTAATGTATGTGGTTCACCGAAGCTAATCGTTAATTCTGAATCAGTTAAATAGTTGAAATTCATTCCAGCTGCTTCTGCTTTTGAACGAACTGCAGCGCAATCAACACCTTTCAACCAAATAGTATCGAAATAAGTATTTGAGCCTAAAGTAACTCCTGATTTTCTCAAACCGTTTGCTGCTGTTGCTGCTAATTTATGAACGTGAGTTGCAATTGCTTTCATTCCATTTGGACCATGATAAACTGCATACATACTTGCCATCACAGCCAACAATGCTTGCGCCGTACAAATATTTGAAGTTGCCTTATCGCGTTTGATGTGTTGCTCTCGAGTTTGTAAAGCCATACGCAAAGCCAAGTTATCATCAGCATCTCTAGAAACACCAATGATTCTTCCTGGTAAATTACGCTTGTAATCTTCCTTCACTGCGAAAAAAGCAGCGTGAGGACCACCGTAACCCATTGGTACACCGAAACGTTGTGAAGTACCCAACACGGCATCTGCACCAAATGAACCTGGAGATTTTAATAGAACTAAAGAAAGAATGTCAGCAGCTACAGCCACTTGAATTCCGAAGTTTTTCATTTTTGATATAAACGAAGCGATATCAGTAATTGCTCCATTTGTATCTGGATATTGCACCAATGCACCGAAGAATTGAGCATCTGCTTCAAATTTTGCAGGGTCAGCGATTACCAATTCAATTCCTAAATTCAACGCGCGACCTTGAACAACGTCAATCGTTTGTGGAAATGCCGTTGAAGTGATAAAGAATTTATTTTTTCCTTCTTTGATTTCCGCTCTCGAACGCGAATTGTAGAACATAATCATTGCTTCGGCTGCTGCTGTAGCTTCGTCTAACAAAGATGCATTTGCAATTTCCATTCCTGTTAATTCCAAAACCATCGTTTGAAAATTCAACAAAGCCTCTAAACGTCCTTGAGAAATTTCGGCTTGGTATGGCGTGTAAGCCGTGTACCATCCTGGATTTTCTAATATATTTCTCAAAATCACGGAAGGAACGATTGTTTCGTTGTAACCCATTCCGATGAACGACTTATTCACTTGATTTTTCTGTCCTAATTCATTGATATGTTGCAAATATTCTTGCTCAGTCATTGCGTCTGCGATGTTTAATTCACCGTTCAAACGGATGTGTGCAGGAATCGTTCTGTCAACTAATTCTGCCGTTGAGCTTACTCCAATTTTTTGCAACATCGCTTGCTTTTCAGCTTCGCTTGGACCGATGTGTCTTCTAGAAAAAGGATTCATAAAATGAGGTTTTAATGCGGGGTCAAATATACGATTTCAAAGTGAAACGTAAACCAAACAACAAGTAAATAGGAAAAGAGTTTTTAAACTGTTTTTGAACTTTGATAATATAAGGTATTAAATTTTTCAAACACCAATAATTTATTTCAAAGTCAAACGAGTTTTGTATATTTGGAACTCTTATAAAAAAGTATGTCTGAAATAGCAACAGAACAAAAACAACTTACGGTCGAAAAGCTGGAGTTGATAAAAGCTTTCAAATTAATGGCAACAGCAAAAACGTTGGCCGAAAAATACGAAGCAAACAAAGAAATCACTGCAAAATATGTGCATGCAACTTCCCGCGGTCACGAAGCGATACAGCTTGCAGTAGGTATGCAATTAAAACCTCAAGATTGGGTTTCGCCCTACTATCGCGACGATAGTATTCTTTTGGGAATCGGAATAGAACCTTATGAGTTAATGTTGCAAGTGTTTGCAAAAAAAGACGATCCGTTTTCAGGAGGAAGAACTTATTATTCTCATCCTTCTCTGAATAGAGAAAACATGCCTAAAATCCCACATCAATCTTCTGCAACTGGAATGCAAGCCATCCCTACAACAGGAATTGCAATGGGAATTCAATACAAAGAAAAAACTGGACTTTCAACTCCCGAAGCTGGTGAAGCGCCAGTTGTAGTTTGTTCGCTCGGCGATGCTTCGTGTACAGAAGGCGAAGTTTCTGAAGCATTTCAAATGGCAGGGTTGAAGCAATTTCCGATCGTTTACTTGGTGCAAGACAATGGTTGGGACATTTCTGCAAATGCGAAAGAAACTCGAGCACAAGACATTACACAATACGCAAAAGGTTTTAATGGAATTGAAGTGAGAACGATTGACGGAAGTGACTTTTTGACTTCTTACCAAACAATTAAAGAGGTTTTTGAAATCGTTCGATTGGAGAGAATACCATTTATAGTGCATGCAAAAGTTCCCCTTTTAGGACATCACACTTCAGGAGTGAGAAAAGAATGGTACCGAGACGATTTAGAGGAAGCTGCAACACGTGATCCTTATCCAAAAATCAAAGCTGATTTGGAAGATTATGGAGTAAGTTTGGCTGAAATCATAAATATTGAAGCTGAGGTTCAACAATTAGTTGATGCTGATTATGATAAAGCATTGAATTCGCCAGATCCTGAACCATCTTCTGTGACTGATTATATTTTTGCACCAACACCAATTACAGAAGAAAAAGGCGAACGCGAACCTGCAGGAAAAAAGAAAACAGTTATGGTTGATTCTGCTTTGTTTGCCATGCGAGAAATTATGCATAGTTATCCAGAAGCATTATTGTATGGACAAGATGTTGGAGGAAGATTAGGTGGTGTGTTCAGAGAAGCTGCAACGCTAGCTCAGACTTTTGGTGACGACCGCGTTTTTAACACACCGATTCAAGAAGCATTTATTATTGGTTCAACAGTGGGAATGTCGGCAGTTGGTTTAAAACCATTCGTTGAAGTTCAATTTGCAGATTATATTTGGCCAGGACTAAATCAATTATTCACAGAAGTTTCACGTTCCTATTATCTTTCAAATGGTAAATGGCCTGTGAGTTGTGTAATTCGTGTTCCAATTGGAGCTTATGGTTCAGGTGGTCCTTATCATTCATCAAGCGTTGAATCTGTTTTAACCAATATACGAGGAATAAAAGTTGTTTATCCATCAACAGGAGCTGATTTAAAAGGATTGTTGAAAGCAGCATTTTACGATCCGAATCCAGTTGTTATTTTGGAACACAAAGGTTTATATTGGTCAAAAATCCCTGGAACTGAAGGCGCAATGTCAATTGAACCAAGTGAAGATTATGTAATTCCAATTGGTATAGCAAGAACCGTTTTAGAAGCAAATGCAACATCTACAGAAAAAGGTACGTCAGTTGGAATAATTACTTATGGCAGAGGTGTTTATTGGTCACTTGAGGCAGCAAAAGATTTTGAGGGACAAGTTGAAATTTTAGATTTAAGAAGTTTAAATCCATTAGATCATCTAGCAATGAATATTTTATGCCAAAAGCATGGTAAAGTTTTATTAGTAACTGAGGAATCGATTGAATCTTCTTTTACACTTGGATTAGCAGGCAGATTGCAACGAGATAATTTCAAATTTTTAGATGCTGCAATTTCTATTGTTGGCTCGATAGATACACCAGCTATTCCTTTGAATTCAATTTTAGAAGCTGAACTTTTACCTAATGCTGAGAAAGTTAAGTTAGCTATAGAAAATGTTTTGAACTTTTAGAATATGAGGTATTTGTTGTTGTATTTTTTCATTTCCTACGGAATTTGTTTTTCACAAACAAATTGTAATGTAAATGGAAATCTAGTTGTTTTTTCTAATTATGATGGAGGAATACTAACAATAAATGTCGATCAAAATATTCCAAATTTAATAGTAGGAGTTTGTACTTATGAACCAGTTCAAGTAAATTTTATAGGACAATTTGTCGGAAATATTACTCAAGTCGTTTATGCAGGATTTAATTCTACTCAAAATAATGATAATTGTAGTTTTGGGAACTTTACAACAACTGTTTCTGGAGTTCAAAGTTCAATCGTTCAAATAAACACAAACCCACCAGTTGGATATACTCCAGCTCATGGAAATGGTGCTGGAAATTGGGGAAGTACAATGATTGGCGCAGCGGGTCTTTGTGATACAACTATTTCAGCAGGTGGTGGAAATACTCCTGATGAGATTGTTTATTATTTTCAAGACCAAACCGGTGGTGAATTATTTTTTCATAATACGCAGTATGCATGTTGGTTAAATGATACAGTTAATATTACTGTTGGCGGTAACTGTTGTATTTTGCCACCAGATATTTGTAGTCTTACAGCATCAGTAACTGTTGTTCCCAATTCAGCTTGTGCTCCTTGTAATTATAGTGGTCCAACCATTTTAATTAATGAGTTAATGATTTCTCCATCAGCTTTTGATGGTTCATTAAGTGGAAGTGGTGGAGTATCTGATGGTAGAGGAGAATGGATAGAATTGTTTAACCCAAATTGGTGCGATTCAGTTGATATTTCATGTTATTATCTTGGAAACAGTGCGCCTGGTTCATTGCCCGGAACACAACCTGGAGGATATGTTATTCCACAAGGTACTGTTATTCCACCTCTTGGTTTGGCAATGATAAGAGGATTTAATGCAACTCCAGTTCCTACAAATCTTTTGGTTCAAAATGGCGGTAACGTTGTTGAATTAGTGGTACCTTATAATACGAATGAACCGGGTGTTTGTATTGGAGGTGGAGCTAGTAGACTATGGTTTCCTAACGCTGGTGGATGGTTTGCATTTTATGATTCTCAAGGCGTACCTCAAGATGCAGTTAGTTGGGCTAGTGGAGGGAGCACACAAGACCAGGCAGGTAATCCATGTATTGCTCAGTTAGCACCTTGTAACTTTAGTGGTCAACTTGCTAGTTACAATCAAATTCCAAGTAATAGAAAAGCGCAAGCAACAACTGTAGACGCAAGTAGTCATACTGGTCAATCAATTCGTAGAATTCCTGATGGTGGTGCATGGATTGGTCCAAGTACACCAACTTATGCAACTTGTAATGATCCTGCCAATTGTGCTTTGATAACTGCCATAGCAAATTGTAATGGAACAGCAACAGTTAATGTAACCTCAGGAACACCACCATTTTCTTATCAATGGAATGACCCTTTAAATCAAACAACTCAAACTGCTACAAATTTATGCGATGGAGTTTATCAAGTTTTAGTAACTGATGCAGATTTATGTACACAAACTTATTCGGCAACAGTTACGACAGATCCATTTGATTTAACAGCAGCTATTGTTCAACCTGGTTGTAATGCAAATGATGGTTCAATCGCATTCACTCCTTTTGAACCGACCTATACTTATTCTTGGTCACCAAATATATCAACAACTAATGTTGCGAGTAACCTTGCTCCTGGAACTTATGATTTAACAATTACAGAGGGAACTTGCACTTTTGATACGACTGTTATTTTGCTAAATCCTGCTGCGTTTACAACATCAGTAAGTCAAGTAAATACAACTTGTGGTTTTGATAATGGAACGATTAATGTTGAAGTTACACCAGCAATTGGAAACTATTCCTTTACTTGGACACCTAATGTTTCTACAGTTGATTCAGCCTTTGCACTACCAGCAGGAGACTATAGTATTGTAATTACAGATAACATTTGTGCAACTACTCAAAATGTAACCATTTTATCAAGTGAGGAGTTGAGTTCAACAGCTCAAATAACACACACCTCTTGTGCACAGAGTGATGGAGCTATTAATATTGATGTAAACCCACCTAGTCAATATTTTTATACTTGGACTTCCAATGTTTCAACCGTTGATTCTGCAATAAATTTAGCGAGTGGAACTTATGTTATTAATGTTACAGATAGCATTTGTTTTTATGATACTACAATTGTCGTTAATGCATCCTATACTCCGACAGACTTATTAGCAAATATAACAGCCTCAAACTGCGGAACTGAAAATGGACAAATTCAGATTACTCAAACCGATGGTGGAATTGCACCTTATCAGTATAGTTTTTTTGGAATGAGTTTTAGTAACATAATGGCAATGGATTCATTAGGTGAAGGAAATTATGTGGTAGCTGTTCTAGACGCAAATGGATGTGAATACCAAGAATCATTTGTTTTGCCAGAAATTCCAGGTCCTTCTCAACTATTATTTACATCCCAAAATCCAAATTGTGGTTACAATAATGGTGTTATTGAAATTCTTGATGGAGTAGGTGGAGTTGCTCCATATACTTACACGTTCAACAATCAAGCAGTTCAAAATTTAGTTCAGACCGATTTATTAAATGGAAATTATACTATAGTAGCAAGTGATATTTACGGATGTACAACCAGTGAAAATATAGTTTTAACAATGGAAGCTGGATTATCAATAGTTTTTATTCCAAATGTTTTCACTCCAAATGAAGACAATGGATTGATAAATGAAGTTTGGAAAGTTTCAGCGACTTGTACTAAAACATTTAATTGTAAAATTTTCAATCGTTGGGGATCTTTGATTTATGAATTTGATGATCTTAATGGTGAATGGAACGGAAAAACGACCAAAGGTGATGACGTAACTGATGGTGTCTATTTTTATAAAGTAGAATTGGGTTACTTTGATGGAAGAAGCCAAGTTTTCCAAGGACACATAACAGTAATTAGATAAGATGACAATTCAAGAAACAATAGCTCAAGTTGAAAAATTTCATAATGCTTTTGGAATTAAAAATAATTATATTCCAACAACTGAACTTACTGATGATGAGGTTGAATTACGATTTAACTTAATGAAAGAAGAAAACGAAGAGTATTTAGAAGCAGCTAAAAAAGGAGATATAGTTGAAATTGCTGATGCTCTTGGTGATCAGTTATATATTTTGTGTGGAACGATTTTAAGACATGGGCTTCAATCAAAAATAGAGGAAGTTTTTCAAGAAATTCAACAATCTAATATGAGTAAATTGGATGAAAATGGAAAACCAATTTATCGTGAAGATGGAAAAGTTTTGAAATCGAATTTATATTTCCGTCCAGACATTAAGTCAATATTAGAAAAATAGTTATTCACGTCCTCGACTTGATTTCTTTATAGAAGTAGAAAAATAGCTTTCATTCTTATCATTAGTTTTGATTTCAAGAATCAATGAACTAGTACCATGAAGGATATCTCTATTTATTTTACCCCAGTTGAGTTAGACAATTTGAAATATGAGGAGGAACAAATTGGTTCGAAAATAATATTAAACCAACACGAATTTCCAGAAGTAAAAAAAAATAGTTGTGTCATTTTCTATGTTCCTGAGTTTAGAGGAAATAGTATCCAAGTCGAAAACAAATCCAAATCTAAGTTTAGACAAGAACTTTACAATCATTATTTTGGTGGTATTTGGACTTTTGATTTGTATGATTTAGGAGAAATAGTACCAGGTAATGAAATAAAAGACACTTATTACGCGGTCTCAAATGTCGTAGCAGAATTAGTTAAGATAAACGCAATTCCAATAATTATTGGAGGAAGTCAGGATTTAATTTTTTCAGTTTATAAAGGGTATGAAAAATTAGAACAATTAATTAATATTTGTTCAATTGATTATGCCTTGGATTTAGGAGAACCTAATGAAGAAGTGAATTCAAATGGATATTTAAGTCAAATATTATTAAATCGTCCATGTTATTTGTTTAATCATGCAAACTTAGGATTGCAAATTCCTTATGTCAACCCAAAGCAACTTGAATTATTCGATAAATTATATTTCGATATTTGTCGTTTAGGTGAAATTAATAATTCGTTTGAAAAGGTAGAGCCCCATATTCGAAATGCAGATATCATAAACATAGATTTTCAAAGTATTAAAGCATCTGAAGTTTTAGATAATGATGCAATTCCTAATGGATTTTTTGCTCAACAAATCTGTCAAATAGCAAAGTACGCTGGAATTTCTGATAAATCTACAACTTTTGGAATATTTAATTATCACAACGTAAATGATGTTTCAGATAAATTATTAGCTCAAATTATTTGGTATTTCTTAGATGGAGTAGGTAATCGAAAAGGAGATTTTCCTGTAGGTAGCAAAGCTGATTATACTAAATTTCGAGTTTTTCAGCAAGAATCAAATAACGAATTGATTTTTTACAAAAGCAATAAGTCTGAACGTTGGTGGTTAGAAGTTCCATATCCTCCTTCAAATGGAAAAAAATACGAAAGACATCATATTATTCCTTGCAATAAGGAAGACTATGACAATGCAACAAAAAATGAAATTCCTGATCTTTGGTGGAAAACATACCATAAATTGAGTTAATTCATTCATTAACTTTTTTTTGTTAATATTTCTATAATTAATAAATATTACCTATTTTAGCCACCTAATTTGGGATGAAATTTCGTATTGAAACCTAATGCAAACCATTAAATAAACCATATGCTATTGAAAAACAGTTTTTTAAGCTTCTTTGTAGCGCTTTTCTGTTTTGGGATTTATGCTCAACAAGACAAGCTAATCACACATTTTATTTATGATAAGATGACTATCAATCCTGGTAAAACTGGAATTGATTTGTACAATGGTATTTGTGGAACATCAATTTATAGAAATCAGTGGGATAAAGTTAATGGTGCTCCAAACTCAGCTGTTTTAAATATCGAAGCTAATCTGACTAAATTTTTCCCTGGTGGCGTTGGAATTGCATTTTATCACGATGCAATAGGTTTCGCTAGACAAAATAATGTTTTGTTAAATTATTCTTATCCAATTCAAATTGGTCGAGCAGGAGTCTTAGGCGTTGGTGTTGGATTGGGAATTATGAATTATGGTTTAAATCCTGACTGGGTTCCTCCAACTGATGTTCCTGATAATTCACTTCCAATTGGTTTTGCAGCAACAAGTTTTGATGCAAATTTCGGATTATATTTCAATGGTAAAGACTTTTATGCAGGTATTTCATCTACCCATTTATCTGCTTCCTTATTGAAACAGAGTGTTTTAGGTTTTGATCAAAGTTATCAAACAGCTAGACATTATTACATAATGGGAGGAAAACAATTCAAAAAAATCGGTGGTAGCAAAAAAGGAACTATAGACGCTCAACTTTTATTAAGAACTGACTTAGTTAAATTCTCTGGAGATTTGAATGTAAGATATCTTCATTCTTTAAATGGAGGCAAACAAGTGTATGGAGGATTTACAGCTCGCTCATCGGATGCAATAGCTTTTATGGCTGGTTATACTCCAATTCCTAAACTTACAGTAGGTTATTCTTATGACATGACGTTATTAAATAAATTATCATCGATTTCTAGAGGTTCTCATGAATTAGTTGTGAAGTATTGTTATTATTTACCTCCTCCACCTAAACAGAATGCACGTCATCCTAGATGGTTGTAAAAAAATAGTTTAAATAAAAGTGTAACCATAAGTATAGTTCTTCCGTTATATCCAAAACCCAAAATCCTGTAGCAAGTTAATTTGGAAACTGGTAGAACCAAAAAAGATAAAATGAAAAAGTTATTAAGTGTTTTTACAGTATTAGTTTTACTTTACTCATGTAGTGAAGTTGAAGGAAACCTTGTTGGAGTTCGACGCGACACATGGTATCCAGATGTACTTGGTCCAGGTAAATTACCAATTGGGATGGTTTATGTTCCTTCTGGTGGATATCAAACAGGTGAAGATGATGAAGACATCATGGGTTTGCATACAGCAAGAATGAGAACAATATCTGTTCCTGCCTTCTATATGGACGCAACCGAAATTTCAAATAATGAATATCGTCAATTTGTACATTGGGTAAGAGACTCAATTGCAAGAGAAAAATTATACAGAAGAAGCTTCGATGATGAAGCTGAACGTTGGATTAATGTTCCAGATAATTTCTTTAAAGAACCTTACAGAACAATTATTGATATGGGTTCTGATGTTCAAGGTGGAAATACTTCTTTTCAATTAATTAATGATACAGTTAATAATGCTGAAGTAGATAAAACTTTGTTGACAATGATGGGCAACTACGAAAAAGGTAAAGGAAAAGGAAAAAGACTTTTAAATGGTTATGCATTTGATCAAAAAAATTATCCTGCAAATGCTAATGCTAAAAATACAGGAGATGTTGTTGTTTCAGAAGCTGAATTAAGAGGTATTATGCAAATGTATACAGGTGCTACTTCTGGTAAGGCAGTTAGTAAAAACAAAGCTGACAAAACATTGAAAGGAGCAAATAGCAAAATTGTTTACACGCAAGGTGGTCGTGTTGAAAACAGAAAATACTTTACATTAAATTGGGAAGAATTAATTGATTACAATGATCCTCAAATTTCTTTCTTACTAGCTGATATGTACTACAGTGAGCAAGAACGCTTTTATAAAAGAAGAGAAATCGATACGCGTTTATTATTCTTTGATTACTATTGGATTGATTACAAAGAGGCAGCTAAAAAAGGAAAAGTAATTACTAAATCGGTTGATGCTCGTAAAACTTTTGCCTATGATAGCTTGAGCGCAGACAATGGAACTGCTCTTTACCAGCGAGGAAGAAGAGAACCTTTGAACAAAGATTATAAAGTAAATGACTTACATCGTTCAACTTTATATACTGTTGATCAAAATACTAATAAAGTTTGGGTTGATACTACAATTTATAATAAAGGTCGTCAATTTGGGGATCCTCAAGGCGGATTAGTTGATAAGGCACTTTATAGTATCAATGACACAAGTAATTTAAAAGGAACAATTTTGGAGAATCCAGGGCAAGATTTGGATTTAGGTTATACCAACAGCAAAGGGCAGCATAATGCAATTCGTGGACATACTGATAGAAGTCGTTTCATAATAAAAGAACGAATCAATGTTTATCCTGATACTTTATGTTGGGTGAGAGACTTTACTTATTCTTTCCATGAGCCAATGACTCAAAATTATTTCTGGCACAATGCCTATGATAATTATCCTGTTGTAGGTGTTACTTGGACACAAGCAAAAGCATTCTCAGTTTGGAGAACACAAGTTTATCACAGTTGGTTACAAGCAAATGGTGATTTATTTGTAAATGATTTCAGACTACCAACAGAATCAGAGTGGGAAAGAGGTGCAAGAGGAGATTTGGATTTAGCACAATATCCTTGGGGTGGTCCTTATATTAGAAACTCTTCAGGATGTTTCCTTGCCAACTTTAAGCCTTTAAGAGGTCGATACTTTGAGGATGGTGGATTCCATACTGTTAAAGTTTACTCATACAATCCTAATGGTTTTGGTTTATTCTGTATGGCAGGAAACGTAGCTGAATGGTGTTCAACAACTTTTGATGAATCAATGTATGAGTTTTCACATGATTTAAGTTCTGATTATGATTATCAAGCGAAAGATGGTGATCATCCTGTTAAGAAAAGAAAAGTTATTCGCGGAGGTTCATGGAAAGACATAGGTTATTATTTGATGAATAGTACTAGAACATTTGAATATCAAGATACAGCTAAGTCGTATGTAGGTTTCAGAAATGTTATGACACATCTTGGACGTGGAGGTAAAGATATCGATCAAGAAAATGGTGAGGAAATCCAAAGTGATATCCAGTTGAAATAGTAAGTTCAAGTTTAATTCTATAAATCAAGTTTAATTTAAAATCAAGTGTTATGAGTGGTAAAGGTGGTTATTTACACAGCAAGGGTTTCAAGACAGTTATGAAACATTTTTTCGGTTGGGGTGCAGCAATCGTAATTATTGGAGCGTTATTTAAGATTCAACATTATCCAGGATCAGACATTATGCTACCAGTTGGCTTAGGTCTAGAGGCGGTAATTTTTATAGTAATGATTTTCGTTCCAGATCATCCAGAATACCATTGGGAAAGAGTTCACCCAGTTTTGGATCCAGATTTAACCGCTCAGCAATTACATGAAATGTCTCCTAATGCTATGATTGGTGGTCATGGTGGTGGTTCTTCAAACGCTGAATTAGTTGCAAAACAATTAGAAGAGGCTGGTATAGATGAAGCTCTATTGGCTAAATTGAAAGATGGAATGTCAAACCTAGCTTCAAATGCTGCTTCTTTAGGTGCAGTTTCTACAGCAGCAGACGCAACTGATTCTTACGTTAAAAGTTTAGAAACAGCTTCAAACAGCTTGACAAAATTAACTGAGAAATATTCATCTTCTGCTAACGCTATCGCAGGAATAACTGCTGATGGGAACGGAAATTTTGGTGAAGAAATGCAAAAAATGGGTCAAAATTTATCTGCATTGAATAATGTTTACGAATTGCAATTGAAAGGCTCACAAGAATATTTAACAGGTTTGTCTCAAATGTCTGATTTACAAGCAAACATTAAAACTATCATGACAGATTTATCTGCCTCTGCGAAAGATACTACGATTTATCGTGAAAACATGGCAATGTTGTCTCAAAACTTAACAGATTTGAACAACGTTTATGGTAACATGTTGAAAGCTATGAGAGCTTAATCTTAATAGATTTATTTATTAATAAGTTAATATAAAGAATTATGGGAGGTGGTAAGGAAACCCCAAGACAGAAAATGATTGGGATGATGTACTTGGTGCTCATGGCGATGTTGGCTTTAAATGTATCGAAAAGTATTATTGATGCTTTCGTTGCAATTGAAGAAAATATACAAATTTCATCGCAAAATGAACATGCAAGAGGTCTAGAAAAGTTAATGGAACTCGAAGATAAATATAAATCAGGAGATACACCTGAAATTAAAGCAAAAGCAAAAAAGTTATTGGATTATATTGCTTTAATTGATAAAGAAACAGCAAAACAAATTCAATATTTGGATGCTTTAAAAATGGAAATTCTTACTGAAATAAAAGAAGATCCAGCAATGCTAAAACCAGGTCCTGAATCAATTATTATGGTTGGTTTTGATAAGAATTTTCCATTGAAACCAATGAGAATGAACTTAGCTCACGTAACTAATAAAGACAAGTATGATGAGTCAATGCGAATTTTCGGTATCGCTAAAAATATGAAGAAACCAGATGTTTATGCTTGTAAATCTCCAGAAGCAAAAGGAGCAAAAGGTGGTATAGAATTATGGAATCAAATGAATGCTTACAGAGGTAAATTGTGTGAATTATTAGTTGCCAGTAGCTCAAATGATTCAGTAAAATATTCTTTTATAGATCCAAAAATTGTTGCTTTTAAAGATTTAACTGATTTACAAAAGAAAGTAAAGGACGGTTTAAAAAAATCAAAAATTAATGGTGATGATGTTCAAGATGTTGAAAAGATTTATAAAGCATTAACTAAAAATGAAATGTTAGAAGATGAGCACGAACCGGGAGGTGTACATTGGTTGGCGAAAACATTTAATCATGCGCCATCTGTTGCTGCAATTGCTTCAATATCTTCAATACAGAAAGAAATTTTAACTGCAAGAGCTGATGCTGTTTCATTAATTAGATCTAGGCTTGGAGGTGGTGAATATTCATTTAATAAAATCGTTGGTTTAGCATTTCCTGAATCTGCAGTTCTTAATCCAGGTGACCAATTCGAAGTTACAGTAATGATGGCTGCTTTTGACTCTGATAAACAACCAATTGTAAAACCGCAAGGTGGAAGCGTATCTGGTGTTGCTGATGGACGAGCTACATTAAAAATGACTGCTCCTTCTCAAGGCGAAATGATTATTAAAGGAACTGTTGGAATAGCAAACAAACGTGGTGAAATAAAAGAAATGCCTTATGAAACTAAAATTCAAGTTGCTACAAAGGCTGGAAGTATTTCTTTACCAGAGTTAGCTGTACTTTATACAAGTTGGGATAATAAGGTTGTTCCTGTTACTTCAGGTACGGTTAGTTCAGATATTAATGTTCAAGGAGGTACAAAATCTAAAAAGTCATGGACTGCGGATGGACAAAAGTTTGATGGTTATTATGTTAATGTTTCTCCAGGAACAAGACAAGTTGTTATTGCCTTGATAGGAAAAGACAGAACTGGAAAAGCTATAAATTTTGGTTCATTTAAATACAAAGTGAAACCTTTCCCTACACCTCAAGTACAAGGGGGAACTATTTCTAAAGGTAGTGGTACTAAAGTTATTGTAAGTTTAGGGGCAGATAGTCCGTTTACAGGAGTAAATTTTACAGTAACAGGTGGTGAAATTACAGTTGGTGATGTAACAACACCTTTTAGTGGCGATAGAGTACCTGCTTCGGCAATTGCAAAAGCTAAAATAAATAAGAAAATAGCAATTGACGTATTCTATACAAGAAACGGTGTTAAAGGTGTTCCAATTTCTTCAAGTTTAAGAGTAGTTCAATAATATTTAAATTATAGAGATCATGAAAAATTTAATTCTATTATTTTGTTTGAGTGCAAGCGCTTTCTCAATTTATGCTCAGGATCAACCGCCTCGTGGTCCCTATAATATATTACAAGGTGGAGTAATAGATGGAGTTGTTATTAAAGACGAAATTCCTGTAAGAGAAGCTATTCCTTATGAACATGTTAGACTTGCTGATTATGTTTGGTCAAAAAGAGTTTTTTCTAGAATAGATTGTAGAGAAAAAATGAATCACGATTTGTTTTTTCCTTACGATTACTTTGAAAGTGATGGTATTAGTTCGTTATATAAACCAAGAGATGCTTCTGAAGTTGATGATCCAACTTGGTTTAAAGATCAGAAAAGATGGTCTTTATGGACAGTTATAATGAGACACATCATTTTAGGTGAATTAACTGTGTACACTGTATCAAGTGAAAGTAATGAATTTATTGAAGATGGTTACAGCTTAAAGTATCCAATAGAGAGACAATCAAAAAACGATTTCTTCGAATCTGCAATTTATAAAACAAAAGTAAATCGTTTGATTTCTGCTGGTGGTCAAGGTCCTCAGTTGAAAATATACAGATCAAATTCTCAAGATACTGTGCCAATTCAAAAAACTACACAAACTTTTCAAGTTTTTTATGACTCTTTAGCTTTAGATCCTGACTATGAAGAGTTGATAAAAGGTTTTGAAAAAGCGGATGTTGAAAGATGGTGGAATGCAGCTAATCCAAATGGATTATTAAGAAAAGATGGAATATCAAATTATATTTCTTCAAACAATATTATTGCATACAACATTAAAGAGGATTGGTTTTTTGACAAAGAGCGTTCAATAATTGATAGAAGAATTATAGCTATTGCGCCTGTTGCTAGATACACCTATGATGATGATACTACAACTTTATTATTTGAAAGAGGTAAGATTCTAACATACAACAATTCTGGAGTTGCATTAGAATTTTCGTCAAACACAAATACTTTTGAAGAATACAAAGGTAAAGTTGATGAACGTGAAATGTTTTGGTTGTACTTTCCAGAGCTGAGAAATATTATGGTAAACTACTATGTTTATAATGATAAATCAGATGCTCAATGGATGTCATTCGATGATGTGTTCTGGAAAAGAAAATTCACTGCACAGATTTATAAAGTTTCTGATAAATTCGATAGAGAATTAGAAGACTTTAAATATGGAGTTGATGCATTATACGAAGCAGAAAAAATCAAAGATGACATGCGTAAATGGGAACATGATGTTTGGAATTATTAAAATGTTAAATTAAATATTGAACCCCATCAATTCTATTGGTGGGGTTTTTTTATTTTTGTAAAATGAAGTTATTTGGTGAACGTATAAGTTTTAATGATTCCAAAGAAAAGTTTACTGTTGTTATTGAACCAGAAAAAAATGGATTGGTTAATTCTTTAATGGGCGCTTGGCTTTCAATGTGGTTAACGATTGGTGTAATTGTAATTTGGTCACTTTCTGAATTAAAATTAAAGGAGCAAGAGCAAATTATTCTTTATGTGTTTTTAGTCTTTTGGTTTTATTATGCTTTTAGAGTTTCACGTTCTTTTCTTTGGCTTTTGTATGGTAAAGAATTAGTTAAAATCGATGAAGTATCATTAACAATTAAAAAGTCAATTAAAAATTATGGGCAATCAGTGCCTTATTATTTTGAAAATATAAGAGACTTAAAATTTGAAATACCTGAATCAAATTCACTTCAATCACTGTGGGAATCTTCACCTTGGATTAATGGTGGAGAAAGATTATACTTCGACTATTTTGATAAAGTGGTTCGATTCGGTAGAAAATTAAATGAGAAAGAATCACAGTTATTATTTAATCTAATTGCAAAACAAATTAAAGAACGTTCTAAAAAGTAAAATATGTACGGAAAAATTAAGGATTATTTATCAGAGGAATTACAAACAATCGAGTCTAATGGACTGATGAAGAAAGAAAGAATAATTATCACTCCACAAGGCGCAAATGTGAAAATTAATTCTGGAGAAGAAGTAGTAATTATGTGCGCTAACAATTATTTAGGCTTGTCTTCCCATCCAGAAGTAATTGAAGCTGCTAAAAACACATTAGATACACATGGATTTGGAATGTCTTCCGTACGTTTTATTTGTGGAACACAAGATATTCACAAGGAATTAGAGCGTAAAATTGCGGAATTCTACGGAACAGAGGATACGATTCTTTATGCTGCAGCTTTTGATGCAAACGGTGGGGTTTTTGAACCATTATTTGGTGAACACGATGCAATTATCTCAGATGAATTAAACCACGCTTCGATTATTGACGGGGTTCGTTTGGCAAAAGCTCAAAGATATCGTTACAAACATTCAGATATGAATGACTTAGAAGAACAATTAATAAAAGCACAAGACCAGCGTTTTCGTGTTATTGTAACTGATGGCGTTTTTTCTATGGATGGAGATTTAGCTAAAATGGATGAAATTTGTGCCTTAGCAGATAAGTATGATGCTTTGGTTATGACGGATGAATGTCATTCTGCAGGATTTATTGGAAAAACTGGTCGGGGAGTTCCTGAACATTGTGGAGTTATGGATAAAGTTGATATCATCACTGGAACTTTAGGTAAAGCTTTAGGTGGAGCAATGGGAGGTTATACTACTGGTAAAAAAGAAATAATAGAATTATTACGTCAGCGTTCTAGACCTTATTTATTTTCAAATTCATTAGCACCTTCAATTGTTGGAGCTTCTATTAAAGTATTTGATTTACTAAGTTCAACAACAGAATTGCGTGATAAATTAGAAGAAAATACACTTTATTTTAAAGAACACATCAACGCTGCTGGATTTGATATAAAACCCGGTGATTCACCAATTGTACCAATCATGTTATACGACGCTGCTTTATCGCAGAAATTTGCTAATCGTTTATTGGAAGAGGGTGTTTATGCTGTTGGATTTTTCTACCCTGTTGTTGCAAAAGGTCAAGCTAGAATTAGAACCCAAATTTCAGCAGCACACTCAAAAGCTGATTTAGATAAAGCAATTTCTGCTTTCATTAAGATTGGTAAAGAACTGGAAGTTATTAAATAAATTGAGTAATTTAAAAGGCAAATGGGGATAATTACTATTCCCTTTTTTTATTTGTTTTGAGTTCGATTTATTATATACTCAATCTTACCTCTTTTCCTGTCGAATAGCTTTAAAAGCTAAGCCAATATTTTCTATTACATCAGTAATCAACATTGATTCAACTGATTGATATTCTAAGGTAAAATCTGATGCGAGTGAATGGATATAAACTCCAATAATTGCTGAATTTATCGACGATTATCCTTGCGCTAAAAAGGAAGTGATTATTCCTGTTAAAGCATCACCTGAGCCACCTTTGGCTAAACCAGCATTTCCAATTGAATTAATAAAAATGGTTTCTTGGTAGATAATATGTGTAGTTGCACTTTTTAATACGATGATACAGTCAAGATTTTTTGATTGAAGAATTGCAGTTTGGATTCTACTTTCTTGATTTGAATGTTCACCAAACAATCCGTCAAACTCTCTTTCGTGTGGAGTAAGAATACTATTTTTTGGAATGGAGTTAATAAATTCATTTTTGGCAATTAAATTCAATGCATCTGCATCAAAAACAATTGTAGAACTTGCTTTTTCAACGATTGATTTTAATAAATTAAATGCAGCTAATTGTGTTCCAATACCAGGGCCAATTCAAATCGCAGAATAGTAATCTAAGTTGTAATTAAACTCTTCTCTAGAAACAACCATCGCTTCTGGAATGGCGATTTGAACAATATGTCGCTCTTCAATTGGAGTGTTGAGTGTCAGCAAACCAACTCCCGCTCTTAAACAAGCACTTGAAGAAATTACTGCGGCTCCCATTTTTCCTATTTCCCCAGCTACCAATAATGCGTGACCAAAATCAACTTTACTTCCATATTTTTTTCGTTCAATATGAAGAGAAGCCACTAATTCTTTTTTAATTTTTTCCAATAAGGTAAAAGGTAACAATTCTCTCTTGAAATTATAAAAAAACTGATTATTCACATTCGTTCAAACAAAGTACTAAAGGTTGAAAATCAAAAATTTATTAGAAGTGAGAACTATTTAGAGAATATTAGCGAAAAGGATTGGCCTTTAATTTCTAGGATTTAGTTATTTAACTGAAACTATTAATTTTTTAAAATTTCTGTTCCGTCAACTAACGGATTAAAAAATTTCTGTTTCAGATTGGAGTTATCATTTTTCAAAGCGAATTGTAATTGATAAAATATATTTATCATTCAACAAATATTTATTGTTATTAATTAATAAGCTTTTTTCTGAATAAAACTTAAAATTTTTGCATGGTATTTGAATAAGTTTAAAACTTATTAACTTTAACCAAAATATTAAACATGAAAACAATTTTCTCAGCTACCTTTTTTTTGCTTTTTAGCAGACTAACATTTGGACAAGAATTAACTTGGCATACAGATTTAAACAAAGCAATTACAATTGCTCAAAAAGAAAAAAAACCAATTATGTTGTTTTTTACTGGAAGCGACTGGTGTG
>Ga0247844_1004271_pt1 | contig 19588 bp, 11 predicted proteins | sample LaCtaG_FD_192421 | JGI IMG/M metagenome (GOLD analysis project Ga0247844, IMG submission 192421) | Freshwater microbial communities from meromictic Lake La Cruz, Castile-La Mancha, Spain - LaCruzMarch201714.5m_1 | ecosystem: Environmental > Aquatic > Freshwater > Lake | place: Spain: Castile-La... | reverse complement strand
ATTTCTCTGCCATTTCAGGCTTGGCCAGTGTTTCGGAGATGTTTGCAATAAAATTACCCAGTTTTACTGCTGAGGCCAACACCTCTTTATTGTGATATACCTTATAATAATCTACCAATCCGGCCAATAAACGTCCATTTCCCCACAACAATGCCATTTGGGCATCATCAATTTTATCCATTTCAAAAGAGAGTGCATCGCTTCCAAAACGACCGTCCTTTTTTTGATAGGTCAATGCCTCTTTTACAAGGGCATGAATATCAATAGGATTGTTAAGTGGTTGTACCAATGCTAAAGCCTGAATATAACGTCCTGACAAATCACCTGAATAATCGGTATAACGACGTTCAAAGGCGGGTTTTAAAGATAAATCGGCCAAAATAAAATCAGTAGTAAAAGTGGGGACATTTCCATTGTAAACCCTATTGATGGCAAGATTTATTCTTTTATCAATTTCATTGGGAGTCATTGCAGGTGTTTGAGAATTTTTATCTGCAGCTTGCACTTGCAATCCCATAAAAATAAGTAAAGCAGAAACATAAAATAAATTGGATATTTTCATAATAGTTTTTATTTGTATTAATCAATAATTCAGTATAATAATAAAACTTCTTGGAAATATTTTGAATAGCACAGCACCATAGGTGCGACATCTTTGTGTATGAAAAATCAAATGGTGTCGCACCTACGGTGCTCAATATCCTCATTTATCATTTTTACTACAAAGATATCGCACCTCTGGTGCTGTAATCATAAAAATGAACAAAAATGACTTTCACAAAAAAAGTATAATATATTGAAATTGTGCATCTTAAGATTGAATTCTCCACCAAATGGCTTCCACAGGAAAAAACCAAACATTGTACAAATTATCATATTTAAAATAACTTATCACATTCATAATGGCAGGGGTTTGTGATTTCACATAGTCTTTATTGGGTGACAATGCAACAATATAGCTAGCAAAAATCGGTTCTCTGACATATTTAGACTCTTTGGTCCAACGCGGAGAGCGTTTTTGAAAATCTGATAGTTGTACTTTAGCAACTTCAGCGGCATCTTTTTCAGTTAACTGAGGTTGCCACAACTCATTCATTTTTCGCCAATCGGTATCAAAAACCGATGCTTCAGAGGGGTCAAAATTGCTTATCAAAGTTAAACTTTCTGCTGCAATTTCGGCACTTTTTTCTAAACCTTTGCGATACTCATTTTTAATTGCCTCATCCTTTTCCATTTCCCAAAGACCTCGCAATGCTATTACGCCATTAATTTCTGTCCAGGCCTTTTTAAATTTTCCTTCATTAAACATCCCTTTTGCACAAGCTTCCAACCTGGTTAGGTTTTCTGCTCCACCTTTTTCTGACAGAGCTTTTACATACCGTTGGTGCCAAACTTCGTCCTTTGTCATCAAAGCCATGATTTTCATCACAAATAACATTCGCGCCGAACCTGCTAATTCAATATTTTTAAATGACCCTCGATAATTAAAAGGTGCCTCAGCTGGCATTTTCCAACCGGCATTACAAATGATGGTAGCAGTAGAAATCAACTTTTTTTCAATCTGTATACGCTCTTCTTTGGTTGGTAAATCGGTTTGTAAATATTTCCACAAGCCATAAAACCAAGGTCCGGTTTGATCATTGGAGCCCATCAAATAATGTGACTTTCCATCCTCCGTAACTCCTCGTCCAACAAAACCTTCCACCGTACTGATAGATGCCAATAGCATCAAACCTTTAGCAATGCGCTTTACTTGACTGGCATCTTTTTTATTCCTCGTTTTGTTCCACTTGGCAATCAAACCATCCATGTACAAACCGCCAAACATGGCACCATTTTCGATGGGGGTCCACCACCCTAATGCATTGGGTTTTCCAAGCAATACCTCCTCTTTTGTAGGAAGTGAAATGGTACCATCTAGGTTGACGAAATCCAATAAAACATCATTTTTATCAACAAAATGTGACCAAATGACTTCATTTGCCTTTTCTACCGATTTTTGGCAGGTCTGGTACTGCTCTGAAGTGCCTGCATTCAGGTTGACCAATGAAGAAATTAAGAGAACAAACAGTGTGAAAAACTTTGATTTACAGTTCATTTTATTGCAATTTAGATATTTATATTTTCTCCTCTATTAATAACACAACACTTTCACCACGTCTAAAAATGGTTGTATTGACACCCACATTCATCAAATATTCGCCTGAAAAAACTTTTCCATCTCCCCAAAAGTTGGAGACCTCGTTTTTATTGATTTCAGTTACCGTATACATTTTATTAGCATCCAAGCCTTGCAATTTAACATCGTGCATATTCAATCGAGGATGATACTCCATGCTAAATTCAAAAAATACAGCTTGCTTTTTATTTTTTGTTACAAACATTTGTGAAGCCCAACCGCCATTTGAGTAAGGAGATAATATTGGATAGAGATCACCCAATTGAACAATATCACGAATTCCTTTGTAGGTTTCAACAGCATTTTTAGAGAACTCAATCTCTTTAGCAGTCATGTGTTTAGGTTGCAATTCAATTCCCATACGTCCCATCATGGAGACATCAAAACGGAATTTAAAAGAGGAGGTGTTTCCGGTGGCTTTATTAGGACTCTCTGTTACGTGAGCACTGATGGCTTGAGTTGGAAAAATCAGACTGGAACCAAATTGAATAAAAATACGTTCAAACGGGTCGGTGTCGTCGCTGGCCCAAAACTCATCGTGGTATTTTAATGCACCATAATCCAATCGTCCACCTCCTGAGGCACAATCCTGTATTTCCAAATTTGGATAGGTTTTTCTAATTCTGTCATAGACAGAATAGAGTCCTTTGATATAATCTATCCAAAAATGAGACTGATTTTTATCTGACAAAAATTCGGAACCAACACTGCTAATGTGTCTATTAGAATCCCATTTCACATAACTGATGTTTGGTGTTTTATCTACAATGCTTTTAAAGGTATTGTACACAAAGTCTTGCACTTCTGGGTTTGTAAGGTCTAGTACCAATTGACTTCGAAGCAGTGGCATTTCTCTGTTTTTACTCTTAACAATCCAATTAGGATGGGCTTTTGCCAGCTCGCTCTCTAGATTTACCATCTCAGGTTCAATCCAAATTCCAAATCTCATCCCTTTACTTTTGGCATGATCGGCTAACCCTTTAAGCCCATGTGGTAACTTCTTCAGATTTTCTTGCCAATCGCCCAATCCAGCTTTTGAGTCATTGCGTGGATATTTTGTTCCAAACCAACCATCGTCCAACACAAAGGTCTCAACGCCCAAGGTGGCAGCATCGTCAATCATTTTCATAATCACCGCTTCATCAAAATCAAACTCAATCCCTTCCCAGTGATTCAGCACAATAGAATTTGATTTATCTCCATCGTGCAAAGCATATTTACGTGCCCAATCGTGCATATTTCGGGAGGCTTGTCCGTAACCGGTATTACTAAAACTCCAAATCATTTGTGGCGTTTTAAACGACTGGTTCATTTCAAGTTTGTAACGCGAAGCAAATGGATGCATTCCTGCAGAGATATTCAACTGATAGTTTTCCTCTACTTCAAAATTGATTTTATAATTCCCCGACCACGCTAACGCTCCAATAATTACCTCACCGCTATTGGGTTGAGCTGGGGTTTTCAATGACAATAAAAAAGAGGGATTTTCGGACAAAGTTGTTCTAATTCCTTTCACACTCTCAATCACTCTGGTACCGCGCGTCAAACAGGATTCGCTGGTGTGCATTTCGGAGCCCCATCCACCATTAAAACTGGTTAAATAATATTGATTTGAAAAAACGGGAAGATAACTCGAATAGAAATTCTCCAATTCAATGTTACTTTTCTCTTTATTTAAAAAGTTAACTTCCTGGGTAATTACATTTGCAGATTGATAGGCATTGTATATAATATCTACAAAAAAATCATAAAAACTATCTTTCAAGCTAATTGTTGTTCTGATAACATCCTTATCAATATTCTCTTGCTTCACACCAACAACCTCTAATTCTGTGGTTTGATTTCCATCAGCATGAACCACCTTTAATGCGTTTTCTCTGAACACCTGAGCTCCAAAGGCAGGATATGCGTCATTATCTATCTGATATAGTGCTCCTCTTACATGCATTGGTTTTGATAACAAAGGTAATTCATTGACAACTTTACTGCCAAAGTATTTAAAAGACAATTTGTTGACATTATCTTGCTTCAGTATCAAGCTCAGCGAAGACGTATTGATGCTAATTAATTTTTCATTTTGAGAAAAAATAGAAAAATTAATTGCAAATAGAAAAATGAAGACAATTTTTTGGATTTTCATACAACTAAAATTTTATAATGTGATAAACTAAATAGTTTATTTTGTAACTACATTTACATTTCCCCTAATCATCTTATTATAATAGATTTTGAAATTGTATGCAGTGGCAGCATTTAAACCTGCAATAATTCGTGAAGTATCGGTAGGAGTTGCCATTGTGACTTTTAAAGTATCGGTAACACCATTTACGGTTTTAATAATTCCTGTAATGTTTTTACCCCTGCGCCATTTTAATTTAACCGTATTGTTGGTAATAAGGGAATCGTAAACTGTTCCAGGATAAGTTACTACCCCATAGTTAGAAGTCATACCCGCAAAAATATTTTCTCTTGGAATCAATGTTGATATATGAAATTTTGAAGCAGATAATTTATCGGCACTATAAGCCTTAAGTCTTGCTGAGAAAACTGTATTACTTGCTATTCCTTTAATAATAATGGTATTTGTATCGTTTACAGAGTATGTTTGCAAATCCTGTGCAAAGAGCAGACTATTAGCGCTCAAATCCAATTGATAATTGGTAGCAGATTTAACTTTGTTCCAAACAAAGCGTACCGTTACGCCAGAAGAGTCACTCACTGGAGTATACATAATCAATTGTGGTTTTTCAAGTAAATTTGGATCAATGTTATCCTCCTTTTTACATGAAATAAAAAAACATAGAAAAAGCATTGCCACAGAAGCAATTTTTAATAGGGATATATTTTGATTGTTCATATCAAATGGTTTTATCAAGGTTATATACTCTTAATAATGAATAAATATTTTTTTATTAACAAATGAATATCAAGGATTCCATTTTGCATATACTGTTAAATCCGCTTTGACAACAGTACCAAATACGAAAACATTTGTACATGCAGCTTCTTTGTACCAGTTCACAAAAGTTTTACCAGTTGTAACAGGCGTGGTTGGTTTAGCAAAAGAGGTTCCAGCATTTACACGAATGGTCGTGTTGGGCATACCCGAAATCTGATAATTATAAGTTACTAAAATATTATTCACATAGGCAATTCCTCTCAACACATTGTTTCTGTAAATTTTAAAAGTATCTGCTTGGGTGTTCATGATTCCTGTAAATGCATACGATCCAGCTGTTTTCTCAGCAGATGTCAATACATGATTGGATTTGGTAGAGGCCTGAACGATATTGGAAACATCCATTGTATTAGACCAGGTTAAGGTAACCGTTCCATTGTTAGGCGGTGTAGTTAAGGTTGTATTGTACACATTCGTATTTGTAAAAATTGTAAAAAACGGTGTTTTAAAAGTACACGCTGAGTAATTTGAATTTTTAATAGTAGGGTCTTTACTAATAGCACGTACTCTAAATGAGTAGGTGGTATTGGCATCCAACCCTGTAAGTTTGATATTTGTTAAAGTATCGGTAGTAACAGAAACTAGCTCATTAGCAAACAGCAAACTATCTCTACTGTACTCAACTTCATACGTTGCTTTGGGTGTTTTTAACCAAGAGACCGTAACCGTTTCACCAACATTATCAAGAATTGTGCTGAGAGGTATATCAGTAGGGGAATTGATAATGGGACTAAAAAGTTGATCCGGATGCTCCCCTGGAATAGGAAGACCATTGTCTTCCGGTTTACACGAACTCAGATTCAAACTCATGATAATAAGCACCATAGAAAATAGGTGCATATTATTCAGCTGTTTAATATAATATTTAATATTTTTCATATTCATTCTATTAATTTGGATTTCAATGTTATTAGATTTCAAATCAAGGCATTTGATCATTATTTAATACCCCTCTACTATTATCAAGCACGTCAGTTTGAATAGGATAGAGATGATTATTTTTTGCTGGATCATACCCGGCTAACCCTGTGGTAGGATTGGGTGTTAGACCAGAATTCCCTGCACTGGCAAAAGTGGCTTGATAAGAGGTCGCCAGGGAACCATTTCCCCACCAACCTTGTTTTGACCAACCTGCCAAAGTGGTATTTCTTGGAAAAATTTTATGATCTACATTTAAGAAAATAAGCGTTTTGCCATCGGTATCGTACTTGTAATAGATATAATCAGGAACATGAGCATACTTTGGATCAGTACCCGAAAATATTTTATTATTCTCATCTTTCATATATTTAATTCTTTCTCCTAGTAGGTTCCACCTTATTAAATGGTATTTTCGAACACCTTCACCACCCATTTCCCACATATCTTCATCCACCAAGGCTTTGAAAAAAGCATCTTTAGTTGTCAGACCATCTACATAAGCATCCACTCTGTCTGCCCAGTTGGCAGCAGGGAAAGCTCTTTTTCGAACTTCTTTGAGTGCTGCAATACCGGCAGTGGTAGGTCCATTGTTGATCTCATTTTGAGTTTCGGCATACATTAACAGGATATCTGCATAACGTAGAATCGGAAAGTCTACTCCGGTTTGTGTATTCAAAAGGTACATATCGCCTCCCATGGTTGGAGATAACCATTCACGTCTAAATTTTGATATTCCAAACCAGTTCGGGATATTATACATACTTTGAACACCGGTAGCCTTTGAAGTTCTATAATTATAAAGTGGACATGCTACTGTTCTTCTTGTATCAATAGAGTCGAAACTGTAAAAATAGTAAGGAGAGGTAAATGGATTTCCGGTACACCATCCAAAATTTGTGTCTTCACGATTAGAAAGCATTCCCAAACTGGTTCCACTGATTCCTCTACCAAATGATTTCACAAAAATAAGCTCATCCATCACTGGTTGATAAGCATTCATCGAACGGAAAAGACGTTCAAACCCGCCAATTTTTGTATCTGTAGATTGCACCAAGGCATGTTTTCCACTATTCACAATGGTTGCCAATGCAGAGTCTGCAATTTGGTAATACAGAGCAGAGTATCTTCCTTTTTGAGTCAAGTGTGTACCATTTCGCAAGCTATATCCAGCATATTGTAAGGCAATTCTAGCCCTTATACCTAAAACAGCACCTTTGCTCACTCTTTTATTGGTTCCAAGTTCACTGGCCCAAGGTATATAATCCACTACTTTGCGAAGATCTTCCACCAAAAACTCATAAATGGAGTCTCTATTTGTTTTACCACGATAGAAACTTTCATTATTTGATGCATCTGATGGTTCTGTATAAAAAGGGACATCACCAAAGTTAGTAATTAAATGATAATATGAAATAGCTCTAATGGTGACTGCCTCAGCATAAAGTTTTTTTGCCGTTTTACTATAAGTAGTATCATTCCAAATTTTACTTTGAGGCAAATTTAGAATTGCCTGATTAGCTACTTCAATAGAACGGTACCATCCCGTCCAAAGAGTAGATAGCACATTACAGTTTGACGGAGTAGCTTCATATGAGGTAAGCGCTCCTTTTACAGAGGCTACATTGAAACTTACCCATTCTATATCAGTTCCGAAAATACCACACTCTAAGAATGCATTTGCAGGATAAAAATTATTATCATATAAACTCTCAATTTGCATATTTGCCAAATCGACGGTAGAGAAAGCAGTTTTATCGGTAAAAACGGAAGGAGAGTCGGCGTCTAAGAAATCATTGCAAGAACTGACTGTAAAAAGTACAGTTGCAAGTAGGGCATAAAATTTAATATATTTTTTCATACTATTTTAATTACATGGTTAAATTAAATCCAACTGTTATACTTCGAGTTCTAGGATAAGCTCCCCAATCAACTCCCGGAGCCAAAATATTAGCATCTTTACTTACTTCCGGATCGTTACCCGTGTACTTGGTCAAAACGAACAGATTACTTACAGTAGAATAAATTCTGAGATTGGATATCTTCATCATGCCTGCCACTTTTTTAGGTATGGTATACCCTAAAGTTAAAGTGTTTAATCTTAAGAACGATGCATCTTCCACTGAGAAGGAGGTCGTTTGAGGATATAATATTGTGTATACCGACCAAATCGAGGCATTTTTATTTACGTTATATAGATCTACTGGATTGGTTAATAGACCTGCTCCAGTATTATTAGGATCTATTGTTACAAATCGATTTTCGGAATTCATTTCATTTAAAAAACTCCTATATTTTTGTTGATAACTATCCGCTGTAAAATTCCCTTTTGTAGCATTATATACACTATTCCCAACAGAAAAATTAAAATAAGCGGTAAGGTCAAAACCAACATAACTGGCATTTAAATTAAAACCTCCACTGGCAACAGGATTTGCGTTACCCAATACCACCCGGTCATTTTGATCAATTATACCATCATTATTTTGATCTTTCAACTTCATCGAACCAGGTTGTGCAGTAGCAAAACCCAATATTGTGGCATTACTACTCACTCCAGGCTTTAAAGTATAATAATTATATAATCCGGTGGTGGAAGCAGGTTTTGGATTATAGGTAAAGTCATCAAACGAATACATCCCTTCTACCTGAAAACCATACATTTGACCTAGTGGTTGTCCTTCTTTGATTAAATAATTATCCAAAAAACCCGCTGTATTTGATCTGGCAGTAAACTCGGTAGTATATCCTAGTTTATCAATATTATTTTTATTAAAAGCACAGTTGAAACCACCTTTTAATTGAAATCCGCCTGAGTTAACAAAAACACCATTCAAACTCAATTCAATACCTTTATTTGAAGTTTGACCAATGTTTTGATATTGCGTTACATAACCAGTACTTTGAGGAACTTTGGCATTCAACAATAAATCTTTTACCGTATTCCAATATCCCTCGATAGAACCATTTATTCTTCCATTAAAAAAGTCAAAATCAACACCTACATTTCGTGCAATGGTAGTTTCCCATTTCAAGTTGGGATTAAATTCGGCGGTTGGAAGTTTAAGATAGGCGGTTTGTGTTGTTTCATCATTGCCCAGAAAAACATCACCTGTATTTACAGTATAAACTGGTCTCCAAACATTTTGAGGAACTTTATCGTTACCCGAAGTACCATAACTGGAACGAAGTTTTAAATTAGACAACCAATCTTTGCTGCTTTGCATAAAAGACTCATCAGAAACTCTCCACCCTAATCCTAATGAAGGAAAGTAACCCCATTGTTTACCTGGTGCAAAGCGACTAGAACCATCTGCTCTTAAAGAGGCCGAAAAAAGATAGCGGCCTTTGTAATCATAAGTAGTACGACCGAACCATGAGGAAGTATTAATTGGCGTACCTGTCACTGTTTCAATAGGATAGGTTACACCAGCCAAATTCATATTGGATAATGCATCTTTCGCTTTCATCGTGGAAGGAAATTGTCTTGAATCTAAGTAAACAGTATTAATACTAGAACTATTCAATTCTTCTCCTAAAACAATACTCATCTTACTCGTATTCTCAAATGTATGGTTAAAATTAAAAACATTTGACAATTTATAATTAAAGGATTTAGAGGTATTTATACTGGCAAGTGGTAAACGTCCATTGCTCAATCCAAGACCAGTATTTTTACCGGAATATTGATCTAATTCTGTATTATAATAATTAGCACCATAATCTGTTCTAAAAGTTAGTTTTTTGCTTAAACTTAAAGTGACAGCTCCATTTGCGAATAAGGTAAATTGATTCTGATTTCTATAAGTATCATTCACCTGTAAAACCGGATTTAAAAGTCGATTTGTAAGCATCATTTCCTCCATGGTAGCTGGATCACTTTTAACAGTACCTGACAAATAGTCTTGCATCGTAATAATGGGTGCAAATTGAATCATATTGGACATAGAAGATCCTGTAGCAGAGGCTGCACCACCAGAACCTGGGCCTGCCCCTTTGATCGTTTTATCAGACAATCTAACATTCATATCCACCTTTAACAAGGGTGAAACTTGTGTAGATAGTTTTGCTGAAAAATTTGTCAAGTTTAATCCTGAATTTACAAAAACATCTTTATCATTCGTATTCATCAATCCAATATTGTATTGATTCATTTTATCCCCACCAGAAACAGAAACATTATTATTAAAAGTATAACCTTGCTCTCCTAATAACTGTTTTTGCCAATTATTACCTTTTAACGATTTATACATGCCTATATCTTGCAAGGATCCATAATAACCCACATAATCTTGCCCTGTATTTAAAAACTGTTCAGCAGTATTTAAAGCATATTCATAAGGGGAAAATACATCATAGAACTTTTTGATGCTTTTCATTCCTACATAAGAATTAAAAGTTACAGTAGATTTTCCAGCGGTACCTTTCTTGGTGGTAATAATAACAACTCCATTGGCACCTCTGGCACCATAAATGGCAGTAGAAGAGGCATCTTTCAAGACATCAATGGACTCAATATCCGAAGTACTTACCGAATTTATATCTTGAACTGGAAAACCATCTACAATATAAAGAGGTGAATTATCACCAGTAATTGAACCACCACCACGAATTTTAATATTCATTTGGGCATCTGGGCCACCTTCACTTGCACTAATATTGACACCTGCTAACTTTCCAACCAATGCCTCAGCGGCTGAAGTAACGGGAATGTCCTTCAAGGCATTACCACTGAGTGAGCTGACAGAACCAACCAAGTCCTTCCGTTTCATGGTTCCGTAACCAATCACCACTACCTCCTCCAAGTTTTGAGAATTTTGTGCCAACTTAATGGTTAAATTCCGATTGCTGCCCACTTTCACTTCTTGTGTCACACTACCCACATAAGAAATTTTAATCACATCACCTTGTGCAGCAGTTAAAGAGAATTTTCCATCAATATCAGTTACTGTTCCTTTGGAAGTGCCTTTTAGGAAAACACTTGCACCAATTACAGTTTGACCTTGGTCGTCCTTCACAACGCCTGATATAGTCTCACCCTCTTGTGCATAAGTAAAGCAGGAGAGGCTTAGAAATAAAAAAATGCAATAAAAAAATGTCTGTTTCATTTTCATATAATTTAAGATTTACATAATTCTAACTTAAAAATCGTATGCAATAAAAAAGGTGTAGCGATATATTCAGTAAACTTGTAGACGGAAATTTGACGAGTTACCTAGTTTTTAAAGAGCCTTTAATTTGATAGTTGATAAATACCTCCTAATTGCCGTCAACTCGTTTATTTGTTTACTGGTTAACTAACCACCTTTTTTTGAGCGTATTTTAAAATAAATATTCTACTACTATTGCTTCAAATCAACATGTTCCTGTTTAATAATACTTTCAGCTTGTTTAATTATATCGGGGTGTAAAGATGCCACATTATTTTTCTCGGCCATATCAACAGCTAAATCATACAATTCCATTGTACTTACATTCTGTTTAGTTAACTGTACTGCTTTCCAATTTCCCATCCTAACGGCTTTGTAATCTCCAACCTCGGGGAACTCAAAATATAAGAAATCGTGAGCCTTTGATTTTTTTCCTAACATCGTTGGATAAAGTGAGATTCCATCAACATTTTTTGGAGTAGGAATACCTGCCACATCACAAAGCGTGGGCAAAATATCATACGATGCACTCACTCTATTGGAGACCGATCCTTTTTTTATTTTCGCTGGCCAAGATACGATAAAAGGTTCACGTATTCCACCTTCGTACAAATCGCGTTTAATACCTCGTAAACCACCCGCACTATTGAAAAATGCAGGATCACCCCCACCCTCTCTGTGAGGACCATTATCGGAAGTAATCACTATGATGGTATTTTCATCAATTTTTAATGATTTCAATAATTGCTTTAAATCCCCAATTTGATTATCCATCCAAGTAACCATCCCTGCATAAGCGGCATGAGGATTTTCTTGTGCGCCATACAATTGTGCTGCAACTCCCAAAAATGGTTTTTCTGGATATTTGCCAACAAAATTTTTCATGTACTTTTCAGGTAACACCAACTCTGCATGAGGCTGGGTCATGGAAAGATAGAGAAAAAATGGCTGTTTGGAATTGTTGGTAATAAACTGTTTTGCATGTTTAACAACCTCCTCTGCCGACCAGGTTTTCTTTCCGTTATTAAAATTCTCAGGATATGTAATTACTTTGTCATTTTCCATCAAGGTATCAGGAAAAGAGACATGCGCATTGTACTGAGAATTATAACCAAAAAAATAATCAAATCCCATTTTATTAGGAGAAGAAATAGAACCATTCAGACCTAAACCCCATTTTCCGGTACATGCTGTTTTATAACCTGCATTTTTCAATATATGGGCAATGGTTTGTGTATTGGCCGGCATTGGAAATAGTGCTTCAGATTTATTCCTCCTTACCACTGCGTGCCCCGAATGCAATCCCGTAAGTAAAATACAGCGAGAAGGTGAACTTACCGGAGAACCGCTATAAAAGTCGGTAAATCGAATTCCGTTTTGTGCCAAAGCATCTGCATTGGGAGTTTGAAATTTTGTTTGACCGTAACAGGATAAATCGCCATAACCTAAATCATCTGCCAGAATATAAATGATGTTGGGTTTTTGAGCGGAGACTGTGGCTGATGCTGCCAGTAGTGATCCGGATAAGCAAAGTGTTTTTCTAAGGTTCATATGTATTTAAGAGTTATTTGAAATTATCAAAAAAAAATGATAGAATACTGTCCTGTGGTTACAATTTACGCAAGCCATGAATTTTGAAAACAAAAATAAAACAGAGGGACAAAAAACAAAAATACGACCAATGCTAGAACTGTTAATTCCAAACGACTTGGAGTAGCCATTCTTTTTTGTGACGAGTTTGAAAAGCCTCTATTTTTTCTTCTTCTAGCAGTATTCGATTTTGCAAAATGGGTTAAATAAATTGTTTCCATAATACAACGAATTAAGTGGTGAATAAATAAAAATTGCACTCAACCTTTACATTACAAAATGAATTCATTCTCGAGTAAAAATTCATTTGTATTACATTCTGATGCAAATTTAGTTGCAAATGCAGTTTTTATAAGTCGATTTATAGTGAAATAATAGCCTATAAATCGTTCGAACGATACTTTTTTGTTTGTTTTTGGCAAAACGCAAATAGAATTATTACACACAACCCCCATTTATAAGGTGTTTGAATCATATTGTCAATTATTTTGGAATGAAATATAATTTTAAGCCTTGTGCATAAAATGTACAATTTTCTCAATCACAAATCCATCAAATTAATCATAAAAAATACCCAATTTAGGAAAACAAAATTCCTAAATTGGGTATAGAAATGGGTCATACTACTAATTATTTAGAAGTTAACCATGGTTTAATATTAACTAATTCCAATAGATTAAATAGTTGGCAGACTAAAAATTGCAGTTTGAAAACAATTAATAACCACAACTCAAAATCATACCTACAAAGCCCAAGGTATAGGGCGAAATTGTTCTAAAGTCACTACTTTGTAACTCTTCACCACCGTTATTTATTTGTGTGGATCCACGTAAATAACCATCGGGCGTTACATAATTAGTCAATAACTCATTTATTGATTTTTTTATAAGTGGTGAAAATTCTGATTGCGACAAGAAATCATTCTTTACTCCATAAGCAAATGCTGCAGTAATGCCCGAAGTGCCCGAGGTATCGTAAAAAGAGGACTTATCATGCAAAAATGCACGGTACATTCCATTAGAATCTGCCATACGGGCAATCTTGGAAGATACTGTTTGAAATTCGGTCAATAGTTCATTGTATTTTGGGTGGTTACGTGGGATAAGTTTGAGGGATTTTGCTAAACCCAACAGGTACCATGTTGTACCTCGTGCCCAATTTAAATAAATCGGATTGTTTGCACCAATTTTTCGGTGATAAATACCATTCTCAGCACTCAATAAAGACTTACGATACAGCAAATTTTTCACTGCTATATCCACAAGTTGTGGGTTATTTGAATTCTTTGCAATGAGCAGCAGCGGATACGAAACGGTATAATTTTCTTCCGTTTTTACTTTTATATCTTCACCCACATTATGTGTAATGATCCCATTTTCATTCATTTGACTTAAGCAAAAGTTCAATGCCTGCTTTACTAAAGTATCATTGGGCATAAATTTTGAAAAAACGCCAAAGGGAAGAATTGTTTCAACATCAAAAATCTCATTCGACAATCTGATATTGTGATGTATCAAATAATCAAGATTATTTTTATCGTTTTTAAAATAGTTTAATCTTCCCTGAATAATACGCGCAGACTCAATTTTTGGAAATACTTCTCCTAGGTCGTAAATACAGTCCCACAAGCAACCTTCCGGCCAACCAAAGAATTGAAGCGTCGATACATCTGTCATTCGTTTTATTATTTCAATTCTTTTTAATGTCGAACCCCTGGAATACAACAAAGCTGGTTTGAACTGCACAGGAATGTTTTTATCGTTATCAGCATAGATAAAAAATGTAGATTCCAGACCCACTGGTCGCAACCCTACACCCTCTTTAAATATTTGTTGAACAAAAGTATCTTCAATCTCAATTTCGAAAGGTTGTAAAAAATAAGTATTCCAAACTTCAATTGAATTGATAATTTTCTTTGATTTTAACAAATAAAGCTCTACACGAAACCGCTTTGGTAACCAAATGGCACTGGTAAAACGGAACAAAATCTTATCAAATTTATGTTCCGGTTTACTGAAAATAAGTTCAACAGGTTTATTGGTGGTTAAACCTATATAATTCCATCCAAATGAAGAAAAACTTCCTTCGGCAAATTTCAAATTCTGGTCATACGACTCTTTTTGCGGCAAACAATAATCATAGAAAGTTTCGCTACCATTGTTTTTTGTTGCAAAAACGGATAGAGGGAGTAACAGAAAAGCTATGCTGAAAGCTTTAACAAAAAACAAGCTGTATTTATTATTGAAAATCATATTATTGGCTTAAATTATGGGTCTATCTTACGTTTCTTGTACTTTTTAAGGTATGCTCAGTTACATATTTTTTCATTGATCAGATAAACAACAACACCCAATTTTGTAAAATAAATTCACTAAATTGGGTGTAAAAATTGAATCAAACGACTTTAATTGTGCTCAATATCCAACACTCTGAAAACACCAATGGGGATATGAACTTTTATATTTTGGTTCTTTATTTCTAAACTGTCATTACTCAAAATGTCCGTACATTTTAATCCGTTTAGGTGTTGAAGATTTATCTCTACATCTCTATCGGCAGGGTCGGTATAGCCTGGATCTACCAATACCACCCGCACATGTTTTGGATCCAATCGTACCACACTCCATGCCGCATCCCCCTTCACTAAGATAGGTAATTTGGCTGCTGCTGTTTTGAGTTTTTCCAACATGGTTTGCTTATATTCAACTGCCTCCCGTTGTTTTCCATTTTCATCATAAAAATAACGACCATCGGTACTTACCTTTTCCGTTAATAAAGGATGCGATTTTAGATCCGTTTCATCGGGAACAATGCTTACTAGTCCATACGGATATTTAGGTAAAAAATTCAACATTCTGCGGTCTGCTCCATATCCATATTTAGAAAAGTCGTAATCAGCTATTTGAGCAGCTCCCCAATAGGCATCCAAGCGGTCAAAAGCCATAGAGAGTGTTTTATTATCCACATCAAAATTGTACTTATGCCCATTGATTCCATGTCGGATATACTCCTTCTCCGGTGGTGACTTCATCCCTAAACAGAGCGACGAAACAGAAAGCAAATCTGACCGATTGGGAATTGAAACAATCCCTTTGTTGATTAACTCATAAAATGGTTGCAGTTGCGCCCACATGGCCGGTTTAGTAAGTGCAGAATGAACATCAATAAAATAAAAATCTGAACCCATCGATGCGTTCAACACCATGTTACGAACATAATGCGACATGATTTGCTGTGAAGAATATTCCCACATCCGGTTGAAACAAGCATTGTCCGTCACCACTCTACATGACCAGCTATCAAAAAAACCGGTCTCCCACAATCCAACACGACTTGCCAAACTCATCTCTTGCGTTCTACAGTTGGTCTCCTCTAAACCCGGCACAAATACTTGTTTGTATTTAGGGTTAAACAACAGGTTCTTATAAAATGGCAAATAGCAAGTGCCGCTCCAATAGATTCCTTTGTTTCGGAAAATAATTTTACGATTTGTTTTTAAACATTTATCTGCCAATGGCATCATAATTTTCGGTATCAACTCCTGCATCACGGGGCCTGTTTGCTCCATTTCGGCACAAGCAAATCCAAGTAGATGTTTCGGAGCAGCATCCATCACTTTATCCAATGTGGCGGGACTGATGTAAAGCGCTTCGCCGTGCCATACCCACAAAATAAAATCCTCCCCTTTGGCTTCTTTCTCTTTTGCAAAATTTACAATCTCTTGAGCCGTCATCTTGTAATCCCATCGGTGATCCGTTACTTTACACCACAATTCAGTACTGTCCGTAATTTTCTCCATCAACCGTTCATTGGTTGCAAATTTAAATTTATCATATCCCTTATTGTCTGAAAGTTGACCAATAACAGTTACATTTTTTGGAGCTGGTTGGTACGAAGGTGCTTTGAAAGCTTTAATTTGCTCGTTAATTTTAGCAATGTTCTGATCTATCTCAGCCGTTTTTCCCACCGCTTTTAGATTTTTAAAAGCCTCTTTCCAATTAGGATTTTTCAAATCCAATGCATAAATACCATCTCCACCACTGGCACAACTACCTAAATAATAGGTAGAGGTCTGTTCATCATATGCCGAATTAGTAAAATCGTATTTATTGATCAAAAAAGATTTATAATCACCTTTCCCATCATAAACAATGAGGATATTTGCAAAAAGTCCTAGGATATAATCTGACTCATTTCCTATTGAAGGGATGTGCGAGAGCATATTCATTCTATAGGGAGCAATCGGAATATCTTTGTTGGATTTTGCGAAAATCAATTTTCCTTCGAAATCGTAGGCAAAAAGTCTTCCATTATCCAGCGGGTCTCCACTCAAAACGATATCCTCTTTTTTATCTCCGTTCACATCCATAATCATCATATCATCCCAACGTCTTTTTATTCTAGAGTTTTTTACCAAATCTTTTTTACGCCATACTTCAGCGAGGTTATCAGGATTAACTAAAATCAATGAAAGTACACCGTTATGACCATCAGCAGTTGTTGCAACAACAGCGTACTCTTTTCCATCACCCAAAATATTCCCCTTACGGATGTGACGAACCACATCACCCGCTTTTATACTAGAGATCAACTGTCCATTAGCAGAAATTGAAATAACAGTTTCATCAATTCCGCCGGCAAGTATCACCCATTTACCGGAGGAGGTTTTGATTGGACAAACCTGTTGAATAGCACCATTGGTAGCGAATGACCAAAGTTTTTTACCATCCGATGCATAAGCATTCACATTTCCCCCTGCAGTTCCAACGAATGTTTCGTCTAAACCATCGCCATTAATATCCGCCACAGCCAAATCAAAAGGGAAATTAGTATCTGAACTGTTTTCCCATATAAGTTTACCCTCCTTGCTGTGACACAGGACAGTACCATCAAAAGAGGCAGAAACGACACCACGTTGTTTCCCAACTACTGTGGCCGGAGACAAATGATAAACTGTATGACCACCAGTAGGGAAAGAGTTTAGTTGTGCCGAAATAGCCATTGTAGAAGCTAAAACCGTGACTAAGGTTAGATAAATTGTTTTGTGTTTCATTTTGAATGATTTTTAATTTCAGGTTTACTTTCTGATGCAAATTTAGTGAACAAACAGCTCTATATTGGTCGATTTATAGTGAAAAAATAGCCTAAAAATTGTTCGAGTGCTTGATTTTTCGAAACTAATTGAATATACTAGCAACAGTGAAAAAATCTAAAAAGCAGAATTTATTAAAACTATATATTGATTGTAATCTTTATTTACTGACAAAAAACAATTTAATATCCAGCTTGCAATTGTTTTTAAGCCACACATGAGTGGTTTTTATGTCCCCATTTATCAGTTTTAGTTGAAAAACAGGTATTATTGTATAGCTATAATATACAAATGGGCTTTAAATTCAACTAAAAACGCATTGCTTACTGCAAATTAATACAGAACTTATTTGTTTGTATAAGTTTAAATTTCTACTTTTGTAGTTGAATTTAAGTCCAAAAAATATAGCATGAATATAGAAAACAGAACCAAATTAAACCAGCTGTTAAAGTATTGGCAATCTGGAGGGGTATTGTGCTCTTCATGGTTAAATAAAAATGGCTATTCCAACCAATTGATACAACAGTATCGAAAATCAGGTTGGTTTTCCTTACTTTCGAATGGCGTGGTGTATAGAACAGGGGATAAACTTTCAGCATTTGCTGTATTATCATGTTATAACACACAAGTGAATAAAAATTTCTATGTAGGTGCTCATTCTGCATTGGAACTATGGGGTTTTAATCATTATGTACCTATGGGCAAGCCTGTAATGGTGATAGGACATCCACATGAGGATAAGGTTAAAGATTGGATGAAAAATACTGATTTTGAATACGAACTGAAATTTTTCTCAACAAAGGTATTTTCAAATCCACAATTGACGACTTTCAAAAAAGGTGAAGTCAAAATACTTACTTCCATCCCGGAACAGGCTTTTCTTGAGTGTCTGTTACTCGTACCAAGCCAATACACCTATATGGATCTGTTTTATATTATGGAACAGCTTACCACCTTGAGGGCTGAAGTTCTTCAGCAGCTATTGGAAAACACAAGTAATATAAAGGTAAAGAGAATGTTTTTATATATGGCTCAAAAAGCGGGGCACGACTGGTTGAATGGTTTAGACAGAACCAAAATAGAATTGGGTACTGGAAAACAAAAGTTAGTTGACAATGGCATTTATTTGCCCGAATACCTGATAACGATACCAAAAGAATTGTACGAATATGAATGAAATATACAGAAAGCAAGTGGCACTCCTCATTCGGATTATGCCATCGGTTTACAAAATCAAGGATTTTGCAGTTCATGGAGGTACTGCCATTAATTTGTTTGTAAAAAACATGCCTCGATATTCCATTGATATTGACCTGACTTACCTGCAACTTAAAAACAGAGAGGAGAGCTTACAGGAAATCAACAATCACCTGGTCAGTTTAAAACAGCAGATTGAAAAAACCATTCCTGGCATTCGTGTCGTTCACAAGCCTGCAATTTGGAAATTGTTGTGTACCAAAGGGGAGGCAATGGTAAAAATTGAAGTAAATGGCACCAAAAGAGGAATCATTGGCGAGATAGAAGAAAGAAAACTTTGTGAAAAAGCGCAAAAGGAATTTGAAATGAGTTGTGTAGCACGAGTAGTTCCATTTTCCATATTGTATGGCGGTAAAATTGCAGCTGCATTAAGCCGTCAGCACCCACGTGACCTTTTTGATTACAAGTTCATGGAAATTGTATCTTTTGATGAAGTGAAAAAT
>Ga0247844_1004270_pt1 | contig 19588 bp, 16 predicted proteins | sample LaCtaG_FD_192421 | JGI IMG/M metagenome (GOLD analysis project Ga0247844, IMG submission 192421) | Freshwater microbial communities from meromictic Lake La Cruz, Castile-La Mancha, Spain - LaCruzMarch201714.5m_1 | ecosystem: Environmental > Aquatic > Freshwater > Lake | place: Spain: Castile-La... | reverse complement strand
ACCCCGTTCATCCATGTGGTGTATCGGTTGTTTTTTCGCAAGATTTATTTGCACAACCGCTCTGGTGTAAAACCCAATACCCCCGTTCTCATAGCCGCCAACCATCCCACGGCGTTTATTGACCCAATTTTTTTCGCGTGCTTTTTCGATCCGCCCGTGTATAACATGACACGGGGCGACATTTTTAGCAAACCATTCTTTCGCAGGTTGTTGGAAAGCTGCAACATGTTCCCCGTATTTCGTCTGCGCGATGGTTACCAAGGTCGTGACCGCAACGACGAGGTGTTTGCGTTCTGCCAAAAAAAACTCCTGGATCGGGTTGCGGTGAACATCTTCGTAGAGGGAGAGCACCATTTAGACAAGCGGGTTTTGCCCATCCAAAAAGGCATCGCGCGAATCGCCTTTGGCACTTATGCTCAGCATCGGCTGGACGAATTGCAGATTGTACCCGTGGGCTGCAACTACCTACGCGGCGACCGTCCCCGCGACGAAGCAAAGATCATCGTCGCCCCGCCCTTGTTTATCAAAGACTACTGGCCGGCCTACGAACAAAATCCGAACATTGCCATCACCCAGCTGTGTCGAGATATCCTCAAAGCATTAAAATCAATTTGTTATCACATTGAAGACCGCGCTGACGATGTGTTGGCGGAACAGCTGCTTCAAATCTGGCGCAACGATCATCCGGCGGTTCATCTGCCGATTGTTGAACATCATGCCTCCCGTTTTTGGGGAGAAAAAGCCTTGCTCGATCAATTGAACGAAATGCCAGAAGCTGAAAAGAATCATCTCCGCGAGCACACCACGGCTTACTTCTCCGCGTTGGATCAAGCTCAGGTGCTGGATGAAGCATTGGTTCATCCAGAGCATACAAAGTTCGAGTGGCTTATATTTCTGGTGGCTGCTGCACCGATCGCGCTGTTGGGCTTTTTGATTGGCTGGCCTTTACGCTGGGTGGTGTATCAGATAGCCCAAAAAGTGGTGAAAAAACGCGAGTTTTACACCAGTGTGTTCATGGGTTTGGCTGTGCTTTTGGGGGGCATCTACGCCGGTGGGCTGTTTATAGTCGGCCTGTTGCTGAATGCGTCTTGGCTGATTACCTTGTCTCTGCTGATGCCCCTATTGGTTTGGATTTCAAGTTTTTGGAAAGAATCGCAGTTGCGTTGGAAAAATGCTCAGAGGGCGAAGACGCACCCCGAACGGGAAAAACTTTTGTCCCTGCGAAGACTGTGTGGAACTAATATAGCCTAAAATGTATTTCGCGCTACATTTGCCACACACCTTACTCTATTTTTCTAACAAAACGTTCTTACCTTATGCTAGATCAACCTATGCGCAGCGCGCCGCCTAAAACCTGGCTGGCGGAATCCATCCTCGTCACGCTTTTTTGTTGCCTGCCTTTTGGTATCGTCGGAATCATCCACGCCGCCAAGGTCGAGTCCGCATTCAATACTGGCGACCATGACGGCGCCGACCGCGCCTCTGCCGAAGCCAAAAAATGGACCATGATTGGTTTCTGGATTGGAATTGTTGGTATTGGCCTGTATCTGATATTCCTAGTTGGCATGTTTTTCTTCGCAGCCCAAAATGGAGGACTCGACCCGGAAAATTTTTAATTTCACAGGGGCACTTCTGGCAGCAGGCTTGCTTGGGGTTTATTTTTTCCTCGATCCTGAGCAGCATTTCTTCCCGAAGTGCCCTTTTTTATGGCTCAGCGGCTGGAAATGTCCCGGCTGTGGCTCGCAGCGTGCCGTGCATCATTTGCTGCACGGGAATGTTTTAGAAGCATTGCGGGTGAACTGCCTATTTGTGCTGGCTTTGCCCTATGTCCTGTTGGGACTTACTTTGGAATACACCGCTTGGGGACGGAAACAAATGGCCATCCGACGCAGGTGGTACGGCTATAGGGCTGCTTTGGTGGCGTTGGTGTGTGTTGTTTTTTTTGGTATCATCAGGAACATCTGGGGGTTTTAATCTTCTTCCAAGATCACAAAACCCGTATCAAAAGGCATAAAATGCTCCTTCAATGCACCGATGAATCCCTCTCCGTACTTCAAAACAAACGGCAAAAAGTTGTCATGCCGCTCCTGCAAACCACTCGCCGGAAATAGTTTTTCCTTCAATGCTCGGAGTTGATTGAGCGTTGTTTCATGTTTTTGTTTTTCGGAACGTACCAGGCGGCTTTGCCACTGCTCCAGCCCTGCCGCAGCTTTTACAGATTCTGCCAGAACAGCTTTCTCCAGCGTCGGATCCACAGCCATTGCTTTGGCGGCTACTTGCTCGTAAATCTGTTTCAACGCATTGATTTCCTGATCTAAACTCACTTCGCCCGCGGCATTTTTTTCTATAAAACTGCGCACCAATGCATCGGTGTCCCCAAAAAACTGAGCAGGGGTAAAGCCGAATTTATCCAATTTCTTCACAGCATCTCGGTCGAGCCAAAGAACCGAATGCCGACGCACCAGCATCGGGAACTGCACCCCAAAATGCTGAAACAGCGATTTGCGTTCCAGCCAATACGCCAACTCGCCGCCACCACCCACATATGCCAGGTTGGGAAGAATAGTTTCTTGAAAAAGCGGGCGCAACACCACATTCGGGCTGAACCGTTCAGGGTGGGCCTCCAATTCCGCAAAGATTTCTTCTTGGGAAAAAACCCTGTTGGTATTCAACACCTTGTACCTGCCCTCTTCCAGAACAATTCGCTCGCGCGAACCCTCACTCAAATAAAAAAGGTTGATTTCCCGGGGTGCCGCTTGGGCTTTGAATCCCAATTCCGTCAATTGCCCTATCGTTTCGTTTACCAGCCGGAAGGCAGGCTGTTCCGTAAGTTCGGCCTGCATAATGGGTGTAAAATGTCGTTTCAATGCTGCATCATTCATGTTCAGCACCACCAGTCCATATGGTCCAAAGAATTCGTGCAGCAAAGCCTGCGTTGCCTCCGCAAATGATTTTTTTCCTTGGTAGCAGGTATTTACCCTTTCAAAAAGGGCGTGGGCGGCATCACTTTCGCCCAAAATACCGCGTAGTTCGTCCAGTGCAGTGGAAAGGCTGGTGGCGCTCATACTGCCTACCGCACCCGTTTCATTGGGCTGCCAAACTATTTGCTTGCCAAACAAATGGGCCTTGTTCACCTCCTCAATATCGTGGTCTTCACTGCCCAAAACAAACACCGGGACAATGCGCTGGCGTCCAGCAGTACTGGTCTCCACAGCCTCCGCTAAATTAATGGCCGTCAATGCTTTGTAGAAAAAATAGAGTGGCCCGAGAAACAAACTCGGTTGGTGCGCTGTGACAATCGTGAATGCATTGTCTTGGCCGAGCGCCTCTATGTTCCGATTCACTTTTTCGTGACTGGTGAGATTTTTATATTGGCGTTTGAGGGCCTCCACAAGCTCGGCACGGGGATATGATTTGCCTGCTTTTTCTTGAATTATTTGCTCAAATGATTCCATTTGGGGAGCATAATCATAAAAGGGCTTAAGACGCTCATCGCTGGTAGCGTAGGCAATATCGGACTTGGAAAGTTGGGGGACTTGGGGGAAGGGAAGAATGGATTTGCGCATAGATTTTTAAACAAAAGCAAGGAAACAAGTAAACCCGGCGGAGGTTTTTGATTTGTCAAATTTGTCGTTGTGCCTCCGAGTGAGATACATTTGCGTCATTCGTGTCATCGTGCCTTTGAACCAATCGTAAATCCCAAATCGTAAATCGCAAATCGTGAACCTTCCCTTTTTCATTGCCCGCCGCATCGCCTTTTCGGGCGGGAAAAACTTTTCCCGGCTAATCATCCGCATCGCAGTGGTGGCGGTAGCCTTGAGTGTGGCTGTGATGATCGCCTCTTCAGCGCTTATTGCGGGTTTTAAAAGTGAGATCAGCCGCAAGATTTTTGAATTTTGGGGGCATATCCATATTTCCGACACGGCTTATTCACTTTCGTTTGAACCAACGGCCATTGATATCAAACAGGATTTTTACCCATCCCTGAATACTGTGCATACCATTGCGCCGGCGGTGTTGGAACAAATGGAATGGCGCGGAAAACCTCCACACGGAGGAATCCGGCATATTCAAGCTTTTGCCCATAAACCGGGCATTATCCGCACAAAAACTGCATTGGAGGGCATTTTGTTAAAAGGCATCGGGAAAGATTTTGACTGGGGAAATTTACAGCCTTATCTGCTTGAAGGCAGGCCTATTACACTTTCAGACACTGCTTTTTCGCGGGAGATCATCATCAGTCGCCAAACGGCAGATCGGCTTCAAGTGGGCGTGGGAGACAAGTTCATTATCCATTTTGTAAAAGACCGCGATCAGGCACGCCGAATGTTCCAAATCTGCGGAATTTATAAAACGGGACTGGAAGAATATGACCGCAAATTTGCCCTCTGCGACATCCGGCAAGTGCAAAACCTGCTTGGCTGGGAAGAAAATCAAGTGGCGGGTTTTGAGCTCTGGCTCGACGATTTGCGCGATCTCGACCTCTACAACGAATACATTTACCAGGAAGTGCTGCCCGAAGACCTGCTCTCGGTGACTATCCGCGACAAATTTCCGTCCATTTTCGAGTGGCTCGAATTGCAGGATTACAATGAAATTGTAATTCTAGTGCTCATGCTTGCGGTGGCCATCATCAACATGATTACCGCGCTGCTGGTGCTCGTGCTCGAACGCAGCACTATGATCGGCATCTTAAAAGCCCTCGGCGCGGAGAACCGCCGTATTCGAGCCATTTTCTTGTACCAGGCTGCTGTCATTACCATCAACGGGATGTTTTGGGGCAATTTAATCGGACTCGGTTTTTGCTGGCTTCAAGACCGTTTTCACCTAATCCGACTCAACGAAGCGGATTACTATCTTTCGTACGCTCCGGTGCGCATCGAATGGCTCTCTGTGCTGGGCATCAACCTCGGCACCTTGGCTATTACCTTGGTCTTCTTGTTGTTGCCGTCGTTGGCTGTGTCGGGGATTGCGCCGGTTAGGGCGATAAGGTTTAAGTAATTGATAGAGCGGAAACCGTTAAATATTAGGCCGATAAATCCTCAAGAACTTACCTCCCAAATCACCCGCTTCCGCTTCAATACCTTCATGAATCCTCGCCGCCAAACCCGCACTATCTGCATCATAAGTACAGGCCACAATTCCACCATGAGCAGCATTTGCATGATGTAAGCGAAAATAATCTCGGCGATCGAATGTCACCACTGCCCGATTGTTTTCAGTAGCATAAGCCAGCACTTCGTGATCTGGGGTACTTTGATTGCCTTTCCCGGCATCCCGTACAGTTAAGGCGTCATGCCCTAGCTGGCGGAGCAATTCTATGGCGTGAACATCAAAATTTTCGTCTCCGTAAAGCCGTGCCATGGAATTCAGATGTTTTCATTCTCAAGAATTTCTTGATCAATCTCCGCTTTGTTGGCACGATAATATGCCCATGCATTAAGCAAATCTTCGGCACGAAGCGCGGGAAATGAACTGAGCAAGTGCGATTCGCTTGCGCCTGCATTTCGTGCCTCGATTAGCAACCAAACGGGTATACGGGTGCGCACGATACATGCACTACCACCACATACACCTGGAGTCTTTTCAATTCCGGGGGAATAGGAACTTAGGTCTATGGAAACCCAGCGAGCTACTTGGGCCTTCTCTCCAGCAGAGAGTGAAGGAAGCAGTCGCTCAACTTCTTGCAAGGCGGTCATGTTTGGCATTTTATTGCAAATTTAATGGCAATTAAATCTCATAGCCTTATTTAATCGTAAGAGCACTCAAATATAGTTCCAGTTCAAGCGCAATTTTTGCACCCGATACTGAGCGGGGCGTTACTTAAACATGAAATGCCTGAAGTATAACTTTTTGCTAAAAATTTTTACACAAAGTTATACTTCAGGCCAAAAATGGACTTTTTTCCTCTAAAACGTCACCGGCATCGTCTTCTCCTCCGTTCCCCGCTTCACTTTCACATTCGTCGTATCGCCTTTTTTGAACATCGAAAGCCCTTTCATGTAGTCCTGAATCGTCTTCACATTGATTTCGCCAAGACCGATGATGACATCGCCTTTCAATAGGCCGGCTTTGGAGGCTGGTTTGCCATCCGTGACGCCATCAATGTGCACACCTTCGCCATCCCAGGTGTAGTCGGGCATGATGCCGAGGGTCACTTTAAAACTCACATTGGTTCCTTCTTTGGATTTTGTTTCCTGAAATTTCAGTTTCGGCTGATTATCCAGTTTTTGAATCACTTGAGCCACCGTTTCAACCACTTGTATTCCACCCGCAAAATTAACTTTGTCAATGTCGTCCGTGGGTTTGTGGTAGTCCGAGTGCTGGCCTGTAAAAAAGAAAAGCACGGGGATATTTTTCAAATAAAATGAGGTGTGATCGCTTGGTCCAACACCTGCACTGTCGAGCTTGATACTCAAGTCGGTCGTTAAGCCCTTAATAGTGGGTACAAAATCTGGGGCCGTGCCGACGCCACCCACGACCAATCTTTTCTCCGGGTTGAGGCGACCTATCATGTCCATGTTGATCATATAACTGACCTTATTGAGGTCAATCGTAGGGGTCTCCGTGTATTTTTTAGAGCCGTACAATCCAAGTTCCTCGCCTGAAAAGCAGAGAAAAAGGAAGTTGTGTTGCTCTTTCACGCCATTTTTGGCAAAGTACCGGGCAAGTTCGATCGCCCCGGCAGTACCGCTCGCATTGTCGTCCGCGCCATTGTGGATTTTTCCCTCAGGGTTGGCATCCAGGGAGTTGTGGTCGTGACCAAGGCCGAGGTGGTCATAGTGCGCCCCAATGACGATGGTGTATTCCGCACCATTGTCCAGATAGGCCGCTACGTTCTGAGCCTGCATCGGTTTAGCATTTACATCTACCCCACCATGCGGGTCGCTGGATTTTTTAAAAGTGAATTTATGGAAGTAGGTGCCATCGGTGCCTTTCGGCGTTAAGCCAATTTTACGGAATTGCTTGGCAATGTACTTTGCCGCCATCAGTTCTTCGGGCGTACCGGTACCGCGGCCTTTGAGTTTGTCGGACGCAAGATAAGCAACGTGTTTGTAGAGTTTCTTTTCAGAAATCGAGGACTGTTGGCAAAAAACGGAGGAGTACGCGAGCAGAAAGGTCACGATGGTTAGGACGAAATACTTCATGATAGGAAATTTTTGACCGCAAATATAACACACCAAAGTGAGCCTTTGGAAGATGTTCTGGTCAAAAAGAAATGGGTAACAAAATATTAGGGGAGGCTGATTGCCGGAGCTTCCTGTTGTTCCCGCTCAGGATACCAGCAAAGGCGGTCGAGCATTTCATGGGTTCCTGAAAAAACATTGAGGTCTACTTTTTTACAGATTCCATCGACGCAGCCTTCATTGGAAAATTGCCAGAATTCCCAGCTTTTTCCAGTCGCCAAAAACGGTTTTTCTGAAGAATAACGCGCTATCCACAAGGGAAAACCATCCAAATGGCCTGCCAGATACCGCTCGTAAAAATGCTGATTGGAATAAATAATGGGCTTCACACCCAATTGGCGTTCAACAATTTCCAGCCAAATCAGGGCTTCTTGAAGCATAATTTCAGGTGCAATCCCGTCCAAAATCTCTATGTCCAGCACGGGTGCAATATCTCCGGGCATCATTTCAACCTGGCTTAAAAAATGGTCAGCCTGCTCGTCGCCGCAGCCATAAGCGCGAAAAAAATGGTAGGCTCCGCGCCGAATGCCCAGCCTTCTGAGTTCATCCCAATTATGGCAAAACAGGCTATCTATAAAATCGCCACCCTCCGTGGCTTTTACAAAAGCAAAGTCCAATGGATCCTTAGCTGCCACCGAATCCCAAGCGATTACTTTTTGATGGTGTGACACATCCACTCCACGCAAGGTGGTCGTTACCGGCAACAATACAGGCTCCACCCGCTCCCTCCCATTGGGCGCAAAGGCAAACAGAAGAAAGATGGAGAAGATGCGTAGCATATAAATTTTGTCGGGGCGAAGAAACAATCTTGAAACGGATAAAAGATTGCACAATTGCTCAAATAGCTGCTGGCCGACAAATTTTTGTCGCCCATAATTCGTGCCAAAAAACAAGACTAAGGTAGAATGTACGAGGGAATGGCGCATCCTTTTAGACAAACAAAGCCCTCCGCACATCAAACGTGTATGGAGGGCTTTTTAAATGGGTTGCACGCAAGTGTTTCGCGCAGATGTTACACAGATGTTTTGCGCAGATGTTACACAGAAAACTAATAGAGAAATCTGCGTAGCATCTGCGTAATACATCTGTGTAACATCTGCGTGAAATCTACCGATTCATAGACGCCAAAAATTCGTCGTTGCTGCTGCTGTGCATCATTTGCTTTTTGACAAACTCCATAGCCTCTTCTGGCTTCATATCGGCCAGGTGGTTGCGAAGGATAAACATCCGTTGCAGGGTGTCTTTGTCCAAAAGCAAGTCTTCACGGCGCGTGCTGGATTTGGTCAGATCTACACTCGGATATAGACGGCGGTTGGCAAGGTTGCGGTCGAGTTGCAACTCCATATTGCCCGTACCCTTGAATTCTTCGAAAATAACCTGGTCCATTTTTGAACCTGTGTCAATCAAGGCGGTGGCGAGAATGGTCAGCGAGCCACCGTCTTCTATGGCGCGTGCTGCACCAAAGAATTTTTTCGGTCGCTGCAAGGCCGTGGCTTCCACACCACCAGAGAGGACTTTACCACTGGCAGGCGCTACGGTGTTGTAGGCTCGTGCCATACGCGTGATAGAGTCCAGCAGGATCACCACGTGGTGACCACATTCGACCATACGTTTGGCTTTTTCCAGCACGATATTGGCCAATCGAACGTGGTTTTCGGCCAATTCGTCAAAAGTTGAAGCCACTACTTCTGCTTTCACGTTGCGGCGCATATCCGTCACCTCCTCGGGGCGTTCGTCAATGAGCAATACAATGACATAACACTCCGGGTGATTTTTCGTAATCGCATTCGCAATGTCCTTGAGCAAAAACGTTTTGCCTGTCTTTGGTTGTGCCACAATAAGCCCCCTTTGACCTTTACCGATAGGCGTAAAAAGGTCTATGATTCGGTTGCCAAAGTCACGCCCGGTAGGACTGGTAAGCAGGGTGAATTTGGACGTTGGGAAAAGAGGTGTGAGGTAATCGAAAGGCACACGATCTCGCACATCTTTCGGGTCCAGACCATTTATTTTAGCCACTTTCAGGAGGGCAAAATATTTCTCCCCTTCCTTCGGCGGACGGATGGCACCGCGCACGGTATCACCCGTTTTCAGGCCAAAAAGTTTTATTTGAGAAGGAGAAACGTAGATATCGTCCGGGCTCGTTTGATAGTTGTAGTCGGGAGAACGAAGGAATCCGTAACCATCCGGCATCATTTCCAAAGTGCCCAGACCTTCCACGATGCCATCGAGTTCAACATCGAAACGTTCCCGGTGAACCGGGGGAGGCATCACTTCTACTGGTTCTACCGGAGCAACCGGTGCTGCTGGTTCTTGCCTGAGTTCTGGTTGACCTGCCAAGGGCGCGAAAGGGCGATGCATGGGCACCGCTTCATCCTCTTCTTCATTGCCATTTACCGGCGCGGTATATTCTTCTTCCAAGTTTTGTAGTTTGGCAGCTTCAGGGTCAAATAGGCCTGGCTGCCCAGGGCGTTGTTGTTGTTGCGGGCGGTCGCGCCGACGGTCTTCCCATTCACGTTGGCGGCGGTCGCGGCGGTCTTCCCAACGGTCGCGATTGCGGCCTTGCCCTTCTGGACGTTGCTGTTGTGGCTGTTGCGGTTGGTCGCGGCGGTTCTGGTCGCGATTTCCGGGGCGCTCATTTCGATCGTCCCGGCGTTGGGGTGGAACTTGTTCCCGATTCCCTTCAGAAGAAGGACGGTTTGGGTCGCGCTCGCGTTTCTCCTCATGAGAGGAGCTGGCTGATTCCCGTTTTTCTACAGGATCAATGCGTGTTGATTCGAGCTTTTCTGGAGATGCTGAGCTTGTTGGTTCACGCTTTTCTGGAGAAGAAGGGCGGTTGGTTTCGCGCTTTTCTGGAGGTGTAGTGCGGTTTGGTTCGCGTTCGCGGCGGCTTTCTATAACAGAAGCAGGCCGTTCACGGCGGGCAGGAGCAGGTTTTGAAAGTGCTTCTGATGCGGGCAGTTCTGCTGGAGTAGGCAATTCCACCTCGTCATCGTCTGCAGGTTTCACCTTGCGGGTGCGGCGACCGGTTTGAGGATTTGGCTCTTCAACAATCGGCACGATCCGATTGGTCGCGGTTTTTTCCGCAAGTGCCTGTTCGTCCAGGATTTTATAGATTAAATCCTGTTTGGAAAATTTGGCGATGCTCTTTACACCAAGTTTTTGGGCGATTTCTTTGAGCTCTGTTACCAGCTTGTCGTTAAGCTGCAAAATGTCGTACATGAGTGGGGATGAATGTAAGTTAAGATAGTGAGTTGGCGCGGCTCGAGGCCGAAGCGTTGGCGTTCGAAGGGGACTCGCGCAGTGGTGGGAATGTGAATTGATTGGTCATAGCGGCAGTGCATCATCCAAATAACCTGGACACAGCATGACACAGTGTTTAAAAAGAAAAAATAGACAAAAACTGTTTGCAAAAAACACCTTGCCAAGAAGGGCAAGAGATCGGTTATTCGGGAATATTGCGTGGATGAAAAATAATCTGGAAGGTGTTTAAAAAGCCTCCAAGCCTTTAATACAGGCTATGTAATTATCTTAAACAGCAAAGGAATTGAGTATGGGACGGAGGCCAATAAAGGCGATCATTTGACCTAGATTCTAGGATTGAACACTGCAAAGATAAGCTAGTTTTTAAATTCACTCTATCTTGCGGCGATTTTTTCAGGTTTTGCTCAAAATTTACAAAAACAGCACCTGAAACATCAATCTAAACTGGCTTTGCAGCAAATTATTGCAATCCAAGCTCTTTAGTTTTAAAAAGAACATCCGTCTTATATGCTCCAACTCAAAGTAATCCGCGACGAAAAGAAACGAATCATCGCCGGCCTCCGCAAACGAAACTGGACCGCAGCCCAAATCAAGGTCATTGACCAAATCTTAAAAACCGACGACGCAAGGCGCGCCACGCAAAAAGACCTTGACGACGCGCTGGGTGAAGGCAATCGCCTCGCCAAACAGATTGGTGCACTCATGGGACAAGGCAAAAAAGAGGAAGCCGAAGTGCTTAAATCACAAGTTGCGCTGCTTAAGACCAAGAGCAAAGACCTTGAAGAACAGATGGATGGCCTAAAAAGCCAACTGGACGAAATGCTCTATACGGTGCCGAACTGCCCGCACAAAAGTGTACCGAAAGGAAAAACACCCGAAGACAACAAAGTAGCCAAGGACTGGACCAAGCCCTTCCCTACCCTACCCGAAGATGCACTTCCTCACTGGGAACTCGCCAAAAAATACAATCTTTTCGACCTCGAACTAGGCGTAAAACTTACCGGCGCAGGATTTCCAGTCTATCGCGGAAAAGGCGCCCGACTCCAACGCGCCCTCATTCAATTCTTTTTGGACGAAGCCGTAAAGGCGGGCTATGAAGAAATTGAACCGCCACTTTTGGTAAACGAAGATTCTGCACGCGGCACGGGTCAATTGCCCGACAAAGAAGCGCAGATGTACCACTGTACCATTGACAATCTTTACCTCATCCCCACCGCAGAGGTGCCCGTGACCAATATCCTTCGCGACGAAATCCTCTCGCTCAAAGACTTCCCGGTGCAGATGACCGCCTACACGCCTTGTTTCCGCCGCGAGGCGGGGTCTTATGGGGCGCACGTTCGGGGTTTGAACCGGGTACACCAGTTTGACAAAGTTGAAATTGTCCGCGCAGAGCATCCCGACCAATCCTACAAAGCCCTGCAAGGCATGGTACGCCATGTGGAAAGTATCATGCGCAAACTCGAACTCCCGTACCGGATTCTCCTGCTTTGTGGTGGCGATATGGGCTTCGCATCAGCCAAAACCTATGATTTTGAAGTATGGTCCGCAGCCCAAAAACGCTGGCTGGAAGTGAGCTCGGTGTCTTGCTTTGAAACCTTCCAAAGCAACCGGCTTAAACTCCGCTTCCGCGATGAAAACGGCAAAACTGAACTGGCGCACACGCTCAACGGTTCGGCCATGGCCCTGGCGCGTATAGTGGCCGCGCTGCTGGAAAACAATCAAACACCAGAGGGAATTCATTTGCCCAAGGCGCTGTGGAAGTATGCGGGGTTTAAGGTGATTAGTTAAAGGTTGATGAAGGTTGATATGGTTAATATGGTTGATATTGTTTATGAGGGTTTATGGGGAATCGCGCAATCCTGCATAAACCCTCATAAACCATATCAACCTTCATCAACTTTTATAACCCTACCCTACCGCACCACCAGTTTCTTCATCTGAACCTGTCCACCCGTCTGCAATTTCACAAAATAAGTGCCAGATGCCAGTCTTCCTGCGTCCAGGAAATAGTTGGTAGATCCTGAAGGAATTTCCCCCTCAAAAACCTTCTGCACAACTTGTCCTAAACTATTGTAAATCAGAATATTGCCGCGTGTTTTAGCAGAGGATTGTACGGGTACCACCGTAATCGCGGAAGCCGGGTTAGGATAGATATCCAGCATGGCAGCAGTGAGCGATTCCTCAAGTTTTGTGCTTTGTGTAACGCAGAATTTCCACCAACCACTCGGTGCGGTGATCGGACGCGCGAGAGTCTTTCCATTGACCGCTGTTGCTTCTATGTAATAATAAACGGTACTGCCTACAGGCTGCGGTGGGATAGCGCCAAACCAGTCGCCGTTTGGAATGATGCCCTGCCACATATCGGTGCTTTTCCATTCAGCGGAAAGGTCGGTGGTGTAAAATAGTTGCGCGCCCGAAATTCCGCTTCGGTGTTGTATGGTTGCGTTGACCGAATACCCCCCTGGATTAATGCCATTGTCCTGGCACGCTAATTCCTGATGCACAATGCGCAAAGGATCAGGTACCCCTACTTCCTTCGTAATACAGTGGATAGCCCCCAGCGAAGGGATGATGGAATTGCAATCAATCCCTACCACTTTATAACCTGGCATGGCTTCTTCCCAAATGCGTTGTGCCGTGGTGTCGTATTGTTGCTGATAAAAGGGAACGATGATGGTTTTATTTACAAAAACCGCGTTGGCATAAGTTCGATAGTCTCCATTGGTATTGGGATATTGTCCTCCTTCTGGGGGCATTGGAATACGCACCACTTTGTAGGGCGTGTTGAAGGAGCTCTGAAAATTGCTTAAAACGTATTGAATATTAGCCTCGATTTGAGGGCCATCCGCCACACCAGCGGGGTATTGTCCTACGATCAGGGTCTCCTCGTCGAGCAGCTTCATGTGCATATCAATGTGGTGAATTTCATCATAAGGCAATGGGGTCATTTTGATATAACGGTTGATACCCATGAAATCTGAAAGTATGCCATCAATCTCTGACTCCGTTTTAGAGCCTACGCCGTATGGGTTGCCCAGTTTGTTTTCGTCCAATATAAGCTCGGAGGCAAATGCCGTTCCCATGCCATCGGACATAAAATTGCCGCCGGTGTTTACCAAATCCGTGGGTGCTGCACTGGTGCTGTAGAGCGGTACGTTGAAAAACGGGGCAATGGTAGTCGCAATCGTATCGTCTTTGATACGCGTAGGGCGGTTGTAGATCCAGTCCACGAAATAAAGTGAATCCACGTCGTTGGCGTACACGCAGTTTGGGCCGTAGTCACGCACCCAAATGGAATTATTGGGCGCAACGAGAAAGGTCACATTGGACGTTAAATTCACACCGCTGGAAGTGAGTTTGGTCTTTGCCTGCGTCACGACGGTTTGATTTTCACAGCAAATGACCACCATACACTCTTCGCGGGCTGCACGTACGATTTCGGTAAGAATGTTGTTCTGGCCGTTCCAAGAAATGAGCAGTGCCTGCAATTCTTCCCATTCTGCCATGCTTCTCACCGGAGATGTGGGTGGGGTCGTGATGCCAATGGGCAGGAAAGCCGGCGATTCAATTCGCCGTTCTTCATCGGTTGCAAAACGTGGAAGATCAATGGTTTGGGAATTCAGGCCGCCGACTAAAAAATGGGCGACTAAAAAGGCGAGGGTAGTTTTTGTACGCATGGTGAGAATAGTTGGTGAAAGAGTCTTCAAAGGAAACCTATTTTTGTTAAACTTGAATGCTTGCAGTGAATAATGGCAGTTTTTTTACATATCCTAATAAAAAAAAGCGGCGCCGCATTACGCGTGCCGCTCGAACAAAACCCATTCTATCGTATGAAGCAAAACTATTTGTAAGCAGAATGTTTAAATGGCGAGTTGTTGATTTGTTTATCTGGTGAATCGTTGATTTGTTTATCAAGAAATCCAAACTTTGGGATATCCCCAAATCAACAAATAACCAAATAACCAACTCATCCAATAACCATCCTTCTTAAACCCCAGCGGGCAGTGATTGCAAATCGCGGAAAAGAATTTTTTTCCGGTTGAAATACAACACGTTGGAGCGTTTCAGTTGGTTGAGCACGGCCGTCACCATTTGGCGGCTGGTGCCTGTGAGGTCTGCAATGTCTTGGTGTGTCATGTTGTGTTTTACCAAGGTCTCCATCCCTACTTTTCTGCCCTGTTCGTGGCCCATTTGATGGAGATATTCCACGATTCGGCTGCGCGAATCCTTGAGCACCACGTTTTCCAACTGGCTCTCGGTATAGCGCAAACGCTCGCCCAGGAAATGCAGGAGCGATTGGGCGAAAGCAAAATTGCTTTTCATCACTGCCAACACCGCGTTGGAGTCGAGCTCGAGGATTTCGAGTTGGTCGTCCATGGCATAAGCAAAATCGCGACGCACGTTGTCGCCCGTAAGGCAAGATTCGCCGAAAAGTCCGCCTGGGCGCACCACATATTTAATGATGTCTTTCTTTTCAGCGTGAACAGCCACCTTAACAATTCCCTTGAGCATGAAAAAGACTTTATTAGCCAATTGCCCTGGTTTGTAAAGGACCGAATGTTTGCCGTAGGTTTGCACCATGGCACCGCGTTGAATGAGCGCGCGCTCTTCGGGGGAAAGCACCGCAAAAAGCGGGCTTGATTCTAGTACGGGGAGTGAATATTTCGTGTCCATGTTCAGATTTTAGCAGAATGTGTTTAGTCGCGTTTCTGACATTAGGACAGCCGCCGCCTTCGTTGCCCCTATTTGGAAGGGCAAGAAATATTTTTTGGCAACGTCCTTGCAAAAGATCAATTTAAACAAAATCGCCCATTTAAAAAATTATATTTTTCAAAAACAAACTTTTGATTAGAATAATTTTTTAATCTATAAATAATATTGCCTGATTTAGAATAAAATTTTTTTAATTAAAAAGCGTGGAAACCTCTGAACAGCAACTGCTATCTGCGCTCCGATTTGGGAACGAAGGAGCGCTCCGGCAAATTTTTGACCGGCACTACCCGCTTTTGCTCTCCGACATATACCGCCTATTACCAGACGAAAGTACCTGTCAGGATCTAGCCCAAGAACTTTTTGTAGACCTTTGGAATAAGCGTGAAAGCCTCGATATTCACACCTCGCTCCGCGCTTACCTGCGCCGGGCCGCTGTCAACAAGTCACTCAATTATATAAAGGCCAACCGCCGCCACTCATTCGAAGATGCCGATGATCTTGGCCATTTGCCCGATACTTCTGCACTGGACACCTATAATAGGGAAACCAAGGAAACCCTTGAAGACGCCCTCCACGATGCCATTCGCGCATTGCCCGAAAAATGCAGGGTGGTTTTTAATCTCAGCCGCTTCGAACAACTTTCGCACCGCGAGATTGCCGAGAAACTGGGCATCTCCGTTAAAACCATTGAGAATCAAATCACCAAAGCCATGAAGATGCTTCGCGATGCATTGAGTAATCATACTGAAATGTCGTCAATTGTCATTTTATGGATAAAATGGTGTTGGGGGGCGTAGGGGATGAGGATTGGGGGATTGTCTTAATGTCAGGAAGCTGTAATGAAAACCATTACAAAAATTATGAAAGAAAGCGAACACTTACTCCTGCTTAGCAAACGATTCTCCGGGGAAATCAGCCCGGCTGAATCTGCCTTGCTTGACGAATGGCTACGCCAATCGCCCGAAAACGAGCAAATTGCAGCGAATCACCAAAGAATTTGGGAAAAGGCCGAAGGCTTCGGCAAGACCTTTTCGCCCAATTTGGACGCTGATTTTATAAAAGTTCAGGCCCGCATCCGCAAGGTTGCACAAGCCCCCATGCGTGTCTCCCTGGGCCAAAGGCTCATGCGGGCAGCCGCTGTGGCCGCTTTGCTTTTGGCGGCCATCTGGGGCTGGCAGCAGTTCTCGCCTTCCGCCGCATCCGAGGTGATTGTTGAAGCAGGAAATGATGGAAGCAAAAGTTTCGGGCTTCCAGATGGATCGCGATTTTGGCTGCGCGAAGGAAGCCAATTGGCTTATTCAGAAAAATGGGCCGGGAAAGAACGCCGCGTAAAATTACAGGGTGAAGGTTATTTTGAAATACAACACGACCCGGCGCACCCTTTTAAAGTAGAACTCGAAAATGGTGGCGCGATAGAAGTGCTTGGGACTCAATTCAATGTGCGACAAACCAATCGGCAAACTTCTGTAGTGGTGCGCTCTGGCAAGGTGCGTTTTTCGCCCAAAGCCCAAACCGAAGGCCCTGTGCTGACCGCCAATCAAAAAGCTGTGTTTGAGCATTCGGAAGCAAAAGTGCGCGTGTCGAACCTAAGCTCCCTCAACGAACTCTCCTGGCAAACAGGCGGATTGGAGTTTGTAAATACTCCGCTCAATCAAGTAATGATCGATCTGGAAAGATATTACAGCGTAAAAATCGTCTTGAGAAATCCAGTGATGTCGAGTTGCCCACACAGTGCCCCGCTCACCAGCCAACCCATCGAAAAAGTATTGGAAACCCTGGCTTTGACACACCAACTCAAGGTGAAAAAAATGGGCGAACGCTCTTTTGAATTGATCGGCGGACAATGCCGTTGAAAATTAGGTAGAATTAATGTTAAATGTCCAAACGGCCCGACGGAAGATTTATGTCGGGCCGTTTTATTTGTGGATTTTTGCCCTACCTTACCATCATCTCCCACAAATCCTCATAAGGGATAATTTCCACCGCAAAAGTCTGCCCGGCCACTTGCGGCTGTTCTTTGGCAAGCAGCTCCAACTCCTTTTTGATCTTCTTTTCTGCGCTGGCAGATTTGTAGTCGCGCTTGGCAAAGGCGATGAGCATATTCAGAAAAGCCGCGCTGCGACGATTCATATCGTTGTCGAGATAGCGTTTGCGGTATTTTTCCAGGGATTCCGGGGAAATATCCGCCGTATCAAAAGTACCTTTTACCAAATGGTATATGACCGGCAGGAAAATCAGGGGAATGTTCATGCCTTGTTTGTCCTTGTCCAGCACTTCGATTTCGTTGGAGAGCCTGGCATAACGGAACGTGCCGACTGCGGCTTCTACTTTGGCAAGGTCAATCTTGCCCAAGGCGGCGAGCAGGTGCAGGTAGCCACCGTAGATCTGCCAGTTGTCTCGCACGGCGCCACCGAGGGATTCGAATTTGGGGTGTTGGGAGGCTTTTTCAAAAAGAGCCATCGCGTCATCGTATCGGCGGGCGAAAAGGCAGTAATGAAGGTGGAGTTCGAGGACGCGAAACCAGTTGAATGAGCCTTCTTCCGATAAGGAAAGGCAGTAATTGGCTGCTGCATCTCCTTCCTTGTTTTCAAAAATGCGGAGTTGGGTAAGGCAGGCGATTTGCTGAGCTGCTAGAGCAACCAATGCCTGACGATTGGCATTTTTTCTCTCTGATAATATGTCTAAGGTTTCCTCGCAAATCTTTAACGCGTCCACACAATTATTTATTGATAAGCATTTGATAATACCAATTTGAGAAGTATGAAAGTAGTATTGACAGGTATCTGCCTTTGAAGTCAATGGTTGGAGTTCTTCATAATAAGTTGTGGCGAATTGATGTATCTCCTCGTTGGGCGAGCGTCGCACAATGTAGTAATTTATAAGGCTTTCAAAATGTTCCAGTGCTAACATTTCAAGGCGGCGCTTTTCTTCGTACTCTCGGTGTATTTTAGAATATCGTTCATGCATAGACGCAGAACCCTCCGCTCGCCCATACTCCCTACGCAGCCGAGATGCTATCTCTGCGGTGAGCTCAACAAACTCATATTTAATTGTTTGTTCAAGAACTTGTTCAAGAACATGAACACCTGCTTTCCAAGCTTCTCTCCCTATTAAAATATATCCAGCAGCAAAATCTCGATAGCAATTGTACCAAGCCTTTGAACGCTCATTGAACATAGGCTGATTTACATCCACAAAAAAGGCCGTGTTGAGCAAGTTGCGTTCAAGTCTTCCTTTCAATCGAAGATAAGCTTGAGATTTTGGGCTTTCATTTTTGCCGTACAAGAATTTGACCGCATCCTCATCGGACTGCACCTTGTCTTTGGCGATGGCATCGTACAATGACTCAACCATGCTTCCCTCTTCACCGGGGTTCCCCAATACTTCTATGTTTTTCACCTTGTTGCGGGTGATGGTTTTTACCAACTCTTTCAGCGCGTCAAATTCCATGCTTGCAAAATGTGAAAATGAATATATGAGAGAATCCTTGAATCTCCCTGTATTGAAATGGGGTTTTTTGTCCTTTTTTGGCCCTGCAACACCCCATTACCTTTGTTGCAACGATTGACCAACACAAAAGTAAGATCATTTTTCTAATGCAATAATCATTTAGGAGCGCGGGAGCATCCGGGGGGATGGCAACCGTGTGACTGCCCAAGGTTGTAGTGTTCATTGACCTATCCACAGCAGTGCTGTGGGGCTTGGAGTATTTCCATGCCCTCAATCTGCCTGTATTGAAATGGGGGTAACTGTCCTTTTTTTTCATGCGAGACGGCTTGACCTTTGTGCCAGATTTCTTCTGATTCACAAAAAAAACGTCTTATCATGAACTTGGTACTTTTCCTCCTCAGCTTCCTTTTTGCCTCCTACGCTCCAACGGCTCAAACGACTTACAATAACACCAACGATCCGGGCACTGTGAAAAAACAGGATCCAGGAAAAGGCAAGGGAGGAAAATATGGAGATGGCGATTACATCATTATGAATGACATCATGCCTTAAACTGATCTTTCAAAAGATATACCCCTAACAGTAAACCAATATTCGGGCCTCCGCCGCTGATAATCCGCTTCGCACCTTTGTAAGAAATTGATTTTCAATCCAATAATCCGTTTAATACACCTATTTCTCCGAACATCTTCCTACCGTATCGAGAAATACAGCATAGATCCATTGGTTCCTACCTTCCTCTCTTTGGAAGGCAGGAGCCTTTTTAAGGCAAATTGAAACGACGGAAAAAATCATCCTTAATACCCCCGGGCGTTTTGCCCAGTGGTCAGCCCGTATTTAATCTTTCTGCCCAGTAGTGTCCGGTTATAAATCGAAGAGAATCAATTGATTAGGATTATCGGGGTCAATACTTTTGTAGGGTTCTTTTGCAAGTAGTTGATTTACAGGTGTTTTGTCAAAAGGAGACACGCTTAAAA
>Ga0247844_1004267_pt1 | contig 19611 bp, 19 predicted proteins | sample LaCtaG_FD_192421 | JGI IMG/M metagenome (GOLD analysis project Ga0247844, IMG submission 192421) | Freshwater microbial communities from meromictic Lake La Cruz, Castile-La Mancha, Spain - LaCruzMarch201714.5m_1 | ecosystem: Environmental > Aquatic > Freshwater > Lake | place: Spain: Castile-La... | reverse complement strand
TGCCCTGGTAAAATGGGAATAAGAGCCTGAATTCTGAAAATTCAAGCAATGCTATATCCTTTTGGGATACAAACGCCTTGCATTGGCTTAAAAATCCGGGCTTAAACACCTTCTCATCTTCATAATCCAAAACCACCTCAGCTATCTGAAAGCTTCCTAAAGCCTGTTCTCTCAGTGTCTCCATAGGAGAAAACATCAACTTTCTTTTCTGGGTCAAAATTTCAATATTCCATCTCCCGGCTGAAATCCAGTTACTGTGGTAACTAAATGGTACTCCCTGCTCGGAAACGCCATTCCCTATAAATACTGCAGCGTGCCTGTGCCATTCGATTTTATCCTGTTCGAAGTGCTGGCAGCTCAACGTTTTGGGTTTCCCTATTAGATGAAAAACGGTATCAATTACGTGGGTGCTATTTGCCAAACCCCAAGTACTGAGCGTTTCGTGACTGTAGCTCGCGGGGATCCTGAATAAAGCTTCTGTAAAATCAAAATGTGCCGAGCTAACGCCACCGTCCTGCCGGATAATATCCGCTGCAGCCTTTACGGAAACGTAATTCCTTCGATTGTAGGCAATAAATATCCTGGTTGATAAGCGACCTTTGAGGGCTTGCTCTATTAACTGTACTTCCTGCGTATTTAGGGCCAAAGGCTTCTCAACGAGGATGCGCTGTACGCCAGACTCTATAACGTCTTTCGTTATCGAAGCTAATTGGATGGTTGGAGCTGCAATGATGCAGGCTGACGAGGTTTTTATCAGGTCAAGATGAGCCATGTGACCTCCTGTGGATACCTGAATATCCCGGAATTGCGCTTTAATTATCTCAGCTTTATCTGTTCCCCGGGTAATCACACGGAACGGAACATTCAATGAGGAGAGTACTTTTGCATATTCTATGGCAATTACACCCGCCCCAATAATAGAAATTGGACTTAGGTTATCGGACATCTTTCTCTGAATTCAGGGTTTTTAGCACCAAAATGACTCAATAAGGGTTTGAACAAAGCTTCGTGGAGTGCCATAGACTCTTCGAAAGTGCATAATTCGCATTTTTCTTCAAGGATACTTTTCTGGACTCCCCCAGTCATTTGACTTTGAAACATTGGAGAAAGTGTTACTTCCGACACCCCCAAATTGGAAGTCAAAGACATTTTTCCTTTGGATTCGTTAATGTCACAGTAATAATGGGTGGAATTGATCTGAATTTTCAGGTCAGGCAACCCCTCGTTTCTGGAATTCAGAATGAGTGATTTTTTGCCGTTAGATGATAACCAACGAAGTTGTCCGTTGATTTCAAAATACCCGGCTCGTTTGCTTTCAAAATAACCTGGATAAAGGCCGCTTCCATCTCCTACCAGATCTTCGCTATTGCCTGTAAGGAAGGCAAACAGATCCAGAAAATGGATGGCATTGCACCCCAATCCCCAATTTGTTCCGGTTACCGTCATGAAAATTTCCTCTTCCCCGCTGAGCATTTTTTGAAGTTCCTTGTAATGACTATAAAGTCGACGAGGACAATTCACCCAGGCTCTTGCTTTATGGTTCTGAAAAAGGACATTCGCCTTTTGAAACTCAGCAGTGCTCTGAAACACCACTTTTTCAAGCAGGAAGTATTTTGTTCCCTGAGCGAGAAGGATCTCAATAGCTTCTATTCGATGTTCGCTGTTCGTTGCAATAATAGCCACATCAAATTTCACCATTTGAAGGTCGCTTATTTTTGATACAAAGATTACTTCTTCCAACCCCTTCATTTCCATCCATCGCCCCTCAGCAATTTGCAAGCTTTTTTCACTTGGATCGAATGCAAAAATGCGGTACTCGCTTCCAATTCCCGCGAGTCCCTGCAAATGCCTGCTTCCTAGCTGACCTACACCAAATACAATGATGTTCATAGTGAATTCATCTCCTTTTTTTGAAGTAAATATTCTGCATACTCCCAATCGTCCGGGGTATCTAAATCCACCGAATCCCCGGCGTTCATCTCATAAACCTTGGTACGCTTAAAATCGGCCAGATTTTCAGACCGGATAGATTTGGGATTAATGACGTAAATAGCTCCATTGAACTCATATACCTTCGGACAATCCTGCCTGCGTATGAAGTTGCCCCGTTTTGACTTTTCTATAAATCCACTGCTGTTTTCTTCAAAAAGTACATAGTAAGGGTTGCTTTTTGTTTCAAATGCCGATACGACCATATCGAAAGACGGAAGGTACTGTTTTAAGGCTTCTTTCACATGCGTACCCTTTCGAAACGGGGAAGTGGGCTGAAGGAGTACGATACAATCGAATTGTTCGTCTTTTTGTTCAAAAAAATCCAAAGCATGCAAGATCACCTCTCTGGAACCCGCACTATCCGTAGCCAACTCAGCGGGTCGCATGAACGGCACGTAATCTCCATATCTGCGAACCACCTCAGCTATTTTAGTAGAATCGGTGCTCACAGCAATACGGTCGCCCAATTCAAATGCCTCGTTCGCTGCATCGATGGTATAATAAATAAGCGGACGATTTCCGAACAATTTGATGTTTTTACCCGGAATTCCTTTAGACCCTCCCCGGGCGGGGATTAAAAATAACTTTTTCAAAAAACGATATGATTAATGTCCTCCTGAGCTTTCTGATAGTCAGCGGGATTTCCAATATCCAACCAATACCCCCTTAGTGGATAGCTAATCACCTTTTTTCCTCTCATGATCAAATCTTTCATTAAATCGGTCGCATCGTAAAATGCATCTTTTGGAATGTAATCGACCAACTCCTTTTTTAATAAATATATCCCGCCATTGGCGAAGTAATTGTAACTGGGCTTTTCCTTAAAGTCAACAACCCGATGTTGGTCTGTTTCCAAAATTGCATAGGGTACGTCTACTTTATAAGGAATGGATAAAACCGAAAAATCAGCCTCCTTTTCAAGGAAATCGAGAAAGAAATCTTCGTAATTCAGATTTGTCAATAAATCAGAATTTAATACCAGGACATGGTTATTTTTAAAAGAGAAAATTTTTCCAAGGGCTCCTATAGTACCTAGGGCCTCATTTTCCCAGGTATACCGTATGGATACACCCTTTGAACTACCATCTTTAAAATATGACTCTATCTGGTTACCGAGATATTTAAGCGATATCCAAAAATCATCGATACCATAGGCAATAAGCCTGTCAACATTATGTTCAATTATTGGCTTTTCACCAACAGGCAACAAGGGTTTAGGTTTGTTATCCGTTAACGGCTTTAGTCTTTCCCCTCTACCTCCGGCCATTATAACCGCATCCAGAGGCAAATAGGATCTTAAATGTCGGAAATTGACAATCGTAATAACCCTGTCTTCCGAATCCAATACCGGCAAAATTCTTAAATTTTTGTTTCGGTACTCGATAATTTCAGATAGAGAATAATCTCCTTTTCTTATATACTTTGGGTTTGGTTGAATAAACTCAGCCACTGAATCGGTAAGCTGTTTGCCACTTAAAATCCCTCTTCTTACGTCGCCATCGGTGAGTGAACCGATGAGCCGGTTCTGTTCGTCAACAACAAAAAGAATAGCATCAATAGCCAACTCGTTCAATTGTTCCAAAGCATCGGTGATGTTTTGGTTCGACAGAATCAAATGTCTTTTAGAGTTGTTCATTTTTCGATTATTTTTACGATTTGATACGCTTCCGCATAATCAACTCCAACGCTGGCTCCTCTGAAAGTAGCCAGAGATTCAATATTGCGCAATGAGCGGGGGAATGGATGGTTCCCAAGCTCCGATTCGTAAATCTTCATCAGTTCGAGTTTTTCATTCATAAGCCCGGAAATATCGACCCAATAATTAGGGATAAAGACCTTTTCGGGAAAGGCCGGTGCAAACTCTGTTTCAGAGATACATTCGTACATCAATACCTTCTTTATAAAAGGGTAACGGAATGCCTTCGTGCAGGCCATTACCGCATCGGAAATAACACGATGATCCGAATGGGCATCAGATCTGTTCAGGGTATAAATGGTCTCCGGTTGAACTCCTCCAAATATTTTAGAAACTTGCTGTATTAGCCCGGATAGATCCGAAGGGCTGATTTGCATGGTTGGATACCCAAGTTGAAAAACCTCCTTTACGTTCAGGATTTTTGCAATTTTATTAATCTCTTTATTGCGAGAGTCAATGTGTTCCTTCGAAAACCCATAACTTTCCAATACGGAGGTAACAATGATCCAATAAATTTCATCTCCGGCGTTTCGGTGCTTTAAAAGGGTGCCGCCGGCGCCTAAAACTTCATCATCGGGATGAGCTGAAACAACAAGTACTTTCTTCATTTCCTTCAATTATATGTATTCAGGAAGCACCTTCCCTGGGAAATCATGGTCGACCAACACAACGGCACCATTTCCCGTTTTAATCCAAAATTGGACTAATTCATTCTTAAGAACCTTACCGGGTTCAAAATTTATATTCTTGTCATCAACAATGCGGCATTCCCTAACCTTGTATTCTTGATTATTTACTAAAAAATGAGCCCCCGGATAGGGTTTACTTAATGCCCGAACCAAATTGTAAATAGATTCTGAACTCATTCGCCAATCAATCTGGCCATCTAGTCGTCCACGCTTTCTCCAACTATTTCCTGCCAATTTATCCTGAGGAATGCGATTATGGGTGTTTTTCTGAAGCTGAGGTATCCATTCCTCTATCTGCAACAATGCCTTTTGCATTATTCTGTAATATAACTCAAGGGCCGTATCGTCCTCCCGAATTTCGACCGGAACCTGATGAATAATATCCCCTGTATCGGCACCTTCATCCATAAAGAAAAAAGTTGAACCCGTTTCGTTCAAGCCTAGTGCAAGTGCCCAAATAACAGGATGCCGTCCGCGGTTGTTGGGCAATAACGCCGGGTGATAGCCAACTACACCAAGTGGAGCTAAACCCAAAAACTCTTTTTTTAACAGTCTGGACCAGCCAAAACAGAATACAACATCGGCATTACGACTTTTCGCCCAATGGAGGGTCTCCTGAGCATTTATTTGTGTTGTTTCGTAATAAGGAATTGACCTTTCATCTGCCAATGGTTTTAAACAAACATAATCTGCATTAATTCCGGTATTGGGACTAGAAATAATTCCAACAACAGTTTGCTGCATAGAAAAAAGCTTCTGCAAACATTGTTCAGAAAATAAAACAGATCCAACATAGAGTATTCTCATTAAAGATCGTAAAATTTCTTCTTTAGTAGCTGGCTGAAATCCATGGTTTCCAAAACCGGGATGATGGTTTCAGAAGCATTTCCCGTTCCATAAGGATTTTTTGTCCGACCTGATATGGATTGAAATTCAGGAGAAAGTGCTTTTCTTATTGCCAGTGAAATTTCTTTAGAAGTGGGTTCACATTGGATTACACTGTCAGCCATTATTCTTCCTCTTTGCCGGTCCCCAATATTAATGGTCGGGATACCAAAGGATGGCGCTTCCGTTAAACCGCTGGATGAATTACCCAATACAAAAGTAATATGACGTAAAGCGGACAGATAACGCAATTGGCCAAGTGAAGTGAACGCCTTCGCTCTGGACGGTTTTTTTTTCACATATTCCCCGATCAACTGAATGATGATCCGGCCGTCTGTATCTGCATTGGGAAATGTAAAAAGGACTTTTAATTCAGGGTATTCGTCCAGGCTTCCCAACAGATTTTGGAACTGGGATTCAGCGGTTCCTTCATCCAGAGTAACTGGGTGAAAGGTGACCAGACAGGATTTATTCCCAACTGAAAAATCTATTTGCGTTTCAAACTCCTCCTTTGTCAATAACTGGAGTTTATTAATGTTCTCAATTGCCAGAGCACCAGAATTAAACACCGACTTTGGTGCTTCACCTAATTGAATCACCCTCCTTTTATAGGCTTCAGTGGCGACGAAATGGATGTGCGACATTTTTGTTATACAATGCCGTATCGCTTCATCGATCAACCCTTCTGTGGCTTCACCACCGTGACAGTGGGCAATTGGAATTCTCGAGATCATTGCTGCGGTAACCGTAGCCATAATTTCAAACCGATCACCAAGTACTAGAACCAAGTCGGGTTTTAACTGGCTCAAAGCCTCGGACATCGATATTAAAGCCAGTCCCATTGACTTGGATAGCCCAATTTCAGTATCTGAAGAGAGTAAGATTTCTACCTTCTTATCGATCGTAAAACCATCCTCTTCTATCTTTTTGTAGGTTAGGCCAAACTCGGGAGACAGGTGCATTCCTGTTACCACAAGTTGTAATTCCATCGCACTGGAATCCTGAATCGCTTTCAGTACCCAATATAGCTGACCGTACTCAGCTCTGGTTCCAGTAACTATCGCAATCTTCCTTCTCATCTTAATACAATGGTCAATATCCTTGGGTGAATACCTAATTCAAATCCAGCATCTCCAACTTATGGAATGCTGGCAAGTTATCTGAATATAGCTTACCGAAAACTGATCTCATATCCATAGGGCTTATTCCATCTCCAGGCCGAAGCGCAATTAAGTCTTCCTTAACGCATTGTTCTCCTTTTTTGACATCTCTTTGCAAATGGAGGCTCTTTCTGACTATTGTCTTGTTCCTTTTTTCACCTTCTGAAGGCTCTTTCTTTCCACTGCCGGCAATGGCTATTTCAATATTTCTTATGGCCTTAATCATGGATTTCAGCTCATCAGGTTCAAGTGAGGCCGAATGATCCGGACCTGTCATTGTGTTATCCAGGGTAAAGTGTTTTTCAATTATTCCGGCACCTAAAGCCACTGCGGCTATAGGAACTTCTATGCCAAGGGTATGATCAGAATACCCCACTCTCACGCCGAAGGTATCCTTGATATGGAGCATGGCTCTAAGATTTACGTCCTTAAAAGGAGTAGGGTATTCCGTGTTGCAGTGAAGAATGGAAATTTTATCTTTATCCGTTCCACTCTTGGTCAAAATATTGAGGGCAATGCCAATTTCATCCAGTGTAGCCATACCTGTTGACAAGATGGTTTCCTTGTTATAGGATCCAATAAGCTCCAAATAGGGTAGATTGGTAATTTCACCAGAAGGAATTTTGAACACCCGCATTCCAAGATGATTCAAAAATCTTGTGCTTTCCAGATCAAATGCTGTAGAGGCAAACTCAATTCCTTTTTCCTCAGCATATTTCTTTAACAGAACAAAATCATCAAACTTCAATTCAAGTTTTTTGACCATCTCCATCTGAGACTCGTTACTTCCTGTGGATAGTTTCTGATAATCTGCTTTTGTCGCATTACTGGAAATGACCTGCTCAGTGATAAACGTTTGAAATTTCACAATATCAGCCCCAGCTTCTGCAGCTACTTCAACTAATCTTTTTGCAAGGGAAAGGTCGCCGTTATGATTTACGCCTGCCTCAGCGATGATTAAGGTTCTATTCATTGTCACCGTTTATTTTTTCGTGTAATTTGGATGAGTCGATAATTACTTTTGACCGAATTCCCTCTTCCTTATAGAGTATTCTTGAGTCTTTATTACCGTGCTTTTTGATGATCTCTTCTGCCAGTTCACGGTAGCTCATGTTTTTTTCTCCAAGATTATAAACCCCGTTTATATCTGGCCTACTTAGCATTTTTTTAACTGTGGATTTAAGGTAATCAATGGTAATAAAGCTACTGTGTCTCAATCCATTCCCAAATAAGATGATGGTATTATGCTCCAATAATTCAGTTAACATGATAGAATAGATCCTGTCCTTTCTCATTCCCTCGCCCAATGTTTGGGAAAGTCTCAAATTAATAACGTCCATTTGCGGAGAAAGAAAGTGAGTGAAAAGTTCTTCACTACAAAACTTTGATAAACTATAAAGACACTCCCGGTTAGCCGATGGATGAACGTACGAAAGTTCTGTGTATGTTCCATCGGTATTTGGATAAACGCCAATGGTAGAAAAATTAATAAGTTTTTGCGGTTTTAGGAAGCTGGCAAGTGCTATCACGTTTGTTGTTATCCGGTTATTTGCATGAAAGACTGACATATCCTGATAATTCTCTGAATCAGCTAGTTGAGCAGCGCAGTGGAGTATCACATCGATTTTTTCAGGGAAAATTTTGGCAACCAATCCTTCTTTAATTGACTCCTCGTTGCTGAGGTCCAATAGAATTATTCTGGGTTTTGGTATACCAGGATCCAATCGCACAAGCGAATACATAAGATGCCATTGGGAAAGATATTCATCCAATTGCTTCCCAATAAAGCCATTCGCTCCTGTGATCAGAATATTCATCTAGATAATTAACTCATCATAAAATCGCACAGCCCTGCCTTCCTTCAAGTTCGTCAAATCCGGAGTTGGTTCCTTTAGTAGATAACAGATTAGGTATTCAACCTCGTTGAACCCGAATAAAGCACGCATATACGATGTTCCTGAGTGTCTCGGGTTAATTTCAAATATTTTAGGAATACCCTCTTTGTCGAGCCTCAACTGAAAATTAACAACCCCGAATGGCTTCAGCACCGTTGCTACCTGCTCCAAATAGGTATATATCTGTTTTGGTGTGTCTTTACGATAATCTGCGGTGTATGTATTTCCTTCCTTTAACGTTCTCAAAAGGGCGATGCTGGCTTGTACCTTTCCTTCAAGAAAAATTACCCCACAGGTGTATTCTGTATCCATAGATCCAACACATTCCTGGATAACGGGATCCTCAAGAGAATCCAATGCGCTTTTTAGTTCCTCGTCAGATTTCACCAGATTGAATCCTCTGCTTCGCGCTCCGACTCTTGGTTTCACCACCAAGGGATAGGATAAACTTCCTGCTGTGTATCCTTCTTTGGTGAAGGACAGCGGAAATGGCAAGTTATGTTCCCTTAAAAATTGCGCGGTTAAAAACTTGTCGTTCGCTATACGAATAACTTCAGGTGGACTTACTACAATAAAGCAGCTGGTGGATTTTTCTAAATAGTCCTTATACTGTCCAAAAACAGGCAATTCGAAATCGATACCAATAAACAGCAACTGGAGTTCATTCTGTCGAATATGGAAAATCACTCTTTCCAGCCATGTCTCTACTGTTTCATTTCGTTTAAAAATGTCAGGCAAAACATAATTCTCCTGACACCAATAAGAACCAACTGTGTCCGGAATATAATCAAAGCCAACAAGCCTGATCCTGGCATGAATACTGGATTTTTTAATGCTCTTAATGATCCCCTGACCGATCAGGCTACCCGTGCCAGTAATACCGACGTTAATTATTTTTTCCAACTAAAATAAACTTTTGCTCGCGTTTCCAATCAGATCCGGATGATGTGCATCAGACCCTATTGAGATCAACGGATCATATTTTTTAAACAATTCGACCAGATCCTGTTTTACATCCTGGTGATAGGAAGAGTTAAAATCGAAGGCGATCCCGTTTTTTTGGCAAGCGTCAATGATCTCTTCGAAATATTCCATGTTGAATTCATTATGGGTACGCAGGCTCATCCCGCCGGGGTGACCCATTACCGAAAATCCTCCCCTGCTCAGTGCTGCAATGGTAAGTTCAAGTTCGATTTCCTGAGAAACCTGACTTGAAAAGGCTTTGGCCGGAATTAATTTCTTTCCAATGGGATACCTGTGAACACTACATATACTCAGTTCACTTCTTTGCAGATCTGCATCAGAAACGTCTATTGTTCCTTGAAAATCATTTACTTTCGCTTCGAATCCAATATAAACAGGGAAATCAAGCCTTTCCCGTAGTGCCCTGATTTCCTCGCTATATCCTTCAAAATAGGTTGATGTGTGTCGGATATGATCCGTTGCAGCAATTTGATTTAATCCTTTCTTCCTCGCAGCAAGGATATTCTCTTCAATTGAACCGACACCGTCAGTCCATGTTGAATGCATATGAAAATCACTTAAAATGTATGCCTGATCAATTTCCCGGTAATGTTTAAAAATTGGCTTCATTGCGTATTTCGTGAAATGTATTCAGATTTAACACTACTGGGAATATTCACGATCCGATCTTCCAGATGTTCCGCATTGGTTTGCGCATCGCGTTGACAATGCTGATACATAGGGAGTTTGTAATTTAATGTCCAGATCGGTCTGCACATAATTCCCTGATCATTCGCTTCTTTAAGAAAGGTTTCCCGCTGGGTACGGGATTCCAGTTCAATGCTCATGAGCCAATGATTGCTGTATGTTCCCTCCAGAGGTATCTTAAATCGGATGGAATGATTTTCAAAAAAGCCGGCGTATTGCTTGAAGGTATCCGTTTTATCCAGAATAAAGGCATCCAAGGATTCCAATTGAGCACAAAGTAATGCAGCGTTTAAATTAGGGAGTCGGAAATTATAACCCACCTCATCATGATAAAATTCCCAGGGATGAGGAACTTTAGCCGTAGTGGTAAGGTATTTTGCTTTATCAGCCAATTTTTCATCGTTAGTAACGATGATTCCACCGCCGCCTGAGGTTATAATTTTATTTCCATTAAAGGAATAAACCCCCATATCGCCAAAAGCACCTGCTTTCTTGTTCCCTTTGCCGCTACCAATGGCTTCGGCTGCATCTTCGATGAGGGGTATATTCCAATCTTTACAAATGGCACTGATCTCCTCAATACGGCATAAAAAGCCGAAAGTATGCATAGGCAGGCATGCTGCGATTTTTTTTCCTGATGCTTTATTGAAAGTGCCGTTTTCCCGTTTTTCTCCAAATTGCTCCAGAAATTTCTTTAATGCAATAGGTGAAAGGCCCATGGTATCTAAATCTACATCGAGGTATATCGGTTCTGCCGAGCAATAGGCAATTGCATTTGATGTTGCAATAAAGCTAAGCGCCTGTGTTATCACTTCCGTATTGGTTTCGACCCCTACCAAGCGAAGTGCAACCTGAATTCCTGCGGTACCATTTACCACAGCAACAGCCCTGGCCGTTCCTGCATAATCTGCCATTTCCTTTTCCAAACGATTGACATAGGGACCAACAGAAGAAACAAACGTGCTATCGATCGCGTCAACCAAATACTTTTTTTCGTTGCCGGAAAATACCGGAGCATGCAAGGGGATAAAATCGCCTGTGGCATAAAGTTTCCTAATAAAATCGATGGTCGACTGAAACACGGGTAGATTACATTTTAGCGTCTAAATATTTGCCTGTTTCCTTGTGCTGAAAGAACGGAAGGGTATGGTTGAAGAGATGGACCAGATCTTCTTTGGTCCAGGCTTTTCTACTTTGCATCGCTGCGATCTCCCTGGTAAAATTGTCTAATATATCTGAATCTGCTTCGCTCTGGTTCTTAACGATCCCTATATTTCTAAATCGATTCAGATCCAACATTTCAGTGCTGGTGAAAAACTCTTCAAAATCCTTTTCGCCTGTTGTATCACTCTGGGTGAACAAGCAAGGCCATTTTCTCTCCCTGGCGAGTTGGGTAACGTTTGCCCTGGCCTCCTCTTCATTCTTGCATTCATAAAGTTCATAACCTAAGAGATGAAGGTACTTTTCCGCTATTTCGGCAAAAGTTATAAGGTGTAGGGCCTCACTGAGTTTAGGAAAGAAAATGTCCATATTCTCCCCGAAAATGCATGACATCAGGCAAAGTTCGCCCGATTCCTGTGGAGTGACGAAGTAACGTTTGATATCATTTGGAGCTACCAACGGTTGCAATTTCTGAATCCGTTGATTGAATCCGTGAAGCAGGGAACCGTCTGAAAATGCAACGTTGGCAAATCGAGCAGTCGAAATAGGCAGCTTATTACTCGCTCTCTTCAGAAACAACTCCATTATTCTTTTAGAGGCGCCCATCATATTAACCGGATTTGCAGCCTTATCGGTGGAAACGCAGAAATACTTTTGTGCCCCCCTTTCAACAGCTTGTTGAATTGTTTTATCCGTATTAAATATATTGACATCCACCATCCGCATTAGCGTATAGGGATCCTTTTCACTTCGCACGTGTTTTAATGCGGAAAGGTTCAGTACATAGTCGTACTTCTGTTGAGTACCCATGAATGCTTCAAACTCGACTGATCCGATATCCAGTGCAAAGGTTTGAAAGTCGCCCTGGATATATCCGTAACTGCTTCTTACATCACGTACCAATTCAACAAGGTTATTCTCACTGATGTCTACAACGTGCAAAACTTCGGGATTCCTTTTAAACAACTCCTTGGTTACGGCCTGACCAATAGACCCAGCCCCACCGAGTACCAGAAATCGGGAAGAGGATACAACCCTTTCCAGTTCTTCCTGATTCGCTTGAATATCTTCGGAGAATAGAAGCTCCGATCGTCCGATTAAACTTAGAATATCCATTTCTGATCTATTGCTGAGAATTGTACCACTTCAATGCAATATCCAATCCCTCTTTAAATCTGAACTTAGGCATATAGCCCAGTGTTTTACTGATTTTATAAATAGATGCTTTACTGTGTTTTACATCTCCGGTCCTTACCGGCCCATACACCAGCTGAAGGTTCTTTCCGCTCACTTTTTGAAGGATCTGGATCATCTCATTCAAAGTCACCTGATCACCACATGCAGTATTGAATACTTCGTGGCATCTTAATTCGTCAGCGCTAAATTCCTCCGTTCCCGAAGTTTTCAAATTATTCACACCAAATTGTAATGTCCGAATGTTTGCCTGAACGGCATTTTCAAAAAACGTAAAGTCCCTGCTCGTTTCACCATCACCGTTAATTTTAGGCGATGTGTTTTCCAAAAAAGGCACCAGGTGCTCCAAAAGCATATCTTGTTCTCCTCGTCGAAGTTGCCGGGGACCTCGCTAGTCTTCTTGTAGACAAAACTAAGTTCCTCCAAGATCAAACGCACGGTGCTCAAGGAATTACTCAACCCCAATGGTTTGTAAGATGTACTCCTGAACCTCTAGTGCGCTAGAATATAGGCCGAAGGAAACCACAAACTCCATACCATCCAAATCATCCTGGCTCAACTTGCCCGAATAGGGGACGTAGTGCAGAGAGTGTTCAGAAATGTGTGGCACACCTAAATTCGAGTATTGATAATCAACGTGGTAGTCGAGGTGTGCCACACTTTTCTGAACACTCTTGTAGTGCAGATCCAGATACTTCTCCAAGCCGTCGACTCATATTTCTTCCGGCAGTTGCTGACCAAACCACGCCCAATACCCAAAATTGCCTCAATCTCATCGTAGCGCTTGTCCATGTCCAACAATATTAATACCGACAACTTCATATACGCTCCCTTGTCACGGGTGTTGCCAAGCAAATCCTCAACAAACAAACGTTCTTCCGGTGTCAACAAGTGTCCAAACATTGAGCAAATTTATGATTTTACCCCAAATCGTTCAAAATCAACCTGCGTCGGCTGTAGGTAATTATGTCGATTCGACTAATGGAGCAGAACAAATTTTATAATAATATTTATACCAAGTTATAAATTTTTTAATCCCTTCCTTTATGGTGGTATTCGGCTGATAACCAACTGCTTTATTAAGCTTATCAGTGTTTGAATAGGTTGCCAAAACGTCTCCTTCTTGAATTGGTAGGTAATTTATTATGGCTTTTTTCCCTAATTGCTTTTCAATTTCAAAAATAAAGTCCATTAAATTGACTGGACTTCCTTTCCCAATATTGAAAATTTCATACGGAATATTATTTTCCGTTTTTTCTAACACTTCACAAATTCCTTTAACTATATCGTCTATATAGGTGAAATCGCGTGACAGTTGCCCATTATTATATACATCAATAGGCCTATTGTTAATTATGGAATCTGTAAATATAAACATAGCCATATCTGGTCTACCCCAGGGGCCGTAAACTGTGAAAAACCTAAGTCCTGTGGTTTTTATGTTATACAAATGCGAATATGTGTGTGCAAATATCTCGTTCGTTTTTTTTGTGGCTGCATAAAACGAAATGGGCTCCTCTGTAGAGGATGATTCATCGAATGGAACTTTTGCTATATTTCCATATACTGAAGAAGATGATGCATAAATTAGATGCTTTATCGGAAAGTTTCTACTCGCTTCTAATAGGTTAAAAAAGCCAGATATGTTTGAATCTATATAGTTTCGAGGATTAGTAATAGAATAGCGGACACCTGCTTGAGCGGCTAAATTTATCACATAATCAAATGATTGTTTGGCAAATAATGCTTGAAGATTCCCGGCATCTTGTAAATCCAGTTCGATAAATTTTATTCCTTTTTTACCTTCTATCATTTTATTGTAAAGTATACTTTCTTTTTTTATCCCTTGTTCCGTTAATCTTGCAAACTTTAAATTTACATCATAATATGAGTTAATATTGTCTAGTCCTATGACCTCATATCCTTGATTGGATAAATTTAATGCTAAATGCATTCCAATAAATCCAGCTGTACCTGTGATTAGAACTTTCATTTTGATTGATTTAAGATAATTTACAGTAGATTATAGATTTTTTTGGTAGTATTACTTTTTGCTCGTTTCATCTTCATAGTAACCATACCCATATCCGTACCCATAACCGTATCCATAGCAAAAATTACCACTCATTTTTACGCCATTCAACACAATGCCAATATGTTCCAGTTTTTTTTGCTGGTACAGTTCATCCACCAAACTGAGGGACATTTTTTTTGTAACTCCTTGCCGCATTATAAACATGGCTCCGTCGGCGTGGGCTTGCAACAACAAGGCATCTGAACCCAATCTGACAGGAGGGGTATCAATCAGGATATAATCGAATTCTTGTTTTAAGTACTCAAATAGTTCACCCATGATTGGAAGTTGGATGACTTCAAGTCACCGCCTGACTACTGCAAATCTTCTTCTCGAAGGAAATCATACCAGGCAAGTGGCTGGGCCAGTTTTTTACTTATTACTTCCCGAAATTGACTGACAGGAATTCCGTAACCTTTTGGCTTTTTGGCTTCCAAATCGTCCGTGACAAGGAGATGTCCTGCGGGCAAATCCTTGTTCACCGCCAGCGATTTTTCAAAGATATTTTTCAAGGATAAAAAAGCCGTATTGTCTTGTTTGTCAATGGGTTGGGCTAAAGAAGTTTCGATTTGGCGCATGCCTTGCACAAGCATTTTTACTTGTCCGGGGATAAGTGAGACTGGTGAATCCGGGCCGAACATTTTTTTATCAAAAACGATATGGAATTCCAGTACAGACGCGCCCAAAGAAGCTGCTGCCAAACAAGCGAATATTTCCCCTGAATGATCTGAAAAGCCGATGGGTAAGCCATAACGTTGTTCTCGCAAGACAGGTATCACGTTCAGGCCCCATAGGTTTGGCAAGGTAGGGTAGGCCGTGGTACATTGCAGGATGGACAAATCGTTGCCAAAGGGTTTCAAAAACGCCACGGTTTCGTCCAATTCGAGCAGAGAACTCATGCCCGAAGAAAGTAGTATCGGCTTACCTGGTCGGGCAATTTTTTCGAGCATGAGGAAATTGCTCACTTCACCCGAACCGATTTTATAACGTTGAACTCCCAGGATTTCTAGCAAGTCTACGGCTGCGCAACTAAACGGGGAGGAGATAAATTCAATCTTTTTTTCTTCGCAGTGCTTTTTTAGTCCGGCCCATTGTTCGGGTGTGAATTCCATCCGTTTCCAGTAATCGTACCGGGTAGCATCGGCATAACTGAATTTCACCCGGAAAGGCTCATACACACTGCTCTCGGCTTCTGCGATGTGCGTCTGGAACTTCACCGCGTCTACTCCTGCATCGGCGGCGGCATCAATGTGGGCGTGCGCCATGCCGAGGCTGCCGTCGTGGGCTTGGCCTATTTCAGCGATGAGAAAAATTGAGGTGGTCATTTTTTCCGTTTGAGTTTGGAAAACAAACCTTTTGGCTTGCTTTCTTCCTCAAAATACCCATGCTTGTACCCGTACCCGTACCCGTACCCGTACCCGTACCCGTACCCATACCCGTAACCATATCCAAAATTACCATTCATTTTAACACCATTCAACAAGATGCCTACATTGTCCAGTTTCTTTTGCTGGTACAGTTCGTCTATCAAAGTGAGGGACATTTTTTTTGTAAACCCTTGACGCATAATATACAAGCTCCCTTGGGCATGGGCTTGCAACAACAAGGCATCTGAAACCAATCCTACCGGAGGGGTATCAACCAGGATATAATCAAATTCTTGTTTTAAATACTCAAAAAGTTCGCCCATGATGGGGATTTGGATCAATTCTGACGGATTCGGGGGAATGGGGCCACTGTCAATCCAAAAGAGGTTGGGGTTCAGATGGGTGGGCTGTGCCAATTCTTCTTGTTTAGCCTCTCCGATCAGGTAATTTGAAATCCCCTTGGCCTTAGATTGCGGGTTCAGATAACGCGCCAATTTGGGCTTGCGCAGGTCCAAGGACACAACACAGGTTTTTTTGCCTGCAAATGCCAGGGTCAGTCCCAGATTGGCCGTGATAAAGGTTTTGCCCTCTCCGCTGTATCCAGAGGTGATCATGATTACATGGGGGCCGGCGTTGCCATGCAAAAACTGAAGGTTGGTGCGCAGGAGCCGGAACATTTCTGCGATCTCCGAGCGGCTGTGGCTTTGCACTACAATCTGCTTACCGGCTTTGCTCAGCCCAATGATGCCTAAAAATGGCACATGGGTGTTTTTTTTGATGGCATCGGGAGTTTCAATGGTGTCGTTCAGCAAATCACGCAGGAAAACAAAAGCCAGGGGAATGCCTAAGCCCAATAAAAGTGCCAAGGAGAAAACCATATTCCGTTTCGGCTCAATCGGAGACCCGGGTACTCCTGCAGGGTCAATTACTTTGGCATCAGCCACCGTAATGGCTTTGGAGAGGGCGGCTTCTTCCCGTTTTTGCAGGAGGAATAAGTAAAGATTTTCCTTTATGTTTTTAGTTCGGGTGATTTCAATCAATTCGCGTTCAACGCTGGGGATATTGCGCAGCCTACCTTGAATGAGGCTGTTTTTTCTTTCGATCAGGGATTTATTTTTTTGGATATTGCCAACAATGTTGCGCAGGGTACGTCGCAATACGTTTTTTAGATCCTCAATTTGCCCATTGATGTTTTTTACCAAAGCATGCTCGGCACTCACGGTGCTCAGCAATCGTTTTCGCTCCAGAATCAATTCATTAAAGCGATTGGTTTGATTGCTGAGGTCGGTGTTTTGAATGGAAAAATTGGCGGGCAATAGTTCATAATTGCTGCTGGAAGGCCCCACATTTGATTCCAGGCTTTCCACAAAGGACAATTCAAGTTGCAGTTTGGATATTTCCCGGTCATTCTCCTTATACTCGTCCAACACACTCCCGACATTGGCTGCAATATCTGTGGAAACCGAATTTTTGGTTTTGAATTGTTCTACGACGGATTCGGCATCAGAAAGTTCTGCCGTTAAAAATTTTAGGCGATCATTGATAAAAAGGTAGGTATTGTCCCAAATTTTCGCTTTATCAGTAATAGAAGTGGCGTTGTAAGATTCGGTGAGGGTGTTGAGAATGTCTGCTGCTTTTTGGGGTACGGCATCTTGCAGGGACAGTTCCAGCACTTCGGAGCGGCCTCCTGCCCGTTTTGCACTTATTCCTGCTGCATAGGATCGAGCGATGGATTCGGGGGCCCGGAGGGAGATCAGGACTTGGTTGGAACCCGTTGTGTTATTCTTCCCTTTTTTGAATAAGAAGTCTCCATATTTACAATGGAACCAACTGCCATATTTTGTGGAGCCCAAGGATTCTTTTAATGTGGAAATAGACAGTTGCTCTGCATCTTGCTGTTCTACCTGAAATTGGTGTAGACGAAAGGCAGTGTCTAATCTAAAAGAATCCAGAAGAATGGGGCTATTCCGATAAAGTTCGGTCGTGCGAACACGCCCCTTTACTTCATGTAGAACGTCCAGATGTAGTTTATCCACCACATTTCGCATCAGCGTCCGAGATTTCAATACCAGCAATTCATTTTCGATATTGGTTCCATTGAGGTCTGCAATATCATTCAATAAAAATGCCTGCGTCAAATCCTGTCCTCCGGATTCGGGTGATTTGATCAACAATTGCGCTTTAGCAAGGTAAATAGGTGTGGTATATCGCAGATAGAACCAAGCGACAGTCCCTGCAATTGCCAGCCCTATCAGGTATAGGTACCAGGGTCTGAGGACATACATATAAAAGAGCATCCTTAAATCAAGTGGTTTTTCCTGCTCTGCCGCTGCGTTGAATTCGTTGTTCATGGTCGAGTCAAAATGATGATAAGGTTCAGAAAAGTTACTCCAGAGGTAATCCAGGGTAAGATTTGCTGACCTTTGCTGCCAATGGTCGTTGTTTTTTGTTCCAGCGGTTCTACATACACGATGTCATTTTGTTGCAGGTAGAAATAAGGGGAAGTGAATATATCTCTTGACTTGAGGTTGAGATGCCCAAACTGCCTTTTCCCGTTTTGTTCCCGAATCACCAGAATATTATCCCGGCGGCCGTAATTGCCAAGGTCGCCTGCCATACCAATGGCATCCAGCACATTAACTCTTTCGTTTGGCACCGTATAGGCACCTGGACGGGCAACTTCTCCCAGAACGGTGATCCTGAAATTGAGCAAGCGCAGGTTGACAATCGGATCTTTGAGGTAAGTTTTGAGTTTTCTGTTCAGCGTATCGCGTGTATCAGAAAGGGTAAGTCCTGCAACCCGGATGGGGCCTAGCACTGGAAAATTGATGTTTCCATTTTCATCCACCCGGTAATTGGCGGCAGTGGGGTCGTTGTTCTCTCCTCCGGAGGGGGCAGAGGCTACGAGGTTAAAAGGTGCAATGGCTTTTGGGTCTGTTTCGTTGCTGTTGTACACCACAATGCTCAACAAATCATCGGTCTGTAAACGCAATGGGACGCTGTTGCGGATAGAATCAGTCAGGGCGGAAAAATCGCTGCCCTCGGTGAAGTTGGTTAATTCCTTGGGAGAGATGCAGCCATTGAGCAAAGTCAGCAGCAACAGGAATGGGAAAACATGCCCTGCTTTCAGATTGGACTGCCCACCGTTTGATTGTATGTGATTAAAATGTTTCATTGAAAATGTGTTTTGCTACTGCTCCGTTGACAGGTGGCGTCTATTCTCCCTATTACCGGGATCGGAGGTGTCACCTCTAAATATTTCCCGTGTAAATATGCCATTCCACCGTTCTTTTCAGCCCCTCTCCTACACCTACCTCCGGGAAATACCCTAAAAGCCGCTGTGCTTTTTCGATACTGGCCAGCGAATGTGGAATGTCCCCAGGGCGTTCCGGGCCAAACACGGCTTCGGCAGATTTGTTCAATTCCTTGCGCAGGATTTCAAAAAGTTCCAGCAGCGTTGTTTGTTGTCCGTAAGCAATGTTGAATACTTCGCCGAGGGCTTCTTGGTTCTCGCAGAACAGGGCCAACAGGTTGGCTTGCACGGCATTGGCGACATAGGTAAAATCGCGGCTGTTCGATCCGTCGCCGTTGATGGTCGGGGATTCGCCGTTTTGTAACTTGTTGATGAACAGGGGTATTGCGGCTGCGTAGGCCCCATTCGGGCTTTGCCTCGGGCCAAACACGTTGAAGTACCGCAGTCCGATGACCTCCATCCCGTAAGTGCGGGCGTACACGGAGGCGTAGAGTTCGTTCACATATTTGGTTACGGCGTAGGGGGAAAGGGGTCTGCCTATTTTGTCTTCTACTTTGGGCAGTCCGGGACTGTC
>Ga0247844_1004266_pt1 | contig 19611 bp, 14 predicted proteins | sample LaCtaG_FD_192421 | JGI IMG/M metagenome (GOLD analysis project Ga0247844, IMG submission 192421) | Freshwater microbial communities from meromictic Lake La Cruz, Castile-La Mancha, Spain - LaCruzMarch201714.5m_1 | ecosystem: Environmental > Aquatic > Freshwater > Lake | place: Spain: Castile-La... | reverse complement strand
AACGCTTCCGGGTATCTTGCCACATCTTTAAGCACCGAGCCTAAGTTATTCATTGCTGCACCAAATTCAGAATCAACAACCAGGGCTCGTTCAAAACATTCCCGTGCCTGATGGCTGCGGCCAATATCCCTTAGCAATAATCCGTATGTGTTTAAACAAATAGCATAATTTGGATCTAGTACGAGCGCTTGATCGAATTTCTTGCATGCTTCCTCCCAGCGGCCCATTCCCTTTATCGCAACTCCCAGTGCATAATGCAAATTAGCACTTTCTGGATTGTATTCGATTTGCTTTTCTATCATTACGGCTGCATCTGAATGCCTTTGTGTTTCACATAGTACTTGGGCTGTATTTAGAACCATTAATAGCTGCTTCTCTCCTTTTGCATAATGCAATGCTCGCTGCCAATGTTTGAGCGCTTCTTTGCTATCACCTAGGTGATGATAAGCGTTTCCCACTTCTAGTAATAGATCTGCTCCATTGCTTCCTGAGTTTTCTGGAAGGGCATCTAATTTTGGTAAAATACGATGTATTAATGGCCAATATTCGCCACCTTTGTTCATTGTGATTGCTAAACCAAGCAACGGCCCAAGTTCTTTGGGTTCCAGTTGCATAGCTTTTTCAAATGCCCTTTTTGATTCCTCTAGCCTGCCAAGGTCTCGTAGGGCATTTCCAGCATTACCCCAAAGGCTCTGATCTGTTGGCCTACGTTTCAGCGCTTCCTCTGTGCATCGCAAGCCTTCTTCAAGTTTTCCCTGCTTTCTGAGCATCGCCCCGAGATTTCTCCAGCCATCTACCAAATCCGGCTTTGCTGCAAGCGCCTGGCGGTATAACTTTTCTGCTCTAGCTAAATCACCAGCCTGGTGCTGGCCGCAGGCTTGCTCAAATAGTTCAATTCCACTTGGGTTGCGCCGTTCTGCTCCCATTCCTTCAACTGTTTTTGATTTCCCGGCTTTTTTTCTTCCCACTTGGATTCCTGCTCTTCTCTATACTCCCACGCCATCCCAGCGGGTGAAATGGAACAATGATGAAACCCGTTCTCTTTAGCGCTTCATGCTGACCACGGACCCCCAGGCCCAGGCCAGCCATGCCTTACAGCTGTTCCATTCCGGCAGCTTCCAACCAGCACTAGAAGCTGCGGCTCCTTTGTTAGCGCAGCCCCATGTGGCTGCGGAAATGCATCACCTAACCGGTGCTTGCCTCCATTCAATTGGCCGTGGTGTTGAGGCAGTGCCCTATCTGAGAAAAGCTATTTCCTTAGATGGTGCAAATCCCAGTTTTCTAAACACCCTTGGCGTGGTATTGCGTAAACTTAAGCGCACTGAAGAAGCTATCCGTTCCTACGAAAGGGTGATGGCACTTCAGCCAGATTTCTCTGATGTTTATTATAATTGTGGTAATGCCCTGCAAGAACTTAAACGCACTGATGAAGCAATAAGTAGGTTTCGTAGCTGCTTAGAACTAAATCCTGGCCATAACTCAGCCCACCACAATCTTGCTAATGCCCTTAGGGATTTAAAGGAAATAAATGAAGCCCTCAAACATTATGCCTTATCTGATCAATGCGATCATAATAACCCAGATATGCATTGCAATTGGGGATTAGCCTGGCAATTAGATGAGCGATGGGATAAAGCAATCGACTGTTTTGAAGTTGCCATAAATCAAAAAGCAAACCATGCAGCATCACATATAAATCTTGGTGGCGCCCTCGCAGTTCAAGAGCGTTTTGATGAGGCTTGTGCTGCCCTGCGTAGGGGAGTTGAGTTAGATGACAGTTGTAAAGATGCAAAATTCAATCTCGGCTTAACTTTATTAACAATTGGCCAATTTGAAGAAGGCTGGAAATTTTACGACACGCGCCTTTCCTTACCAGAAAAAGTTAGAAGCCCGATCGCAAAGCCAATCTGGAACGGTGATCTCAATATAGAAGGTCCCCTTTTGGTGTGGGCGGAGCAGGGCTATGGAGATAATATTCAATTTGTTCGTTATATTCCAATTTTGCAAGAGCTCGGTTTGCAGGTAACTCTTTCTACCCGCAAACCACTCCTGGAATTATTTCGCCAGTGTTTGCAACCAAATTGCCCGCCATTAGTTGATCATATTCCGGCCCAATTGCAGCAGTTTGAGCATCATGTGCCGATGCTTAGTTTACCTCGCATCTTTCGCACATCATTAGCCACTGTGCCGATGATGCCTGGTTATTTAAAGGTTCCTTCCGCCATACCTAAAAAACTGAGCTTTGATAGGAAACCCTTTGCTCTTAATATTGGCCTTGTATGGGCTTCCGGTGTTGATAATAAAGATATGTATGCGGATAAAAGTTTGCCATTAGAGCTGCTTTTTCCTGTTTTTGATTCCTGGCGTGAGGAGCGATTAGTTGTTTTGCATTCCCTTCAAGTGGGTATTGATGCAGCCCAATTAGAGCCCTATCGAACCTGCCGGGGAGTGCTTGATTGGAGTGATAAGCTTGAAACATTCTACGATACAGCTTGTGTTATTAATCAACTTGATTTGATTATTTCTGTTGATACCGCCGTTGCCCACGTGGCTGGCGCAATGGATAAACCCACCTGGTTGATGTTGCAACACAATGCAGATTTCCGTTGGCTCCGGGGGCGATCTGATACTCCTTGGTATCCAAATATGAGCCTCATTCGCCAGCAAAAACTTGGCGACTGGCCATCTGCAGTTAATCAGTTGCAAGAACGTTTACAACAGCTCCTCGGTTGATTTCACCCCATCCTTCCTCTTGGCCCGCTTGGGATTTGCTTAGGCGCAGCGGTCGCTGGCGTCCACTTTTTGAGGCCTGGTTAGAAGAGCAAATTTGTGCCCTCGTGCCTCTCCCCACAGAACGCGAGGCTGAACTTTTAGAGGCTTTTAGCAGCGTTGCTCCCTTAGAACCCCCCGATCTCCTTTTTGCAGCTACCCGCAGCGAGCGTTTGCAGTTGTTTAAGCGTGCAACTTTTACCCTGCATGTGGAGGAGCGCTTTAGCCGCACCAAGCGCCAACGCGATCGCATTATTTATTCCCTGTTGCGTAGCCGCAGCCCAGGCCGCGTGGCTGAATTAGCCATTGCCATTAAGGAAAAGGAACTTGATTTTGCTGCTGCAGCCATTCGCTGGTCGGAGGGCCCAGAAAGTGCCCAGGGCGGCCGCATTGGCCCCGTTTCACCAGAAGTTGGCCACCCAGAGCTAAACGCAAGGCTCAATGAAGCCAATGAGGGAGACCTAATCGGCCCTTTCCCCGTATCAGACATGCACGTGCTCTTGCGCCTTGATAACCGCATCACCACCCGCTTAGACGAGGCTCTACAGCAACAACTAATTGAGGAACTCTATGCAGAGTGGCTCAATAGCCAGGTTGATGTGCTCCTCAATGGTGAGAAACTAGACCCTATCGAATACCTTCCGGCGTGACCCAATCCCTCTCTTCACGGGTGCGTCTTTTAATGGACGGCCCACCTCTTGATCAGCTCGATCCAAGCCTATTAGTTCAGCACGAAGAACTTGTGCAGGCATGGGCCCTGCCCCTTGGTGAGGAATTAGCAAGAGAAGGAGCGCCTTTTGGTTTTGTGCTCCGCGTGGTGGAAGGCAATTTGCGGGTTAGTGGTCGCGATGCCATGGGTCAGGAATTCACCCTGCGCCGTTTAGGTCCTGGCCAGTGGTGGGGCGCCTGGAGTGCACTTAATGGCCAGGCCGCTGCCACGGTGCGCACCGCCACCGATTGCAAATTGTTAGCTGTTCCTATTGAAATATGGCAGCAGTGGTGGCAGCAAGCAGATCCCATCGGTAACTGGTGCAGCGCCCATCCCCAACGGGAAGACACCTACACCACCCTTAGGCCACTACTACTGCAACGGGAACGCCAGGAACTAAGCCTTGCTGATTTGCTTGATCGCTTGCAGCCGAGCCTCTGCCCCGTGGAAGTTCGCAGTTCAGCAGAGCTTGATCAGCAATTAGAAGCATTGCCAAACAGCAGCTGGTTTCTTGCTGGTGCTGATCGATTCCTGCCAGATCAAAATCCACCCGGTTGCCCTGGCTATCGGCCTGAGCAATTGCAGCAGGCCATGAGGCGCAGCAGCTGGGGTTTGCGACTGATTGCTATTGCCAGCAGCGAAATAGAGGAATTAATGCTGGTTAATTCAGTGCAATCTGGCACTGTTCCTGTTGAAGTGTTGGCCCCTGAATTATTAGAAGAGAGGCCTGCCTGGGAAAATCCAGACGGTGCCCAGCTTCTTGCTGCAGCCCTTGAGCAGGAAAAAACTGAACCGCGCCGCGATCTAGATGGTTTAGTTGTGCGTCCAGTACTTGGTAGTACTGCAGTGGAACAGGGCCTTGCCCTGTTGCAGATGGTATGCGAGGTGTTGCGAGTTCCCTTCCGAAGGGATGTGGTGGATCGCATGCTCACAGGCATGGTTGGCAGCCGTTTGAGCCCCTCATTGGAACAGCTGGGTCAAATTGCAGACTCCCTTGGTTTTAATGCCGTTCTGATGCACGTCCCTGCCGCCCATGTGGGACGCCTCACCTTGCCAGCAATTTTGGAATTAAGTGATGGGCCTGTTTTGGTGGCTGGCGAAAAACGAGGCCGCTTACGGATAATCGATCCACGCGAAGGCGAACGTCATCTCAAACTTCTTGAATTAGCTGCAAGCCAGCCGCAATTACGCGCTGTTACATTAAGTAGAAGGCCAAAAACCGCTGAAAAACGGTTCGATATTAGTTACTTCTTCCCATTTCTTCAAAAGTATCGCCAATCCTTAATTCTTGTATTTATTGCTTCGCTTTTTATTAATATATTCGGCTTGGCTCAGCCATTATTAATTCAGCAGATTATTGACAAGGTAATTGGCCAACAAAATTTTAGTACTCTTTATTTCATTGGTGTTTTATTGATTGGTTGTAGCGTTCTGTCAAACGTGCTAAATTTAATCCGTACTTTCTTGTTTACCGATACCACTAATCGAATTGATATTGCTACATCTGGAAGTATATTAACCCATTTATTTAGGCTGCCTCTTGGTTATTTTGACAACCGCCCCGTTGGTGAAATCTCCACCCGTTTAAACGAATTGGGCAGCATTCGCGGTTTTCTTACCGGCACCGCTCTAACCTTAGTTCTAGACGTTCTGTTTGGTGTTGTATATTTATTTGTTTGTATCTCATACAGCGGCTTGCTAACCGCAGTTGCCCTAGGTGTAGTTCCCCTTTATTTAGCACTTGTCTATATTGTTTCCCCAGTTATTAAACGACAGCTGCGCATAGCGGCTGAGGCAAATGCCGCAGCTAGTTCTCTGATGGTAGAGGCTTTAACAGGCATTCAAACTGTGAAAGCACAACACGCAGAAACTACCCTGCGTTGGAAATGGCAGCAGCGTTATGCCCGTTTTATTTCAAGTAATTTCCGCACCACTATCATCGGTTCCACAGCAGGGGCAATAGGTGCTTTCTTCAATGAAATAGGAGGCCTTGCTGTTTTATGGGTGGGTGCATATTTAGTTCTTAAGGGTGAACTTACCGTTGGACAGTTAATTGCTTTTAGAATAATTAGTGGTAATGTAGTTGGCCCGATAATCCGCCTAGCTGGCACTTGGCAAACAGTTCAAACTCTGCAAATATCTGTAGAGAGATTGGCAGATGTAGTTGATGCGCCCACTGAACAAGCTGAGGACGCAAGGCCCATAGCTCTTCCTCCCATAAAAGGTAAAGTTGAATTTGATCGCATTAGTTTTCGTTTCCGCCCCCATGCTCCCCTGGTGGTTAAAAGTGTTAGTTTCACGGTAGATCCAGGTAGGTTTGTTGGCATTGTTGGTCAAAGTGGCAGTGGCAAAAGTACGATCATGAAGCTTTTGCCCCGTTTATATGATCCTGCGGAAGGTGTAATTCGTATTGATGATTACGACATAGCTAAAGTAGATATCGATTCCCTTCGTCAGCAGGTTGGTATAGTTCCCCAGGATTCAATTCTTTTTGATGGTTCAGTAAGAGATAACATCGCCTTAAATGCTCCCGATGCAAGTGATGATGAAGTTATTCATGCTGCAAAAATCGCCTGCGCCCACGCTTTCATAATGGATCTACCACAGGGTTATAGTTCAGGTGTGGGCGAACGCGGTATGGCCCTTTCCGGTGGCCAAAGGCAGAGGGTAGCGATTGCACGTTCTATTCTCGCTCGACCCAGGTTGTTAATTCTTGATGAAGCAACTAGCGCCCTTGATTATTTAACCGAGCGCACATTGTGCGAAAACTTAAAACAGGAGCTCCGCGGGGACACCGTTTTCTTTATTACCCATCGTTTAGCCACTATCCGTAATGCAGACGTGATTTTGTTAATGGAAAATGGTCTCTTGCAGGAAGCTGGAACCCATGCGGAATTATTGCAAAAACGAGGTCTTTACTATGCTCTCTATCGTCAGCAGGATGCTGCCGTGAATTAACTTTCTTATTATGACAAACCCTATTCAAGATGAACCAAAAAGTGCAGCACCTCTAACCCTGCGTGAACGGATTAGTGCTCTCACTCCCACCCGTAAGGTTTTTTATGACAGCCCAGGCATGCTTGATCAAAGCCAACATTGGGGTGGATTAGTTATCTGGACAATTGCCGTTGGCACTACCGCAGGCTTGATTTGGGCATTTCTTGGTAAGGTAGACCAAACCGTAACGGCAAATGGCACCCTAGAGCCAGCAAGCGGAAAGGTTGACGTTCGAAGTACCAGTGGTGGCATTGTTAAAAAGCTTTGGGTGAGGGAAGGCCAATTTGTGCGCCCTGGTGAACGTTTAGTTGAAATAGAAAACCTCGGCCTACAAGCTCGGCTTAGCACCACTGCTCGGCAACTTGCGCTTTTAAAATACGAAAATAGTTTGTTTAATCAATTAATAGACGCAGGTGGACGTTTACCCGCGGTATTACCAGCTCCACCAAATGCCATCGCAAAAGAAGAACGTGTACGTTCTGTGCAACTAACAGTTCTACAATTATCTTCGCAGTTGCGTCAACTTCAAGAACGTGTTAGTTCACAGCAGCAAACGCTTAAATTAAAGCAATCCTTAGCAGATTCCCTTGAAATGATTTATACTAACGGAGGTTATGCTAAGTATTCTTATCTTCAGGCAAGGGATGAAGTGCAACAGATTCGTTCCCAGGTATCTCAAACAAAGGAACAAATTAATATATTGATATCTGAAGCAGGTAGGCAAGTAAGTGGAAATGATAGGCAAATCCTTAATCTAGAGGCCGAAAGAGTTGGCCAACAGGAAGCTCGCACAAATCTAATCTTAAAATCAACCGGAGCCGGCCGTATATTTAATTTGGGTTTACGGCCGGGTTCAGTTATTGGTTCTGGAACTGAATTAATGCGGATTGTCCCTGAAGGTGCCCTGCGCGCAAGGGTATTTCTTGCTAACTCTGATCTTGGTTTTGTGCGAGAAGGCCAATTGGCAAAGCTATCAATTTCCTCTTTTCCCGCTGGCGAATATGGCTATTTGGATGCGAAAGTAACACGTATTGGTGCTGATGCACTTGATAACCAAAGCCAAGCTGATCAACAAAGAGCAAATACATATCCGCTTCAGGTTGCACTTGGCGCAAATCCAACAAAGTTGAAGTTGCTTTCAAAGCTATACCCTGGTATGCAGGTTTCAGCATTAATTACAGTGAGGCAACGGCCTGTTATTAGTTTATTAACCGATGTATTTACCAAAGGCACAGAAGGCCTAAAAAATAGCCGCTAATCAAATCTTTAATCCATTAAAATATTGCAGATTATTTAGGCATGCGCTATGGTTTACATGAAGTAGATCATCCATTGCTATGCCAAGCCATCTAAAATTATTTCTAGATTCTGGCTTTCATCAAGTTGCTTTATTTAAGGGATCCGATCAGGAAAATGATTGGCTTGAAAATTTGCCTGCCAACGCGGTATTGCATGGCAATTGGCAGCAATTGCCTCTAGAAGAACTCATAGATTTACAATATATTATTGATCAAGGTTTTCTTATTGATGGTTTTATATCAAAGCATTTAGTTTCTAATAATCCGCAATTTAATAATTCCCAGAGCACCAGTGAGGCCACCTTGCTTCAATCGTTGGATAAACTGATCAATATCCACTTGCAAGTAGCTGATCAGGCGGCGGCCTCCTCAAATTTCCATAAGGAAACCGCTATATGTTTGCAATTAGCTGATAGCCTTTATGACTTTCCAGCAAATTATACTGATCAAATCACCGCTATTGCCAGAAACAATTATATTTCATTCTTGCTGCGAGCGGTAGATGCTCAGGTAAAGCTTTTTCAAATCAGCCCATCATTAGATGTTGCCATCCAAATCGCTGATATCTTTGCTGAACTATCAGAACTCACTTGGCCAAACTTAGAAGACTTTCTTCAAAAAACTACTAACAACCAGCTCTTCTGGTTGCGTAAAGCTTTAGTAATGCAGGTTGATATTGCTGCCACTGCAGAAAAAGATTTGGATCTTAACGAAGTTGCGTCGGCTTATATTTTGATTGTAGATATTCATCAACGCATAATTCTGATCACTGGTTAATGACTATTAATGCCGCTTTGGTTGAACAGTTTGCTGTTCCTTGGTGGGAGCAGCCCGGTAGTGTGATAAATCAGGCTGATCATTTCTTTACCAATAATTTGGAGGCATCTGAGCGCCGTTTGCTTGAGCTGGGAATTAAAGAATCTGGTATGGAAGCAATTGTGCTTGGCCAAGCAGCTGCAGTAGTTCAAAACCGCACCGCCCAGCAGATCTGGCACCATGGGAAAGGCTGCATCCTTGCGGGCCCTTTTGATGGGATGCGTTATCTACCCATTGGCCTGCATTCTCTTTTGTTGCCAAAATTGTTGGGTACCTATGAGGCGGAACTCATCCCCCTGCTGGAGGAATTGCTACCTCAGCTCAATTTTTTGATTGATGTGGGCTGCGCCGAGGGTTACTACGTGGCTGGCATGGCTTATCGAAATCCTCAGCTCCGCTCGATTGGCGTAGATATTGATATCCGTGTACAGCGCTGCCTCAAGGAGCTAACAGCTCTAAATGGTTTGTATGGCCGTGTGGGTTTCACTTCTTCTACTGCGATCGCCTTAGCAATGGAAGGTATTAGGGGCCAGGGCTTGGTGATAGTTGATGTGGATGGTTCAGAGGCCGAGGTGCTTTTCACCTTGCAAAAGCACCTGTTATGCAGCGATCTGATTGGCTGTGTTGATTTGATTCTGGAGACAGATCGCTCCGCCAATGGCAGTAGTAATCAGTTGGAGTTGGAGCAGTTGCTAGGGCAAACGGGTTTTCAAATCATCAATGTGATTTCACAGGATCCCGCCCTGCGTTTCAGCCCGCTGTTATCACATTTTATTTTTCCCAGTTGGGCTGCCTGTGGTTGGGAGCGTGATTATCCTGAGCAGTGTTGGCTGCACGCCCGTTGGCAGCGTTAGATATTCAAGAATGAGTTTGGTGTGCAGGGAACTAATAGCTATGTTGATCTATGGACAGCCCGTAAGATTTATGCATCATAGATTATTAAGGCTTGCACAACCCTTTCCTTTCGAGTAATTCAATTAGTTTGTTCATGCTATTTTGCCAACTCATCGTATCCATATATTTTGCACCAGTAACGCCTTTTTCTCTCCATACTTCTTTTTCTTTCCATAATCGTAACCAGCATTCCACAAGTTCATCGGGATTTGTTTCGCCCCACTCACCTGCTTCATCACCTCCATAGTCTGCAGTGATTAATGCGGGAACTTTCCCAATTCCTTCGCTTCCCACTGATATGAGGTGAGTTATCCCCATCTCAATAAGATCTAAATGGCCAGTATTTGCAGAGATTAATGTTGGTATCCCGCAGGCAAGCGTTTCCATCGCCATTAAATTGGTTCCACCTTCGCAGCGGCTTGTAAAAACAGCAACATCCGCCTGTTTCATAATATTTGGAAGATGAGAGTTCGCCATTATCTCAGGAACCATTACATTGCCTGGAGTAATTTCATTTTTAATCAACCAATTAAACAGGCTTTTGGCATCTCCATTTTTTGGAGACTCCGTTACATACTTGCTTGCTGCAATTGTATGTAAACCCACGTTTCCAATATTGCCCCAGCAAGCAACTAAAATTGAATTCGGGCAATATTTATTGAATCTTTTGAATGCTTCGATTATAATATCTTGCCCTTTGCGAGCTTCTAGTTTTCCGCCTGCAAATATCACAAATGGTCGATTTAATATTCTTGGAATTGGTATTGAATTGAATTTGCTTCTATCCACACCCTGATGTATCATTTCTGCATGATTGATGCCGTTATTTGTTAATATCTTTTGGTTCCAATTTGAGCCTGTAATAATTAAGGAGTATTTCGCTAATCCTTGTTTGAATTCTTCATTTACTGAGCTTCTTTCAAAAAATGCCACCCCAACCTGATGTTCTGCATAGATCCTTAATGGTGGCACTAAATTGCCAATCGGCCCCATCGCAATTTTTGAATTTGTTTTTAATACAATATTTGGCTCTTCTATAATTTGATTTATTAGTTGTTTGCTAAATTCTTCTATTTTGTCAAGTTGTAATAGCCAGATTGGATCACAGTGTGGGCTCCGATCCGCTTTGCAAGATACCACCACGCGAATTTGATTTCTGGCAATTAAGGCTTGGGCAAGCTGAATTCCATAACTACCCCAGCCCGTATAGGGCGTTAGGGGCCAATCAATGAGTATTTGATCTTTAGCCATGATTTATTTCATTGCCATTGGTGTAATTAGCCCCATAAAATTCCTTCCAGCATGCTCAACTGATAGGAATTTTCCATTATTTAGTGATGGTTTCATTATCTGAAATTGTTTCATAACATTCAGGGTTGCTGCACTTTCTAGCGGGCTGTGAAAGCTCACATCTATTTCATCGCAATAAGTGCCATTGAAATACAAATCGGCTTGGTTCTTATTCAAGAAAAAGCAGCCTGAGTGCGTGTTGAGAGGCTGATTAAAGCTTATTGTTTCACCTAGGTGCATTAAGCTAAGTTTCTCGTGCATGCTTTTTCTATAAGCTTCACTTGCCTTAGGGTTAAAATCTCCATCTATATAAAATCGGTTTAAATGGCGCAAATCTTCACTTGTTTCTATCCTATTAGGCTGCAAAAGATAATTATCACCAAAGCACTTATTAAAATAACTCAACTTGCTGAAAAAATCGGCATCATTAATTAGAATATCGTCTTCTAAGTAGCAGCTGTAATCATAGTTTTTATGAGATGTCCTGAGTATTTTGTGGCAGCAAAATCCTAAATGTTTTGCCGATATTGGCTCACTTGCTACTCTTGTGAAAGCTCCATTATCTTCAAGGTCTGATAACTCTTGCAATAAATGATTTTCGCCTGTAACGCAGATGAAGATCTGTAGTTCAGCTCCGCCATCGTTTACTTTGTCTAACCTCTGATGCATATGGTTCAAGCTTCCAGCGCTATTTCCAAATAATCTGTGTAATTGCAATACAACCTCTCTCAGGGCTTTTATTCGTGGCCCTGGATTCGGGCTTAACGATCCATGTTTTCCACCACCCTCTGGGTTGTAGTAATGGGTTATTGCCAGTTGTAATTTCAAAGGTTCAATCCAGTTCCAGAGCAGATGGGATCATAGGCGCTTTGCTTAACTTGGGGAGATCTCTAAAGCTTTGCGATGATCCGTGGGCTTAGGCGTTTCTGGGTAAGAGTTCGGATCAGTTCTTTTACTGTTCCGATACTGTTGCTTGCCTTCTGGGTTGGAATGATGGCGCTCTTGTCTTTGGTGGCCGATGGATGGATAGTTTTTCTTTCCGCCACACCATTGGTTTTTGCAGCTTTGCTCAGCTTGATCTGTTGGCTTGCCTATAGGCGGGATTTTTATGCCTAGTGCCTTTCCAGCGGCTCTCCTGCTACCGGCTGATGCCTTTGATACCGCCCAGCACCAACTATTGGGTAGGCGCGTAGCAGGCCGCTCTTTTGCAGAAGGTATTGCTCAACAGCTCAGGGCTGGAGAGCAGCTCACCTTGTTGGTAACAAGTGTGGCTGAGAGAACATTGCTCAAGAATTTATTAGCGCCTCTCCTGCCAGCTGATAGCCAATTATTTTTTCGTTTTGGTATTCCTGATGATGCCTTAATTACTACTGGTGCTCTCCATGTGCCAGATCCAGGCTTAGCTAGGTGGGTGCTTCTTAGATCAGGGCATTGTTCAAATGCGTTTTCGCTTACAGGCGTAATACACACTCTTAGCTCTCAATCTGTTTATGATAGTTTAGCTAATTTGCTCACGGCACCTCTACAACCTTGGGATGCGCTTGTGTGCACTTCTAGGGCAGGGCGTGAGGTTGTTCAGCTTGCAATTGCCCATCATCATGAGGCTCTTCAAAGGCGGTTTGGTTGTTCATTGCCCCATCCTCAAGGACCCTGCTTGCCCCTGATCCCCCTTGCTGTTGCTGATAGCTTACCTAAAACTAATTTAAGTAGGCAGGAGCTGCGTAGCCAGGCGCGCCATCTACTAGGGATACCTCAGGATGCTTATGTAATTCTTTTTGTGGGGCGCTTGAGTTTTCATAGTAAAGCTCATCCGCTTTTGTTGTACCGCGCGATGGCTCGCTTGATTCAGAATGCCCCAAATACTTTTCTTATTGAGTGCGGCCATATATTTAATCAATCTGTAGCTGATGCTTTCACTCAATTACAGAATCTTTTTACTAATGTACCTCGTATTTGTTTGGGTGGGTTGAACCCAGCAACTGACGCTGAGAAATCTCAGGCGCTTGCCTCCGCCGATGTTTTTGTTTCTCCTGCTGATAATTTGCAAGAAACTTTTGGATTATCTGTTATCGAGGCCATGGCTGCCGAGTTGCCTGTTGTTGTTAGCGATTGGAATGGTTATCGCGACCTTGTTATAAACGAGCACACCGGCTTTTTAATACCCACTTCTATGGTTCCTGGTTCGAGCCAGCAATTAGATTCCACTGATAAATCCTATATGCTCGGCCTTTTAAATTACGACACCTATGTTGGTTTGCGCAGCCTCGAGGTTGTTGTGGATGAGGATGCTTTTGTTCAAGCGCTGCTGCTTTTATATCGGCAACCAGATTTGCGTGTTGCTTTCGGATCTAATGGCCGCCTGCGATGGCAGCAATTATTTTGTTGGAATGTTGTTGCTGCTCAATATCGTTCCCTTTGGGAGGAGTTAGCAGCAATTAGAGTAGATTATTCAAGCTCTGAACTCACTTCATCTCACGCAGCACCCACAGCGAAACTATTCTCGGGTTATGCCAGTAATAGTTTTGAGCATAGGGTTCTGCATCGTCCACCAAGCGCTACGCCAGTTAATCTCTTGCGACAAACAACTCAGCATGCCTTCTTTAGTTCCTTATGTGGGCCACATTTTGAAGAACTGCTTAATTTCATAGAAACACATGATTGTTTAACTTACCAGCAGTTAATTGATATGGGGATCGATACTGATAATTGCATGGTAGTTTTATCCGCCCTTGTTAAATTTGGTGTTATGAAGCCATGAGTGATACTAAAAGACTGTTCTTTGTTTGCTATCCAGATACTAATAGCACCATTGGTGGTGTAAAACAAATTTATCGCCAAGTTGAATTATTATCTCAGGCTGGTTATCATGCAGCTGTGATTCAGGAGAAACCAAATTTCAGGGCTGATTGGTTCTCAAGTGAAGCACCTGTTATTGATTTGCAAGCATTTTTGAATCTTCCCCCAAATCCAGCTACTGATTGCATTGTGTTACCTGAAACTTGGCTTTCTAATGTGCCCACATATTTAAATGGCATTCCTAAGGTGATTTTTAATCAAAATGCCTATTACACATTTGGTTTAGATGGCAATATCAATACAGACACCTTGAATCTTTACCGGCATCCTGATATACGTTTTGTTGTAACTGTATCGGATGATAATCGTCGTTTTTTAGTTGAAGGTTGTGGTATTGATGCAAGCCGTGTTTTTACCGTTTTAAACGGAATCGATGGAGATCTGTTTTATCCCCCAGAACGAAAGCAGCGTAGAATTGTGTATCTTTCGCGTAAGCATGTTCAGCATCCAAGAAGTGTGCAATTAATGGCTAGCCAGCGAAGCTTTCTGCAACGCTATGAATTCCGTGAATTACCTCGTTTGAGCCACAATGATTTAGCCAGTGAGTTAAGAGAGGCACTTGTGTTTCTTAGCTCTGGCCATCCTGAAGGTTTTGGGTTGCCCCTTGCTGAGGCAATTGCTAGTGGCTGCATTGTTGTTGGTTATCATGGTTTGGCTGGTAGGGATTTTTGTGATGAAGCATTGCATCAGGTTGAGTTTGGTGATTTGCTTGGATTCTTGAATAGTTTGGAATCTGCACTCATGGAGTTTGAACTAAACCCTGATCTCATAACTAATAAGTTAATTAGTTATGCATTAGAGCTCCGCAAGCGCTACAGCTTGGATAATGAACGACAACAATGCTTAAGTATTTGGTCTAAAATTCTAAACGCATCCGATTGAGTAAGTTGTTTATAGGCTTCTCCCAATTGTGAAATCGTTCTTGTTGATATAATTCAATATGATTGCGGTAGTTTCCTGAACTAGTTAGTAAATCAAGCCATCTTTCGTCTGGAATTTTATTTAGAAGCAGCTGGATTTTTCTGCCGCAGGCAACGGCCAGATGAACTAATGATGTGTCTACGCTGGCAATATGATTGCAGGTTCTCATCATATTTCTGGTATCATCTAAGCATTTAATATTTTCTCTTCCAAGAACTAACCATGGATGCGTTCTTAGTAATATTGCTTTTTCCGAATCCCTATATTCACTAATATCTATTATATTAATTCGCTTTTTCTGTTGAATTATTTCGATTTGGGAATATAGTATTTGTATCGTTCTAAATGGTATTGATCTGCTGAATGATGAGAGCGGATTATTGGTATCTATTTTGCAACGCCAGCAGGCTAGTAGTTGAACTTTTTTCCCCAATTCTGGTAACTCATCCTGGAGTAATTTTATTGGTAACTTTTCTAAATTATTTTCACCTAACCAATTTCGAAACCAAGGTATAGATACTCTTAAGCTATCTGTGATCACATCATGGTTTGCTAACTGTAGCCCTTTTACCTGCTCGAGTAGTTTTCTCACTACCAGATAATTCTCCCCATTGGGTCGCATTTTTATCAAATCTGAGTTTGGCAGTTGTTTTAGGCTTGCTAATAGCAACGCAGCATTTTCAAGCTGGTCTCCTATTCCGCCAACTAAATCTACTGTTATTGGCTTATTAGAGTGCATGTAATTTTTAACTAACTCATCAACATTGGATTGTGTTTCTTTGTCAATTAACCCTCTCCAGGGGTTGCGTTCATTTCTTGCTCTATGTATTCTGTATCTCGATTGTTGACCAGTTACGTGTTTTTCTCCATCGCATTCCTTTAGCCATTTATCGCATTTATCGTATGCGCCGAGATATGTAAGTAAGCTTATGAGCTTGATCTGATTTTCCCGATCATTTTCGCTTAATTTTATGAGTTTTTCCAGTTGTTCAACTGCAAGTTCTAGATCATTTCCATATAAAAACCACAATCGATTATGCATATACCTCTCTTGAAATTTGCTTAAAACATTTGTGTAGTTCAATTGCAGACCTTGTTGGTGCATACAGCTTTATGCTGTCTTTTATTGCTTTTTTAGCCATCGATTTGAGCGTTGTTTTATTGCTAATGCACCACGCCAGTTGATTAGCTAGTGCTTCACTGTTTCCAGGGGGTACCAAAAGCCCATTTCGCCCATGGGTAATAACTTCAATTGCGCCACCAACTCCAGAGCTGATTGGCACCACACCTGTGGCCATTGCTTCTGCCACCACCATTCCAAAAGATTCTGGATGCAATGAGGGAAATATTAATACCTCTTGCTCTTGATAAAACTTCTGCAATTGATCGCCCGCCATAAAACCGCACCAACTTATCTGATTAGATATTTCTACTTTTGTAGCATAATTTTTTAATTCATCCTCGTAGATTGGCGAAAATGCTTTTCCGGCAATAGATAGTTTTACATTAAGCCCGGTTTGTTTTAACCTTGCTACCGCTTCAAGCAATATATGTACCCCTTTAGATTGCATCAATAGTCCGCTATAGCAAACCTTTAGTTGCTTTGAATTGCAATTACTCGCGTGTGGTGGTTTATCGCTTGTCAGCGGCGGATAAGCAACTGGATACTTGTTTACATTATAACCTTGTTTGCGAAGAAATATTTTTACCTCTGCAGAAGCAAATGCCATGCGGTAGGCGGGATGGTTTAACTGGCTAGATCCCAGTGGCATGGGCGCACCCATAAAACCAACATGTTGAATCGTTGGGATATTATGGCTTAATACAACATCCAGTAGTTCTAGCCCTAATAGATCTAGATTGCCTATTAAGCAAGCATTGGGCTTGTAGCATTTAATAATGCGTTTCAGAGTTGCTTGATTCTTATCATTTCTCCGCTTTTCCTCATTAGGATCCTTCAACCTGCTTATTCCGCCTTCATAGCTACCTACTAGCTCTAAAATCCTGCATATTTTAGGGTCTAGCCCCACGGGGCCAAGGTAGGCCGCATCGCTGCATACCACTAATGCCTCATAGCCCAGAGTTTCTAGACCTTTGCAGAGCCTCTCAAGGCAAAGTCCAAACCCTCCTAGGTTTTGGGGGGGATAAAGGTTAGTTAGAAGTAGCAAGCGCATTGCATAAGCTTAAAGTCTGCAGGAGCCATAGTTTGTCAAATGCCCTCAATACTGCAGCGCTACAACGGCTGCGATTTAGGCAATAACCCACATATCGCTGTGCTTGGCTCAAACAAAGTAGGTAACTTTGTTGTAACCATTCCGTTGTTAACAGCACTTAAGCGGCGATACCCTGATGCTGTTATCGATTTTTGGGGTAGTGAGCTCACTGCTGATTTTGAGAACGCTCTACCCCAGTTGGCCTGGCGCTGTTCCTGGGATAAGCCCGATTCAGATATTTTCCAACACCTGGCCCAATTCGCCGCAGATCGTTTAGCTAACGCCGGATCGATAGATCTTTTGATCAATTGTGATGGCTTTAATCCCCTTACCCAAGTGCTTGCTAGCTGGCTTCGGCCTACTTGGGTTGCTGGTGCTGCTTTAAATGCCACATGCCGCAAATCTGTTTCTTGGGGGGATCACCCTTTTCAGAAATTCTTGAATGATCCCGATTGGGATTCTCCCGCTTTCTTGGAACGCTATGGAAGGCTTTTCCCTTCTAATTACATAGCGGAATTAATTTGTCGATTAGCCTTTCTTGAGGAAATAGTAACAGATATAGAACTTCCTTTCAATGAGCCTTCTTTTGATGTACCAGATATTTTGATCCACGTAACTACTACTAGGGCAGCAAAGCTATGGCCTTTAAACCATTGGAGTGCTCTTCTTGCTTGGTGCCAAGCCCAGCACTTGTCTGTTGGATTAGTGGGAAGTTCTCCAGCCATTCAGCAAGAACAATACAATTCAACCGATCTTGAAACCAACCTTTTGGCTGGTGGTTATTTAATAGATTTAAGAGGTAAAACCAGCCTTATTCAGCTGGCTGGGGCCTGCAAAGCCACTCGGGCCGTGGTTAGCGTTGATGCAGGCCCTCTGCATATTGCAGCTGCCATGGGCACCCCCACCCTTGCGATTGTTGGCAATGATGCCGATGGGGTGGGGGCCAGCCCGATTCGGCTTTGGATGCCTCGTTCAGCAAATGCAACCAGAACAGTGAGTTCCCACAGCTGTGCTGGCTGTGCTGAGCTGCGTTTTCGCAACGATGGCTGCGTTAAGGAAGGCCACGGCTGCATGGCTATGGTGCAACCACAGCAGGTGATCGATTGGCTGCGGGAGTTGCTTGGTGCGGATTAGCGTCTATTACCATGGCGCGGTGATCGAAAAAATTGGCCAGGCCGCCGGATATGCATCAAATTTTGGGGCCTTTATATGCGCCATTCCTGCGTATTGAGTACTACCTATCAGCCTGGTTTGAATTTTTAGGGTTTTTTCTTACAGGTAGAACCTGGCGGCGTCGCCTCCGGCGCCTGGCCGGTTCCTGGCCCCAGCGGCCATCGGGGTTGAGAAGGCTGGCAATTTTTGCTGCTTTCCATGGCCCCGAGGTGAGTTTCTCAAATCTGTCCTATCTGCGTTCTCTTCACGCGGCAGGTTTCTATGTGGTTTATCTGCACAACGGACCCCTTTCTGCCGCCACGGTGGAGAAATTAGAGCCCCTTTGCGCTGCTGTGCTCGAGCGTCCCAATCTGGGTCAGGATTGGGGCTGCTTTAAGGATGGTTTCCTCAACCTGCGCCGTTATGGCTGGTTAGACAATATTGAATGGTTGTTATTTTGTAATGACAGTGTTCATTTTCTGGGAGACCAAGTTGGAGCCCAATTTGCCCGCAGGCTGCACAATGAACTTGAGACGATGCCTGAGCCGTTGCTGGCTTTAAATGAAAATCTACAGCTTTGGCAGCACCTGCAAAGCTTTTTTGTTGCCGTCCGGCCTGAAGTATTTAATAGCGCCCGCTTTATTCAGTTCTGGACAGACTATTTACCGCTTAGCCATCGCTATCACGCCATCAATAAAGGTGAGGTGCGCTGGTCTCTCAGGGTTCTTAACCATTATTCACGCCGCGTTCTTTATTCGCCTACTGCCCTGTTTGAATATGCATCTAGAGCCTATGAAGATGAGGACTGGCTTGGGATTTCACGGCTATTGATCCCTAAGTGCTGTGGTTCGGTTGTTGATGGATTGCGCAGTAATTTAGCTGAAGAAATTGGTGCTGATGAGGATCGGCACAAAATTCCTCGTTCCGGCGGCCGCTTTACCACGAGCTATGTGTACTGGGATCAGCTGATGGCGCTGATGGGTATCCTTGAAAGCACAAACACAAGCCATTCCTGTGCATTGATGTTCTGTGGCTTGCTGGAATCACCTTTCCTGAAAAAAGATATCTGCAGGCACAATACTTATACTCTATCTCAGATTAAGCAGTTTCTTGAATATCATTTCTCCAATAACTCTGAAGAATCACCTGAATCCCGCGAGCTTTGCTCGGAAATCCTTGGTTCATATATAAGCCAAGGAACACTTGTTAGTTATCTATTCCGGCCACGGATTGCTTTCCGCAAGGGGCTTATGTATCGCGGTTTTGGTATTTCCCAGGAGTCGATGCCCAACTACGGCAACCGTTGAGTTCCTTTTTTGGGCCCGCCCAGCTGGATCTGCTGATAATTGTTTATCGGCCTGGCGCTGCTGAGCTGCAGGCTTTGGGCGCTTGCTTGGCGATTTTGCCCCCCACAATTCGCTACAGCTTGGCCCTAAACGCCGTGCAGCCTGAGCTCCCTAAGGGGTTGGAGCTGCTCCTAGCAGACGCCCTTTTGGTGCAGCGCAACAGCGAAAACCTTGGCTACGGCAGGGCCGCCAACCGTTTGTTTAAAGCCCTGCCCCAGCCGGCCCCCTGGGTGGCGGTGCTTAACACCGATCTGCACTGGCAGCCTGGCAGCTTTGAAGCCCTGCTGAGCTGGCTTGCACGCAATCACGATGTGGTGGCGGCGGTGCCTCAAATCCTCAGCCCCTCGGGG
>Ga0247844_1004265_pt1 | contig 19617 bp, 15 predicted proteins | sample LaCtaG_FD_192421 | JGI IMG/M metagenome (GOLD analysis project Ga0247844, IMG submission 192421) | Freshwater microbial communities from meromictic Lake La Cruz, Castile-La Mancha, Spain - LaCruzMarch201714.5m_1 | ecosystem: Environmental > Aquatic > Freshwater > Lake | place: Spain: Castile-La... | reverse complement strand
CTGCGTGTAGCCCCGAAGGGTCAGCAGCCCGATGTATTGGGCACGTAGAGGTGACATAGACCCCCAGCCTACTCCTTACGCACAGCCCCCTCACGCCCCTCCGCGCAGCGGCTCAGTTCAACGTGGTTTATCCACACTTAATTGTGGACGAATCTGATTCGTCCACAGTTTTTTGTGGATTATCACGGTTTCGATGGTGGACAAGGGGGGAGCGTTCATGATCAGAGAGGCGCTGGCTGCGCCTTACCGCCGCCCGTTGAGGATCAACTCATTTAGCTTCTGCCGCAGGGCTTCCAGGTCGGGATCGGCGAAGGTGGTGTCGAGGATTTCCACGCTGTTTGTGTTGGCGCTGATTTGGTTCAGCGTGTTGAGCAGGTCTCGCAGCCTTGAGGGATATCGAAGGTGAAGCGCACGTGGGAGCCATCGAAGTTCACGCCCACCCGTGTGCTCGATCCGGGTGGCAGCGTGGTCACACCATCTTCCTGGGGGGGCTGGGGTTGGACCTGGGAATGAGGAATGAGGAATGACGAATGACAGAAAGCAGCGGCTGGCGTGGGACTGCCGCAGCGGGCGGGACAAACCTTCACCGATTGACGCTCGGCCTTGAGCGGTCATCGCTCGACGATGACCAAGCGCCGCTTGGCGTTGACTTATCACCGCTCGACGGCGACCGAAAATCAGTCATCGTTGACCGAAAATCAGTCAAATTTGGCTCCACCGTGTTGTGATTTCGTGGGACGATATGGCGAACGATGGCTTGTTTCACGTTTTGCGGGTCAATTTTGGCAGTCACCTGTCTAAAAACTGCTTCCCTTGGTTCAAAAGGATGACTTTTTGCAGGCGCAGAGCCGATCCGGTCGGTGAAAACGGCTTTTTTTCGGCAAATCCCCCTTTTGAGCGCCACCGCTCCCCCAAAACGACCTGAAAGCCTGCCATAAATTGGAATCAGGGTGCAACTTGATGACAAAGTATCAGTCGCAATGACTTGTGGGCACTTCTGGAAAGCTCAGTTTGTCAAAATCTGCATGTTGAAAATGAAGGCGTTACCAAGAGGGCAAATTTATAAGGCCAAGAATCCAGAGGTGAGCTTCATGGCATTCTGTCAACCAGTTGCACACTGACCACGTTTACCCTCATGAAACTAAGATTAATTGAAGGAGCAGGATTAGCAGGTTGGACAGGGTTTTTCAGATCATCCGCGCCATCGGTTTCCTGCTCGGCCAGTGTGCGGACATCGTGCAGCACCTGGATGCCGCCATGCACAACAGATACCTCCGCAGTAAGGCTTGACTGCTGCATGGCCGCTAGGCATGTGCTGCGCGTTGGTGCGTTGTCAATGGATCGCGGGACGCCACCAGAGCAAACTCACTATTACCCTGGAAATGACATTGGAACCCTTGATTTTCCGTGCTTAATGTCAATCTGGCACTGCGCCTGCCGCTCCTCTGCATGAGTTTCGCTTACCGCGTTCGATCTTCTGTTGTCTATTGTCTGTTCCCCCTCCTGGCGGCCTGTGTGTCGCCCGAGGACAATGCCAGGCGCCAGGCTCGTGCCTCCCAGCTTGAGGCTGATTTGCGTTCTCTAAGCCCACTTGTTTCCGCGCAGGAGGCGCAAAAGCTCGCCACCACCGCCGTCGGGCGCGCGCATGAGCTCAACTGCCAATGGCAGCCCGCGCAGTTCGCATGGATGAACAATTTCTTCGTCAACACCGGCCTTCGTCAGAACGGGCTTTGCTACCAATGGCGGGAGGCCATGTTCCCGCCGCTGCATCAACTGCGTCTCCGCACACTCGATCTTCATCTGGCCACGGCGCGCCGCGCCACGCTGCGGGAGCATAATGCCATCGTCGTCACGGCCCATGGGCGGCCCTTCAAAGATGGCATCGTGCTTGATGCCTGGCGTTCTGGCGGCATCCTGAAGTGGGCGCGCATCCAAACGGACCACTATCCCTGGAAACCGCTGCCGTGGGCGCTCACGCCCGTCGTCCTGCGTCCGTTGATCATGCCGGAACTCACGCCTCCAGTGCGTTCAGCAGATGCTTCGAAGGCTGGAAGTGCGCGATGAGCAGCGTTGTCACGCTCTTGCGGTGCAGGCGCGCCTGCCTGACAAGTCTTGAGGCCACTGTCGGCGCATCAGAATTTGTTGGCCTGGATCACGTCCTTGCCGCCGTTGAGGTAGTTCACTAGGTTCAGTGTCGCGCGCATGGCCTGGCGCGGCACGCTTTCATAGGTGCGGGAGCCGATGTGCGGGGTGATGAGCGCCTTGGGGTGCCTGAGCAAAGGGTGGTCGGCGGGTGGTGGCTCCTCGTCCAGCACGTCGGTGGCGTAGCCGCCCACGGTGCCGGTGTCCAGCGCGGCGATCATGTCGGGAATGTGGACCAGCTCGGCGCGGGAGGTGTTCACCACCAGCAGGCCGGGTTTTGCCAGGGTGATGCGGTCCGCACGCACAAGATGGCGCGTGCTCTCGCTCAGGTTCGCGTGGAGGCTCAACACGTCCACGGTGGCGATGAGGCTCTCGATGGTCTCATGGCGCGTGACTTTGTGCTCAGCAGTGAAGGCCTCCGGCCACCAGATGTCCATGCCATGCACTTCCATGCCGAAGGCGAGGGCGCGTTTCGCGACTTCTTGGCCGATGCGGCCGAGGCCGACGATGCCGATTTTTTTGTTCCATATCTCGTGGCCGGTCATGCGCTTCCAGTGGCCGGCCCGGACGGCATTGGCGCTGTCCACCAGGTTGCGGACGAGTGCCAGGAGGAGGCAAAACGTGTGCTCTGCCACGGTGGTATGGTTGACGCCGGGCGTGAAGAGCACGGGTAGCTTGCGTGCGGTGCATTCCTCGACGTTGATTTTGTCGAGGCCGATGCCGTATTTGCTGATGACTCGGAGGCGGGGCAGAGCCTTGTCTAGCACGGCTGCGGTGATCTCGTCATCACCGCAGAGGTAGGCGTCAAAGTCGCCCGCCAGCTCTAGCATCCGGCTTTCGGGCAGGGGGCCGCGCTCGCGCTGGATGTCGTAGCCCTGGGCTTCGAGCAGGGCATGGTGATCGCCGGGGGTGTCTTGGTAGCTGGTGGTGGTGAGCAGGACGCGCATGGCAGCCAGCATGGGCGGGACAGGCTGTGCGGCAAGGTTGGATTAGGGCGTGTTTAATACTCAGAACAAGGTCCTCGGGCGGAGAGGGACGATTGGCTGCGTTGCTGGGTTTGTCGTTATTTCCCAATAGCGACTGCACCCAGCGCCTTGCCACTCATCCCTCTGCGTTCCGTGCCTCATCATCCTGAGTTTTTAAACATGCCCTAAAGTCCGCTGCGGAGGCTGTAGGCGTGCGGTGTGAGTCTGGCAGATGCTTTGTAAAGCCTGATTTTCTGAGGCTTCTGGCTATCAAGCAGCAGTGCGGGAAAATGTGCCTAGAGCAGAAGGATGTCTTGCCTGTTGGAGCATGAACTGCTTGCATCATGAGCGATGAAATCTATTCCAGCCGAAGCTCATCCTCTCATCATTGCCACCTGTATCTTGGCGGCGCTATTCATTGCCGCGTTGATTCGCCTATGGCTCCTGAACCGTACTGAAGGGCGCCTGCTGAAAAAGCAGGAGGATTTAGAAAGGCAGATCGTCACCCAGCAGAATGATCTGATGGCCGTGCGGAAAGACGCCAACGCCTGGCGTGCGGAGATGCAGCGCCAGTTCGATCTTTACCGCCACATGGCCTCCGACCAGCTCGGTGTGGAGGAAAAGCGCTTTGATGACCTATTGAAGCGCTCTGAGCAGAGGCAGTACGAATTGCAGACAGCGCTAGACATTGCCCGCCAGATGTGTGCTGAGTTGCCTGCGGCAAAGGCGCGCGTGATGCAGCTCGAGTCCGCCCTGGGTATTGATGGGGGCGAGGGGCTTAGCGGCAGTGACGGCGGAGGTGGCTCTACGCCGCTGGATCCTATGCCTGACTTGAGCGGCGGCGGTCGCACCTCTGAGCCGGTGCCGAATGGCTCCTATGCCGCTGCACCATCAGCCATGCCAGAGGTGCCTGCAGTGGATGAGGCGAAACTCGGCGAGCTGGAGGAAAAGCTGGCCAATACCGAACGGCAAAATGTGATGCTACAGCAGGCTTTGACCGCCGCCAGGCTGCGCTCGCGCCTACGCGGTAAGTCACCCTTTTCCAAAGGCAAGTCGGGGAAGAATTGAGAGAACCGACAACAAAATGGCGAGGCCACGAATGGCCTCGCCTTTGTGAATGATGTCGAGCCTTACTGGGCTTTCGCGTAAAGTTCTGCCACAGCGGACCAGTCCACCACATTCCACCAGGCACCGATGTAGTCGGGGCGCTTGTTTTGGTACTTGAGGTAATAAGCGTGCTCCCACACATCAAGGCCGAGGATCGGGGTGCCACTGCTGTCCATGAGTGGGTTGTCCTGGTTGGGTGTGGAGGTGATTGCTAGTTTGCCGTCGTTTACCACGAGCCAAGCCCAGCCGGAGCCGAAACGGGTGACGCCAGCTTTGGCAAAGGCTTCCTTAAACGCATCAAACGAGCCAAAGGCTGCGGTGATCGCGTCTGCCAGGGCACCCGTGGGCGCTCCGCCTGCGTCCGGCCCCATGATGTTCCAGAAAAGAGTGTGGTTGAAATGGCCACCACCGTTGTTGCGCACTGCGCCACGGATGGCTTCAGGCACGCTACTGATGTTTTTGCACAAGTCCTCAATGGACAGCGCTTCCAGTTCTGCATTGTCGGCGATGGCGTTGTTCAGATTGGTGATGTAAGCGTTGTGATGGCGGCCATGATGGATTTCCATCGTGGTGGCATCAATATGCGGTTCGAGAGCCGCTTTGTCATACGGAAGGGCGGGAAGGGTATGGGCCATATAAGGAGTTGGATTTGGGTTAGCAGGGGTAGTTAGTCAGGGATACGCAGGCGGGCAAGAGGCAGGAGTGACGATTTTCATTCCTGGCGCTCTTGCCGCGCATAAAAGCGCTGATAGAGGAAGGATGCGCCCAACGCGATAAGGGCCACGACGATCAGCGCGCCGATGCGGTAGATGCTGCCAATGTTTGCCAAGTCGTGGAAGAACAGCTTGAGCATCGTCAGGCCCATCATGCCGATCCCGGCATAGCGCGCGCCTTTGGCATCCACACAGAAGCCGATGATGAGGAGTACAAGCGCGTACAAGGCCCAGGCGATGCTGAAAGTCATGCTGCGCGCGAAGTCGCCGCCCCAGCGAATGGAGATGAAGCGCTCGCCGGGTTGGGTGAAGAAGTCGGCAATCTCGATGTTCAGCAGCAGAAAGACCAGCACGCCGCCGAAGCTCACAGCAGCGTCCGCACATTCAGTGTGCCCATGCGGTCACGCGGCGGGGCCAGCCACCAGCCGGCGGCGAACTGCGCCAGCGCGGCGATGCCGTAGGTGTAGAGAAACCAGTTCCAGATGGGCGCGCCGGTGCGCTCTTGATAGCTCAGCACGGCGGGGTTCACGGCCAGTCGGACAAAGGTCGTGACCAGCAGTCCGACGCCGACCTTTCTCAAGCCATAGTGCGGCACACGAGTGTACAGCCAGCACAGCGCCGCGCCCTCCAGCGCCCAGGCAAGCGTGAGCCACTGGTGATCGAACTGAATGGGGAAGATGAGCGTGATGAAGAACAAGGCGATGCCGCCGAACCAGGCGAGCTGCGAGTGTCTCACTCCAAGATCGGCGGGGGCGGGCATTTTTGAAACCAGCGCCAGACTCACCAGGGCAGCCACGGCAAAGGCACCCGGCACAAGCCCCATGAAATCATTTGGCAGCGAGCGCTCAAAGACGAGATAGATCAGCGGAAACTGCACCAGCCAGGAGCACGCCGAGACGATCCACGGCAGCGCCACCTCTGTGAAACGCGCGCACCAGACAAAGGCATACACCGCGAACAGTGAGGCGATGCCGATGAACCAGCCCAGCGCCAGCCAGGGATCAGATGAATCGTAGCGCGTGAAGAACCACGCATACTCCAGCGCGCCCATGCAGACCAGCGCCGCTACGCCCAGCGCCGGCAGCCGGGCGATGCGCATCAGCGCCAGAAAGCCGAGCGAAAGCAAAAGGCCGAGTGTGAAGACGGGCGTGGGATTCACGAGAGCCAGCTTTTGTGTGGTGATGATGAGCAGGAAGAAGGGCAGCGCGGCGGAGCACATCGGCAGCAGTCCCTCCAGACTCGTCAGCCAGGCGCTGCCCGTGCGGGGGGCAGCACCAGTCTGTTTGCGTAGCCTTGCGGAGAGCACCGCGCCTGCGGCGGCAAAGACGAGTGCGAACCCGCCGAGCGTGAAAAGAAAGCCCCACGGGCTGTGCGCCGCATCTAGTCGGAAAAGCCACACTCCCATCGCCAGCAGGGTCACGCACAGCGCCAGCAGCAAGGGGGCGGTACTGAGCGTGATGGCCGCGACGGCGATGGTCATCAGATTTAGCAGCAGCACGGTCGGCCAGATCATCCAGGACACGTCCGGCAGCGCAAAGAGGGGCGCAATGACCAGCAGCACCGCCACGGGTCCGAGCCAGATGCCGTGCCGCTGCGCCCGCATCGTCTCCGGCTTCATCCGCATGGCCAGCAGGGCAAAGCCCGTATGCATGAGGCCGAACATGAGGTAGCTCACGAGTGCAGCGATGAGCGTGCCCTCAGTCAGCCGTGACTGGCTCCAGACCGCCAGATGCACAAAGCTCAGCAGAGCAGCGATCCACTGCGCCATCGCCGTGCGCGGCTGCAGCCATATCTGCGCTAGCACCGCCGCATTGATCGCAAATAGGAAGCCGTTCAGGACCAGGGGACGCGAGGTGATGGACTCATGACCGAGGAAGATGAAGGCGACGACGAAGCTCCAAACGGCGAGGGCAAGACCGCCGAGCGCGGGATGCAGACTGGTGGATTGTGCGGGCCGGTGAAGGCGACTCCGATCCTGCCCCAGCCACCATGTCGCCCCGGCAAACAAGGCCGGGAAGAACACCTGCACGCCCATTGGCAGCCAGACCTTCGCGTCATGCTGATACTGTCCCTTCCAAAACCATTCGAGGAACCAGCCCGCCTCCAGCAGCAGAGTGCCGCCTGCCGCGCAGGCGATGAGGTAATGCCAGGCTCGCTTCTTTGCCACGGCCATGAGGCCGAGGTCGAGCAGCAGGACATAACCAAAAAGGCCGAACGGATTGTCCTCCCCAGTATTCACCAGGACCGGGGTGAGGAAGCCACCCGCCATGCCCAGCACGGCGATCACCTGCGCCTCCATCCGCAAGGCTAGCCCAAAAGCTACAGCCGTGATGAGTGCCATGAAGGCAAAGGTGCTCAGCGTGCCAAAAGCCGGGAAGTGATACAGCGCGTGAGCCGCAAAGGTCACGCCATATAAGATGAGGACGCCTGTGGCCGCCAGCGTCTGCGCCAGCACCGCATACGCCTTGCTTTGCCGCATGATGACACCCGCCGCCACCAGTCCGCCACCGATGAGGAATCCAATCGTCGTGCGCAGTGCAGGGGAGATGAGATTCCGCTCGAAGGCATACTTCACGAAGAACACGATGCCGAGAAACAGCGCCAGGCCGCCGATCCAGGCGAATAACTTGACCCCCAGGAACTGCTCTAGCGAGTTGGCATTTTGCTGAGGCTGGGGTGAGACCGCCTTCTTGGGTTCGCTGGCGCGTACCGCCTCGACAATAGGAGGTGGCAACGGCACTTGGCTGGGGGTGGCATGCACTTCTGGGGCACTTGGCGGAGGCTGGCGTGGGCCTGCCGTTGGGGTGCTGCTCGCGGATGCGGCGAATGTAGCAGGCGCGATTCCCGCAGATGGCAGGGCGGGAGGTGCATAAGTGCTCGGTGACGGCACAGTCGGAGCGCTGTTCACAATCACAGGCGCGCTGGTAGGAGGCGGAGGCGGGGCAAGTGTACCCTCACGCCGATCCAGCCTAGTGTGCAAGGAATGCACCTGCGCACGCAGATCGGCGATGATGCCCTTCAGTTCAGCCAGCTCCCGCCGTGCCGTGCTGGCCTTGTACCAGGCGATGCCTGGTGCGATGAGCCAGTAAGCAATCGCGGCGAGGCCAAGGACAGTCAGGAGAGGTTCCATAAAGAGCAGCGGATAAAATGGCACGATCCAGGCCATAATAACGGCACAGGCGTGCTGAGGAAAGATATCGTATCAGCCGGGAGTTAAAGTGAAGATATTTTTAAGTTTGCGGGTATATGCTTGCCAGGCACACCGCCGATGACTAGACAGGAGGCGGCGGATGATTCCACGCCGCCATCAACCCTCATCCAACCTGCCCATCATGAAAAGTCGTTCCCTTCTCACACTGCTGGTTACGCTGGCCGCTGCCTGCGCCCAGGCCGCTGACACACCGAAGAAGCTCCTGGTCGTCACCGTCACCACTGGCTTCCGTCATTCATCCATCGAGACGGCGGAGAAGGTGCTTGCCGAGCTCGGCAAGTCCTCCGGCGTCTTCACCGTGGACTTTGTTCACCAGCCGGAGGGGCAGCCGAAGAATCCCGGCAAGCCGCCGGTGCGTGATGAGAAGAAGGACACAGAAGAGTCTTTCAAAGCGAAGCAGGAAGCCTACAGCAAGGCGCTGGCGGAGTTCGACGCGGCGAACAAGACCTGGGGCGGCAAGATCAAAGCCTACATGGGCGAGCAGATGGCGATTGAAAAAATCAAGGGCTACGATGGCTTCATCTTCGCCAACACCACGGGCGATCTCCAGTTCCCCGACCGCGAGGGCTTTGTGGAGCTGATCAAGGGCGGCAAGGCATTTGTGGCGATGCACTCCGGCGGCGACACCTACCATCCCTTCCGTGGCTATGTGGACATGCTCGGCGGTGAATTCCAGACACACAAGGCACAGGTGGAGGTACAGCCTATCTTGCACGATCCAGCGCATCCTGCCACGAAGCCGATCCCGTCCGGCTGGCGCGTGTTTGACGAGATATACATCTTCAAAAGCTACGATAAGGCCACCGTCCATGCACTGATGGGGCTGAACGCGCACCCCAACGACGGCACTGAGGGCTACTATCCGGTCTCGTGGTGCAAGGAGTTTGGCAAGGGCAAAGTTTTCTACACATCGCTCGGTCATCGGGAGGACGTCTGGGATCCGACCTGGAAGGCGGACACGAAGGACCGGAAAAATTCACCTGAGATCGCCCGGACTTATCAGGAGCACATCCTCGGCGGTATCAAGTGGGCGCTGGGTCTAGTGGATGGTGCAGCGGAAATCGGCAACCTGAAGTAAACCGCCCGGCTGCGAGTGATTGTCTGCGCTGCTGCCGCCCGGCTCAAGCCATTGCCAAGGGGGACCGCAGGCTGCACACTCAGGCGGTCCTCCCATGAAGCGGTTCATTCGTCGCCTGTTCAAGCTCGCCCTCGTCAGCTCCCTGCTGGCGAGCGGTGCTTATTTGGGCACGGATGCTTTTGGGCGGAACTGGCGTGACTTTGTCATCGCCCAGATGGCGGAGCGTGGGCTGCACTTGGATTTTAAGCGCCTCGTGCTCAATCCCTTTGGCGGGATCGTGGCACGGGAGGTGCAGATATTTGCCACGGCAGACAGGTGCCAGGTGCTAGCGGCGGTTGACCGATTGAACCTGGACTTTGATTTTGGGCGCTTGCTGGAGAAAAGTATCGTCTTGGAAGGTCTGGAACTCAGCCACGCCAATGTGTCCCTGCCCGTGGACCCAGACGCAGAAAAGCCCACGGTGATCGAGCTGCAGGATATCAGCGCGCGCGCTTTTTTACATAAGGGGCGCTTGGAGCTTCGCCATGCGGAGGGGACGCTCTACGGCATCCAGATCAGCATCACAGGCGATCTGGAGCTGCCGCCGCAAAAGCCCGTGAACAACGACATGGTGGGACCGCAGAAGCCGACAGCACTGGAACGGATGCAGGGGCTACAGGACCATCAGCAGCGCATCCAGCGCGGGCTGGAGTGGTTGAAACGCTTCCAGTTCGCCAGTGCGCCGCGCATCAGCCTGGAGGTGCATGGCGCGCTGCACCGGTTGGCGGACATGAATGCGCGCCTCTACTTTGACGCAGAGGAACTGAGCTACGAGGGCTATGCCTGCCGGGAGCTGCGCGCGGAGGCGGAGTATGACGCAGGCATGGTGGACCTGACGCGGCTGCACTTAAAGGACAGTCTGGGCGAGGTGAACGCCAGCGCGACCTGGCGCATGGGCACGGAGAATTTGCGTTTTCACCTGACCTCCAGCGCCGACCTGCCAGGTATGGCGCAGACCTTTCTAAACAATGACAACCTGCGCGAGGTCGTCTTTTACGAGCCACCACACCTGGCCCTGGACGGTGTCTGGCATGTGGACGGTCCGCAGGCCGGGAGCAAGCGTCCGGTGCAGGTCACAGGCAGACTGGACTGCGGTCGCTTCAGCAGCCGGGGTGCGGTCTTTGATGGTCTGGCGGCAAACATCGGCGTGGCACCCGAGGGCGTGTACATCCGCGACCTGCTACTCCGCCATGAGGCCGGCACGCTGTCCGCCCAGGTGCTGGTGCATCAGGCGCAGGGCTGCCGCTACCGCGTGGTGCTGCGCATGGACCCGAACGTGTTTCTGCCCTTCGCGAAGATGAAGCAGACACGGGAAATCATTCAGCGCTTCCAGTTCAGGCCAGAGTCGTCCATCCACCTGGAGATCACGGGCACTGGGCCAGAGGCGGACCCGCAGAAGTGTCTGACTCAAGGCCACGGCATCCTGCGCAACTTTGCCTACCGGGGCGTGGACATGGAGTTGGTGGAGGCGGACTTGGAATTCCAGGACACGATGCAGCACTACCGGAACCTGCGGATTCAGCGCCAGGAAGGCAGCGGCACCGCCGAACATGTGCAGGTGGATGATGCCGCGAAGTGGGTGAGGCTGGAGGGCATCCGCACTAAACTGGACGCTGTGGCGGTGACGAGCTGCTTCGCGCCAAAGACGGCAGACATCATCGCCAGGTACCGCCTGCCGACTACGACAGCGGTGGAGCTAGACGGCATTATCTATTACCGCGCACCGGAGAAGAATGATTTTCAGGTGAAGTTCCGCCATGCCGAGGGCACGGGCCGCTATCAACTCTGGGGGGAGGATTACCTGATCAAGTCTCCCTCTGGTGACTTGGCTTTCAAAGGCCACCAACTGAGCTTCGACATCAAAGGTAGCCTCTTTGGTGGCGCGCTGAGCGCTATCGGCAGCACGAGCCTTTCTCCCGGTGCCGATAGCTTTACCGCCGCAGTTAGGGCTGAAAAGTTCCCGTATTTAGCTTTTGGCAGGAAGGTGCCCTTTGAAAATCTGACGGTCCATGCAGGCAGCAAGGGCGTGGAGGCAAACTTTGATGTGAAGGCTCGACTACTCGGCGGCGGCTTCTCCCTCAAAGGCATGTTGAACAAAAGCACGCCTGCAAAGAGCTACTCCGGCGAGTTGCGCGTGGACAACGTCAGCCTTCCCCGCTTTGCCCAAACCTACTCCATGAACAACGACACCGAGGGGGACATTACCGGCCACTTCAAATTTACTGGCAAGCTGGGTGACTGGTCTGCGCTGAAAGGCGGCGGCGCGGCGATCATCCTCAATGGCAACCTTTACTCTGTGCCCGTGCTCGGCCCACTGACGCCGCTGCTGGGTGCCGTGCTACCCGCGCAGATCAAGGGCTATAACATCGCCAGGGAGGCCAACTGCACCTTCGAGGTGACCGATGGTTATGTGATGACCCAGGATTTTGAGGCTCTCACTAGCACATTCAGGATTTTGCTCAGTGGACGCATAGACTTTATTCGCGATGCGCTGGACCTCGCTGCACAGGTGCGGGTGCGCGGTCTGCCGGGCATTGTCTTCCTGCCTTTCAGCGAGCTACTGCAATTCCAGGCAGAGGGTTCCATCGCAGATCCCAAATGGGAGCCGCGCATCCTCAAAGCTGTCTCCCCAGAGCGTGAAAAGATGCGTGAACCGCCGAGCGCTGCTGATGTGCGCGAGGCGGAACGCATCGCTGGCAAGCCGCCGAAACCCGTCATCCCTGAGCCAAAGCGGCCAGCGCCTTCCATGTTCAACCGGCCTGGTGGTCGCTGAACTGATGCTCCTGCACATAAAACCCGCCATCTGTGCCTTTGCTTCCCCACCACCAAGCCCACGACTACCGCGCACTCATTGCGCGTTGGCGTGCCGTGGCCCGGGCGGCAGGGATGCGCCAGCGGGTGCTGACGGAGGTGCAGGGGGAAAAGATCGTTTCTCTGGAGAGCGCCGCCGCGCAAGGGAATCAGGGGGCCTTTTATCTCTCCTCCGGCGTGCATGGGGACGAGCCTGGGGCCGCGTGGGGGCTGCTGGCATGGGCTGAGTCAAATTTTGTTAGGCTGCGGCAGGAGGCGTTTCTCATCTTCCCTTGCCTCAACCCCTGGGGCCTCATGGCGAACACGCGCGCGGATCATCGCGGGCTGGACATCAACCGGCGCTTCCATATCGAAGATGACGAGATATGCGGCCCCTGGCGGCTGGCGTTGGCTGGACGCCGCTGTCGCTTGGGCTTGTGTTTGCATGAGGACTACGATGCGCAGGGCTGCTACATTTATGAGTTGAGCCACCTTCAGCGCCCTGCTGGCCATGCCATTCTGGAAAAGTGCGCGCGCGTGATCCCGCCCGACCCTCGGCGGAAAATTGACGGGCGCAGCACGCAGGGTGGTGTGATCCGCCGCCGCACGCCGCCTGCGGACCTGCCCGGAATGCCAGAGGCCATCGTGCTGCATCAACTCGGCTGTCCGATGACGCTGACCTTTGAGACACCATCGGAGTTCAGCCTGGATGAACGGGTGCAGACCCAGGCTGACTTCATCACGGCAGCCTTGTCATACGCGCCTTCCCTGGAGGATGCTGCGCCATGATCCAGCTTCTTCGCCGGTGCTGCGCGCTGATTTTACTGGGCGGCCTGTGTTCATGCTCCTCGCTGCCCCGCTTCACGCCGCGCCCAGTGCTGCGCGGGCAGGACTGGGTCAGCTACGATGGGAAAGTGATGCCGTGGAAGTCATGGCCGGTGCCTGCGGGCACGGAGAAGCGCGGCATCATCATCGCCGTGCATGGACTCAGCGGCGCGGCTTCTGACTTCTGGTTCATCGGCGAAAAACTGCCGCCGCAGGGCTACGCCGTCTATGCCTGCAATCTGCGCGGTCAGGGGCATGACCCGTTCAAGCAGGAGCGTGGCGACATCGAATCCGCGCGCCAGTGGTTGCGTGATCTGGAGTCCTTTCATCTGCTCGTGAAAAAGCAGCACCCCCGCACGCCTATCTTTTGGTATGGCGAGAGTCTCGGCAGCCTCATCTGCCTGCACACCGCAGCGAACCGCCTACCTGACCGGCATGACCCCGACGGCATCGTGCTCGCCTCTCCCGTGGCCGGACTGCGCGTGACCGTGTCCGGCTTCCGCCGCTGGCTGCTGGAGACTGCGGCAACACTCTCACCCAGGTCTCGCTATTCGTTGGGAGATCTGGCTGGCGTGGATGAGACAAAAATCCAGGTCACCAACGGCACCACGCACGGGAGCCAGATGCAGGTCACGGAGCATCACATTCACAGCTTCACCCTGCGCCTGCTGACTGAGGTCGGACGTCTGATGGATGAGAACCCAGACGCTGCCAGGCACCTGCGGATGCCCGTGCTCTTTCTCGCCTCGCCGAATGACGTGCTCTCCTCACCCGATCAGGTACAGACCTTGTTTAGCCAAGTGAAGTCTCCCCGGAAACGGCTGCTCTGGTACACCCGCAGCTACCATCTCCTTCTGCATGATGTGCAGCGCGCGGAGGTAACCAAGGATCTGACCGCGTGGCTGGAGGCGCGGGTGCGCAAGTAGCCGCCGGCTTGCCCCATGCCGGAGTCTGCGCTACTGCCGCCGATGTCTGCTTCCGACCTTTTGCTCCAGGCCGCCCGGCGGCTCCGCGAAGACCTGCGCCCGCTGACCTTCGCACCACCGACGACGCATGTTTACTGCCCTCTGGAGTATGCCTGGGCTTCGCATGAGACCTATCTGCGGCGCTTCGGCAGCAGCACCAAAAAGGTCGTCCTCGTCGGCATGAATCCCGGCCCCTGGGGCATGACGCAGAGCGGTGTGCCTTTCGGCGAGATTGCCGCCGTCCGTGACTGGATGGGCATTAGCGAACCCGTCGGGCAGCCAGCGCACGAGCACCCCAAGCGCAAGGTCGTCGGCTTTGCCTGCACCCAGTCGGAGGTCAGCGGGCGGCGGCTCTGGGGTCTCTTTGCACAGCGCTTCGGTGCTGCGGAAAACTTCTTCAAAGAGCACTTCGTGGCCAACTACTGCCCGCTGGTCTTCATGGAGGACAGCGGCCGCAACCGCACGCCCGACAAGCTGCCAGCGGAGGAGACACAGCGCATGGAGGTCATCTGCGATGCGCACCTGCGCGCCGTCATCACCGCATTGCAGCCACAATGGGTTATCGGTGTCGGCGCTTTCGCCGAACAGCGCGCTCTGCGTGCTCTGGATGTCCTCAGCGGTGGTTTCAAAGTGGGCCGCATCCTCCATCCCAGCCCCGCCAGTCCCGCTGCGAACCGCGACTGGGTAGGGGAGGCGACGAAACAGCTCGTGAAGCTGGGAGTGTGGACTTGATTACTTCAGCGCCGCATAGACGCGATGCACGTCTGCGTGACCGTCCAGGCTTTGCAGAAAGTTTGCCACCTCCTCATGCTGGGTCTCGCTCAGCTCCGGGTAATCTTTTGGGTGATAATGCAGCTCCGAGGTGGTGACGGTCCATCCGGCGGCCTTCAGCGCCTTCGTCACGGTGTCCAGACTCGTGCTGGCGCAGAAAAAGCGCGCGCCGATGTGGCCTGCCGCGTCCTCCTCATCCAGCTCCAGTAGCTCCACATTGTCCGCCTCCGCCTCCAGTGCTGCCACCTCGATGTCCAGGGACTTGTCCGTGTGTTGCGCCTCGACCAAGCCGCAGTGCTCGAACATCCAGGCCACGGACCCTGGCGTTCCTAGATTGCCAGACTTGAACAGCATCTTGATCTCCGAGGAGGTGCGGTTGTTGTTGTCCGTCAGGCACTCCACCATCACCGGCACACGATGCGGGGTGAAGCCCTCAAAAATCACCGTCTGGTACTGCACCGGCTCACCACCGATGCCGCTGCCTTTGGCGATGGCGCGCTCAATGGAATCACGAGTGACGCTTTGCTTCCGCGCCGCCACGAGGGCGGCATAGAGGCGCGCATTCAAGTCGGGATCTGGACCACCCAGACGCGCAGCCACCTGGATTTCGCGTGTCAGCTTGCCGACGAGCTTCCCCTTCTGATCGGCGGCCAGCTCCCGCCATTTCTGTTTCCATTGTGCGCCCATGAGATGTGTGAAATGTGACTGTAATCCAAGGGCAGGGCAGGGGGGAATGCAAGCGGCGAGAAAGCAGGCTGAGTCACAAATCAAAAAATCTGCGCAAGTTCTCCGACCGGCCTGCATCTGCGGTGTGAAGGGCGACAAAACGCCGCCCGCTAAATCTAAATCACAAACACACACGAAAATGAAAACCATCGTCATCACCCTCCGCAATCTTGGCAAGGCCACCCTCTTGCTCGCTACCCTCAGTCTGCTGACACCCGATAGCGCCTCCGCCTTTGGCAATGTCCTCCCGCCAACCACACCGGCCCTTTTGACTCCCACACCGACTAGCGGCCCCGTGGGAACCCAGGTCGAAGTCTCTGCAATCCTCCTAAACAAAGACAAAAACGGCAACACCTGGACGGGCGCACCACCCTATCAGATTCAGTTTAAAGGTGCAGGTGCCACTTTTGTGAACGCCGCCTTCACCGTGGTGAGTCCTACCCTCCTGCGAGTGACCGTGCCTGTCGGCGCAGTGACTGGAAAAATTCGCCTGAAGCAGGCGGACTACATCAAATCCACCTTCCAAAATTTCACCGTTGTAGCCCCTGTGCAACCCGGCACGCTGCGCATCACCAACAGTAGCCAATACAACCTGATTAGTGTGCGGGTGAACAACGTGGAAACACTCAACCCCGGCAATGTCGTCCCGGTGGGCACCTTCATGAACCTCCCGCGCCAGCCAGGTGCCGTGAGTGTTGAGGTGAAATTGGGCATCAGCCCTGCCGATGGACCTCTGTTCTTCTTCAACCGCAATCTGACCGTCACTTCCAACACCACTGTCACCTTCACCGCGCCGCGTGTCACCATCGCCCAGCTAATGACAAACTTCTCCGCCCAGAAGGACTGGACCTCTGACCTCCTCCTCGGCAGCAATGGCCAGTTCTACCTCCGCACCGTGCGCTTTCTTTCCAACGGACAGTATCGCATCATTGACAGCCAGAATCCCAATGTAGCCGCTGAGAGTGGTATCTTCACCCAGATCACTTGGGCGAACAACAGCAACAGTGTCACTTTTCGATTAGGACAACGCACGGTGAACATCTTCTTCCCCTTTGGTAGCTTCCTTTCCACTGTGGATCGTGGCGGTCGGAACATCTTGGTAACTCAGCAGTAACGGCTTCACTTCTCTGATTTCTAACAGCCCCGCCGGGACATCCCGGCGGGTTTTTTCGTTGGCCCGCAGAATACTCACGGCCAGTACCCTCTAGAATGAATTTTCCCAATACTCATCATATCCTGCAATATCCGGCTTTCATTGGTGTGTTGAATTCGGTTATGCTAAGGAATATTCACCCCCACCCCATCATGGTCCAGGATCTCTCCACCCTCACAGCGTACATTGACGGCGAACCGCAACGCTTCCAAACCGGCGACACGCTATTGAAGTTTATTGATCGCCATCGCGGTCGCGGCCATGTGCCGACGCTCTGTGATGCGCCGCAGCTCGATCCGTACGGCGCATGCCGCGTCTGCTCCGTGGAGGTCGCGCTCCAGGCGGAGGGGCCGCGCCGCGTTGTCGCCTCATGCCACACTCCGCTTGCGGCGGGGATGCACATCTTCACTGAGTCACCGAAGATTCGCGGGCTGCGGCGAAACATCATCGAGCTGGTGCTCACGGACCATCCGCTCGACTGCTTGACGTGCGAGGTGAACGGCAACTGCGAGCTACAGACTGTGGCGGCAAAGGTCGGCGTGCGCAGCGTGCGCTACCCGGCGGGGGCAAACCATCTGGACCGCAAGAAGGATATGTCCCATCCCTACATGACCTCCGACCTGTCGAAATGCATCAACTGCTCCCGCTGCGTGCGTGCGTGCGACGAGGTGCAGGGGCAGTTCGTGCTCTCCATGCATGGCCGTGGGTTTGAGGCGCGCATCATCAAAGGGCTGGACACCACGTTTGAAAAATCCCCCTGCGTCTCCTGCGGTGCCTGCGCCCAGGCCTGCCCCACCTCGGCCATCAGCGATGTGTTTCAGTCCAAGTCCATCGAGGCCACGAAGAAGACGCGCACCGTCTGCACTTACTGCGGCGTCGGCTGCAATCTCAATGTCGCGACCAAGGGCAATGAAGTCCTCAGCATTCAGGCTCCTACCGACTCCGAGGTCAATCACAGCCACACCTGTCTGAAGGGGCGGTATGCCTTCAAGTTCGTCAATCACAAGGACCGCCTGCGCAAGCCGCTCATTCGCTACAACGGCCACTTCCAGGAGGCCACCTGGGAGGAGGCGTATGCCCACATCGCGGAGAACCTCCAGCGCATCAAAGACGAGCATGGAGGCAATGCCGTGGGCGGCATCTCCTCCGCGCGCTGCACCAATGAGGAGAACTACCTCATGCAGAAGTTCATCCGCACCGTCTTCGGCACGAACAACATTGATGCCTGCGCCCGCGTCTGCCACAGCCCCACCGCCTGGGGGATGCAGAAAGCCTTTGGCACTGGCGCGGCAACCAACAGTGTGGAAGACATTCAGTACACGAACTGCATGCTCGTCATCGGTGCGAACCCCACGGAGGGGCATCCCGTCACCGGATCAAAAATCAAGCAGCGCGCGCTCAAAGGCGTGCCGCTCATCATCGTGGACCCGCGTGAGATTGAGCTGGTTCCCTTTGCCAAATACCACCTCCAGCTCCGGCCCGGCACCAACGTGGCCCTGCTTGGCATGTTCGCCTACTACATCTGGGAGGCGGGCCTGGTGGACAAAGACTTCATCACCAAGCGCTGCGAGAACTGGGCGGAGTTCGAGGCCGGACTGAGAAGCCTCGACCTCAATGAACTCGAGCGCATCCACGGCGTGCCGCGCGAACAGGTGCGCGCCGCCGCGATCGAGTATGCGAGTGCTGAGAACGCCATGGCCTTCCACGGTCTCGGCGTCACCGAGCACAGCCACGGATCAAAGACCGTCATGCTCATCGCCGACATCGCCATGATGACCGGAAACATCGGTCGTCCCGGTGTCGGTGTGAACCCTCTGCGCGGGCAGAACAATGTGCAGGGTGCCGCCGACATGGGCTGCCAGCCGCACCAGGGCGCGGGCTATCTCCAGGTCAATGATGCCGCCAACCACCGCATCTACGAGGAGTTCTATGGCGTGCCTTTGAGCAGCGAGATAGGTTGGAAAATCCCGCAGATGTATGACGCCGCGCTGGCCGGGAAGCTCAAGGCCCTGTGGGTCATGGGCGAGGATCTCGTGCAGACGGACCCAAACACCGAGCATGTCAAAGCCGCGCTCAACGCCCTCGACTTCCTCGTTGTGCAAGAGCTGTTCATGACGCCCACCGCCGAGTTCGCCAATGTCGTGCTGCCCGCCTCCTCCTTCCTGGAAAAGAGCGGCACCTTCACCAATGGCGAGCGCCGCGTGCAGCGCGTGAACGCCGTCATCCCGCCGCTGGCAGGCACGAAGCCCGACGGCCAGATCGTCGTGGACATCATGAACCGCATGGGCTGCCACCAGCCCGACTACACCCCAGACGGCGTGCTGGCTGAGATCGCCCGCATCGTCCCCTTCTTCAAAGGCGCGACGTGGGAGGGGCTGACCGAGCAGGGCACGCAATGGCCGATCAAGGACGGCTGCATCGGCACCGAGATACTGCACACAGACACCTTCAAGCGCGGCCTCGGCAAGTTCCACTTCTTCAGCTTCACCGAGAGCCGCGAGATCGAACTGCATGGCGGCGACTTCCCCTTCATCCTCACCACAGGACGCATCCTGGAGCACTACAACTGCGGCACCATGACCCGCCGCACCGGCAATGCGCTGATTGTCAGCGAAGACCTCCTCGCCATCCACCCGGATGACGCGGAGAAAAAGGGCATCGAAGACGGCGACCGCGTCCGCATCTTCTCCGTGCGCGGGGAGGTGCAGATGAAAGCCAAAGTCTCTACCGAGGTGAAGCCCGGCATCCTCTACACCACCTTCCATTTCCCCGAGAACCTCGTGAACGTCGTCACCAGCAGCGAATGCGATCAGGATACGATGTGCCCCGAGTATAAAGTCGTGGCCGTGGACGTGGAAAAAGTTCCTCAGATGCGGGACATGCGCGGCACCTCAGCGGCGCTCCGCCATGCCACCGCAGCCGCAGTGACGGCTTAGTTGTGCGTCAGGCACGAAGGGCACTCGGTTAAGGGCTAGATACGCGGCCCGGCAGTAGGTTGGAAATGGTGTAGAAGGGGTCAAGTGATTCATATTGCAAGATTCCAGTTTTTAGACTGTTTTGCGATACCGACCTGGTTAAGCGTTTGAATTTCTGGAATTCCGCAAAATGAATCACCTGACCCCTTTCATGCCT